>Ga0070698_100000434_pt1 | contig 44513 bp, 43 predicted proteins | sample KBSK1502metaG_FD_65477 | JGI IMG/M metagenome (GOLD analysis project Ga0070698, IMG submission 65477) | Corn, switchgrass and miscanthus rhizosphere microbial communities from Kellogg Biological Station, Michigan, USA - KBS K1-50-2 metaG | ecosystem: Host-associated > Plants > Roots >...
TTCCATAGTAAGCCCAGTTTACAGAGCTGAAACGATCATAGGACAGCTTGTAAAGGAAATTTCAGAAAATGTAAAAGTCCTTACAATGGATTTTGAGATCATTTTAGTAGATGATGGCAGTCCTGATCATTCATGGAATGCTATTGAAACTGAATGTAAGAATGATCCGAGGGTAAAAGGGATCAAATTAAGCCGAAACTTTGGACAACATTATGCTATAACAGCGGGCCTTGATCATGCAAATGGGGAATGGATAATAGTAATGGACTGCGACCTGCAGGACAGACCAGAAGAAATAATCAATCTTTATCGTAAAGCAGAAAAAGGGTTTGATGTCGTATTAGCAAGACGGGCAGTGCGAAAGGATTCAGCTAATAAAAAATTATTTTCAAAACTATTTTATAAAATATTAGGCTATTTAACAGGAACAGAGCAGGATGCAGCTGTAGCCAATTTCGGAATTTATCACCGTAGGGTGGTAAATGCGATTTGTTCAATGAGGGAGCAGATCCGATATTTTCCGACAATGGTAAAATGGGTAGGCTTTAAAAAAACATATCTTGATGTTGTACATAGCGGAAGGGAAGATGGAAAGAGCACCTATACTTTTAAAAAATTAGTGGCGCTTGCGTTTGATATTTTACTTGCAAATTCTGAAAAGCCAATAAGACTCATTGTAAAAACTGGTTTTTTTATTTCTACAGGCGCTTTTTTATTTGGTCTAATTGTTCTCGTTAAATATTTTGTCGGTTCTATAGAAGTAATGGGATACACAAGCTTGATCTTATCTCTGTGGTTTCTGGGAGGCATGATTATGATGATGCTTGGAATCATTGGATTGTATATCGGTAAAACTTTTCAAGGAGTAAAAAACCGGCCTATCTATATCGTTGCAGAAAAAGAAAACATGGATGAGAATTGAATTGCTAAAGTGGGACTCGGATTTTTTGGGGATAAAAACAGGGAGGATTTTCCTTAATGATGAAAACGAGTGGGATGAAAGCGAATTAAAGAATTGGGACCTGGTATATATTTTTGTAGATCCCAGCGATACAAGTACTAATCTGATTCTTCAACAAAAAAAAGTACAACTTGTTGACGAAAAAGTTACTTACTTAATGGATGTAAGCATTCTGAAAGAGATAAAAGATAATTTATCTTATGTACATTCATATTTTTCTTCAAACAAAGATAGTGAAGTGATAAGTATAGGTATTCAAAGCGGCATCTATTCACGATTTTATATTGATCCAAAATTTTCAAAAGCAAAATTTAAAGAGTTATATACAATATGGATGAAAAAATCCATTGACCGGCAGATTGCCGACGAAGTAATTGTGTATAGAACTAATAAAAACGAAATTGCGGGTGTGATCACCCTTGGTGAAAAAAATAGCAATGCTGATATCGGCATAATTGCTGTAGATGCTAATTTTCGGGGGCAAAATATTGGCAAGACATTAATTCAGGAAGCGATTAATTATAGCATACGTAAAAAATATCTTTCCTTACAAGTTGTCACGCAAAAAAATAATGCAGCTGCCTGTAAATTTTATGAACGATGTGGATTTACGGAGAAAGATGTTATTAATATATATCATTATTGGAAATAGTAAATGATTCCCTTTAATAAACCTTATCTCTCGGGCAAAGAGCTTGAATACATCAGGCAAGCTGTTGAATCTGGAAAAATTTCAGGCGATGGAATGTTTACAGGAAAGTGTCATGAATTTTTTGAGAAAAGATATGGCTTCCAAAAGTGCCTGCTGACCACATCATGTACTGATGCACTTGAAATGGCTGCTATGCTAATTAATATTCAGCCGGGTGATGAAGTCATCATGCCTTCTTATACGTTTGTTTCTACTGCCAATGCATTTGTATTGCGAGGAGCAAGAATTATTTTTTGTGATAGTCGCGATGATCACCCGGGAATGAATGAGGATATGATTGAATCATTGATTACTCCGAAAACAAAAGCAATTGTACCAGTACACTATGCAGGTGTAGCTTGCGAGATGGATAAAATCATGTCCGTTGCTAATAAACATGGCTTATTTGTAGTGGAGGATGCTGCACAAGCAATTGACAGTTTTTATACCGACAAGAATGGTAAACAAAAACCTTTAGGAGGAATTGGTCATCTTTCAGCATTTTCCTTTCATGAAACAAAAAATATTATTTCTGGTGAAGGGGGCATGTTGGTAATAAATGATCCCCGATTTAACGAAAGGGCAGAGATCATTAGAGAAAAGGGAACCAATCGAAGTAAATTTTTTCGTGGTGAAGTAGACAAATATGGTTGGGTAGATATTGGTTCTTCCTTTTTGCCATCAGATATTATTGCGGCTTTTTTATATGCACAACTGGAGAATATTGAAAGTATACAAGAAAAAAGAAAATCTATTTGGGATACTTATTGGAAGAGTTTAGAGCCAGCAGAAGAACAAGGTTTCTTGCAGCGCCCCATTCTTCCAGGTTTTTCTACCAATAATGCGCATATGTTTTATATCTTATGCAAATCTCCCGGTGATAGAACTGCATTAATAGCTGATTTGAAAACAAAGAATATTTTTCCAGTGTTTCATTACTTGTCATTGAACAAGTCTGCTTATTATGCAAACACTGAAAAGACAATTGAGCTTCCACGATCGGATTTTTATACGGATCACTTGCTAAGGCTTCCGTTTTACTATGAACTAGAAACAAAGCAGGTTATTTCAATTTGCAATTTCATTTCAGAATACTCGCAGGCATTTATACATTGATCAAAACTGCTGGCTAAATAATGATGATTGAACTTTTTTTAATAGTTATTTGTTCGGTTTTTGTGATCTACCTTGCCGGATCAATAATCACTGGTTTATTTTCTCTTCAGTTTCCTGATAATTATCAAAGCTTTCTTGTTAAGATAATTACCGGATTAGTTAGCTTAATATTTTTATTTTCTGTAATTAAAACCAGGGGCAATACTGTTAATCTCATTATTGTTGTTCCTTTTTTTCTTTTCCTTTATTATTTAAGATCAGGAAGCAGTTCGGCACCTGGCATAACGGGAAAACCTCAGAAGAGAATTAGTATTGAACTACAGCCTCTGCTGCTATGTCTTGCCTATTGCCTGATTTGGTTCATATGGCAATACACTCTTTATTTTAACAATCTCGGAGAAAACACTGTTTATGGCCCTTATGGAGAAGCAGTCTTCTATATTGATATCGTTAACTCTTTAAAAGATACCGGAGCAGAAAATACAAATACAATTAAAAATGTTTTTTTCAGTGTAGCAAACGAACGAATACCTTATCATTATTTTGAGTTATGGCTGTCCGCATCTATTTCATCTATTACAGGTGTTACTTCAGCGGTCTCTGTTTTACTCCTGGTTCCAGTGCTATTCTTTGTACTAAATTCAATTATTATTTATAGTATTGCCCGGCACTTTCGGCTAAACAATATCATATGTCTTCTTTCGCCTGTTCTTATTTTTTTTGTTCCCTTTATTATGCAATTTCCTTTAAAAACAGGAATAATATCCGCCAGATTTGGTTCTTATGTGGATAGCTACATTTATAGTTATGTAAGCCTGCTGAAATTTCATGTATACTTATTTTTTCTTTTGGGGATAATCTTTTTCTATTTCAGGAACCGATCTGCATTTATCTTCCTGGCACTGGTACTTCCTGTTGCAAGTTTTACTTCTGTTCCGGCCGTCATGGGAATGATTTGTATTTATCTCTTTTATAATATCAGGAACAAAACATTTAACAGGAATTTCTGGCTTACAATCATTACGTCTTTTCTTATAATAGTCTTTTTGGGTTTGTATTATCGGAAAGCATTTTCATTACAAGGAGAAGGAATAACAGAAGTATCTTCAGGAGCAAGCTATGTAAAAACAATAATCAATATTGCCGGAGGTACTTTTTTGCAAATCATTTATGTTTTTGCACCTTACTTTATTTTTTTGTTTTTAGTTAGTTGGATCTCCGGGCATCTTCGGATATTATATTCAAAACAAAATATACAGTTATACATTCATTTTGCTTTTGCTTTTGTTTGCGGTTTGCTTGGCTGGAGTATTATTCATCGGCAGTTAAATTCACACCAATTCTTTTCAAACTTTTTTATCTGTTCGATGATTGCTTTGTTTATATTCCAGGTATTGCTAATTGCCAGCCAACTGCGGCAAAACAAAATGCAGTTCCGGCTTATTTTCCTCACAGTGCTTGCAGGCTTCATGTTTTATAGCGCCAATTGGAATTACAACAATCATGTTGAATTGACAAATGGTCGCAAACCCTTTTCCCGTGAATTTTATGAGGATGTAAATAAACTATTAAATACGTCTGTCACTAATCAAATTGGCGTTTGCTTTTATAGCAATGCTGATTATAAAATTGATCCTGATATTATTAATTCAGTAGTTAGTTATCCGGCCCAGGTATTTAAGTTGGAGCATAATAACTTTTATGTGGTTTCACTAACTGATTTGCTTCAATCGTACAATGACTATAACACTTTAGAGAGGATAAGAAATGAAGCGCTAAAGCGAAACTCTGTATTTTCAAAATGGCTCGAAAAAACAGAAGCACCAAACTCGGCTGTAATTCAGAATATAGCACAGCACCAACTGGCATTTATTCGGGAAAACAAAATTCAGTTCGGTATAGCAAGTCGCAATGCTATTATCCCTCCAGAATTTGAAGCAATAAAACAAAGAGAAATAACAGATAGCATTTCGGGCTACCGGTTCTTTTTATTAAAATCAGTTGATTAAGAATGGTAGTTATTGTTTCAAGAGAAGGTCAGTTGGCAAATCGGATGTTACATGCTTCATCATTTATTGCCAATGCGCAAGAACATCAGTACCGTGTCATTCATTTATTTTTTGATGAGTATTATTCTTTTTTTTCAGAAAGCTTAGGACGTAAGGACACAGCTATCAGGTTTTTATGCAAGCGGAAAGGTGGCCTAGCAAAGTTTTTTCAAAAAATGATTGCACTGTCTGTAAAAGCATTGATGAAACTTAAAATAACCCGCTTGCCATTTTTTGAAATTATTAAATACGAAGGTTATGAGCAGGAGTCGATACCATTTAACCTTAATAATGAAGATTTTCTGCAAAAAGCGAAATCAAAATTAGTATTAGTACATGGTTGGCTTTTTAGAGATTATGAAAATCAAAAAAAATACAGAAATCTTTTATTAAATACTTGGACACCTGATAAAAAATACCAGGACAATACACAAGAGTATTATAATAAGTATAAAAAAAATCAAGATATATTAATAGGCGTGCATATACGGGGAGGCGATTATAAAAAATTTGAAGGAGGCAAATGGTATTACACAACTGAACAGTACTACGGTAAAATGAAAGAAGTTGCAGCTTTAAATATTTTTTGTAAGAAAAAGCTTGCATTTATTATTTGCACAAATGAAAAAAACATTTTATTTCCGGATGCACAAAATTTTTCGGTTTTTAACGAAGAACGACATTTTATTGAAGACATATATCTACTTGCCAAATGTGATTATATAATGGGGCCACCGAGCACTTTTAGTATGTGGGCAAGTTTTTATGGCGCAGTACCTTTATATATGTTGAGGAATATCAATTTAACTTTGGACGATAATAGTTTCAGACCTGAAATTATCGACTGGTAAATTAATTGTTAACGCAAATGAATAAAATGAAAGAGGAACTTAGAGAAAAAATGTTAAGCAGGGCAAGAACGCTTCCTTATTTTTTACAAAAGACATTTTTTGGTTTATTACATAAAAGGGAGTACACAAGATGGAAAAAAACGGGAAAACCATTACCTCCGCCAAGAATTATAAAAGAAAATACAATTGAGAAGTATTTAAAATCTACAGGTTATTCTACACTTGTCGAAACTGGCACCTACCGGGGAGACATGATTTTTGCTCAAATTAAAAAATTTAAAAAAATTATTTCGATTGAACTTGATATGGAGTTATCCCGGATAGCGCAAAAAAGATTTAAAGATTATCGGCATGTAACAATTATCCAGGGAGACAGCGCAGAAAAACTGCAAAATGTAATTGATCAAATTGAAGAGCCGGTTGTTTTCTGGTTAGATGGACATTATTCAGGAGGGGTTACAGCATTAGGCAGTAAAGTAACTCCGATTTTTGAAGAGCTTAAAATAATATTTAGCAAAAAACTGAATCATGTTATTTTAATTGATGATGCAAGGTTATTTACAGGAAATGATGGCTACCCTACATTGGAAAGTTTGAAAAACTTCATATTCAATTACAAACCTGAGTGTGAAATACAGATTAGTGATGATTGCATACAGATAATGGTAAAATAATATTTACACTTCAGACAACAGATTTTTCAAAATATTTATACAGATGTCATTCGAAATTTATATAGAAGCCGGCCGTGCCGAACGTAACTATTGGAAAGATCTTTGGCGCTACCGTGAATTGTTTTACATATTAAGCTGGCGGGATATCAAAGTTCGTTACAAACAAACTCTCATTGGAGTAGTGTGGAGTGTGTTGCGTCCTTTACTTACTATGCTGATATTTACGTTTGTATTTGGTAATATCGCAAGATTTCAACCGCCAGAAGGAATAAAATATTCAATACTTGTTTTTGCAGGGCTCTTGCCCTGGCAATTTTTTGCAGCAGGGCTAACTGAAGCAAGCAATAGCTTAATTGGTAATGAAACACTGATTTCAAAGGTCTATTTTCCAAGAATGATAATACCGGCATCTTCAGTCATTACAAGTCTTGTTGATTTTTTTATTACTCTTGGATTGATGTTTTTATTGTTGCTCTGGTTTGGTGTTATGCCATCCGCAAATCTGATTTTTCTTCCCTTATTTATTATAATGGCATTCTTTGCCAGTTTTGGTGTTGGTTTATGGCTCACTGCGTTAAATGTTAAATACCGGGACTTCAAACATATAGTTCCTTTTCTGGTGCAAATTGGTTTATATATATCACCTGTTGGTTTTCCTTCAGCAAGAGCGGCTGAGATAATTCCTGAAAAATTCAGACTTCTTTATTACTTAAACCCTATGACCGGCGTGATCGATGGTTTTCGCTGGTGTTTCTTTGGTGATAAAACTCCGATCTATTGGAACGGAATGTTCGTTTCTTTAGCTATAATAATTATTTTTTTGCTTATCGGCATTCGTACTTTCAGAAAAATGGAAAAAAACTTCGCCGATCTTATCTAGCATCTTATATATGTCACTCTCATTTGCCATCATCGGTTGCGGAAATATTTCAAAACGTCATGCTGAACAAATACAGGCAGTTGGAAAACTGGTGGCTGTTTGTGATATAATCAAATCAAAAGCAAAAGAGCTAGGAAAAAAATATAATACTGAAGTATTTTCTTCTATTGAAGAATTATTTGCCCATAAGAAAAAAATTGATGTTGCCGTCATTTGTACGCCAAACGGTTTGCATGCAACTCATTCAATCATTTCATTGCAGGCCGGTTGCCATGTATTATGTGAAAAGCCAATGGCTATTAGTTCCGCAGACTGCATGGCAATGATAAATGAAGCAAAGAAAGCAAGCAAGCATCTTTTTGTTGTGAAGCAAAATCGTTTTAACCCACCTGTTGTTGCCGTAAAGAAATTGCTTGATGAAAAAAAGCTCGGCAATATTTATAGTATACAACTAAATTGTTTCTGGAACCGGGATGCAAAGTACTATGAGAATTCATGGAAAGGAACAATGTCCTTGGATGGAGGAACTCTCTTTACCCAATTCAGTCATTTTATCGATCTTCTTTTTTGGATGTTTGGCGATGTACAGCAAGTAAAAGCTTTTAAAAAGAATTTTGCACACAAAAATATTATTGAGTTTGAAGATACAGGAGTTGTAATTCTTGAATTTGAAAATGGCGTGATAGGTACTACAAATTACACGGTGAATAGTTATAAAAGAAATATGGAAGGCTCGTTGACAATTTTTGGTGAAAAGGGAACTATGAAAATAGGAGGACAGTATTTAAATGAACTGGAATACCAGGAACTGGAGGGCGATAAAATAATAAATCTGCCATCGGGGAGTAAAGCAAACGATTATGTATTTTACCAAGGGTCTATGAGCAATCACGATAAAGTGTACCAAAACCTTGTTGAAGTATTAAATAATAATGCTGAAGTAGCAGTCGGCAGTTATGATGGGTTAAAAACTGTTCAAATCATTGAAAAAATATATGCTGCTGCGCAGGCCTTATAAATATTCATGAATAAGCCAATTATAAAAAATATAGGAATTAAGGATGTTGAATTCGGCGAGAACGTCACAATTGTAGAACCAGTAAATCTTTACGGTTGCTCAATTGGTAATAATTCATTTGTTGGCCCGTTTACTGAAATTCAGAAAGGGGTAAGCATCGGGAATGATTGCCGTATCCAGTCACATAGCTTTCTTTGTGAAGGAGTAATAGTGGGTGATAATTGTTTTATTGGTCATGGCGTCATGTTCATCAATGACCTGATGCAAACCGGCGGCCCGTCCGGAGATAAATCGCTTTGGAAAAAAACAATAATAGGAAAAAATGTTTCCATTGGTTCCAATGCTGCTATTTTGCCGGTAGAAATTTGTGATCATGTTGTAATTGGTGCAGGAGCGGTGGTCACAAAAAATATAACCGAACCCGGTATATACGCAGGTAACCCGGCAAAAAAAATTGAAAAGGAAAACAAACTTTAGCATTCACCAATAGACGGCAGACTATTTCAATTGTTCAAATCGTTGTGTCTTTCGTGTACAGATAAAAAATTAGTATGTCTGATTCAATAATCAAAATAGAGAACCTCGGTAAAAAATATATCATTGGTCACCAGGGAAAAGGAGGATATAAAACCATTCGTGAACAGATAATGCAGCATGTTCACAATTTATATACCCGAACAAAACAAATGGCAACAGGTCAGCAGGTGCTGGAAGGTGATGAACTGGAGGAATTCTGGGCACTAAAGGATATAAGTTTTGAAATAAAACAGGGAGACCGGCTTGGAATTATTGGCAGCAACGGCGCTGGCAAAAGTACTTTACTGAAAATTATGAGCCGCATTACAGAGCCGACTTTAGGTAAAATTTCAATAAAGGGAAGAATAGCCAGTTTGCTAGAAGTAGGCACTGGTTTTCATAAGGAACTTACCGGCAGGGAAAATATTTTCTTAAATGGCGCCATCTTGGGAATGAGCCGTAGCGAAATCAAAAAGAAATTTGATGAAATCGTTGAGTTTTCCGGTGTTGAAAAATTCCTGGATACTCCTGTTAAGAGATATAGCAGCGGTATGTATGTGAGGCTTGCATTTGCAATAGCTGCTCACCTGGAACCTGAAATTTTAATAGTAGATGAAGTGTTGGCGGTGGGTGATGCTGAGTTCCAGGAAAAATGTGTTGGGAAAATGGATGAGGTAGGCAAAAGTGGAAGAACTATTTTATTTGTAAGTCACCAGATGGGATTGATCGCCCAGCTTTGCAACAGGGCTGTTTTACTTGAAAAAGGGAAAATGAAATTTAGCGGTAAAGTAGATGAAGCTATTGTTAGCTATAACACAAGGGATGTGCATAGTCTTATCTATCAAAATAAAAACGGGATTAAAGATATATACTTTCAAGAATTAAAACTTTTAAATGATGATGGAGAAATTGTTACAAATTTCAAACACGATGAAGCGATACATATATATATGAATGCCTGTTGTAAGATCCCATCACCTGGCATTAAATTTGGCATTGCCTTGCTGAATAATTATCAACAAAAAATATTTACAACTTCTGTCCCACTTTCACAAGCAAAACGGCAAGGCGATAATTATGAAATGACCATTCGTTTGCAAAGCGGACTGATTGTGCCGAACAGCTACATGTTCTATTTCTATTTATTTACACATAACCAGGCAATATATGATACAGTGTCTGGTTATTTTCCCATTAAAATATTTGATAATGGAAGCGAGTTTGCTTCATTTGAAGGTGGTGATTTCGGTACCTTTTTTATGAAATATACAATCGAAAATTAATTTAGTATGAAAGTTGTAATACTTGCCGGTGGCTTAGGCACTCGCCTCTCAGAAGAAACTGGACTGAAGCCTAAACCCATGGTTGAAATCGGTGAAATGCCGATATTATGGCACATTATGAAAATTTATTCTTCTCATGGATTTAATGATTTTATTATTTGTCTTGGTTACAAAGGCTATATGATTAAGGAATATTTTGCTAACTATTTTCTTCATAAATCAGATGTTACTATTGATCTTGTCACTAATGCAGTAAAAGTGCATGATACAAAAGCAGAGCCCTGGAACATTACACTCGTTGATACAGGTTTAAATACTATGACAGGAGGAAGAATCAGGAGAGTAAGCAGCCATATTGGGAACGAAACTTTTTTACTCACCTATGGAGATGGAGTAGCAGATGTCAATATCAGGGAAGAAGTCAATACTCACAAAAAACACGGCAAACTTTGTACGGTTACGGCTGTGCAACCAAGTGGCCGCTTTGGTGCTATTTTGATTGGGGAAAATAATGAAGTGAAATCCTTTGCGGAAAAACCTAAAGGCGACGGGGCATGGATAAATGGCGGTTTTTTTGTTTGTGAACCGTCCGTAATCAATTACATCAGCGATGACAATACTACGTGGGAGAGGGAACCTCTGGAAAAAATTTGCGCCGATGGTCAAATGATGGTATATAAGCATGATGGCTATTGGAAGCCAATGGACAATCTTCGGGACAAGATAGAATTAGAAAAAGAATGGCAAACTGGTAACGCCAAATGGAAAACCTGGTAATATGGTGAGACTAACATCAGTTTTTAGCGGCAAAAAGATTTTCATAACCGGCCATACAGGTTTTAAAGGATCCTGGCTTTTAATGTGGCTTAGAATCCTGGGAGCTGAATTAAAAGGCTATGCACTTAAACCTGAATACCCTGATGATCTTTATTATTCTCTTCGTGGAGATGAACTTTGCCAATCAGTAATTGCTGACATCAGGGACATAGAAAAACTTACCACTGAAATTTTAAACTTTCAGCCTGACTATATATTCCACTTAGCAGCACAACCCCTCGTCAGTGAGTCGTACCTTCACCCTTTGTATACCCTGGAAGTAAATGCACTGGGAACAGCAAATGTATTGGAGGCTCTCAGGCAATTGCAAAAACCCTGTGTTGCCGTAATGATTACAACAGATAAAGTGTATAGTAATAAAGAGGAGGACTATCATTATAAAGAAGATGACAAACTGGGTGGTTACGATCCATATAGTGCATCAAAAGCATGCGCTGAAATTATCATCTCTTCTTTCCGCAATTCATTTTTCAACACTGCTAAATATAACGAGCACAACAAATCAGTTGCTTCCGTAAGGGCTGGAAATGTTATTGGCGGCGGCGATTGGGCAAAGGACAGGATCATTCCCGATACGGTCAGGGCTTTTAGTGAAAACAAAGAAGTGCTGTTAAGAAACCCTTATGCAATAAGACCCTGGCAACATGTACTCGATCCGTTGTATGGTTACTTGTTGCTTGCAGCCAAACAAAAGGATAATCCAGCAAAATTTTCCGATAGTTTTAATTTCGGCCCCGATAAGACTGAGCGTTACACTGTAGAAGATATCGTTAACCAGGTCATTCTATATTGGGGATCAGGCGGTATTATCAAAGCAGAAGAACCAGTAAAGTTTCATGAAGCAGGTTTGTTGCAATTGGATAATAGTAAAGCAAAAAATAGTTTGGAGTGGCGTCCTGCAATGGATGGGCTTGCCGCTGTGAAAAAAACAATTGAATGGTATCATTCAGTTCACAGGAAATCATATACTGCGAGGGAAATAACAGAAAACCAAATAAAAGAATATATGCAAAATATATGATTGCTTTTAATTCTTTAGGGATCAAAAACACTTTTGTTATTAATTGGCAAGTAGAAAATCCTGTTTTGTCAGAAAGGAACTTTTCTTCTTTCTCGTTTGATCATTTTCAATATTTAGTTTTATGAGATTGCTCCTTTCGGGTGCCACAGGTTATGTAGGCCGGTATCTTCTTAAAAAATTAAATATAGATAAATTTCATTTAGCTCTTCTTGTCCGAAAAGAGTATAGTAAAGGCAATCCTGGAGATTTTATTATTGATATAAGGCAGAACAACTGGAAAGAAAAAGTCCGGAATTTTAATCCTGATACCGTTATTCACCTTGCTGCCTATCTTACGGGTGTTGATGATGAAAAACAAATTGATCGTTTAGTTGAAGCGAATATAAGTTTTGGTACACATTTGTTGGACGCTTTGAAACTTACAAATATTAAAACATTTATCAATACCGGAACAAGTAAAGAATATTATTTGCATAAGGAGAAAAAATCACCCGCCAGCCTTTATGCAGCAACAAAATCAGCATTCAGACCAATCATAGACTATTACCAGTCACTTATAGGTTTCCGTTTTTTAAACATTATACCCTATACCATTTATGGGGGTATTCATTCAGAAAAAAAATTGCTTGATTTTATTTATGAATCACTTGGCGCGGTAAAGCCCGTTGACATGTCTCCCGGGGAACAGGTGATGGATTTTATACATATAGACGATGTAGTGAATTTTTATATTACCCTGCTTTTACAGCTTCCAGATATAAAAAAAGATATCAGTGAAATTCATCTCGGATATGGGAAAGGATTTACACCAAAACAAATTGCTGCATTAATGGAAAAAATTTCAGAAAAAAAATGCAATATTAACTGGGGTGGGCGGCCCTACCGGCCAAATGACACAATGTATTCTGTAATCCAACAAAATTTATCCGGGTTACAAATCGGCTGGCAACCTTCTGTGAGCATTGATGATGGTATTGCTTTGTATATAAATGAAAGAAAAAAACATGGAATTTAAGAACCTGAATTTTAATTCCCTTGAAGAATTAAAAGCTATAATTACCCAAAATATTACAAGACAAATTCTGCCTGGCCGGGATTATATACCTGTTACCGGAAAAATTCTGGATGAACAGGATATTCTTTCAGGCATAGATGCCCTGTTGGATGGATGGTTAACAACCGGCAGATACGCGATTGAGTTTGAAAAGGAATTTGCACGGTATTTTGGAAGCCGCTTTTCAGTACTTGTAAATTCGGGTTCATCTGCAAACCTTACGGCATTTTATGCTATCACTTCTGCTAAGTTGGGGGAAAGAGCTCTTCAACCCGGTGATGAAGTGATCACTGTAGCCGCAGGCTTTCCCACTACTATCAACCCACTAATACAGTTTGGTTGTATTCCTGTTTTTATTGATGTGGAGATTCCTTATTATAATATAAAAGCAGAATTAATTGAAAGCGCAATCAGTAAAAAGACAAAAGCCATCATGATTGCCCATACACTTGGCAATCCTTTCAATCTTGGTATTGTAATGGAACTGGCACGTAAATATAATCTTTGGATAATTGAAGATGACTGTGATTCATTGGGCGCTACATATAGGGGAAAAAAAACAGGAAGTTTTGGTGACCTGGCTACTGTATCCTTTTATCCAGCACATCATATTACTATGGGCGAGGGCGGTGCAGTTTTGATCAACAATCCTATATTTAAAAAGATTACTGAAAGTTTCAGGGACTGGGGAAGAGACTGCTGGTGTGAACCGGGTAAAGATAATACCTGTGGTAAGAGGTTTGAGTGGGAATTGGGAAGTCTTCCTTGCGGCTACGATCATAAATACACATACACACATATCGGTTTTAATCTGAAAGCAACAGATCCACAAGCAGCTATCGGACTCAGCCAGTTAAAAAAAGCAGATAGCTTTGTTGAAAAAAGAAGAGAAAATTTTGCAATACTGCACCAGAAATTGAAACCTTTTGAATCACATTTTATTTTACCCGAAGCAACACCTGACAGTAACCCGAGTTGGTTTGGATTTGTAATCACTATCAGGGAAGACAGCCCTCTAAACAGAAATGACTTTGTCGGTTACCTCGAGAAAAATAAGATCGGCACGAGACTTTTGTTTGGTGGCAATCTTATTAAACAACCTGCTTATATCGGTATACAAAAAAGAATTTATGGCGATTTGACCAACACTGATATTATCATGAACCGTTCTTTCTGGCTGGGAGTATGGCCAGGATTAAATGAACAACATTACGATTATATAGTTGATGTGATTGCCGGGTACTTAAAAAAAATGTAGTGTCCATTTATTGTATAAGCTCTGGCAATTCAGCGTGCAATCAAAAGATGCAATTTTGGATTAGTCAAATGGATTAAAGTAAAAAAGGCTATGCCAAAGATTAGTGTTTTAATTCCCCTGTACAATGCAGAAAATTTTATAGCCCAGGCTATAGAGTCAGTATTGAATCAGACATTTTCGGATTTTGAATTAATTATTGTTGATAACTGCTCGACAGACAGAAGTGTTACAATTGCCCGTCACTATGAATCCGATAAGCGGGTGAAAATTTTTCAGAATAATGAGAATATCGGGGCGGTGCGCAACTGGAATCAATGTATGTTGCATGCCAGTGGTGAGTATTTGAAATTTCTTTTTGCCGATGATTATTTTAAAAAAAATGCACTGGAAGAATTTATTAAACCATTTGAATCAGATCCATCAATAAGCCTTGTAATTGCACCCAGAGAATTTTTGTTTGATGACGGAGCCACGAAAAAATATCCATTAAGTTTTAGTGGTTTTAAAAAAGGAAATGATGTAATCAAAGATGTTATTTCTGTAAATGGGAATCCCCTGGGCGAGCCTACATTTATAATGTTTAGAAAAAAAGATATAAATATAGGCTTGTTTAATTTCCATATGCTCTGGTTGGCCGATCTTGATTATTGTTTACGGATTTGTGAAGTAGGTAATGCTTTTGCAATAGAGGAACATTGTATTGTTTACAGAAGGCACCAACAGCAGGTAACCACTGATGTTTTGGCAAGCGGAAGATTTTTTAAGGAAGAACGCAATTTTTATTATTATAATTTCTTTATCCGAACAGCTGGTTTTCAGGATATGTACCCGGACTATTATAGATCTATTTGGAAGAATATCCATTTTCATTTATACCGAACCAGTTATCGTGAGCAAAAAGAATATCTGAAAATATGGCCGGTAAGGAAATCACTTCAAATAAGATTCTACCTGTTTTGCCATAACATTTATCGTGCAATAAAGAGAAAAAAAAATGTTTGATTCCAGATTGATTTACGATGTAGGTCTTCATAATGGTGATGATACAACTTACTACCTGAGTAAGGGATTTAATGTAGTAGCGATAGAAGCTGATCCTGTACAGGCGGATAAAGCAAAAAAAAAATTCAGTAGTTATGTTGATAGAGGCCAATTGAAGGTTTTAAATATTGGTGTAGCTGCGGAAGAAGGGGAATTTGAATTTTATATTAACGAAGCTCACCCTGAATGGAATTCATTTGATCTTTCCATTACCAGCCGGGATGGCCTTCCCTGGCATACTATAAAAGCGAAAGCGACCTCTTTTGATAAAATAATTTTTGAACATGGTGTTCCCTATTATCTGAAAGTTGACATTGAAGGGCATGATTATTTATGCATCAAAGGCCTTGACAAAAACAATCTCCCGAAATATATGTCAGTGGAAGTAAACGATATAAGCCTCATACATGACCTGGCAAAAAAGGGATTTACCCGGTTTAAAATAATATTTCAGTACAATCTTGCACACCTTGATTTACCTCCAAATAAATTTTTTGAAAGATGGTTATGGAGTTATAAACTAAGAAAGTGGAACTCCTTTCCTATGAAAGTTTTTAGAAAACTTGGCGGATCAAAATTAATCAGGCGGATAGATAAACTAGCCGTTCCAGCGTATAGCAAACAATGTAAGCAAGGAACATCAGGAAATTTTGGTGAAGCACTAGGTGGTGAATGGTACGATCTTAAAAAAACAGTTGGCATTTATGAGTATTATTATAAGCTCTTTCACCAGTTACCTGATAAAAAAGATTATGGTTTTTGGATAGACGTGCATGCAAGCTGGTGAAATGGAATTTGCTACTATGCCTCAGGGAGTGTCAATAATTATATGTGGGTATAATTCTTCGAAAAGAATTTCTCCTACATTGGAAGCTTTGCAAAATCAACAATTTGCAAATAGAATAATTCTCTGGGAGGTAATACTTGTCGATAACGCATCAACGGATGAGACAGAGCAGGTGGCAAGAGAAGTGTGGAATAAGAACCCGGTTACCAATTTAAAGATCGTTAAAGAAAAAAAGCCTGGCCTAATGAATGCCCGTGCAAAAGGACTTGCATATGCTGTATATGATGTTGTTTCTTTTATTGACGATGATAATTGGGTGGAACCACTATGGGTGCAAAAAATGGTTGAGATTTTTTCGCTAAATGAAAAAATTGGGGCATGCGGCGGCAAAAGCGAAGCTGTGTTTGAGAAAAACAAACCGGACTGGTTTGATAAGTATCAAAACGCTTTTGCAGTAGGCACACAGGGAGAGCAATCAGGTATCATTGATGATAAAAAAGGGTTCCTTTGGGGTGCCGGTCTTTCTTTTAGAAATTCAATATGGCAGGATCTGCAAAGACGTGGATTTAAAAATTTGACTCTTGGCAGAGAGGGAGAAAATATAAATGCCGGCGAAGACACTGAATTGTGTTATGTTATTCGCCTGTTGGGCTATCATCTTTACTACCGGGAAGATCTGGTATTAAAACATTTTATGCCTGATAACAGGATGAACATAGATTACCTTGCAAAAATGTGTGAAGGGTTTGGTAAGTCATCTGCCCGTCTGAATAGCTACCGGGTATTATTAGATAAAGATAATTTTACAATCCGCCCTTGGTGGTATGAATGGCTTGCTACAAAAAGAAAAATTATTTTTTTGAATTTACAAGTCATATTTACATCTAATATTCAAAAAAAAATTGGAATAATAGTAAATACGGCATATAACAAAGGTTATGCAAAACAGGTGCGGGTTGATAAGAAAGCAATTCATCTTAATATTGATTTTCTTAAAAAGATTTTTATGTAATAATGTATGATCTCCTCTGAAACTTTAAACTATGATAAAAAAAATATCAAAATCTATTATTTCGCGTTTGGGATATGCAATAGCGAATAAGAATTATAAAGATATTTTTACAATTCGCCATTCTATGGGTGATGCTTTTGCGCATCTTAAACAGTGTGGCTTCTATCCTGAACTTATCATTGATGCAGGTGCAGCAAATGGTACACCAGAGCTGCAGAGTTCTTTTCCTGACAGCACATTTTTCTGGATTGAGCCATTAGTTGAATTTGAGAATGAATTAAAGGATTTAAAAAATAAATTTAAAGGCGATTATATCATCACCGCTGTAGGAAATGAAACCGGCGAACTGACAATTTATGTCCAGGACGATAAAGTAGGTAGTAGTATTCTAAGTGATCATGAAAATGTTGACATAAAAAAACAGGCCAGACCTATTAAAGTAGTTACTCTTAAAGAAATTGCTGATAAAAGATTTCAACAGTTTAAAAAAATATTACTTAAAGTAGATGTACAGGGATACGAACTTGAAGTGCTGGAAGGAGCTAAAGAGTTTCTTAATAATATTGACGTGATTATTTTGGAAGTTTCATTGTTTAAATTCTATCCAAATTGGCCGGAATTTTATGAGGTGATCGATTATATGAAGAAAAGGAGTTTTGTTGTTTTTGATATCGTCGGTGGCATTAACCGCCCATTAGACCATTCTTTAGCACAAAAGGACATCGTATTTGTAAAAGAAAACGGTTTACTTAGAACTTCGCATAATTGGGAGAAATAAATCATGAAATGTCTTACAATCATTTTTGATCATCGGTAGATGCTCTATTCTAACAGCCGGGTGTCGCCCGGTTTTTTTATCCAAATTTGCCGGAACTTCCAATACTTTATCGTTTCTTTTTGCGTTTTATAGGCTGGATCCGAACCCGCCAAGATGTTTTTTAAATATTTTGTGTTAAAATCCAAACTAATGAAAGTCATCCTCTTTGAACTCAATGAAGTTCCCTATAAGGTCATTCACCATTTCTGTAAGCTATACCCTGAATCAAATCTTGCTAAGGTAGTATCAAAGGGCAGAAAGTATGAGACTTATGCTGAGGATCAGGGACATCTTTCACCATGGGTCACCTGGCCAACGGTGCACAGGGGCGTTACAAACGATAAACATTTTATTTCCGATTTCGGACAGGACCTGACTGAACAGGAAAAACAATTTCCGGCTATCTGGAATATGCTTGCAAAAAAAGGCGTAAAGGTTGGATTGTTTGGTTCATTACATACATACCCAATGCCTGAGGGCATTGAAAACTTTTCTTTTTATGTGCCCGATACCTTTGCCGCAGGTAGCGAATGTTTTCCAAAAAAGCTGGAGACATTTCAGAAATTCAATCTTGCTATGGCAAGAGATAACAGCCGTGTAGTTAGCAATAAAATTCCGGGTAAAGAAGCTGCACAATTTTTAATGAAGCTGCCTGATATGGGCTTGAAATTTAAAACAGCAACTGATCTTGCTGCACAAATGGTTGATGAAAGAATAAATAAATGGAAAGTGGTAAGAAGAAGAACCTGTCAATCACTAATTGGCTTTGATATATTCTATAAACAACTTGAGCTGCAAAAACCCGACTTTGTTACATTCTTTACGAATCATGTGGCCTCATCACAGCACCGCTATTGGGCAGCTGCATTTCCTGATGATTACGAGAGTTTAAAACTCGGCAGAGAGTGGATCGAAACATATAACGGCGAAATAGCTTACACCATGAAGAAAGCCGATGAAATGATCGGCAGGCTGATAAAATTCATGGAAAAAAACCCTGAATACTCTTTATGGATACTTTCCAGCATGGGACAACAAGCTGTAGAAGCAAATGAAATTTACACAGATCTTTTTGTAACAGACGCCAGAAAATTCATGAATAATTTCAATCTTGGTTCTGGTTATTATGAATTAAAACCTTCGATGGTTCCTCAATTCAATGTGCAAATACATGTAGATAAAAGAAGTGAGTTTGAAGAAAAACTGGCAACCTTCCGCATCAACGGCCAGCCCGTTCATTCACGTCAGAAAGCCGAAGGGTTTTATAGTCTTGATATTGGCTTTGCAAATTTGGATGAAAGCAAAATAAAAATTGAATTAATCGGGGAGATAATTCCCCTTGAACATTCAGGAATGTCTAATGTGAAAATACAGGACCGGTGTGGCGCAACAGCTTATCATATTCCGCAAGGATCATTTATTATATATGCTCCTTCAAAAGGACTTAATGGTAATGATGTAGCCAGAGTTTCAACTACTGAAATTGCTCCTACACTTCTAAGAAATTTTAATATACCAGTTCCGGAGTATATGAAAAAAGGAATTTCTCTTTCCAATTGAAATTAAAAGCACCGTTATTTACATACTAAATAACAGATATTAGGCGCGAGGCAAAAAATTCCTTGTCCTTTCATGATGAATCTTCCGAAGATAAGTATTGTAATTCCCTCTTTCAACCAAGGGAAATTTTTAGAAGAAACAATTCTTTCCATAGTCAATCAGCAATATCCCAATCTCGAACTCTTTGTTATTGATGGTGGCAGTACGGATAACAGCATAGATGTAATTAAAAAACATGAACAGCATTTTACATGGTGGATAAGTGAAAAAGATAAGGGTCAAAGTGAAGCTATCAATAAAGGTTTTGCAAAAGCAACTGGCGAAATAGTTAGCTGGCTATGCAGTGATGATCTGTTAATGCCAGGTTCATTACAAATTGTTGCTTCACATTTTTTATCTCTACCCGAAAATGTCGGGCTTATTCATGGGGGGGCGGTTATTTTTGAATCGGATAAAACAATAGAAACAAGATTTACCTATCAAATTCCAAATAGAGAAGCATATTTAAGCGGAATGGTATTCCCTCAACCTGCAGCTTTCTTTCGGAAAAGCTGGGTTGAGAAGGTTGGATATTTAGATGAAGAATTACATTATGGAATGGATTACGATCTTTTTATGCGATTAGCTTTAGTTTGTGATTTTTCAGCCGTCGATACTGTGTTTGCCAGATACAGGCTTCACTCACAAAGTAAATCAGTAGCAGAATCAAACCGGTTTATTACTGATTGGAAAAAATCTTTTGTGAATTTGTGTAAAAATCTCCGGTGGACTGATCAATTAGAATTTCTGAAAAAAACGGGCATGTATAAAAAGGAACTAAGCTATTTCCATACTTTTTCTTTTATCCCAAAAGTTGAGATCGTTTCCGCAATCAATAAAAATAAAGCAATTTGTTTCCAACTAGGTCATGTACTTAAGGATCTTTATTGGACAGGGAAAAGGAAAGATGCCAGAGATTTGATGAAATTGCTCAGGCAAAATTTTCCATGGGATTGGTTAAAACAGGATCAAAGATTAATAATTGTATTAAAAAAATTGAGTTTGCCAGAGTTTATCTTAGTAGCAATGAAAAAGATTACAAGAATTTTTAAGTAAAGGTTTCCCATGATATTGTTTTCCATTATTATACCAACCTACAATCGGGCACATTTGTTACCTGATACACTTGACTCTGTTCTTAAACAGACTTATTTGCATTTTGAAGTAATTATCGTCGATGATGGCAGCACAGATAATACGCAGGAAGTAGTTCAAAATAAATACCTCGATAATAATAAGGTCAAATATTTTTATAAAAAAAATGAAGAACGAGGTGTGGCAAGAAATTTTGGATTAACAAAAGCTATCGGTCAATATGCATTATTCTTCGATTCAGATGATATCATGCATTCAAATCATTTGGAATGTCTTAATAATAATATTCTCAAATTAAATGATGTTAATTTAATCGCTACAAAACATGATTGGCTTCATAAAAATAAGAGAAAAAGCTCAACCATTCAGGAAATAAAAGAAGGTTGGTACGGCAAAGAGTTATTTCTTGAAGGAAATGGTTTAGCGTGTAATTTTTGTGTCAGGACTGCAAACCCAAAGTTGAAAGCATTCCGCGAAAGTAGGGATTTGGTAACTATGGAGGATTGGATATTTTTGTTGGAGAATACATTAATTGATAAACTATATTTAATTGATCAAATAACTCTGACTTTGGTAGATCATAATGAAAGATCATTGACAAAAAATCTACAAGCGACTATAAAAAAACGACTCTACGCAACCCAATGGATCGAGACAAATATCAGCTTATCAAAAGGAGAGCTTGCAAACCTTTGGTCTGGTACTTATGTTTTTTGTGCTGTGTTTAATTACCTTGATTTAAAAAATATTCAAAGTATAAGATATTTGTCTAAAGCAATTAATATGACTGGAATTGATAAAAAGAAAGTACTAGGATTGTTAAAGAGCTTATTATTTGTAAATTGGATAAGACGATATACCTATTAAAAAGTGGAAAAGAATATGTTGCAAAATCTGCGAAGATTTTTTTTCAGAACACTTTATTTTACCGGTATTGGTCATCTGCTGAAATATTTTAACAGGAAAAATTACAGCGTTCCGATATTACTCTTTCATAGAATCTCGGATAACCCTGATCCGTATTGGGCTCCGTTATCAAATCATGCATTTGAAAAGATCCTATTTTTTTTTAGTAAGAAGTATAAGCTTCGTCATTTGGATCAATTATTTGCTCAACCAGTTGAGGAACTTAAGGATTCATGTTTCATCGTTTTTGATGACGCATACAAAGACTTTCTTGAAAACGCCCATCCAATACTTTTAAGCAATAAAATACCGGTCACAATGTTTGTTCCTGCAGAAAGTGTGGATACCGGAATACCTGTTTGGACCACATGGCTAAATATGTGTATTGACGAATCGAAAGTAATGCATGTGGATATTATTTCAGAAAACAACGTACGGTATGAGTTATCGAATAGGAGAACGAGAATTGAGACAGCAGCAAAATTAACGAAATGGCTAAAATCGCTGCCGTACAAAAAGTTTAAAAGTAATTTTAATGAAATCATTCATCAGACAGGCCAAAGCAAAAACAGAAATGACATTGAAGTAATGAACTGGAAGGAAATAATAGGGACAAGGACAATGGTAGATTATCAGAGTCATACAATGACCCATCCTATGCTTGGAAATATTAACGATGAAAAGATTTTAGAATTTGAAATTGGTGATTCCAAAAAAATATTAGAGCAGAATATCGGGAGCAAAATTAAATACATTTCTTATCCCATCGGGTCATATTCTAATCAGGTTATAGAAGAATCAAAAAAGCATTATGATGCAGCTTTTGCAGTTGATGGAAAATTAGTTAAATTAAAAAAAATAAGTGATCCGGAATATCGATATAAAATCCCCAGGTTCAATGTTTCTGATAGTGATCCTTATGAATTATTTTTTAGAGTAAATGGGTTTCATAAATTATTAGGAAGATGAAAGTGTTGCTTCTCACCAGTAACAGTATACAGAATATGGCCTTGTCGCACATGTTAGCAAAACATCATAAACTAACAGGAATAGTTTATGAAAATAGATTTTCTACGGAAGGTAGGTTGTCAAATTATCTGAAAAAAGTAAAATATAATCCAATTAAAGTTGTGCAAAAGCTATATCAGAAATACCGACTCCGTGATCTGGAAAAAAGCCTTGTAAGCGGAATTAATGAAGGGTATAGAGTTTATTCCTCTTTTTATGATACTTCAATTCTGGAAGTCACAAATATTAATCAAAAGGAATCTGTTGATTTTATTAAAAATAATGTTCATGACATTGTCGTTGTGTCAGGAACAAAAATGGTAAAAAAAGAAATACTTACTTTAAAACCACCTTACGGCATAATTAATATGCATACTGGCCTTTCGCCGTATTATAATGGCGGTCCTTCTTGTACTTTTTGGTGTTTGTATAATGGAGACGTGGAGTACATCGGCGCCACTGTAATGTTTATTGACGAGGGCATTGACAGTGGTAATATAATTTTGACTAATACTATTTCATTAAATCCATCTGATACTTACGGGCAAATGGAATTTAAAGCTATAGATCTTGGGAACCATTTAATACTTCAAGCTCTTGAAAAATTACAAGGTGACAAAAATTTCAGAGGGTTCAAACAAAATGATTTTGCTAAAGGCTACACTTACTATAATAAAGATTACACTTTCAATAAAAGATTGGAAGTACAGAAAAAAATAAAGGATGGAACTATTGCCGCTCTGATAACAAAAAAGGAATTTGCAAGAAATATCAAAAAGTTTATTGATTAAGCATGAGTGATAATATTCTCATTTTAACACAATGGAGCTTTAAAGATGCATTGATACAAACTTATACGCTACCATATATTGATATTATACGACAAATGATTTCATCTGACAGAAAATTGTTACTGGTAACTGCAGAGCAAGAGCATATAGCTTTGACACAAGAAGAAACAGATAAAATAAACAAAGAGTGGGCTAGCCGAAATATGCAGTTACTGCCAGGTTCTTATAAACGGTTTGGTCTAATAAAAATAATCGCTGCTATTGGAAACATTTTCAGGTTATATAAGATCGTAAAAAAGGAAAACATAAAAACAATTCATGCCTTTTGTACGCCAGCAGGAGGAATTGGCTATATTCTTAATAAGTTAACTGGTGCAGAAATAGTGGTCGATAGTTACGAACCACATGCGGAATCGATGGTTGAAAATGGGACGTGGAAAAAAGGAGGCTTGGCATTCAAAATTTTATTTTTTCTTGAAAAAAAGCAAACTCAAAAAGCAAAAGTTCTTATTGGAACTACAGCCGGTATGAAACAGTATGCTTCCGAAAAATATGGAGTACAGGTTAAAAATTTTTTTGTAAAGCCTGCTTGTGTAGACCTGGAAAAATTTTCCCCAAAAGAAAAAGAAACTTCCCTTTTGAAGGAATTAGGACTTGAAAATAAAATTGTCTGTGTGTATGCAGGGAAGCTTGGAGGCATTTATTTAAAAGAAGAAGTATTTGATTTTATAAAAGCCTGCTATGATAATTGGAAAGATGATTTTCGTTTTTTAATACTTACCAACGCATCAAGGGAAGAAATAGATGCAGAATGTAGAAGAGCTGGTATTCCTTGTGGAGTTGTTATTAGCAGGTTTGTTTTTCATAGTGAAATACCTGCTTATTTATCACTGGGTGATTTTGCTATAAACCCTGTTAAGCCTGTACCCACAAAAAAATTTTGTACCTCGATAAAAGATGGGGAATACTGGGCAATGGGTTTGCCGGTTGTGATCTCGCCTGATATTTCTGATGATTCAGAGATCATTAAACGGGAAAATATTGGGGTAGGAATGGATTTTGCAGATAGCAGCCAATTTTCTTCCACTTTGATCAAACTGGAAGATTTTTTTCAAATTAAAAATGATTTGAAAAAAAAAATAAGAAAAGTAGGAGAACAATACAGGTCGTATAGTATTGCTGAAAACATTTACAACATTATTTATGGTAATGATCCGTCGAAAGGAAATTGATTATGAAAACCGGATATTTTTGCAACAATTTTTTAAATGTAAATTATGAAATCATTAGTAACAGGTGGGGCAGGATTTATTGGGGCTCATGTAACAAATGAGCTGATCAAAATGGGCCATTCAGTTATAGTACTGGATGATCTCAGTGGTGGCTTTGAAGATAATATTAATCCGAAAGCAATTTTTATAAAAGGATCAATAACCGACTATGAGTTATTGAAGAAACTTTTTGAAGAACACAAGTTTGATTATGTTTATCATCTTGCGGCATATGCAGCGGAAGGATTAAGCCATTTTATCAGGAAATTCAATTATGAAAATAATCTCCTGGGGAGTATACATCTTATAAATGAAAGTATAAGGCATAAAGTGAAATGCTTTGTGTTTACTTCTTCTATCGCTGTATATGGTGCCGGACAGTTACCAATGAAGGAAGACACAGTGCCACAACCTGAAGACCCCTATGGTGTTTCAAAATATGCAGTGGAACTCGATCTGAAAGCAGCTCATGAAATGTTTGGGTTGAACTATATCGTGTTTCGTCCTCATAATGTATATGGAGAATACCAAAATATAGGAGATCGGTATCGGAATGTGATCGGTATTTTTATGAACCAGCTGATGCAGAATAAACCTTTATCGGTTTTTGGTGATGGCAATCAAACAAGGGCATTCAGTTATATTACAGATGTAGCTCCTTATATCGCCTCTTCTATTAATATACCTGAGACCTTCAACCAGGTTTTTAATATTGGCGCTGATAAAGAGTATTCAGTAAATGAACTTGCCACTACGGTGATGGAAGCAATGGGAATAAATGGGACTATACAACACTTTCCAGCCCGAAACGAAGTAGTTCATGCGTATTCAGATCATTCAAAAGCAAAAAAATATTTTAATATAAATGATGATAAGTTTACGCCGTTGAATGAAGGTGTAGGGAAAATGGCAAGCTGGGCAAAAAAGGTTGGCGCAAGATCAAGTGATAAATTTAATAATATAGAAATAACGGAAAAATTACCTTCTTCATGGAGGTAAAGATCCATGATCATACATACAATGATGATAAGTTATAATCAAGAGCCTGTTGTATGGCACTCTTTCCATGATCATTCTATTGCGGATTTTATAAAATTTGATTCTGAGCTGAACATCGATAAAAAAACGGTGGAAAGTTTTGGAGAAGAATGGACAAAATTTTCTTCATTTGATTCAGCAGAGATCGAAAGAATGGGAAATGAATATTTTGACCTGCTTTTTAAAACCCCGGTAAATGAAAATTCATATGTCCTGGATGTTGGTTGTGGAACCGGGAGGTGGTCATATTATCTTTCCCCGAAAGTAAAATTTATAGAAGCGATCGATCCGAGTGATGCAGTATTTTCTGCAATACAGCTAACTGCGGACAAGCCTAATATACGAGTGACAAAGGCCGGGGTAGATAATATACCTTTTGACGATAACTCGTTTGATTTTATTTTTTCGCTGGGCGTCTTGCATCACCTGCCTGATACAGAGGCAGCATTAAAAAAGATATTTCTGAAGATCAAACCTGGCGGATATTTTCTTGTTTACTTATATTACAATCTTGATAATCGCGGCAAAATTTATAAAGCGATCTTTAAGCTGAGTAATGGTATTCGCAAAATAATTTCACGCATGCCGAAAGCAGTAAAACAATTTTTGGCAGAACTTATCTCTTTTACAGTTTATCTGCCATTTGTTTTTCTTGCCCGCGTTTGTAAAACTTTATTTCCCGGGAAAATTTTTTATAAAAAGATCCCGTTGTCATATTATCATAACAAATCCCTTACTATTATAAGAAATGATGCATTAGACAGGTTCGGCACACCGCTTGAAAAAAGATTTTCAAGAACCGAAATTGAAAAAATGCTGAAAGAAGCCGGGTTTACCGACGTTATTTTTTCCGAAAGCACACCCTACTGGCATTGTGTTGCTGAAAAACTCTTATAAGCCAAGATGAAAAAAGTATTAATCATTACTAATCATTATCCCGACAGATCACCAGGTCAGCGGTTTCGATTCGAACAGTATTTTTCTTATCTCCGTTCCAATGGTTTCCAAATAGATGTTTCTTTTTTATTGAATGAAAAAGAGGATAAGATCTTTTATTCAAAAGGAAATTATTTTGGAAAAGGGCGAATTGTCTGTAAAAGTTTATATAAAAGGATAAAGGATCTAAACAGGGTCTCTCAATACGATTTAGTTTTTGTTTTTCGTGAGGCAATTTTCCTGGGCTCTGCTTTTTTTGAAAAACGCTTTGCCAGGAAAGCAAAGCTGATCTTCGATTATGATGACAGCATCTGGGTTCCGAACGTTTCTGCAGCTAACAAGTTATTTTCTGTGCTGAAAAATTCTACCAAAACAAGCAGTATTATTAAAGTAAGTAATCTTGTATTTGCCGGAAATAAATACCTGGCAAATTATGCTTCTCAGTTCAGTAAAAATGTTGTCATTATTCCTACTACTATTGATACCGATGAGTATAAACCAGCTGAAAAAAAAACTAAAAACCAGATTTGTATTGGCTGGAGTGGTTCAATAACAACAATACAGCATTTTGAAACAAAATTGGATGCACTACTTAAAATAAAAAAGAAGTATGGGAACAAAATATATTTTAAAGTCATTGGGGATAGCCAGTATATAAATAATGAGCTTGGTGTTAAAGGACTGCCCTGGAAAAAGGAAGATGAACTAAAAGAGTTGAGTGAAATTGATATTGGAATCATGCCATTGCCCGACAGCGAATGGGCAAAAGGTAAATGTGGCCTAAAGGGACTTCAGTATATGGCATTGGGCATACCGACTATTATGTCACCTGTGGGAGTGAATTCGGAAATTATTACTGATGGAGAAAACGGGTTTCTTGCAGATAGCGATGAAGAATGGGTTACAAAACTCAGTTTGCTAATTGACTCCTTTGAATTACGAAAGAAGTTAGGTAATGCGGGTTGCAAAACGGTAGAAGAAAAATATTCTGTACATGCTAATCGCGATCTATATCTCCGCTATTTTAACCAATTGACTTCATAACAATCTCTACGATCAGGATGAAGAAAAAGAAAATCCATTTTTGGGTTCCTTATCCTCAACGTTCAGCTCCTTCACAGCGTTTTAGAGTTGAACAATATCTTCCTTATCTTCCTCAGGACACTTTTTCATACACTCTTTTTTCCTTTCTTGATGTAAATACATGGAGTATTCTTTATAAGAAGGGATATAGAGTTAGGAAATTTGGGGGAATGGTAATGGGTTTTTTTCGTCGTATCGGTCATTTGTTCAAATCGGCCGGTGCTGATTATATTTTTATTCTTCGCGAAGCTTCACCAGTAGGACCACCTGTTTTTGAATGGTTGCTATCAAAAATTTTCCGTAAAAAAATTATTTACGATTTTGATGATGCTATTTGGATACCCGGCGGGGAAAAAGCGAGTTGGCGAAAAAGGTTTTTTAAATCGACATGGAAGATCAAATATATTATCCGTTGGGCTTATAAAGTATCCTGTGGTAATGAATTTCTTTGCAGCTATGCCCGGAATTACAATCAAAACGTCATTTTGCTTCCTACCGTTTTTGACACTCAAAGAAGCAAAGAAAAACAAAGGAAGGAGACGGATGGAAAAAAAGTGGTTGTTGGATGGACAGGCTCGCATACTACTTTACATAATCTTGAAGAAATAGAACAACTGATCCCTGAATTGAAAAAGGAAATTGATTTTGATTTTTATATTATTTCTAATAGCCCTCCTGCCTGGGATTTTGATTTTATTTTTAAAAAATGGGATGAGGCAACAGAGATCGATGATCTGTTAAAAATGGATATTGGTGTGATGCCTCTTAAAAAAGGCCCCTGGTTTGAAGGCAAATGCGGGTTTAAATTGATACAATACTATGCATTCGGAATTCCCGCTGTTGCTTCATCCGTGGGAGTTAATGCTACAGTTACTCTTCATAATAAAACCGGGTTTATTGCTCAATCTTCATTGGAATGGAAAAACTATTTGAAACAATTAATTTTGGATAGAAGCTTACGATCTCAAATGGGAAATGCCGGCAAAGCACATATTGAAAAAAATTATAGCTTAAACAGTTTGCTTCCTGCTTTTATCTCTTTGTTTTCTTAATACCAATTCTTGTTTTGGCGGATAAAGTAAAATAATAAGAAACGCAGTAAAGAACGGCAAGCATGGGATTTTATATCTCACCAACGAGCCGAAATTAGAAGTGGAAATACCCACTGCAAAAGCAAATATCAAAGTAAATACCAGGCAAAATTGAAGCGTTTCATCGGCAAAAATGCGTTGTATCATACGAATAGGATTATTTCTAACGATAGCAACAAGTGTAAATATGAGGTATAGTAACGATTCGATCGCTGAGATCATTACAATTGGTTTTCTTGCCTCCCATAAATAAGGTCTGAATAAAGTTACATTTATTCCTTCCGGTGCTCTTTGTAACATACCTGTTAAGGTCGGGTCCATATCGCCCAATGTATAGCCGGAACCATCTGTTTCATTTGAAACTTTATATAAATATTCCCTTGTTGCAAAAGATTTATAAGCCAGACTTTCAACATTGTATTCTCCAAACATCTCGGCTTCTAATTTTCCACCTATTACTACAATTCCAACAATTGATGATGCATATAAAAAGTATCGCACAAAAATGATCAACCTTGTATCTTTTATTTTGTAGGAAAGTAAACCAACTCCCCACAACATTACCGCTGGTAAAAATGCCATAGCGATGTATGATTTAATAATATAGATAACATAAATAAAAAATAGAGCGAAGATTGAATTGAGAATGATCTTTTTATTTTCAAAAAATATCCGGTAAAAAAAATGAGTAACCCATCCAATGCATGACAACGTAATAGTGTCTTTCATAAATCCTGAACCCCAGAAAATTACACTTGGAATAAATAACATTGCAAATGCCATTTGTTTTGTAAGTCTTGGATATAGCTTTGTAAAAACAACATACATTTTCCATACGCCGATAAATGAGATCGCCGCAAAAATTACCGCTGTGGGCAAATAAGTAGTCATTGTGAATAGGCCGATGATTGCCCCAATAATTGAAATAAGATATTCAGGAGAGGAAGTTCCGTACCAATAAAACTGAGTGGTGTATTTATAAACATCCACATCATATATTTCAGCAGATCCGGTGATCAGGCGAAGCCAGGTACCAAATGAATCACTAAATGAGGAATTGATAACCTCCGTCTGGTGCCAATAATTCAGTGTATCCCCACCTTTATAATAATATTGATAAATGACGCCAAGAAGAATTGCTCCAAAAATCTTTAAAGTAAAAGCGGACATAAAATAAGGGCGCAGCGGGTGACCTTTCGGATAATATTTATTTTTGAAATAAGAGGCAAATATGAAAACGACAAAAAGATAAATTGGAAGTAAAATGAAATCAGTTATAGTGATATATTGCATAAAAATTAAGGATATTGTATGTGTGGAATTGCTGGCATAGTTGCTTTGACAGATACGGGTCGACAACAGGTTTCGAAATTACGACAATCCATCCGAACTCTGCAGACCCGGGGGCCTGATGATGAAGGCATTTACCTCTGCGAAGACATGGGGTTGGCGCAAAGGAGACTAGCCATCATAGATACAAGTGCTGCGGCTAATCAACCAATGTGGGATAAAACGAAGCGCTATACAATTATTTTTAACGGGGAAATATTCAATTATCAACAGCTTCGCAGTAAATATTTTTCTGCTGAAGAACAACAACAACTTCGTACAAGTTCAGACACCGAGGTTTTGCTTGAGCTTTTTATAAAGCAAGGAGAAAAATGCCTTCCGTTACTGGAAGGTTTTTTTGCTTTTGTCATATATGATACGCAAACAAAAGAATTATTTCTTGCAAGAGACAGGTTTGGAAAAAAACCTTTAAATTTTTTTATTGATGATGACAGGTTCATTTTTGCCTCCGAGTTAAAAGCACTTTATGATTTTGGCATTCCCAAAGAATTGAATCATGAAGCACTGCAGCTTTACCTGCAATTGTCTTACATACCACAGCCAATGAGTATGCTGAAGCATGTAAGAAAAATAGAACCCGGCTCCAGGTTGATACTTAGAGGAAAAACTATTGAAGAAAAAAGATGGTACGAGCTTTCACCCCCCTATGAATATAAGAATGCGCCATCTTATGAGCAGGCGCAAAAAGAACTTGTTCCTTTATTGGAGGATGCAGTGGTAAAAAGATTGATAAGCGATGTACCACTTGGAGCTTTTTTAAGTGGGGGCATTGATTCTTCCATTATAGTGGCATTAGCCAGTCGTCATCAAAAATCACTGAACACTTTTTCAATTGGGTTTAAAGACGAAGAATATTTTGATGAAACTCATTTTGCAGAATTGGTTGCTGCAAAATTTAAAACCAACCACGCAACATTTCGTTTAGGATTTGATGATTATTTATCTCATATATATGATGTGTTGAATTATTTGGATGAACCATTTGCAGACCCGGCATCGTTGCCCCAATTTATTCTTTGCATGGAAGTAAGAAAGCATGCTACAGTAGCTATCTCCGGCGATGGCGGTGATGAAGTGTTTGCCGGTTATAATAAACATTATGCAGAATGGCAGGCGAGAAAAAAATCGTTGGCAGGAAGTCTTGTAAAGATGGGTTATCCGCTTTGGAAGATCATGCCTAAAAGCCGAAATAACCGCTTCTCTGATCTTTTTAGACAATTAAATCGATATGCAGAAGGTGCAGGCCTTTCTGCAAAGGAACGTTACTGGCATTGGGCTTCTACTTTTTCGGCAAGAGAAGTAGATAAGTTGATTGCAAAAGAAACTGCTAACAAGATCAACAACGCAGTTATTGATTCAGTAAAAGAAAAATATCTTTCCAATATCAATGATGATTTCAATTCGGTGTTGAAAACTGATCTTGATCTTGTACTTGCCAGCGATATGCTTGTGAAAGTTGATTTGATGAGCATGGCAAACAGCGTAGAAGTTCGTTCACCTTTTCTTGACCATCATGTTGTAGAGTATGCTTTTTCATTGCCATCGGAGTATAAAATAAATAAAGCAGGCAGAAAAAAAATCGTGAAAGATGCTTTCCGGAATATTTTACCACCAGAAATTTATAATCGTGGAAAAAGGGGATTTGAGATACCCATGTTGAAATGGTTCCGTGAAGAATTGCATACGTATATTTTTGATGACCTGCTGAATGAAGAATTTGTAAAAGAACAAGGCCTCTTTGATATTGAGTTTATCAATTGCATGAAAAAACAACTTTATTCTTCTGCTCCCGGTAATATTGTGGAACAGCTTTGGGTATTGATAGTTTTTCAACATTGGTACAAGAAATATTTTATGTAAAAACCATTTTGTGAGTAAAGGAATCTTTACCATATCGCTAGACTTCGAACTTTTCTGGGGTGTAAGAGATCACCGCACACTGGAAGATTATGGGGAAAATATTCGAAACGTTCACAATGTTGTTCCCCGCCTGCTTGAATTGTTTTCTAAATATAATGTGCATTGCACCTGGGCAACTGTAGGCTTTCTTTTTTTCCATGACAAAAAAGAAATGATACCATATTTACCTGCTGAACGTCCCGATTATCAGAAAAAAGAATATGACCCGTATCCTTATCTTGAACAAAATGAGCTTGAAAGGATCTATCATTTCGGACCAACACTTATTGAACAAATAAAAACGACACCAGGCCAGGAGATCGGCACGCATACATTTTCTCATTTTTATACCCTTGAAAAAAATACGACGATCGAACAGTTTAAAAGTGATCTGCGTGCAGCGATCGCTATAGCAAAAGAAAAAGAGATTGAAATAAAAAGTATAGTTTTCCCGCGAAATCAATATTCTGATGAACATATCAGGGCATGTTTAGAAGAAGGAATAAAAATTTACCGGGGCAATGAACTTTCAGGTGTTTATAAACCAATATCAAGAGAAAATGAAAATATTTTCAGAAAAGGGATCCGTTTTGCGGATACATATATTAATATTACCGGGCATCATTGTCATGCTATTCCTTCAGCAAATGAAATTATTAATGTGCCTGCAAGCCGTTTTCTCAGGCCATATAATCCAAAATTTAAAATGTTTGATAGCTTAAAGCTCAGACGAATAAAGCAAGGAATGAAATTTGCAGCAAAGCAGGGCCTGGTTTATCAATTGTGGTGGCATCCACATAATTTCGGAAAATACATGGATGAGAATTTTAGTTTTCTTGAACAAGCTTTAGAATATTATCATCAATTAAACCGGGAAGGGAAAATCGTATCTCAAAACCTGGTTGAAATTTATTCCAATATCAAATAAACTATCGGAAGATGAAAATTGTTTTATTAACGAGAGACTGTGATTCGACAACGATAGTTTATAATTATCTCAGGCTATACTTTCCCATCGATACTGTTGTTTTTGAAAAAACTATTTCGAAATCGGAGCAGTTTCGGCGAAGAGTAAAGTTGATCGGGTTTTGGAATGCTGTCGGCCAAGTCATTTTTATGCTTACCGCTTTCTCTTTTTTAAAACTTACTTCACAGAAAAAAAAGAAAAAGATCTTAGAAAAATATCAGCTTGACCTCACTAACATTCCCGCAGAAAAGATCAGAAGGATCGATAAACTTAGTTCAGTAAAAGGGAGGGAATTATTACAGGAGTTAAGCCCTGATCTTTTAATCGTGAACGGAACAAGAATACTTTCTAAAAAGACTTTGGAATCGGTTTCCGCTCCCTTTGTAAATATTCATACAGGTATTACACCTGCTTACCGTGGCGTGCATGGTGGGTATTGGGCAGTTGCTAAAGGAAAAAAGAATTTGTTTGGCACTACAATACACTATGTTGATACGGGTGTTGATACCGGAGGGATCATTGAACAGGTTTTTGCAGAACCTGGTGAAGAAAATAATTTTTATACATATCCTTATGTTCAATATGCAACAGTACTTCCCGTCTTGAAGCAAGTGATGCAATCGTTCAATGATGGACAAAGGCCCTCCACAAAACCCGCAGTTGCAAATGACTCTGCCTTATGGTTTCATCCAACAATTTTCCAATGGCTAGGAAACCTGAAACGAACATTTATTTTTTTATTGGCATTATCTTTTATCCAACTATTCTGAAGTAATTTGCAACACTAAATGCCAAGAATCTTAAGAATACTTAATCGCCTTATCATTGGTGGCCCTTCGAAAAATGCTGTATATCTTTCACGATACATGCAACCGGATTTTGATACCCTGCTTGTTATCGGGGGCAAGGAAGATCATGAACAGGATGCTGATTATTTAGCAACAGCGAATAATATTGAGCCTACTTGCATTTCCGAAATGAAAAGACCTATTTCTCCCTATAATGATTGGACCGCATATAATAAATTAAAGAAGTTAATTAAAGAATTTAAACCTGATATCGTACATACACATGCAGCAAAATCAGGAGCATTAGGAAGATTGGCTGCAAAGCATTCTAATGTGCCAGTGATCGTGCACACTTTTCATGGTCATATTTTTCATTCTTATTTTAATTCAGTAAAAACAAATTTTTTTATAAGAACTGAAAGATATCTTGCCGGTTTAAGTGATGCAATAGTTGCGATCAGTGATGTACAGAAAAAAGAACTATCGGGAGATTTTAAAATTGCAGCTGCGGATAAATTTAGAGTGATACCTCTTGGACTTGATCTTGATAATTTTGTAATCGGCCAGGATGAAAAGCGAAATAAATTCAGAACCGAGTTTGGATTGGATGATGCGACTGTTGCTATCGGGATCATTGGAAGATTAGTTCCTATAAAAAATCATTCACTCTTTTTAAAGGCATTAAAATATGTATTGAATAATACGACTGTAAAGATCAAAGCTTTTATAATTGGTGATGGAGAAAGCAGGGAAGCGATTGAGCAAATGGCAAATAGTCTTGAAATAAAATTTGCCCGGTATACAGATACAACCCATCCGCATCCATTGATCTTTACATCATGGAGAACAGATATTGATACCATTTGTGCCGGACTTGATATTATTGCACTGACATCTCTTAATGAGGGAACACCAGTAAGTTTAATTGAAGCACAGGCGGCTGGTAAGCCAATTGTATCAACAAGAGTAGGAGGGATAGCGGATGTAGTTTTGGAAAATAAAACGGCATTACTTTCAGATATAACTGATGAGACGACATTTTGTAATAACCTCCTTCTTCTGGTCAATGATCCGGCGTTACGACAAAAATTCAGTAATGCCGGCAGAGATCATGTAATAAGTAAATTCAGCTATCATCGGTTAGTAAATGATATGAGTGGTTTATATCACGATCTTCTTGATAAAAAAAATCATGGAGTCAAATAATAATTTTTTATGAAGTTGTGGGGTACAAAGGAATCTGATGTGTTTGATTACAGTCTTCTTGGGGCTGATATGCATTCTCATTTATTACCGGGTATCGATGATGGAGCTCCTGATCTTCCTACTTCAATACAATTAATAAATGGTTTAATAAAGCTTGGGTTCAAAAAACTGATCACTACTCCTCATATTATGCAGGATATGTATCCAAATAAAAGAGATGATATATTACAACGATATGAGGATTTAAAAAAACATCTTGATGCAGAAGGAATAAATGTAGACATCGAAGTTGCTGCCGAATATTTTTTAGATGATAATTTTAAAAAATTGCTTGAGAATAAGGAACCGCTATTGACATTTGGAGATAATCTTGTGCTGGTGGAATTTTCCATGGCCAGCGAACCATTTGATTTTAAAGAATTACTTTTTGAAATGCAAATGCAAAGCTACAAGCCGGTAATAGCTCATCCTGAACGGTACATCTATCATGAAAAAAGTAAAGAATTTTTTGAGGAGTTGAAAGCCGCCGCTTACCTTTTTCAACTTAATATTATGTCTTTGGCCGGGGCCTACGGCAAATCGGTTAATGAGCTGGCTAAATATTTTATCAAAAATCAATACTACGAACTTGCCGGCACCGATCTGCATCATCAGCAACACCTAGTTCATTTAGAGAATCATTCAATAGTTCACGGGCTAAAGGAATTACTTGACTCGGGTAAATTAATCAATCCAACACTATAGATTTTTGTTTGCCTTTTTATAATTATTAATAAATCACTTCCTGCAAATTCCCACTCCAAACTTTCTTTTCCACACTGACAGAATTTATTCTTCACTTTTTATCATCCAATAGCTTTTAACTTTCGTATTTTTTAGTGATCTGATTTGGTGCTTCGGATTCAAGTTCCGGGTTAAAATTTTTTAAACATTTTTTTTGTTGTATTTTGAAGGGTACGGTATTACAAAATCACGGAATTGCTTGACGAACCAATCGGAGCTATAAAAAGTAAGATTCATTTTGCACGAAAACTTTTGAAAGAGCAACTGAGTTGAAATTAAATTCTTCTTATGTCATCTTCGGTGATAATTGTGGGTAGTGGTTTTGCAGGTTTATCGGCTGCTTCGTTTATGGCGAAAGCGGGATGGGAAGTGACTGTAATTGAAAAAAACGACAGCCCCGGTGGAAGAGCCAGGCAATTAAAACAAGGCGGTTTTACTTTTGATATGGGGCCAAGCTGGTATTGGATGCCAGATGTGTTTGAAAATTATTTTGAAAAATTTGGTAAGAAAGTTTCTGATTATTATTCGCTGAAACGCCTCGATCCTTCTTATCGTGTTTATTGGAATGATAGTTTTACTGATGTCCCCGCAGATTATAATGCATTCAAAAAAATGGTTGATGATTTTGAACCCGGTGCAGGTGAGCAACTTGAAAAATATTTAAAAGAAGCAGCTTATAAATATGAAGCGGGCATCAATAAATTAGTTCATAAGCCCGGAAGATCATTTACGGAATTTATTGACAAGGATATTTTCAAAGGAGTTTTTCGATTAGATGTTTTTACTTCAATTAAAAAACACGTACATAAATATTTTAAAAACCCAAAGCTTCGCCGGTTGATGGAATTTCCAGTTTTATTTCTTGGCGCTTTGCCTGAAAACACTCCAGCACTTTATAGCCTGATGAATTATGCAGATATAAAAGGGGGCACATGGTATCCCCAGGGTGGTATGTATTCGGTGGTGGAAGCAATGCATGCCCTGGCAATTGAGTTGGGTGTAAAATTTCATTTTAATGAAGAGGCAAAGGAGATCATCATACAAAATGATGCGGCCAAAAAATTAGTAACTAATAAAAAAATTCATGAAGCAGATGTAATTATCAGCGGCGCTGATTATCATTTTACCGAAGAAAAACTTTTGCCGGAAAACTATCGTAGTTATAGTGAGGCTTATTGGAATAAAAGAGTAATGGCGCCAAGCTGCCTTTTATATTTTGTAGGGGTAAATAAAAAACTGGAAAATGTAATTCATCATTCTTTGTTTTTTGATGTGCCATTTGAACAACACGCAAAACAGATCTATGATGATCCCAAATGGCCAACCAACCCGCTTTTTTATGTAAGCATAAATTCTGTTTCTGATGATACCGTTGCTCCTGCAGGTTGTGATAATATGGTTTTGCTAATACCAATCGCTTCGGGTTTAAAAGATGATGATGAAACAATAAGAGAAAAATATTTTCAGCAAATAATCAGAAGAATGGAAAAACGTACCGACCAGTCAATTCTTGATGCAGTGATCTATAAAAAAACATTTTCTGTTTCTGATTTTACAAAGGAATACAATTCTTTCAGAGGTAATGCATATGGTTTAGCAAATACTTTACTGCAAACGGCGATACTTAAACCATCCTGTAAAAGTAAAAAGGTAAAGAATTTATTTTATACAGGTCAATTGACAGTGCCGGGGCCCGGCGTTCCGCCATGTTTGATCAGTGGTGAAGTAGTTGCAAAAGAAGTTATAAAAGAATTCAAGGGATCTTATAAACATTATCATGAAAAATTAATTAACGAGTAAACTGAATGATCATGATCGAAAAATTTTATAAAGTGAGTAATAAATGCAGTGAGATAACAACAACGGAGTACAGTACTTCGTTCGCTTCTGCCATTCGTTTGTTGCACTACGATCTTCAGCAACCTATTTATAATATTTATGGCTTTGTTCGCTTTGCGGATGAGATCGTAGATACTTTTCATCAGTTTGATAAAGCGTCTTTGTTAACAGATTTTAAAAAGGAGACTTATGCGGCGATCGAAAGAGGCATTAGTCTTAATCCTATTTTAAATAGCTTTCAGCAAACAGTGAATGAATATAATATTGCTCACGAATTGGTAGGTGCCTTCTTTCATAGCATGGAAATGGACCTGAGTCAAAAAACGTATGACACAAAAAACTTTAATGAATATGTTTATGGTTCAGCAGAAACAGTAGGCCTTATGTGTCTCTATATCTTTTGCGAAGGAAGAAAAGAGCTGTATGAAAAGCTAAAAGTTTCTGCACAGTCGCTAGGCGCTGCATTTCAAAAAGTAAATTTTTTAAGAGATATAAAGGCCGATTATAACGGTTTATCCCGCATATATTTTCCCGGCTGCGATTTCAATAATTTTACAGAAAAGGATAAGAAACAAATAGAAGCCGATATTTATAAAGATTTTAAAACAGCATATACAGGCATTTTAAAATTACCATTAAAATCAAGGTTTGGCGTATATGTTGCTTATAAATATTACTTGTCGCTTTTTAAAAAAATAAAAAACCTTGAACCGGCAAGAGTGCTGGAAGCAAGGATCCGTATTCCGGATTATAAAAAAGCAATGATCGTTTTAAGAGCAGGAGTTAAAAATCATTTAGGATTGATAGGATAATGGAAAATGATAAAATAATATTAGTGAACGAACATGATGACATGGTTGGCATCATGGATAAAATGGAAGCGCATAAGCAGGGCTTATTGCACCGGGCTTTCAGCGTTTTTATTTTTAATAACAAAGGAGAAATGCTTCTGCAACAAAGAGCATTCAGTAAATATCATAGCGGTGGCTTATGGACAAATGCTTGTTGCAGCCATCCAATGCCTGGCGAAAAAACAAAAGATGCAGCGCAACGAAGATTGATGGAAGAACTCGGTATTGAAACATCAATTGAAAAAATTTTTGACTTTGTATACAAGGCGGCCTTTGACAATGGATTAACCGAACATGAATTTGATCATGTATTTGCAGGTGAATACGATGGTAAAATGGATGTGAATCCGGAAGAAGTAAATGATGTTTGTTACAAAGAAATTTCAGAAATAAAAAACACATTGCAAACGCATCCGCAAAAATACACTGCCTGGTTCCATCTTGCTTTTCCGAAAATTGAAGAGTGGTGGGTATCACGTTATCAAAATATTTCAGCATGACCTGGCTATATTATATACTTCTTCTTTCCGCCACCTTCATAGTTATGGAAGGTATCACATGGCTTACACATCGCTATGTCATGCATGGATTTCTTTGGTACCTGCATAAAGATCATCACCAGGTGGAACCTGGTTTTTTTGAAAAGAACGATGCGTTCTTTATCATCTTTGCGATACCAAGTATACTGTTGATCTATTCCGGCACATTTAATAATGTTTGGTGGGTGCAGGCGATCGGCTTCGGTATCATGGCTTATGGCTTCGGGTATTTTTTGGTGCATGATATTATCATTCACCAGCGATTTAAGTGGTTTACCAGGAGCAATAACTCTTATGTAAGAGCTATTCGCTGGGCGCATAAAATGCATCACAAGCATCTTGATCGTCACCAGGGTGAAAGTTTCGGCATGTTGCTGGTTCATAAAAAATACTGGGATAAAATAAGAAGAGACAGAAAGTTAATGGCTGGAAATAAAAAAGTGGAATATGCACCCGGAGAAACCCCTGCTCCCAAAGGGATATATTGAAGGTTGGTTGTTCGTTTAGTCTTCATATTTTGGAAATTACAATAGTTAAGCATGATTGAATCTAAGTCCCCCATTAGTGGACAGGGGTATTATGATTTTATAATTAGCGGCGCCGGCTGTGCAGGTCTCAGTCTTTTGCTGCATATGATAGATTCAGGAAAATTCACAAATAAAAAAATTCTGCTTGTTGATAAAGAACAGAAGAATAAAAATGACCGAACCTGGTGTTTTTGGGAGTCAGAGCCAGGGCTTTTCAACCCGGTTGTTTTTAAGCAATGGAATAAAATGTGGTATCATGATAAAGAGTATTCCCGACTATTGGAAATAGAGCCTTATGCATATAAAATGATCCGTGGGATTGATTTTTATAATTATTGTTTTGATATTATCCGCAAGAAAAAAAATATTGATGTTCAATTCGGAAATGTTGAGAATGTGGAATCTGAAAGTGAAGAGGCAATACTTACAATTGATGGGAAAAAAATAAAATCAGGGTATATTTTCAACAGTGTTCTTTTTAAAAAGCCGGAATTAAAGAGAAAAGAATATTATCTCCTGCAACATTTCAAAGGGTGGATAATTGAAACCGACCGACCAATATTTGATCCGGAAGAAGCAACAATGATGGATTTCAGAATAGAGCAGAAAGAAGGAATCACCTTTGTTTACATCATGCCATTCACCGAAACAAAGGCATTGATAGAGTACACTTTGTTTACAGAAAATTTACTCCCTTCAGAGGAGTATGATGAGGCATTAAGGAATTACATCTTTCAATTTTTAAAAATTGACAACTATAAAATAAGAGATGAAGAGTTTGGAATAATACCAATGACCAATCACCGGTTTAGCTCTAACAATAGCCGGGTAATTAATATTGGAACGGCCGGGGGCCAGACAAAAGCTTCGAGTGGCTATACTTTTAAGTTTATTCAAAAAAATTCTGCTGATATTGTCTGCCAACTCATAAAAACAGGGAAGCCTTTCTTAAAAAAAAGCAGTGGCCGCTTTCATTTCTATGATAGTATTCTTTTGAATATTCTCCATCATAAAAAGCTTTCCGGTCCTGAAATATTTACTCCTATAATTAAAAAAAACAAACCGCAACATATACTGCGGTTCCTCGATAATGAAAGCTCTTTTACAGAAGATCTAAAAATTATTTCTTCACTCCCCACTTTCCCTTTCTTAAAAGCTGCTATCACGCAGTTTTGATCTTCGTTTACTGATCGGGGTCTAATTGCATAAACTCTCTCTTAACAGCCTTTAGCATACTGAATAATTGTGCAACCTGTATCAATAACAAAACACCTAAAGCAAGAATTACATACCAGGGAAGCCTGATCGTTTTCACTCCGGTAATGCTTTGAAATTTTTCAATATGATAACCGGTAATAGCAGAGCCAATGGCCATGCCTGCCACAAAAAATGAAAGGAGCGAGAACAATACTTTCAAAAACATAATTCGCATAGTGGAATAACCGACCTTAAAATTTTCAAGAATGGCGGCCGGTATGATTAAGACTAATGCGATCCAGCTCCAGTGTTTATTAAACCAAACATCATTTAATGTAAGATTGAGTACAAGTACCAATACAATTGAAAGCAATCCCCAGGGGAATATTAAAAATGATGAGGTCTTGGTTGATGGTGACATAATGAAACATTTTTATTGGAGAGAAAGATAAAAATAATTTGGCGATGATTGCATACTTTTATTACACATATTTACAATTGTTATTTGCTAAATGAGTTAAATTGATAAAGTAAATTAAAATTGTGTTGTTTATGAAAATCGTTACAGGCAAAAGAAAATTTTTTCCAGCGGTTGGAAAAATAAATTATGAAGGCCTTCAGTCAGATAATCCTCTTGCTTACCGCTGGTATGATGGGAATAAAATGGTAGCTGGAAAATCTATGAAAGATTGGCTTCGTTTCGCTTGTGCATACTGGCATAGCTTCTGCGGTAGTGGCGCTGACCCTTTTGGCGAGCCTACACATTTATTTCCCTGGAACGAAAAAACTAATGCACTAGAAAAGGCAAAGGATAAAGCTGATGCCGCATTTGAATTCATTACAAAGCTTGGTTTGCCCTATTACTGTTTTCACGATACGGATGCAGTGGATTATACAAATGATGTAAAAGAAAATGATAACAGATTAAATGCAATAACAGAATATTTAAAAGAGAAGCAAGACGCAAGTGGCGTGAAGCTTTTGTGGGGCACCGCTAATTTGTTTTCAAGCCGCCGATATATGAATGGTGCTGCTACCAATCCTGATTTTCGTGTGTTGGCTCATGCTGCAGCACAAGTAAAAGCTGCATTGGATGCAACAATCGCTTTGGGTGGAGAAAACTATGTGTTTTGGGGCGGAAGAGAAGGCTACATGAGTTTGCTGAATACAAATATGAAGAGGGAGAAAGAACATTTTGCTATGTTTCTTCACAAAGCAAAAGACTATGCACGAAGTAATGGATTCAAAGGAACATTTTTTATTGAGCCGAAACCTTGCGAGCCCACAAAACATCAATATGATTATGATTGCGAAACCGTGATCGGTTTTTTAAGACAGTTTGATCTTTTAACTGATTTTAAATTAAATGTTGAAGTCAATCATGCTACCCTGGCGGGACATACGTTCACTCATGAATTGCAGGTGGCTGCCGATGCTGGCTTGCTTGGAAGCATGGATGCTAATCGCGGCGACTATCAAAATGGTTGGGACACCGATCAGTTTCCGAACAATATCAATGAACTTACTGAAGCAATGCTGGTGATATTAGAAGCAGGTGGTTTTAAAGGCGGAGGTATCAATTTCGATGCAAAGATTCGCAGAAACTCAACTGATCCGGAAGATCTTTTTCATGCACATATTGGTGGTATGGATGCTTTTGCAAGGGCATTGATCATAGCAGATAATATTTTGACTAAATCTGATTATAAAAAAATAAGGAAAGATCGTTATGCTTCGTTTGATAAAGCCCAGGGGAAAGAATTTGAAGAAGGGAAATTATCACTTGAAGATTTGAGAACTTATGCAATTGCGAATGGCGAACCGTTAACAAAAAGCGGTAAACAGGAATACTTTGAAAATATCATTAACAGGCATATTTAAGTATCCGAAGTTTATATGAAGAATATTACCGGAACAGTTCATTGGGGTATCATTGGTTGTGGTGATGTGTGTGAAGTAAAAAGTGGTCCCGCATTTAATAAAGTACCAAATTCAAAATTGGGGGCTGTGATGCGCCGTAACCTGGAAAAGGCAAAGGAGTTTGCACAACGTCATGCTGTGCCAAAATACTACACTGATGGAGCCGAATTGATAAACGATGAAGAAATAAATGCAGTTTATATTGCCACGCCGCCTTCATCACACGAATCTTATCTGGAGATGGCATTAAAAGCAGGTAAACCTGTTTATGTTGAAAAACCCGTTACTATAAATTCAGCATCAGTGGAAAGAATGATGGTAATGGAAAAACAATATGAAAGCAAAGTAAGTGTTGCACATTATCGCAGGGGATTACCATTATTTAATAAAATAAAAGAATTAGTGTTGGAAGGTGCCATAGGCAAAGTGAAACTGATTTTGCTCAAAACATTGCAATCACCATCAGGTAAGATCATTACACAAACCGAAGATAACTGGCGAATTGATCCTGCTATATCAGGTGGCGGTCCTTTTCATGACTTATCACCACACCAGCTTGATATCATGTATTGGATATTCGGGGCTCCTCAAAAGATGTATGTATTAGCTGCTAACCAGGGTAAACAATACAATGCTCCTGATTCAACAATGGTCCAGCTTGCATTTCCCAACGATGTTCATTTTAATGGTGTATGGAATTTTAATATAGCCGAAGCTGCCGCTGATGAATCGTGTGAAATAATTGGAAGTAAAGGAAGCATCCGGTTTAGTTTTTTTCGTGTAAGCACAATTGAATTGAATACAAGTACCGGTACAGAAACATTCCAATTGGAATATCCTGCAAACATTCAGCTGCCACATATAAATAATGTAGTAAAGTTTTTTCGGGGAGAAGGATCTAATCCATGCAGTCTTGAAGAAGCTCTGGTTACTATGAAAGTGATGGATAAAGCAGTTAATTAAATTCTTTGTCAAACTCTTCAGCAAATCATTTTACGCATTGACTTATGTAGTAAAGAAATTGGATCGCCAATTGAACTAAGAATAGAAAAGTGATTCAGTTCCGGAATTTCTAAAAGTTCAACAGAAATGTTTTTATTTTTCCAATTGTTATTGAGCTTCCGGCTTTGGTCTTTGAATTCATCTGTTTCTTCAGCTCCCACTGCAATCAATAAATGACAGAATTCAAAAGGATCTTTCAGAACGGGGCTGTTTCGGTTTGCAGCCTCTTTATCCATTTGCAACACTTCATTAATATTGGAAAGTTGGATGGGTATCAAGTCAAACAAGCCACTGATTGCACAAACTCCCCTAATAAAAGTTTGATCATTTTGCATTTTCTCTTTCGCCATTAACATTGCAGCAAGATGCGCCCCGGCACTATGTCCGGCAATATATAGTTGATCAGGGTCTCCATTCCATTGCGCAATATTTTTATGTATCCAATCAACAGCCTTACGGCATGACTGCACTACCTGGTCTATACTAACAGAAGGAACCAACGGGTAATTTATAACTACTGTTGTAATACCATAATCAGTAAAAGTTCCGGAAATAAAATGAAATGAAGACTTATCAAACTTTTGCCAATACCCGCCATGGATAAAGACAAGAACTTTTGATCCCTTTTGCGGTGAAGGAAATATATCAAGGCACTCACGAAGCTCATTGCCATAAGGAATGTCTTTAATAACTCTGTATTTTTTTTCTGCAAGTCTGCTTAGGCTTTCCCATCGCTTCAGATGATCTTCAAAATCGGGAACATGAAACCGGTTATTATACTGAAGGTCTAAATGTTGCTGATCGTATTTTTTATAAATACTCATTTAAGAAAGTGCTCCGGCAGCTTGTGTTACACTTTTATTGGATTCCTCAAGGCAACTAAAAACTATTTTGTAAAATTCCGGATGTGACTGCCAGGTTTTGCCCGTAACAATTTTTCCATCTTTCACAGCTTCATCCGG
>Ga0070698_100000435_pt1 | contig 44441 bp, 51 predicted proteins | sample KBSK1502metaG_FD_65477 | JGI IMG/M metagenome (GOLD analysis project Ga0070698, IMG submission 65477) | Corn, switchgrass and miscanthus rhizosphere microbial communities from Kellogg Biological Station, Michigan, USA - KBS K1-50-2 metaG | ecosystem: Host-associated > Plants > Roots >...
GTGCGGATCGCATCAAGGAGCGGCCCCGGCACGCGATCCCCGTCGAAGCCGGCCCAGACGAGGGCGCCGGTGGTGAGCTCGGTCACGCCCTCCGCCGCCGGCGATACCGCGCGAGCGTGATCTGCCCGAGCGGACGGCCGCGCGGAACGCGTGTCGATTTCTCGAGTGTGATGCGCCGTATTTGATCGGCGTTCGGGACGATCGGCGCGATGCGCCTCAGGCTGCGCGGACCGGCGATGTATCCACCGAGTGCGTCAATGACGTCGTTCACGCGGTCGTCGATGTCAAGCATGGCGAGAGGGCGCGAACCGAGGAAGAGCTCGATGCGCACCTCGAGCCGGTCGCTCTCGCTGTAGCCGACCCCACGTGACGCCTGTGACTCGAGCACGGCCGCGTGGACCCGCCGGCGCCACTCATTCCGAGGTGGCGCGTAGGGCGGGAGGGTCGCGCTGAATGTGAACCGGCGCTTCGCCACGCAGCGAGACTAGCGCTCTATCATTTTCCTCTCCGAGGAGACCTGCCCCGTGCCACCGCTCAGCGCCACCGCCCGAGCCCGCCTCCCTGATAGCGCGTTCGCCTACATCGACTCGCAGGGCCGCCGCCGGCTGCCGATCAACGACGTCTCGCACGTGCGGAACGCCCTCGCGCGGTTCGATCAGGTCGACTTCGAGGACGACGCCGCGCGAGAGCGGGCTCGGGAGCGCCTTCTGCGGGCCGCGAAAAAGCACGGGATCGTGCCACTCGGCTTCTTCGACGGGCAGCTCCGGAAGGCCCGCGGCGCCAACGTCCGCTCGCTCCCCCGCGGGACCGTGACCTTCCTCCTCACCGACATCGAAGGCTCGACGAAACTGCTCGAGCGGCTCGGCGACGACTACGCCGGCCTGCTCCGCGACGTGCGGGCGGTGATCCGAGCGAGCGTCCGGACAGCGAGCGGTTACGAGGTCGACGCGCGGGCAGACGAGTTCTTCGCCGTCTTCCGCCGTTCGACGCACGCCCTCGACGCCGCGCTCGCAATCCAGCGCGCGCTTCGTGAGAAGGCCTGGCCGCAGAAGGCAGAGGTGCGCGTGCGCATCGGCATGCACACGGGACGCCCGACGCTCACCGACACCGGATACGTCGGGATCGCCGTCCATATCGCCGCGCGGGTGTGCTGGGCGAGCCACGGCGGTCAGATCCTCCTCTCATCGGCCGCGCGCGACTCCTTCGCGGAACGGCTCGCCGAAGGGATCACATTGCGAAGCCTCGGACGTTTCTCGCTCCACGGCGTCGCCGAGCCTGAGGCTCTTTGGCAGGTCGACGCCGCCGATTTGCGCGCTAAGTTTCCCCGACCCCGAACGCTCGGAAGTGTCCGTATATCGCGACAAGATTCGAGAACGAATCCGACGATCTGATGGAGAGAAAGTTTCGCACCGAGGAAGCCCTCGATATGGTCTGGACGGACGATGACGGCCAAGACCTTCGGAAGGGCGTGCTTGCCTACGCGCTGTTCACGGATTCAGAGCGCCAGAGCCCGCCATTTCCAGTCGGGGCGTGGCCGGCCGGCACGCGATTCCACTCCTCTCGGCTGACCGATGAGGACGACAAGACCTACGCCGCCATCTACTGGACGATCCTTCCCGGCTCGTGGCCGGAGCCGGATCGCTGGCGCGCGACGATTGAGAGCACCTTGAACGCGCTGAGCGATGGCGACGCAGTGGTCGCCTGGTGTGCACTGGAGCCGGGATGGGCCCTTCCGCCCACGCTCTTCGATCCGGATGAGATGCCTGAGGACATCTATGCAGTGATGATCCCCGGCCGCTTCGTGTGTACCGCGCAACTCGGAAAGTTGTACGAGCCTCTCTCACGAGAGCAGATGATCGATTTCATGAATGAGACGAATCGGCGCTACGCCGCGGGTGGAGGTCGGCTGAGCTAGTTACGGCGGGTGCCCGAGGGAGCCTCGGCTAGCCGCGCTGCACGGTCAGGTCGAGCGAGTCGTACCCCGTCGAGCCATTCGGGTACGGGCTGCGCGCGACGGGCGTTTCGGTATTCCCGGCTCCGTCGGTGGCGCGGACGATGAGCTTCGCCGGCCCGGCAGCGTTCGGCGTCCAGTCGTAGCTCCAGCGGCGCCACGAGAGCGGACCCATCGCGGCTTCGAGCGTCGCCTGACCCCACGACTTCCCGCCATCGCTCGAGAGCTCGACCTTCGAGATGCCGCGCGCTCCCGCGAACGCGATACCGGCGACGGGGATCGCGCCGCCGCTCCACCGCACGCTGCGTCCGGGTAGGTCGATGCGCGCGTTCGTGTTGATGTTCGCGCTGTCGGACCAGCCCTGCTGCTGCCAGTAACCGAGGAAGTCGTAGTTCACGACCTCGATCGTGCGGATCCACTTCACGTTCTTCATGCCGTAGATGTTCGGCACGAGCATCCGCGCGGGATAGCCGTGGTCCTGCGGCACGGTCTTCCCGTTCATGAGATAGGCGACGAGGGTCCGCTCTTCCATCGCCTTCGCGATCGGGATCGAGTCGGTGTACCCGTCGACCGAGGTGAAGACTACGTCGTACGCGCCCGCCTTCACTTGCGCACGGTCGAGCAGGTCGCGGAGCGGCACGCCTGTCCAGAGTGCGGTCGAGATGAGGTCTCCGCCGACGTAGTTCGAGATGCACTCGAGCGTATGGACCTGCTCGACGGCGTCCAGGTCGAGGAGCTGGTCGTACGTGAGAGAGAACGGCGATTGCACGAGGCCCTTGATGTCGAGCCGCCACTCATCGATGAGGACGCGCGGCTTCACGAGGGTCGTGTCGACGACGTAGTGATTCTCGTTGGCGGTGATCCGGGGAGTGATGCCGGGGAGCGCGTCGACCGCCGGGTCCGCCGGCGGGATGTCAGCGCGTGAGCGCAGCCGACGCGCAGCCATGGCGATGTTGCCGAGCCCGCCCGAGCCGACCGCCGCGATCCGCGAAAGCGGCAGCGACACGATCGCGATGACCGCGGCGGCTGCCGCGGTCCCCAGAAGCGCGCGCCGGCGGCTCGGGGACGCCGGCTCGGTGTCGCTGGACCGGTCGAGGGCGCCCGGGAGGATGAACGCGAGCGCCGCGAGGAACACCGCCGCGCCGACCGCCGCGTCGATGAGGCTCGTGATCGCCTCGATCCGCAGCGGTGAGAACAGTCGCGCCAGTCCGAACGCACCCACCCAGGGAAGAAGCCCGACGCCGAGAACCGCGGCGGTCCTGCGCCGCGATGCCGCGAGGAGACCGGTTGCCGCACCGTCGATGAGAAAGAGTGCGATGACGCCGACGATGAGGAGGATCTTCGCCCACTCATGCAGCAGGTCTATGAGGGGGATCGAGATCCAACCGGGGAGCACGTCGATGATCGCCTGACCGAGGCTGTCGGCGACGAATGGCAGTCCGGCCATGCTGAGAAGGAACGCGACGTCGAGCGCGAAGAACATCGAAAGCGCTCCGACGAGCATCCCGGTACGTGCGCGCCGGTCGAACCGGCCCATATATGGCACGATACGCCGCGTTGTCTTCGTCGCCCCTTCCCCTTTCTCCTGAAGATCTGTACGAATTCCGTTTCCTTACGGATGCGCAGATCTCGCCCGACGGTGCGCGCATCGCGTACTCGGTGAAGACCGCGAACCCGAAGCGTGACGGCTACATGGGGGCGGTCTGGCTGGTCTCTTCGGACGGCACAGAGCCACCCGCGCAGGTCACCGCGGGCACCGCTCATGACTCCTCGCCGCGGTGGTCGCCCGATGGCCGGGGGCTCGCGTTCACCTCCGACCGCGGTGACGTGCCGAAGGGCCGGAAGCGACCGCCGCGAAACGTGTTTCTGCTCGATCTCGCGGGCGGCGAGGCTCGGCAGCTCACGCGATTCGCCGATGACTGCTCCGAAATCATGTGGTCGCCGGACGGGCGGACCCTCGCGTTCGTCGTGAAGGACCCGAAGGACTCGAACGACGAGGAGGACGGCATCCGCGTTTACGACCGCGCGCGCTACCGCTCGGACGAGGGTGGGCTCAGCGACGGCCGTCACAAGCACATCTGGATCGTCGCCGTGGACGGCTCAGCCCCGCGCCAGCTGACCGACGGGGACTGGGACGACGCTCAGCCCGAATTCTCACCCGACGGCCGCGAGATCGCGTTCGTCTCCAATCGAACCGAAAAGCGAGACCTCAACACGGTCGCTGACATCCACGTCGTGACGATCTCGGGCGAGACGCGCCGGATCACCGACGGTGAGGGCAGCTACGGCAACCCGTCGTGGTCGCCCGACGGCGGCACGATCACGGCGTACGGCACCGACCGCGCGATCGGCTCGTCGGCTCGCAACATTCACATCTGGGCCTTCCCGAAAAGGGGCGGACCGGGCAGGGACCTCCTGGACAGCTGGGACCGCTCGGTGGGGTCATCCGTCATCAGCGACATGCGCGCACACGCGCAGACCTTGCCACCCGCGTGGACCCGCGACGGGCGCATCCTCTTCCTCGGTTCGGATCAGGGGACCGCGAATGCGTACTCCTGCGCCGCGAGCGGCGGGGACGTGCGCGCCGAGACGGTGGGTGCCCACCAGGTCGTGTCGTGGTCGCTTGACGATTCGCGCCGTCGCTTCGCTGCGATCGTCGCGACCGTGACGGATCCCGGGAATGTCTTCGTCGGCGAGGTCGGGGGACCCATGCGCAAGCTGACCTGCCTCAACGACGAGCTGCTGGGGTCGCGGTACATCGCCGCTCCGGAGCGCGTCGAGTTCACCGGCGCGGACGGGTGGAAGATCGAGGGCTGGCTCATGAAGCCGCATGACTTCGACCCGGCGAAGAAGTGGCCGCTCGTCCTCGAGATCCACGGCGGGCCTCATACGGCATACGGGCATTCCTTCTTTCACGAGTTCCACGTGCTCGCCGGTCGGGGGTATGCGGTGCTCCTCACGAACCCGCGCGGAAGCCACGCGTACGGTCAGCGGTTCGTCGAAGCCTGTATCGGCGATTGGGGCGGCAAGGATTACGAAGACCTCATGGCCGGCGTGGACCACGCGCTCGGCCTGGGCTGGATCGACCCCAAGCGTCTCTACGTCACCGGCGGGAGCTACGGGGGGTTCATGACGAACTGGATCGTCGGCCATACCGATCGCTTCCGTGCGGCGGTCACCCAACGAAGCATCTCGAACAACATTTCGGCGTTCGGTACGAGCGACATCGGCTGGCACTTCTGGGAGCACGAGATGGGTGACGCCACGCCCTGGAACGGCGGCCAGAAGCTCATCTTCCGCTCACCGCTCACGTATGTGACGAACGTCAAGACGCCGCTCCTCATCCTCCACGCCGAACGAGACCTGCGCTGTCCGATCGAGCAGGCGGAGCAGCTCTTCACGGCGTTGAAGGTGCTCGGGAAGGAAGCCGTGTTCGTACGGTTCCCCGAAGACAACCATGACCTCACGCGCGGCGGAAAGCCGAAGCACCGCGTCGAGCACGCTCGCCGGATCGCCGACTGGTTCGACGCGCACCCCTGACATGGGCGTCCGGCGCGCGACGGTGGACGACGCCGAGGCGATCGAGCGGATCCGTGTCGAGACCTGGCGCGCGACCTACCGCGGACTCCTCCCCGACGGGCTCATCGACCAGCTGCAGCCGAACGTCGAGCGCCGTCGCGAGCGTCTACGTTCGCCATCGCCGTCCGAGCTGAACTTCGTCGCGGAAGAAGGCGCCAAGGTCGTCGGCTACGCGTTCGCCGGACCCGAGCGGTCGCGCGACGCGGAGTACACGGGCGAGGTCTACGCGATCTACGTGCTGCCGAGCGCCCAGGGCAAGGGTCACGGACGCGCGCTCATCAGAGAGTGCGCTCGTGCGCTTGCGTCCGGAGGCTTGACCTCGATGCTGATCTGGGTCCTTCGCGAGAACCAGATTGGCCGCCGCTTCTACGAGCGGATGGGCGGCACACCCGTCCGCGAGAAGCAGCTCGAGGAGTTTCCCGGCGCCGAGGAGCACGTCGAGATCGGGTACGGGTGGAAGGACACCCGCTCGCTCCAGCTCTAGCGATCCAGCTCGAGGTCAAGATCTTTCGGCGGCTCGTCCGGCAGGACCCAGCGGATGTACGGCTTCGCCCACTTCACGTGAAGCTCGTTCGCCTTATCGGTCGCGGCCGCGTAGATCCGCTCGAGCGACGGACCGTTGTGCGAGGCGAGAGCGGAGAGCAGGGGAGTCAGATGTTCGGCCTCGAACGCTGCCAGATCGTCCGCGTATTTCGGACGGATCTGCGCGAGCTTGCGCTGCAGTCCGCGGACCCGTCGGGCGAAATACGCGGCGAGCTCCCAGTTGCCGCCACGGGCGGCGTACGCGCATTTCCACCAGGCGTTGCCGACCGACGCCATGATCTCGCCGGTTCCGGGCAGCAGCTGCGCGAGCTGCTCGAGCGAAAGTGGCGGGGAAGGCTTCTCCGACGACGCGTCGGTCACCTTGCGATAGTACGGACGTGCGTCGCTCACGACCCGCCTCCTTCGCCGTCTTCGTCGAGAACTTCCGCGCGAGCGAGCTCCCGCTCCCGCAGCGCCTTTTGGTCACCGCGCGGAACCTCGCGCGACGCGCGGCGCTCCGCCAGGGTTGCTGCGGTCACGACGGGGAGCCCGGCTGCTGAGTGACCGCCAAGCCGGAGGGTCCTCCGCGCCGCTAGCATTGGTCGGCCGGTGAAAGAGCTTTTCCAGGGCCGCCGCTTCGGCTTCGCCCCGCGCGCCGCGATCGCCTACGTCGCGATCGGAATCGGGATCGCGCTCACCCTGAGCGACTTCATGGCCTGGTTCGCGTGGGGTGGAAGCGACACGAACGGCTACGTCGTCGTGTCCGACTGGCTCGCCCACGCTGCGACGGTGGTGCTTGGTCTCGCCGCGCTCGCTGCCCTCGCAGAGTATCTCGACATTCCCGAGGAGGACCGCGGCATAGCCCGGCTCGATCTCCTCGCGGCGATCGTCGCCTTCCTCCTCTACGGCGCGTCGACCTTCCTGCGCGGCTACGACGTCGGTGCACCGGCGGCCGGCCCGGCGCCCTTCCTGCTCGCGATCGCCGGACTCCTGGTCACGTTCGTCGATGCGGCTGTTGCAGCCAACCTCTACAGCGCGCGCGAGTGGGAGGAGCTCGATGAGGAGCCGATGCGCGAGCACCGACCGCGAAGGCGGGCCGCGAGCCGCTAACTCAGCGCGCGCTCGAATGCCCGGAGCGCGCCGTCCGGATCGGTTCGCAGCGAGCGCCGGACTTTCGCGTCGTACCTCATCGCTTCCGACCGCCGCGCATCACCAATCGCGGCTTCGAAGACGCGGAAGAGCTTCGACATCGCAGGACCTCCACGGTTGATGGCGTCACCCTCGCACCTGGGGTCGGCGGGGGACCAGAAAACGGCGAACCCCGTAGATGTTTCGTGCGCGACAGATCACGCAGCTCGTCCCATCCATCGTTTCGTTAGGTGGCCGCGAGCTCGCGCAGCCGTAGAGCGTTCTTCGGGGCGTAGCCCATCTCGTCGTTGTTGAAGTACGCGAAGACGTCGCGCCCCTCGGCGCGCCAGCCTTTGATCCGGCCCGCCCACTCGCGCAGGGCACCGTCGTCGTAGCTCGAGGCATACCGGCGGCCCGGCCCGTGGAATCGCAGATAGACGAAGTCGGCCGTCACCGCGAGGTGTGTCGGCCAGTGCGGTGTCTCCCCGGCCACAAGCGCGACGTTCCGGCGGCGCAGGAAGGCGAGCGCGTCATCGGTGAACCACGATGCGTCCCGCGGCTCGATCGCGTGCGGTCGCCGCCGGCGAGCGACCATGCGGAAGAACCGCTCCGCGCGCTCTTCGTCGAACTTCATCCGCGGCGGCAGCTGCACGAGGACCACCGCGAGCTTCGGACCCAGCCCCGCCATCGTGCCGTACGACCGCTCGACACTGTCGCGCTCGATGCTCAGGCGCTTCACATGGGTGATAAAGCGATTCAGCTTGACCGCGTAGACGAAATCGTCGGGGACGGCCCGGCGCCACTTCTCGAACGTCTTCTTTTCCGGCTGCCGGTAGAAGGGATTGTTGAGTTCGACGGTGTCGAAGTGGCGCGCGTAGTACTCGAGCCACTTCGCGGTCGGAAGATCCTTCGGATAGAAGCGTCCCTTCCAATGCGTGTACTGCCAGCCCGATGTCCCGACCCGGAGCTCGCTCATATGCTCAGGGTGTGATCCGCGTCGAAGAGCTCGTGAAGCGCTATCGGAAGGCCGAGACGAACGCGGTCGACGGCATCTCCCTCCAGGTGAAGGCCGGAGAGTTCTTCGTGTTGCTCGGGCCGAACGGGGCAGGAAAGACCACGACGATCTCGATCCTGACCACGACGCTCTCGCCGACAAGCGGTGGCGCGACGATCGACGGCAGCGACATCGTCCGCGAGGCGAGCGCTGTGCGGCGCAAGGTCGGGATCATCTTCCAGCGGCCGAGCCTCGACCAGAATCTCACGGCGGAAGAGAACGTACGCTTCCATGCGATCCTCTACGGGCTCTAGTCGTACGCGCCGACCTACGCGCTCATGCACCGCGAGTACCGCGGGCAGGTCGAGGAGCTCGCGAAGCTGCTCGGCATCGCCCACGACATCCACAAGCCCGTCCGCACCTTCTCCGGCGGTATGCGCCGCAAGCTCGAGATCATGCGCAGCCTCCTGCACAATCCGAAGGTCCTCTTTCTCGACGAACCGACGGCCGGCCTTGACGTGCCGAGCCGCCGCACGCTGTGGGAGCACCTCGCCGAGGTGCGGCGAACGAGCGGCACGACGATCTTCCTCACCACGCACTACCTGGAAGAGGCGGAGGTTGCCGACCGCATCTGCATCATCGATAAGGGCAAGGTCGTCTCGCTCGGCACACCCGATGACATCAAGCGCGACCTCGTCGAGGACTATGTCCTGGTCGACGCGAGCGACCGTTCGGCCCTCAGCGACGAGCTCGCGCGGCTCGGCTACGCGACGAGTGGCGGCCCGCCATTCAAGGTCCAGCTGAACGGACATACCGTTCACTCGATCCTTCGCTCGATCGAGACGCCGCTCACAGTCGTGAAGACACATACCCCGACCCTTGAGGACGCGTACCTCGAGATCGTGAGCCGCACCAATGAGTGAAGCGTCCGCGATCCTGGCGCTCGCGCATCGTGACTTCATCAAGCTGCTGCGGGACCGGCAGCGCATCGTCGCGGACTTCGCTTTCCCGCTCATCTTCATCGGCATCCTCGGCACGACGCTGCAGGCCGGATTCGGTGAGCGCGCCGGCATCAACCTCATGGAGTACGTCTTCACCGGCGTGCTCGCGCAGACGGTGTGGCAATCGTCGGCGCTCGGGCTCATCTCGCTTCTGGCCGACCGCGAGCAGGATTTCAGCCAGGAGATCTTCGTTTCACCGATCTCGCGCTATTCGATCATCCTCGGCAAGATCATCGGCGAGTCGCTGGTCGCGCTGCCGCAGGCGTTCGCCATCATCGTCTTCGGCTTCATTCTGCAGGTCCACATGTCGCCCGAGCAGCTGGGACGGATGGCGCTCGCACTCGGCGTTGTGGCTCTCTTCGGAGGCGCGTTCGGAGTGATCGTCCTCGCGAACCTTGGAAGCCAGCGTGCGGCCAACCAGATCTTCCCGTTCGTTCTGCTGCCGCAGTTCTTTCTGGCTGGGATCTTCAACCCGATCCAGAACCTGCCGCTTCCGCTCGACATCCTGTCGAAGATCGCTCCGCTGCGTTATGCGGTGGACCTCATGCGTGACGCGTACTACGGCGGCACCGGGAGCGGCATCGCACTTTTCGACGCGGCCACGAACCTTGCGATCATCGGCGGACTCTTCGTCGTGTTCATGGTCGTCGGCACGTTCCTTTTCGTTCGCGCCGAGCGGAACCGCTAGGGAGCGTCGCAGCTCGCGTCCTAGCTAGGCGTAGACGACGATGCTTCCGACGGCCTTGTCGCGCAGCGCCTGCTTTTTCGAATCCCAGAGCGGCCAGAGAACGTCGATGAGGTTCGGAAGGATGAGCAGGATCGTGAGGCCGATCGCGACCGCCCAGCGGATCAGCGCGCGAACGTAGCCAAGCGGCGCGCCCGATTCGTGGACGACGCGTATGCCGGCGAGCTTCTTGCCCCAGGTCTGGCCTGTCGCCCCACCGTGGCCGAGCGTGAAGTACAGAAGCGACAGCAGGAGGCTGGCGAAGTTCGCGTAATCGCGCGCCACGAGGCTGAGGACGATCGCGAACGGGATCAGAAGGAGAACGTTGAAGATCGCATCGAGCGTCGATGCCCAGACTCGCCGTCCCCAGCTCGCGTACCTCGGCGCCGCCGGCGCCATGCCAACGGCCGCGATGGTGCCTTCCATGTCACCCCTCCCTTGTTTGCGAGAGGCACGATAGTGCGCGGCGCAAGCCCTCTCTTAGATCGGAACCCCGGTCAGGAAGAAGATCACGCGAGCCGATACCTCGCCGGCGAAGGCGGAGCCCAGCGCGACGTACAGGAGGCCGGTCGACGACTGCGTGTTCATCCCGGCCGTCCACCACGCGGCGGCCGCGATCACGAGCGTCATGAAGAGGCCGACGCCGACCCGCAGGGCGAGCGCGACCGAGAGCGCGGTCTCCCAGGTCCCCGTCAGATCACCGCGGAACCAGACGATCGCGACCAGCGCGATCTGCAGCGCGACCGCCGTGACCACGGTCAGTGACGCGCGCCGCAGCGGACCGGGCGACAGCTTCGGCGTGACGAGGTACCAGTGGCCGAGCAGCATGGCGCCATCCGCACCGCCCAGCGCGATCGCACCGAGGGGCATCACCGCGAGGGCGAGCGGATCGACGGCCGATTCGGCAGGCTTTGTCGCGAGGGCAACCACGGCGAGAGCGCCGACGCCCGCGAGCGTGGTGACGATCCCGGACGCGATCCGGAGGCCGCGCGCCGGGAGAAACGCGGTGACGAGCTGGATGATCACGAGGACCGTCACGACGATGAGCGCCTGGCCGAACGTGCCCAGCGGGCCCGTGTTGAGGCTCGCCGCCTCGGCCAGATCGCCCCGCGGGAACACCGGCACGAGGGCGACCGCCGCGGCGATAGCTCCTGCGTCCACGAACGCTACGAGCTTCAGGAAGCCGGCGGGGGCGCGCCCCGCGCGGTCCACCCACCACATCAGGAAAGATCCGCCGACGGCGAGCTCTGTGAGGACGACCGACAGCACGATGGGGAGGGTCGCGATCGCCACTTCGGAGTCACGCTAGCGTGGCGCGGTGCCACCCTCAAACGAGCACGACCGCCGGATCGCCGCGATGTTCGACCGCATCGCTCCGCGTTACGACCTCCTCAACCGCCTCCTCTCGGTCGGGACGGACCTCTCGTGGCGGCGGCGCGCGCTCGATCTCGCACGGCTCGGGGAGAACGGGCGTGCCCTCGATGTCGGTACGGGCACCGGCGACTTTGCCCTCGCTCTGCTGGCGCGCTCGCCTCGCTCGGCGACGGTCACGGGGATCGACATCTCTCCCGGGATGCTCGAAGTCGCCGAGCGGCGCGCCGCCAAAGCCGGAGTCGGCCCCCGCTATGAGCGCCTCATCGCGAGCGTCGAATCGCTGCCTTTCGAGGACGGCACGTTCGACGTCGCCGTGGCCGGATTTGTGATCCGGAACGTCGGCGACATCCCCCGAGGTCTTCGCGAGATGCGGCGCGCTCTGCGACCGGGCGGCCGCGCCGTGATCCTCGATCTGCACACGCCGCGCAATCCCACCGTCCGCCGTTTGTACCGGACCTATTCCTATCTCTCACCTCGCCTTGCGGCCGCGCTGGGCAGCGATCCCGAGGCGTATCGATACTTGCCGCGCTCGATCGAGGCCTTCTACGACCCGGACGCACTCGCGGCGCTTCTGCAAGATGCGGGATTCAAGCGCGTGCGCTTCGAGCGTCTAACCTTTGGGATAGCGGCGATCCATCTGGGGGAGGCGTAGGGCGTGGACTTCGACATCCCGGAGGAGCTGCAGCTCCTCGCGCGCACCGCGCGCGACTTCGTGGAGACGCGTCTGCAGCCGCTCGAGAAAGAAGTCGAAGAGACCGACAGCATCCCGAGCGACGTTCTCAAAGAGATGGGTCAGCTCGGCTTCTTCGGACTTCCGTTCCCCGAGGAGTACGGCGGCGTCGGCGCCGGGGACCTCGGGTACTGCCTCGCGCTCGAGCAGTTCGGGCGCACGTCGGCTGCGTTCTCGAACATCATCGGCGCGCACACCTCGATCGGCTCGATGTCGATCTTCCTCGGCGGCACCGAGGATCAGAAGCGCCGTTATCTTCCCGACCTCGCCGCCGGAAAGAAGATCGCCGCGTTCTCGCTGACCGAACCCTCGAGCGGGTCCGACGCGGCGTCGATCCAGACAAGCGCGACTCTGCGCAACGGCTGTTGGATCCTGAACGGAACGAAGATCTGGGTGACGAACGGCCCCATCGCCGACGTCGTAGTCGTCTACGCCGCGAACGATCGCGCGAAGAGCGCGCGCGGCGGCATCACCGGATTCATCGTGGAGAAGGGCTTCAAAGGTTTCCGCGTCGGCAAGGTCGATGACAAGATGGGTCTGCGCGGCTCGTACACCGGCGAGCTCGTGTTCGAGGATTGCGAAGTACCCGAAGCCAACGTCCTCGGTGGTCAGGTCGGCTCCGGATTCCGGACCGCGCTCGGAGCGCTCGACATCGGGCGCGTCTCGCTTGCCGCGGGCGCCGTCGGCTCGAGCCAGCACCTCCTCGAGCTTGCGATCGAGCACAGCAAGCGCCGCCAGCAGTTCGGCAAACCCATCGCCGCGAATCAGGCGATCCAATGGATGCTCGCGGACTCCGCCGTCGAGATCCATGCCGCGCGGCTCATGGTCTACGACGCCGCGTGGAAGCTCGACCAGAAGAGGCGCGCATCGCTCGAGGCCGCGATGGTGAAGGTGTACGCGTCCGAGATGGCGAACCGCGTCGTCGATCGCGTACTGCAGATCCACGGCGGCATGGGCTACATGAAGGATTCCCCGGTCGAGCGCGCGTATCGTGACGCGCGCATTTTGCGGATCTACGAAGGGACGAGCGAAGTGCAGCGCATGATCATCGCCGAGGAGCTGCTGAAAAGCTGATGGGCACGAGGGTCCACGTCGAGACGAAAGAGGCGGCACCGCTGAGCGGGAAGCCGTGGACCCGGCACTACGACCCCGACGTCCCAGGCTCCCTCGTGTATCCGAGGGTGCTGCTCCAGGCGATGCTCGACGACGCGGCGGAGAGCCACCCGAATTCGACCGCGACGATCTTCTTCAACCGAAAGCGGTCGTATCGCAGCATCTCCGACGCCGCGTGGCGCTTCGCCAACGGACTCCGCAAGCTCGGCGTGAAGACCGGCGACCGCGTTGCGCTCGTGCTGCCGAACTCGCCGCAGTTCGTGATCGCGTTCTACGGCGCTCTTCGCGCGGGCGCGGTCGTCGTTCCCTGCAATCCCCTCTACACGCCGCCCGAGCTGCAGCACCAGCTCGCCGACTCCGGCGCGACGGTCGTGGTCACGCTCTCGCGCTTCTATCCGGTCGTGAAGGCCGCACGCACAAACACCGCCGTCGCGCACGTGATCGTGACGAACATCAAAGAGGAGATGCCCAGGGTGCTCCGGATGCTCTTCACGGTCGCGAAAGAGAAGAAGGACGGCCACAGACAGACGTTCGCCGGCGATCCGGGAGCGACCTCCTTTAAAGGGGTGCTCGCGGCGCCGGCCGATCCCTTCGACGCCGGCACCGGACCCGACGACCTCGCGGTGCTCCAGTACACCGGCGGCACGACGGGCGTTTCCAAGGGCGCGATGCTGTCGCATCGCGCGCTCGTCGCGAACACGCTCCAGTGCCGCGCCTGGTTCATCAACATGCGCGACGGGGCCGACGCCGCGATGGCGGTGATGCCGTTCTTCCACGTCTATGGCCTTACGGTCGTGATGAGCCTCGCGGTGCAGAGCGCCGGCGCGATGATCCTCGAGCCGCAATTCGACCTCGAGCATGTGCTCAAGGACGTCCAGCGCTACAAGCCGAAGGTCTTCTCCGGCGCGCCGCGGATCTACAACGCGATCAACAACTCTCCGCTGGCGCAGAAATACGACCTTCGCTCGATCGAGGCCTGCGTCTCGGGCTCCGCGCCGCTCCTCGTCGAGACGCACCGAAGATTCGTCGAGCTCACCGGCGCAAGGCTCGTCGAGGGCTATGGCCTCACCGAGGCGGCGCCGGTCACGCACTGCAACCCGCTCTTCGGGGAGGGCAAGCAGAAGGTCGGCTCGATCGGCGTCCCGTACCCCGACGTCGAGTCGAAGATCGTCGACGTCGAGACGGGCGGGCAGGAGATGGCACCCGGCGAGCCGGGCGAGCTCATCTTGAGAGGACCGCAGCTCATGGATGGGTACTACAACCGTCCCGACGAGACCGCTCAGACCATCCGCAACGGCTGGCTCTACACCGGCGACATCGCCACGGTCGATCCCGAAGGGTATGTCTCGATCGTCGACCGCAAGAAAGAGATGATCATCGTTTCGGGGTTCAACGTGTACCCGCGCGAGGTCGAGGAGGCGCTCGCGACGCACCCCGCCGTGATGGACGCAGCTGCGATCGGCGTGCCCCATCCGATCAAGGGCGAAGAGGTCAAAGCGTTCGTCGTGCTGAAGCCAGGCGCGACCGCGACGGCCGATGACATTCGCGCGCACTGCGAGAAGCACCTCGCGCCGTTCAAGCGCCCGAAGGAGATCGAGTTCCGCGACTCGCTGCCCAAGACGCTCATCGGCAAGACCCTTCGCCGGCAACTGGCGCAGGAAGACAAGGCGAAGCGCAAGACCGCCGTCCCGGCGTGAGCGTCGGCGAGCGCGAGCGCACGACGCTCACGCGACTCGTCGAGACCATCGTCCCCGATGCGCCGGCCCGAGAGGTCGCTGACCAGATCGTCTCGGAGCTCGAGGCGGTGGGAAGGCCGAAGCTCCTGAACGACCTGGTGCTGTTCCTCCGGCTGATCGAGCAGCCTCTGGTGAACATTGCCGTTGCCGGACGCGCGACTCGATTCAGCGACCTCGATGCGTATGCCCGGGAGAAATACCTTCTCCGCTGGGCGGACTCGGCCCTGCCCCTACGCCGCACGGCGTTCCAGGCGATCAAGCGCCTCGCGCTCTTCGTCGCGTACTCGCGCTCCCGCGCGGGCCGAAACCCGCTCTGGGCGGATACCGGTTTCGAGCGTCCGGCGCTTGCGCCACTTCCGGCGCCTGCCTCTCTGGTAATGCGCGTGCCTTCCAAGGGTGAGGTGATCAATGCCGACGCCATCGTCGTGGGATCGGGTGCGGGGGGCGCGGTGGCCGCCGCGGAGCTCGCCGCTCGCGGCCGCAAGGTGGTCGTGCTCGAGCAGGGCGCTCTCTCGAGGGAGTCCGACTTCGACGGCGACGAGGCGAGCGGAGCGGCGCGGCTCTTTTGGAGTCGTCAGCTCCTCACGACGGAGGATCTCGCGCTCTCGGTCTTCGCCGGGCACACGGTCGGAGGCGGAACGGTGGTGAACTGGAGCACCTCGCTGCGACTGCCCGCGGAGGTTCGGGACGAATGGGCGGCCGCGGGTCTCGACGGTATGGATACAGAGCTCGATGAGCACTATGAGGCGATCGAGCGGCGGATCCACATCGATCGGGACGAAAGCGCGCAGAACGGCCCAAACGCGCTGCTCGCGAAAGGGCTCGATGCGCTCGGGCTCGCCTGGACCACGATCCCTCGGAACGTCAAGGGTTGCGGAGACTGCGGCTCCTGCGGGTACGGGTGCCGGAGAGGCGCGAAGCAATCGACCCTGGTCACGTATCTCGCCGATGCGTGCGCCAACGGCGCTGAGATCGTCGCCGGCTGCCACGCGGACTACATCACCGCCGCGAACGGCCAGGTCACCGGTATCGCCGGAACTGTCGACGGCCTCGGCATCCGCGCCCAAGCGCCGCTCGTCGTGCTCGCGGGTGGAGCGCTGGGAACTCCGGCGCTGCTGCTTCGGTCAGGGCTCGGCGGGCCGGCGGTCGGCAGGGAGCTGCACCTTCATCCCGTCGCGCCCGTGGTCGGCCTCTACGACGAGCCGGTCCGGATCTGGTCAGGCGTACCGCAGTCCGTTGTTTCCGACGCGTTCGCGCGCCTCGAGGGAGCTTATGGGTTCCGCATGGAGATTCCTTCAGCGCTGATCGGTGTGCTCAGTGCGTCGCTGCCGTGGCGCTCGGCAGCCGAGCATCGGGCCCTCATCGCTCGGGCCGACCACGCTTCGGTGATCATCCCCATCGTTCGTGACCGAGAGTCCGGGCGGGTCACAGCCGATCGCCAGGGCCGCGCCCTCGTCCATTACAGCGTCCGCGGCCAGACGGCCCGTCACGTGGTGCGGTCGATCGTCGAGGCGACGCGCGTGCATCTCGCGGCGGGCGCGCGTGAGGTCCTCACGCTCCACAGCGCACCGCTTCGGCTTCGACCCGGCGAGGATATGAACGTGTTCGCTCTGGAGGTCACGCGCCGCGGCATTCACGCGAATCGCGTGGCGATGTTCAGCGCGCATCAGATGAGCACCGCCCGGATGGGTGCTGACGCCCGATCGAGCGTTGCCGATCCCGATGGACGGGTGCGTCGGGTTCGTGGGCTGATCGTCGCGGACGCTTCCGCGTTCCCGAACGCCTCCGGGGTGAATCCGATGCTCACGGTGATGGCCCTCGCCCGCCGGAATGTGACTCGTACCGCGGGCGGCAGCGCCGCCCTACGTCGCTAGCGCTTCGCGACGCTCGCGGTGATCACGAAGTAGTCGTTGATGATCCCGTCGAGGGTGTTGTACACGACGCGCATCACGACGTTGACCGGCTCGATCGCCACTGGCTGCAACTGCGACAGCGAGACCAGCTTCGCGCTCCAGACCGCCGGGTAACCGTTGTTGTTCATGGCGAGTACGTTCGCACCGCAGCGCTGCGTCGCCATCGGCCTCGGGAGTGAAGTGCGTCTCCCGCGCGCGTACTCCCCCGCGTGCGTACTCCCCCGCGCGAGTGAGTAGGGTTAGCCGCGATGATCGAGCCGGACGTCGTCGTTGTGCCCGCGGGAGATGCGCTGCTCGGCGATCCGCCGCGCACCGAGCACGTAAATATTTTTGCTATCGCCCGCAGGCCGGTAACCGTCGGTGAGTACGCGATGTTCGTCGACGCGACACGTCATCATCCCCCGGAGGGATGGGAGCAGAAACGGGGCGCGACGGGCACCGTCCTCGAAGGCGTGGCCTGGGCTGACGCGGTCGCCTACTGCCGCTGGCTCACCATCGGCACCGGCCGCATCTATCGGCTTCCCGACGAACGCGAGTGGGAGAAGGCCGCGCGCCTCGAAGGCACGCTCGAGGGCCTTGGCGCCCTGCGCGAGTGGACCAACAGCTGGCAGAACGGCGGGCGCGTGCTCAGAAGCGGCGCTGACCCGGCGTCGCGCCTGTTCGCCGGCGGCGACCTCGCGCACATCGGCTTTCGTATCGTCCGCGGAATGACCGGCCGCTAATGGCGCGGGTGACCGCGATCATCGTTGCGAGCGGGAACGGCGCGTCCGCGCTTCCGGCGGGTATGCGCATCCTCACGCGAGGCGGGTCGGCGCTCGACGCGGTCGAGGCGTGCGCGAAGATCATCGAGGCCGATACGACCGACACGAGCGTCGGCCGCGGCGGCAAACCCAACGTGCTCGGCGAGGTCGAGCTCGACGCGTCGATCGTCGACGGCACGACCCACCGCATCGGAGCGGTGGCCGCGCTCAAGGGTTACCTCCATCCGATCTCGGTCGCTCGCGCGGTCATGGAGCGGACCCCGCATGTGTTCATCGTCGGCGACGGCGCCGCGCGGTTCGCGCGGGAGATCGGTGCGAAGACCGCGAACAACCTGACAGCGTCGACCCGCACGATGTGGGTGGAGCGCCTTCGGTCGGTCGGCCAAACGCCGGCGACGATTCGGCGCCGCGCAAAGCTTCTGCCGGTCGTGCTGAAGACGGTGCGCGAGGAGCGCGGCACCGTGAACTTCCTCGCGCTCGACCGGCACGGGGACCTCGCGTCCGCTGTGACGACGAGTGGCTGGGCCTACAAGTACCCCGGTCGCGTGGGCGATTCTCCGATCGTGGGCGCGGGCAACTACTGCGATTCGCGCCACGGCGCGGCGGCCTGCACCGGCTACGGCGAGCTCGCGATCCGGAACGTCACCGCGAAGACCGCGGTCGACCGGCTCGCATCGGGCATGCCTCCGGACATGGTGGCACGCGCCGCGATCGCCGACGCGAACGAGCTCGAGGACGCCGCGTTCAACATCGTGGTGCTGAGCCCCAAAGGGGTGCACGCATCCGCGACGAATCGCGAAGGCCGTCTCTACGTCTGGATGACCGCGCGGATGAGGGAGCCGGTCACGGAGGCTCGGGCGGTAGTGCGGCGAGCGCCGCGATGATCTCTCTCGTCTCAGGCCAGTGCGCGATCGCGATCGCGTCCGCGGCGCCCAGCCAGCGGTAGTAGTCGTGCTCTTCGTTGAGCACCGGTTCCCAGCCCGCGGGCACGTCGACCGTGAAGTTTTCGATCGCGACCTCGTCGACTTCGACGAGGTACTCGGCGCGCAAGTCGTCTGGTACGCGGTAGCTCTGGCGTAGCCCGACCTCGGCGACAGAAGAAGCGAGTCCTGTCTCTTCGCGGAGCTCGCGCGCCGCGGCTTCGGCGAACGTCTCGCCGTCCTCGACGACGCCGGCGACGACGTGCCAGTAATCCTCGACCGCGCGGTGAAGCATCAAGAATTTGTCGCCTCGCCGGACGATGACCGAGGTCTCGCGCGCGGTCCTCAGAGCGCCGCCACCGCCGCTTGCAGCTTCGCCGTCGCGTCGCCGGCGGGCGTGCCGGCGGGGAAGTAGATCGGGTCGCCGAAGACGACTTCGACGTCGCCGCGCCAGCCGTTGGAGCGAGAGGCCTCCCACTTCCGGTCCAGGTGATCGAGGACCGAGACCTTGCCGATCTTTAGCTTCATCGGCACGACCGGCGTCGCGCCTTCGACGGCAATGAGCCCGGTCCCGGATTTGAAGGGCTGCATCGGCCCGCCGACGGTCAGCTTGCCCTCGGGATAGATGAGGACCGAGAAGTGACGATCGAGACGCGCGCCGAGGAGCTCGAGGCTGCGACGGATCGCGCCCTCGCGCGCGAGAGGGAACGCGTTCGCCAGGATCGACGACGCGAATCCGTTCAGCTTGTTCCCGAAAACGTCGTCCGCGGCAGCCGCGACGGCGAGCTTCCAGCGCCACGAGAGCGGGATCGCCATGAGGATGATCCCGTTGTCCCAATGCAGGCAGTGGTTCGGCGCGAACATCACCGGACCGCGCAGGCCGACGAGCTTCTCCTGCCCTGTGACCTTCACCTTGTAGAAGACATGCACCAGCGGATAGATGAGCGTCTGCTGCAGCAGCAGGCCGAACGACCGCACCAGCGGGCTCAGCGGCCATCCGTATATCCCGGTGTCGCGCTTGACGTCGCGGGCTTCCGCGACCATGCGCTCGAGCTCGCCGACAGTGGCGTTCGGCTCGACCGCGGCGTCGTCGATGTACGCGCCGAGCTCCTCTTCGATCGCCCCCAGGAGATCGACGCGCCCGAGCGAGTCGAGGCCGAGGTCCGCCGACAGCGTTGCCCCCGGATGGACCGCGGCCTCGGGAACGTTCGCCGCCTGCGCGATGAGCTTCTCGACTTCGGTCAGGTCGCGCGTGGCTGTCGGCGCGCCGGTGGCGGCCGCCGCCTGCTGGACGCGGCCCATGTTGAGGAGTTGTTCGAGCACGAGCCGCTTCTTCACCTTCTGGGTCGGCGTGGTCGGGAACTCGTCCTCCGGCCAGATCGTCCAGCCGCGAATCTGCTGGCTGCCCGAGAGCTTCGTGTTCGCGTCGCGCACGATCGCCGCGACCTGCGCCGGATCCTTGACGAGGAAGACGCCATGGACCTGCATGTCCTCGCCCGGCCGCTGCAGGCCGACGATCGTCGCGACCGCGGGTCGCATCGGCGTCGCGATGGCCTCGATGCGCGGATCGGCGGCGAGCGTGTTCTCGATGTCCTCGGGATAGACCTTGGTTCCATCGGCCAGGACGATCATGTCTTTCTTGCGACCGTGCAGCCAGAGGAAGCCATCTTTGTCGAACGACCCGAGATCACCGGTGTGGTACCAGCCGTCCGTGTCCAGCACCGCACGCGTGGCCTCTTCGTTCTCCCAGTAGCCCTTGAAAACATTGGCGCCCCGAGCGAGCACCTCGCCGTCGTCCGCGACCTTCACCTCGACGCCCGGTAACGGCGTGCCGACCGAGCCCAGACGATTGCGCCCGAGGCGATTGAAGGTGATGCCCGGCGAGCACTCCGTGGTGCCGTATCCCTGGATGACTTCGACGCCGAGCTCGCGCCACTGCTCGCCGAGCGCGGGATCGAGCGCGGCGCCGCCGGAAACGATGTAGCGGAAACGGCCCCCGAACTGACGGTGGACGCTGAAGAAAACAAGGCGCCGGAGGCCTAGGGGCAGCCGGCGCGCGATCCGGCGGAGTCTCTCGAAGAGCTCCTTCCTTCCTTGCGCCTCGGCGCTTCGCTCGATCGCCAGCATCAGCGACTTCACGACGGCGGGAGTGATGAGCACCATCGAGACCTTGCGTTCCTTGAAGGTCCGCCGGACCACCGCGGGCTGCCGGCTCGTCGGGTAGATCACCGACGCGCCCGTTAGGAGGACGCAGAAGAACCCGCCGAGCTGCTCGAACATGTGCGAGAGCGGGAGGAATGAAAGGAGGCGCATCTTCGGCCCGATGGGGAAGACTTGCGCGGCCGACATCGCGTTCGACAGGACGTTGCGATGGGTGAGCATCGCGCCCTTCGGTTCGCCGGTGGTCCCCGAGGTGAAGACGACCTCGGCAAGGTCGTCGCCGGTCAGCGGCGCCTTGTCGAGCGGCGCGCACTGGCGGGAGAGGTCAGGCAGCTGTTCCATCAGGTGGAGCGGCAGCCCGAGCGCCTTCGCTCGCTCCGCGGTCTGTGCGGAGACGATCGCCGCGCTCGCGCGAGTGCGCTCTGCGATCTTCTGCGCGAAGTCGGGCATCGAGTTGACGTCGAGCGGAACGAGAACGGCGCCGAGGCGGAGCGCCGCCAGGAACGCGATCCCGTACTCGGGGCGGTTCACGCCCCAGATCACGACCCGGTCGCCCTGCCGCACGCCCGTGTCCTTCAAATAGCGCGCGACGCGCGGCACGATGTCGTTCAGGTCGCGATAGGTCCACGCGCGCGTGCGAAACCCCGGCCGGATCGTGAACGCATCCTTGCCCGCGAATTTGCGGGCCGATTCCTCGAGGATGTCGTTGAGCGTCTCCACCCTTCCCCCCTTAGCTCGCGAGGAAGCGCAGCGCCTCCCGGGCGCCCTCCCGATACGGTGCGTAGTGCGAGAACAGGATGGTCTCGACGTCAAGTTCCGCGAGCCGGCCGATCGATCGCCGCGCCAGGGCCATGTCGTCGGTGAAGAACGCGTTCGGGAGCGTGACCTTCCCTTTCACGCGCTGCAGAAGGTCGCCGACGATCACGAATCGGTCGCGCGGCGAGTAGAGGCAGACGCTCCCGGGGGTGTGACCCGGCGTGTGAAGCACGCGGAGCCCCCCGAAAACCGGCAGCTCGTCGCCTTCGTCCATCGGTTGCGCGTGCGACGGTGCCCGCGTGAGCAGCGCGACGATCGGGCCGGGTGAGAAGTTCGCGATCACTTCACGAAACCGGATGCGCAGGCGTTCGGCATCCGCCGGGTGGAGGAGCACCTCGGCGCCGGAGAGGGCCGCGATCTCGTGGACGCCGCCGATGTGGTCGGGATGGCCGTGCGTACAGACGATGCGGGTGATGTGCTCGAGCGAGCGGCCGATGCGCGCGAGGTACGGACGCAGCATGCGCGCGGAGCCGGCATGCCCCGCGTCGACGAGCGTGATCTCGTCGCCGTCGACGAGCAAATACGCCTGCGCGCCGATGAGCCGCACCGCATGGACGTTTGGTAGGACTTCCACTAATCGAATGCTAGGTGGCGGTCACTGCGTCAACGCGTCCTAGGCGACGGCGTCATGCGATGCTCCGCGTCGTGCTCGATACGGTTCTGCCCAGTTATCACGTCCGCGAGTACCACGAGACCACCGTCGACGCGAGTCCCGAGGCAGCGCTCGCAGCAGCGCTCGCGCAGCCGGCAGCCCGCGACCCAGTCGTTGCCGCACTCTTCTGGCTTCGACGTATCCCGGGCGGGAACCTTCCGCTTCGTGAGTTCTTTCCGCGGCTGGAGATCAGGCCGGCGATCTCGACCGCCACGGCGTTCATCGGACTCGGCGAGCTCCTCGGTGTAGAGATCGCGTTCGGTATTTGGGCCGTGCCTCTCACCTCCGGCCACGGGACCAGGCTTGCCACGGAAACCCGCGTCCATGCCGCCGACTCCGCCGCGCGGCGGCGCTTCTACCTGTACTGGCTGGTCGTCGGTCCGTTCTCCGCTCTGATCCGGCGCCGCTGGCTTGCAGCCGCGCGCCGTGCCGCCGAATCCGCGCGCTGATCAAGCTCCGAACGTGCGCCAGAGCAGGTTTGCGACGCTGGCGACGAGCAGAACCACGATCACCTGCCGGAAGCGCGCCTGATCGAGCCGTCCGCGGATCGCGATACCGGCCATGAGCGCGAGGAGCATCGGGATGCAGGCGATGATGCCGAGGGTCACCAGGTCGGGCGTGAACAAACCCAGCGCGGCATATGAGATCACCTGCACCGCCGATGAGAGCTGGAAGACCGCGGCGAGTGTCATGACGTACTCGCGTGGTGGCAGCTTCATCGCGTGGAAGAACGAGCCGATAACCGGGCTCGAGATCGACGTGGTCCCTTGCATTACGCCGCCCGCGAAGCCGACGACCGGGGTGAGGACCTTCGCGCGGCGCGCTCCGGGCTCTCCGAGGATCCGGTCCCCGCGCAGGAGGAACAGCACCACCATCGCGGTAATGAGGATCGCGAACGTCTTCTGATCGAGCCCCGCGAGGAGCAGCGCGCCCAGGACCGTGCCGGCGGCATTTGCGAGGACGAGCGGCACGAGCGTACGGAGATACGCGAGTGCGCGCCATGACTGCAGCACGAGGATCGTGTTCGCAACGAAGATCGGAATGGTGATGATCACGACGGCCTGCTTCGGACCGAACACCGATGCGAGGATGGGCGTGGCGATGAGCGGAAGGCCCATGGCGGTTGCGCCTTTCGCGAGCCCGGCAATCGCCAGGCCGGCGACGAGGGTCAGGAGCTGGAGCGCGCCCAATCCCGCTCGCCGACGAGAGACGGCCACTCCACGCGGTGAAGGCGGTCGCTCGCGATGTAGCGGCGTCCGGTCTTCGCCAGCGGACGTCCTTGGACTCGGACGATGTCGGCGGTGTGGTCGAACCCGGCCCCGTGCACGAGAGCGGAGCCGACCCCGTAGACGTCCACGGGAACTCCGAGCGTTTCGAAGCGGCGGATCTTCTCGGCGTCGAATCCGCCCGAAACGACGATGCGAACGTGCCTGTACCCGTTCCGGTCGAGTGCTTCGCGAAGGAGCTCCACGAGTCGCGGCGTTACGCCGCGCAACTCTCCCGTCGCGACACCTTCTCTTTCTTCGAGCTCGCGCAGGATCGCGCGGTCGACGAGCGACTCGCTCGTATCGATGCGAACGCCCCACAGGCGCGCGCCGAGCGCGTGCGCGACGCCGAGTGAGGTGTTCACGACGTCGTTGTTGAAGTCGACGAGGCTCGTGACGTTCACGTGCCCCTCGGGCGTGCCTTTCGCCGTCAGGTGTCCGACCGCCTCCGGTGCACGGTTGATGTATTCGTCGAACTTCAGCGTCGCGACGGTGGTGTCCCCACCGTAGACCGCGATGAGCGCGTGGGGGACGGTCCCGAGCCCCTTTGATCCCCACCATTCACCCTGCTCGTCGGTCGAGACCGCGGTCGCGCCGCCGACGTAGGCGGCGTACCCCGATCCCGCCTGCGCCTCGTGGCCCTGATGGCGCGCGCCGAACATGATCACGGGCTTCCCGTTCGCGGCCGCCACGACCTCGCGCGTGTTCGTCGCGACCCGGGTACCTTCCGCGAGCGCGCCGAGGTAGAGCGTCTCCAGATGCGCGAACTCCGCGTACTCGCCCTCAATGTGCATGACGGGCTCGAGCGGCTTCGCGGTCTCGCCGTCGTAGAGCGACGACACCTCGAGCTTCTGCCATGCTGGCTCCCAGAGCGAGGCGAGCTCGCGCGAGATCTCAAATACCTCGCGCGCCACGGGCTCGTACGCGGACCAATCGAGCGCCGGCAGTCGGGACCACGCCGCATAGAGCCGGCGCTCGGCACTGAGGTAGCTGTCGAACAGCGCGTCGGCTCGGGTGCCGTCGCGGTAATGACCCGTGCCCACGTGAAGTATCGCGAGCGTCTGGTCGGTCCCCACGATGAAAGCCTCGGGATGCTTCTGGAAGACCTGCATCGTGACGCGCTCGTGCCGGTTGTCTCGCTCCAGGATGAGCTTCGTGCGTGCGAAGTAGATATCGCTCTTGTACCCCGCGCGGATCTTCTCGATCGGAAGGCGGAACACATGAGGGCGCAGGCGCTCGGTGATGATCACTTTTAAAACATGCTCATGAGCATGCCGCCGTCGACTTGCAGCGAGACCCCGGTGATGTACGACGCTTTCGGCGAGGCCAGGAACACCACCGCAGCCGCGTACTCGTCGGGTGTCCCGTAACGGCCCATAGGGATTACCGATGACTCGTAGCGTTTCCGCACTTCGTCCGGTGTCGTGCCCTGCCGGCGGGCCGTGTCGGCGTCGAGCTGGGTGAGCCGATCGGTCGCGATGCGGCCGGGCTGCACGGCGTTCACGCGGATTCCGTCCTTCGCCAGGTCGGACGAGAGCGTCTTCAGCATGCCATGCACCGACGCGCGGATCGCATTCGACAGGATGAGGTTCAGGTACTGAGTTGGTTGGCGGACGCTCGTCGAGGTCGAGTACACGATCGAGCCGCCACCCTGCTTTCGCATTTGCGGAAGGACGAGACGCGTGAGCCGCACGGCCGAGAAGAGCGTGAGATCGACGGCCTTGTGCCACGCGGCGTCGTCGAGGTCGTCGAAGCGGCCCGGCGGCGGTCCACCGGCGTTCACGATCAGGATGTCGACCGAGCGAAACGCGCCGAGCGCGTTCTGCACGAACACCTCGCATCCTTCCAGCGTCGAGACATCGGCCGCGACCGGCAGGACATTGCGGCTGCCGGTCTTTCGCTCGATCTCCTCCGCCGCGGCGGTGATCGCGGCTTCCTCGCGGCTGCACATGGCGACCCGGGCGCCCTCGCGAGCGAACTCCTCGGCGATCGCCCGGCCCAGTCCCTTGCTTGCCGCTGCGACGAGCGTCGCCTTGCCCTTGAGGCCGAGATCCACGGCGCTATCGTGCCACGAGCACTCCCCCGACCACCGCGACGACGATCAGCCCCGCGAGCAGGAGCCGGTAGGCGACAAACCAGTTGAGGGAATGTCCTCTCAGGAAGCGGACCATGAACGCGACCGCCGCAAGTCCCGATAGGAACGAGAGCCCGAAGCCGACGGCGAGCACATCGGGTTGAGCGAAGAGGCCCGCGGCTTTTCGGGCGTCGAGGAGCGTCTTCGCTCCCGCTCCGAGGATCACCGGCGTCGCAAGAAGGAACGCGAACCGAGTCGCGTCTTCGCGCCGTAGCTCGCGGACGAGACCTGCCGAGATGGTGATTCCCGAGCGCGAGATGCCGGGGATGAGCGCGATCGCCTGAGCGACGCCGATGACGATGGCATCGACAACTCCGACGTCCGTCATGGCGCGGCGCCGCTGTGCGAGCGCCTCCGCGACGACGAAGACGATCGACCCGACAAAAAGACCCGCCGCGATCACGAGGGGTCCGCGCATCTCGCGCTCGATGGCCGACTGGAAGAGCACCCCCGCGATCGCCGCGGGCGCCGTTCCGAGGGCGATCATCGCGGGCATACGCCACTGCCCGCGGAAAAGTCCGACGACGAGCGCGATCCAGGTCCGCGCGAAGTACAGCAACACCGCGAGAGCTGTACCAAGGTGCAGCGCGACGTCGAACGAAAGGCCGAAGCGCTCGGGGTCGAGGCCGAGCAGATCGCTCACCAGGATCAGGTGGGCCGTCGAGCTGACCGGCAGGAACTCGGTAAGTCCCTGGACGATGCCGAGCACGATCGCGGCCACCAGATCGTTCAACGCATTCCTCCTCGCGCCGAGGCGAGGGCCTCGCGCGCTTCGCGATCGTTCTCGCGGACCACGTCCAGATTCTTCGCCCAGGATCGGCGGTGGCCGGGGTCGACGAAGCGCATCGCCACGCTGCCGTCGAATTCGCCGACGCCCCCCTTCGTCGCGGCGTCGGCGGCGTAGCCGTACGACTCCGCCGCGCGGAGAAGGTCGGCGCCCGGCGTGTTGGGGAGCAGGCCGCGCGCGGCGCGAAGAAAGCGCGCGGCGGCGCGCCGCTTGTCGACGAGCACGAGGCGCATGGCGTGGTCGGCGAAGGCGGCGCTTCCGGCGTGCTTCGCGTCGCTCCACCGCGCGTCGTCGCGAAGAGCGGTGGACCACGATGCCAGCGCGCGATCGCTCGCGTCGCCGGCGGCGAGCGCCGCGTCGATGCCCTCGCGCAGAGCGCTCGGCCGATCGGCTGGCGACGTCTTGTCGAGAAAGATCAGGCCGCCTCGTTCCTCGCTTTCGAACTCGGACCACCCAGCACGCCGCGGATCATCGCCCTTGTCGAAGAACGTCCGCGCGAAGAAGGTCGGACCCTCGTCGTCGTAGCCGATCACGAGTCCGTACTCCGGGCCGCCACCCAATCCGAAGACGAGGGGTGGCAGATGACCGTCGATCGCCTCCTTCGCGCGATCGAGGATCAGCGCCCGCATCTCTTCGTCGTATGGCGGTGGCTCCGGATCGAGTCGCACGCCGGCGGCCCGCGCCGCGCGCCCGAGGGTCGCGGCGTCGCGTGGCGTGGCGGCGAGCGGATCCCATCCCGACTCGTCGATCGTCGTGGTGAACGCGGCACCCGAGGAGCCCATGAGCCAGTCGTAGTCAGCGCCCGTGGCGAGCGCGAGCGCATACGGAAAGGTCGTGTCGTGGCCTTCGCCGAACCGGAGAGGCCCGACGTCTTTGAGGATGCGGCGCTTGGTCAGGCGGCCATCTCAGGGAAAGCGTGCTTCAAGATCGTGCAAGCCTGCAACGTGACCCACTTGCTCGCGTCCACGCGCGAGGGCATGCGCGCCGCGTAAGGCGCGCGCCCGCCCCAACGCCCGCGCGAATCCTGGCGGGCGAGGAGCCAGCCGATCGCCGGCTGCGCGCGGTCATCGTCGATCGCGCCTGCCGCATCGAGCGCACGAAGGACGAACAGGACGTCGGCTTGATAGAAGAGAGGAAACGAGAGCTGACGCCAGAGATAGCTCGGTGCCGTGTCCGTCGGATAGCGGCCGCGTTCGACGCGGAACGAGAGCAGGAACTCGACCCCGCGACCCAGCGTCCGCTGCACCTCACGCGTCCTCGCACTCTCGGGCAGCGCAGCGAGGCCCCACACGAGTCGTGCGTAGCCCCAGCCGCAGGGCTGGTCCCCGTTGATCCAGCAGGCCGCGTCGAACTTCTTCGAGTCACGCACGAGACGCTGCACGAGCGGCTCGAGCCGCTCGTCGGCGCCGTAGCCGGCCATCGCGACGTAGCGGACGACGCTACCGACGATGCACGACGCGCCGTGGTCCCTGTTGAAGACCCAATCCATGCCGCCGCGTCCGGGGGTGCCGAGCTCCTCGAGGACGTAGCGAGCCGCGCGGCGAACCCGCCCATCGCTGGGATCGACCCCGTACTCGACGAGCAGAAGGTTGGCCCAGTGCGTCCCCTCGTACTTCGGTCCGTACAGGTTCGCGCCGGGCCAGCTCGCATCGGGCTTCTGACGCCGCAGGATCGTCGAGATCGGCGGTGTGTTCATCGCGCGCTGCTGCGCCTCGCGAAGCTCCGGATCGCGCGGGCCTTTGTCGAGGAGCGAACGCAGCGTTTGCGCGCGCACCGCTGGATCGATCCGTTCGAGGAGCCACGGCACCGGATCTCCTTTGAGGAGGGACCGCCAGGACATCAGGCTCCTCCGATCGAGAGCTCTGAGATCACCAGCGTCGGGCTACCGAGCCCGCTCGGTCCGAAGACGAGGTCGTTCCCGACCGCGACGACCGAGTTCAGGAGATCGGTCAGGTTCCCGGCGATCGTGATTCCCTGAGCAGGATGCACGCGGCTCCCGTGCTCGAGGTAGTTGCCGGTCGCGCCGAGCGAGAACTCGCCCGAGACCGGATCGATCGTGTGCAAGTTCAAGAGAGAGGTGACCGCCAGAGCTCGATCGAGGCCGCCGACCAGGGCATTCGCGTCGTCGCTGCCCGCCGCGATCAACAGGTTCGATGGTCCGATCCGCGCCGGAGACCCATAGCCGCCGCGTCTCGCGTTCCCGGTGGGCTCGGTGGCGAGCTTCCGGGCCGTTTTGAGCGACGTGAGGTAACCGCGGAGCACGCCGCTTTCGATGAGCGTGCGTGTCACCGTGGCGACTCCTTCGCCGTCGAACGGTGCGCTGCGGAGGCCTCGTGGTCGACGAGCGTCGTCGACGATCGTCACTCGCTCGTTCGCGACGCGCTGCCCCAGCTTGTTCGCGAACAGGCTTCTTCCCTTCAACACGTTATCGGCTGAGAACAGCGGTCCGATCGCACGAAGCAGGTCCATGGCCATCCAGGGGTCGAGCACGACCGGTACCTTCTGCGTGGCGAGCGGCTTCGCGCCGAGCTTTTCGACCGCCCGCTGAGCGGCGCGCCGCCCGACCCGCGCGGGCTCGAGCTCCGCGAAGCGGCGCGCAGCCTCGCCGTGGTAGCCGATCTGGCGATCGCCGTTCTCCGACGCGACCGCTGAGGTCATGACACCGCAGTACGACTCGCGGAACGATGCGCGCACCCCGGTGCTCGTGGCGATGATCGTCGTGGACTCGGAGTCGCTGTAGGTCGTCTTGCGGAATTGCTTCACCCTTGGATCTGTCTCGCGCGCGGCCTCTTCGACCGCGAGCGCGACCGCGCCGCGCTCGCTCAGGGGGCGATCGACGATTCCCGCCTGATAGATATCGAGATCCGCGTCGTCGATAGGACGAGTCGCGAGCGCGAGATCCTCGTCGCGCTCGGTCAAAGCGGACGTCCGACGGGCGGTGTCCACACATTCGCGGACGCCATTCGCTGACAGATCGCTCGTGTAAGCAAAGCCGAGCCGCTGATCGTCCAATACGCGCACGCCAATGCCGCGTTCACCCCGGGCGATGACAGCTTCGATGGCGCCTTCTTTGATCTCGACCGAGCCCGACTGCGCTTCGCGCAAGAACACCTCGCCAGTAGCGCCGGTCGCCTTGAGCGCATCGAGCGCGGCATCGACCGTCGCGTTGTTGCTGAGGCGTTCGCTCACGACGAGACCAGCCGCGCGTTGCGGGTGGCACGGGGGAGCGGGTTGTGCGCGAGCCGTATGACCGGCCGCGTCGCCGAGGGGCGGAGCCAAGTGGTGGGGAGCGGACCGGTAGGCGAGCGCACGACCCCGACCCCGGGACAGGACCCGCAACGCGTGCTGCACGAGGAGATCATTTGAGCTTGCCGCCCACGACGACGCTCGGGATGCGGATCGTCGGTTGGGCATCGGCGACCGGCGCGCCCTGGCCATCTTTTCCGCAAGTCCCCGTCGAATAGCCGAGATCGGTGCCAACCATGTCGATCTCGCTCATGAGCTTGGGGCCTTGGCCAACGAGTGTCGCGCCTCTCAGCGGCTCGGCAAGCTTCCCATCGCGGATCCTGTAGCACTCGGTGATTTCGAACGCGAAGTTGCCCGACACGACGTCGACCTGGCCGCCGCCCATCTTCTTCACGAAGACTCCGTCTTTGACCGAGCGGAGGATCTCCGCCGGATCGGATGTGCCGGGCGCGATCATCGTGTTCGTCATGCGGCAGATCGGGAGATAGCGGAAGGACTCGCGACGCGCGTTGCCGCTTCGCTCGATGCCGAGCTTCTCGGCGTGTTTGCGGTCGGAGAGATAGGTGCGCAGTACGCCTTTCTCGATGAGGACGGTGCGATGCGTCGGCGTGCCCTCGTCGTCCATCGCCGCGGTGCCACGCTTGTCGGGATCGGTGCCGTCGTCGATCACCGTGATGAGGTCGCTCGCGACTTTCTGCCCGATGCGCCCGGCGTAGACGGAGAGGCCCTTCAGGTTCAGGTCCGCCTCGAGGCCGTGTCCCACCGATTCATGGATGAGAGTCCCGCCAGCCTCGCTCGAAAGCACGACCGTGTAGGTGCCGGCCGGCGCAGGCTCGGCGCCGACGTTGAGGACCGCACGCCGAGCGGCATCCCTCGCCGCTTGCTCCACCGCCTCGTCCGTCAGCATCTCGAAGCCGGCCGTTCCGCGGATCGCCTCGAACCCGGATTCGAGCACGTCTGCCTGCTTGGCGACCGCGTGCACGGCCAGGTTGAGCCGGACCCTCGTATCCGTGCGGAAAAGCCCGTCGCTATTGGCGATGAGGACCTCCTGGACGCTCTCGCCGTAGCTCGCGGTCACCTGGTGGATCCGCGGGTCGAGCCCGCGCGCGACATCGTTCGCGCGACGCAACAGGGCGACTTTTCGCTCGACCGCGACCGACCGGGGATCGATCGCCACCGTGGAGTGGCGCGGGAGCTCATCCGGCTCGGGCTCGTCCGCTTCGTGGAGCTCGCCGCCCTCCGCGACGCTTCGCGCGGCCCGTCCCGCGAGGGCCATGAGATCGTCGACGTCTGCGACATTCCCGTTCGCATAGGTCGTGCGCTCGCCGCTCGTGACCCGTATGCCCGCACCCTGATCGACGCCCGAGATCGCGTCTTCGATGCGATCGTCGTCGAGGATCAGCTGAAGGGTCTCGTGACGCTCCCAGAAGAGCTCAGCCCAGTCCCCACCTCGCGAGAGCGCGGTGCGTAGCGCCTGAGCCGCTTCGCGCGCGCCGACCGACGGCATGCTGGTTACTGCTGTAGCGATGACCGACCTCCGCTCCCCGAAGGGAGCGATGGTACGACGTTCAGTCTCCGATGACAGTTATGGTCGCGTTTCGTTCACGCGGTCCATCGAGCTCAGCGAAATACACACCCTGCCACGTACCGAGTGCGAGCTCACCGTCGCGTATCGCGAGCGTGACGCTGTTGCCGACGAGGACCGCTTTGACGTGCGCGGGACCGTTGCCTTCGGCGTGCTCGTATTTCGCGTTGCGCGGAACCACGCGTTCGAGCGCCGTCAGCACGTCTCTCTGCACATCGGGGTCGGCATTCTCGTTCACGAAGACCGCGGCGGTCGTGTGCGCGACGGTCACGGACACAAGCCCCTCACGGATCTTCGCGCGCGTGACCGCTGCCTTCACGCGCGAGGTGATGTCGAGCGTCTCCTCGCGGTTTCGACTCTCGACCGTGATCGTTTCGTGCCGGACGGTCACGCACGTGTCTCCGCGGCCTCGCGCTGCGCGGCGATCCTGGCGATGAGCGCCGGCGTGGCGTTTCCACCGCTGACCACGAGTACCGTGCGCCGTCCCCGCGGATCGACCCTGCCGGCGCGGACCGCCGCGAGGGGCGCGGCTCCGGACGGTTCGACGAGGAGCGAGAGGGCCTCGAGATATTCGTAGGAGGCGCGCTCGAGGTCCTCGTCGCTCACTGTCACGAATCGGTCGACGTATCGCGTCGCGAGGTCCACGTTCAGCGCGTCGGTGCTCTTGGCGACGAGCTTGTCCGCGATGCTCTGCGGGTGGTCGAGGACGACCGGGTGACCGGCACGCACCGAGCGGCCGACGGCGTCGGCGCCCTCCGGCTCGACCCCGACGATCTGAACCGCACGCCGCGAGCTCTTGAGCGCGAGCGCGATCCCGGTGATCAGCCCGCCGCCCCCCACCGCGACGACGACGAGCTCGACCTCCGGGAGGTCGTCGAGGATTTCGAGCCCAATGGTGCCCTGTCCCGCTATGACCAGCGGATCGGCATACGGATGGACGAGCGTCTTGCCCTGGTCTCGCTCGATCTGGTGCACGAGCGCGAGCGTGTCGTCGTACACGTCGCCTTCGAGCAGGACCTCGGCCCCGTACGCCCGACAGACGCGAACGATCGTGTCCGAGACACCGCGCGGCATTACGACGGTCGCCGGCGCACCGAGCGCCGACGCCGCGAAGGCGACGCCCTGCGCGTGACTCCCGGCCGATGCCGCGACGACGCCGCGGCGCCGCGCCGCGTCGTCCAGCGACGCGATCTTGTTGAGCGCGCCCCGCACCTTGAAGGTCCGGGTCGGCTTGAAGGTCTCGATCTTGAGATAGATGTCGCCGCCGAGCTCCGCCGACAGGAGCGGCGAGCGCTCGAGCGGAGCGCGCGGGAGGTATCGGTCCACGACCCTGCGCGCGGCGACCAGATCCGCGACGGTCGGCTCCCGCTGCACGCCGCGACGATACTTCGCGGCGAAGATGCGGACTTGGGGCGAGGAGCGGGATACCGCCGTGGCGCTCCTACGCGCGGCGGGGATCGCGACGGCCGCGCTCGATGCCGACGTGCTCCTCGCGCACGTACTCGGCGTGACCAAGGAGATGTTGTACGCGCATCCGGACACGGAGATGTCGCTTGCAGCGGAGCGTCGCTATCGCGACTTGATCGAGCGGCGCGCGAACGGTGAGCCGGTGGCGTACCTGCGGGGATTCAAAGAGTTCTACGGCCTTCGCTTCACCGTCGATCCTCGCGTGCTCATCCCGCGTCCCGAGACGGAGACACTCGTCGATGCGGCACGTGAGGTCATCGCCGGACGCGCGGTGACCGTGGCGGACGTCGGGACAGGATCCGGCGCCGTCGCGGTAGCGATCGCCGCGCACGAACGGTCGGTGCACGTGATCGCCACCGATATCAGCCACGACGCCCTCGTCGTCGCGCGCGAGAACACACTGCGGAACGGTGTGGCGGACCGGATCGAGCTCCGCGAGGGAGACTTGCTCGCGCCGATCGCCGAGCCCGTCGATCTGGTCGTCGCGAATCTGCCTTATCTCCGCGACGACACTCTCGAGCATCTTGTCGGCGAGCGCACCTCACTCGCGTTCGAGCCACGCCTCGCGGTGACCGCTGGCAAGGACGGACTCGAGCTCATCTGGCGTGCGGCGTCGGACCTTGATCGCGTGCTTGCGCCGCACGGCGCGGCGCTATTCGAGATCGACCCGCCGTTCGCCGAACAGGTCGCGCACCTTCTTCAGTACTCGATTGGTGGAGAAACGAGCGTGATCAATGACCTCGCCGGCGAGGCGCGCGTCGTCGGCATCACCAGGCGCTGATGGCGCCGCGAGTGAGGGCGCTCGTTTTTGACGAGGCGGTCTGGCGCGAGCTTGGCCCGAGGATGCTCGAGCTCGAACGCCGGGAGTGGGGTTCGCGCGCGTTTTCCCAGCGCGAGATGCGGTGGCAGGCCACCAACCGCGACGCCGTCGTGATCACGGCATGGGATGGGACGTCGCTTATTGGATTTGCGGTCGCCGGACCGGCCTGGACCGATGCCGGCGCCAGCTTGTTGAACGTGCTGATCGATCCCGCATACCGCGGGCAGGGTCTGGTGTGGCCGCTCATCGCCGCGGTCGAGCGCGAGCTCGCGGCGCGGGGAATAGACGAGCTCGAGATCGATGCGCGCGTGGATAACGGGTTCGCCGACAACGTAGAGCGGCGCTATGGCGAGCGCGCGAGGATTATCGAGACGGACCACCCGAGCCCGTACGGGCTCCAGCGGACGATCCGAATCACCCTCAAGCCGAAAGCCGGTCGACGAGCTCCGCGACCGTCGCGATCACCTCGTGGGAAGACCCCGTCCCGGCCGGCGCGAGCAGGAACGTCCGCGCGAAGCCGGCGCGTCTCGCCCAATCCAGGCAGCGCTCCTGGTCGTCGACGGTCACCGCCTCCTGCGGGTCGACTCCGGAGTGCTCGAGGATCTTCCGGTAGAAACCCGCGTTCGTCTTCCAGCGGTCGATGATGTCGCTGCCGTAGGTCTCGTCGAACAAATCGCGGATCCCGATCGCCCGCAGGTAGCCGTCGATGTCGGCCGCCATCTGAGCGCTCGAGGTGAAGAGTCGCGCGCCAAGAGCTTTCAGTCCACGGACGGCGTCGCTCGCTTGGGGCGCGGGCGCCACCACCCTTTCGGTGACCCATCGATTCACCTCCTCCGCGAGCGCGGACGGATCTTTGGGCGTGGGAACACCGGCGTGTTCGCACATCTCGCGCATCCATAACCGGCGCAGCCGTCCATGCGTCTCGCGCGGGGTGCCCCCCGGATCGCGATATCGAGCGAACATGCGGTCGGCCGCGTACACGTTCGCCGCCGCCCATGCGGGCACATCGCCGCCAAGGCGCGGAACGAGAAACTCGCCGACAAGTCGCTGCCACTGCGCGGGCATGACCGTCGGATCCAGGAGAACACCGACGCCGTCAAGGAAGACCGCCGTTGTCACACGCGGAGACCGTCCATCACGGCTAGCGCGCGAACGGCAGCGCCGACATTCGCGTTCGCCCGCACGTGGGGGTCGCCGTCCATGAGCACGCCGACCTTGTCGATGAAAAGCGTGGTGATCTTCGCCATATGCGGACGGCTATCATCCACGAGGTGAAAACGCGCCTCCTCGCGGCGGGTTCGCCGGGGGCGGTGGAGGAGGCCGCGGCCGCGCTCGCACGAGGCGAGCTCGTCGCTTTCCCCACCGACACGGTGTACGGACTTTCGGCTGGCCAAGAGCATGTGCGCAAGCTCTACAGCGCGAAGGACCGTCCGAAAGAGAAGCGCATCCCGGTGCTCCTCTCGGACATCGGCAACCTCGAAGCGAGCGCGATCGTCACGCCGATCGCTCGTGCTCTCGCGCAGCGCTTCTGGCCGGGGCCGCTGACGATCGTCCTCGTCGCGCCGCGGCGCGGGACCATGGCGTTTCGCGTACCCGACCATCCGCTCGCCCGACGGCTCATCGCGGCGAGCGGCGGCGGTCTGCCGGTGACGAGCGCGAATCGTTCCGGCGAACCTGACGCAACGACCGCGCAGGAAGTGATCGCGCAGCTCGAGGGACGGATCGCGCTGGTGCTGGATGGCGGCACGACGCCGGGCGGCGCGTCGTCGACTGTGGTCGACTGCACGACAGATCAGGTCAAGATCCTGCGGCAGGGCGCGATCAGCGAGAGCGAGATAGACGAAGTCCTGGCGACCGTCGCATGAAGATCGGGATCGCCGCGGATCACGCCGGTCAACGGCTCAAGGCGTCCGTTGTGGAGCATCTGAAAGACTTAGGTCACACGGTCGTCCCATTCGGCCCCGAGACCACCCCCGACGACGATTACCCCTTGATCGTGCGTCCCCTCGCAGACGCGGTCGCGCGAGGCGACGTCGACCGCGGCATCTTCTTTTGCGGCTCAGGCATCGGGCCGGTCGTGGCCGGGAACAAGATCCCGGGCATACGCGCAGCCGTCGTCGAGAACGAGTGGTCGGCGCGCGACAGCGTGGAGCACGTCGACGTGAATCTGCTGACGCTCGGCCAGCGCGTGATCGGCGAAGAGCTCGCCAAGAGCATCGTCGACGCGTATCTCGGTGCGAAGGTGCAGGGTGGACGCCACGAGCGACGGCGTCAGCAGATCGCGAAGTTGGAGAAGAGCCCAGCCGTCGAAGCCGATGAGGGGGCAACGGCCCCCGGACGCGCAGCGGAGCGCGGAGCGACTGAGCGTATGAAGCGAGGTGTTCCATGAACCTGGAGCGCACCGATCCCGAGATCTACACCGCGATCGAGAACGAGCGGCGGCGGCAGGTCGAGAAGATCGAGCTCATCGCCTCGGAGAACTACACGAGTGCCGCGGTCATGGAGGCCACGGGGAGCGTACTCACCAACAAGTACGCCGAGGGTTACCCCGGCAGGCGCTACTACGGTGGCTGCGAATGGGTCGATGTCGCGGAGTCGCTCGCGATCGAGCGCGCGAAGGCGCTCTTCGGCGCGGCGCACGCGAACGTGCAGCCGCACGCCGGCGCGCAGGCGAACATGGCCGCGTACGCTGCGGTGCTCAAACCGGGAGATACCGTGCTCGGCCTCGCGCTCGATCAGGGCGGTCACCTGACGCACGGATCGCCGGTGAACTTCTCCGGCAAGCTGTACCACTTCGCGGCCTACGGAGTCCGCAGGGACACCGAGATGCTCGACTACGACGAGCTCGAGCGGCTCGCGAAAGAGAACCGCCCCAAAATGATCGTCGCGGGAGCGACCGCGTACCCACGCATCTTCGACTTCCCGCGGCTGCGCCAGATCGCCGACTCCGTCGAGGCGATCCTGCTCGTGGACATGGCGCACTTCGCGGGTCTCGTCGCGGCGGGGGAGCATCCGACGCCGGTCGGCTACGCGCAGATCGTGACGACGACCACGCACAAGACGCTCCGCGGCCCGCGTGGCGGGATGATCCTGTCGGACGCGGAGTTCGCGAAGGCGATCGACAGCGCGGTCTTCCCGAACGTGCAGGGCGGGCCGCTCATGCACGTCATCGCCGGGAAGGCGGTCATGCTGAAAGAGGCCGCCACGCCCGAGTTCAAGACGTATGCGAAGCAGATCCGGGTGAACGCGCGCACGCTCGCGGCGTCGCTCGCGAAGGCCGGGCTCCGCATCGTGTCGGGCGGCACCGACAACCACCTCATGCTCGTCGACGTGCGGCCGCTCAACCTCACCGGCAAGCAGGCCGAGAAAGCGCTCGACGCGGTCGGGATCACCGTGAACAAGAACACGATCCCGTACGACCCGCAGAAACCCGGGATCGCTTCTGGGATCCGCATCGGCACGCCCGCGATCACGACGCGCGGCATGAGGGAAGCGGAGATGGAGCGCATCGGCGCGCTCATCGGACGGATCCTGCAGGCGAAGGGCGACGAGACTGTGGCAAAGGATGTCGCGGCGGAGGTCCTCGACCTGACGCGCCGGTTCCCTGTCCCAGGGATCACGCCGGAAAAGGTTGCATCTTGAGCGAGGAGCGGCTGTGCCGCGACGAGCGAATCCGCCAGCCTGAGCGTGTCTCCCGGCGAAGCCGGGAGATTAGGCAGGTCGCCAGCTGAGCGCGCAGCTTCATGTGTCCGCGCACCCGCTCGTTAAAGAGAAGGTGACGCGGCTGCGCGATGAGACGACGCCGCCGAAGATCTTTCGCGAGCTCGTGGCCGAGATCGCGACGCTTCTCCTTTATGAAGCGACCGCCGACCTCCCGACGGAGCCCCGCGAGATCAAGACCCCACTCGCGCTCTACAGGGGAGCGCGCCTCAAGGACAAGGTCGGGCTCATACCGGTGCTTCGTGCCGGGATCGGCATGGTCGAGGCCGCGCTCGAGCTCATGCCCGAAGCGCAGGTGTGGCACATCGGCCTCTTTCGCGACGAGCGGACGCTCCGGCCGATCTCCTACTACAACAAGCTTCCGTCGTCCGCGACCGTCCAGGTCTGCCTCGTCCTCGACCCGATGCTCGCGACCGGCGGCTCGGCCACCGAGACGGTCGACATCCTGAAGAAGTGGGGCGCCGAGCGGATCAAGTACGTCGGCATCATCGCGGCACCTGAAGGGGTGCGCGCCCTCTCGAGCGCGCACCCCGACGTTCCGATCCATGTCGCGGCGCTCGACGAACGCCTGAACGAGAAGGGCTACATCGTTCCCGGTCTAGGCGACGCCGGCGACCGGCAGTTCGGGACGGGCTAAGCGTTCGCGTCTACTTCGTGCAGCTCCCGCTGGGGTTCCAGTCTTTGAACATGCCGCTCGGATTGTGTTGCCAGATCCACGCGTGGATCTCGTAGAAAGGCGGCAATCCGTACCGGTTCCCCATGGGAATGAGCTTGAGCGGCTGGCCAAAGAGGGTCGGTCCCGACGTGTTCCCCGCCTCCAACCATGCACCCTGAAAGACGATGTACTCGGCGGCGACGAGGCGGAGCTCCCCATTCGGGAGCGGCTGGTATACGAGAGCCTCGGGCTTGGCGGGATCCACCACGGCGTCACCGAGGAGCGTTCCATTTGCGTAGTGAATTCCCATCACCCCGACGCCCGGACTGTCGATGCAGGTGATGCCGGCCAGATCGCGGACGAGGATGCGGTATCCGGCCGCTTTCGCCGCGTCCAGCTGGTGGAATTGCGCCGTGGCCGCGCGCGCTGTGCTGAGGTCCTCCGCCCCCGCATTCGCGGGAGATGAGCTTGCCGCAAGCACGAATGCGACCGCGATGGCGGAGGTCAGAATTTTCGTGCTTTTCGCGAACATCTACATACCCTCGGTGACGGGATAGATCTCGTCGGCGACGAGGCCATGCGCCTCCTTGTGGACACGGTTTGCGGCTTCGGGGTTCGGCGCGTCCACGAGGCAGAAGATCTTCCCGTTCTTCTCGTCGAACCAGTAGCGCAGGTACTGAACGCCGTACTTCCCTTGTGTCTTCACGTCGGCCATGTGCGCGTCCGCGACGTCCTTGGCCTTTGTGCCCTCGGGAGCCTTGCGATGTACGTCCATGAACAGCGGCATCTCTCTCGTTCTCCTCTTCCCTCTTGTCATTTTGTTTGCCGGCACCGCGTGTTCTACGGGACGACCGTGTGGCCCCCCGTGTGCGGAACCGTGTGGCCAAGCGTGTGGGAGGGCGAAAATCGCCGAAGCCGTTCGGCCAGATCCGGCATCGGGCCCGTCAGTGCGATGCGCAGCCCTCGCTCCACGTGCACTTTGTCGCGGCCGCTTTCGACCTCGACCAGGTCGGCGAGGATCGCGGCGACGATCCAGCGGCGGCCCTGTGCCTGGTCCTCGCGGGCGAGGGCTTCGCGGAGGAGGGTGACGGCTCGCCCGTCGTCGCTCAGGGACCGCGCGACCAGCGCGAGGCCGCGAAGCGCGAGAGCCTGAGCGCTCGGATTCTTTGTCTCCTGCGCGATCGTGAGCGCGCGACTGAACCGCTCCGCCGCGCCATCGAGCTCGCCTTCGGCAAGACGGGCGTCTCCCGCCTGGACAAGCGTCCCAGGCAGCGGCGGCAGGAGACCCTCGCGTTCGGCCCGGACGACCGCGGCGTCGGCGAAGGCCTTGCCCTCTTCGACGTTGCCCAAGCGCACGAGCACGCGGGCAAGAACGCCCATGACCTCCGGCGCCCACCCGAGAGCCGGCAGGGCGGCGCGCAGCTCCTCCTCGGCCGTGGCGTACTCGCAGCGATCGGCGTGAACCACGGCGAGCATCGCCCTTGCCCATCCGGCCTCTTTGGTGTCACCGATGTCCTCGGCGAGGCGGCGCGCGCGACGAAACGAGGCTTCCGCCGCTCCGTATCGGCCTTCGATCGCGGCGATCCGACCGCGCTCGGTCGCGATCTGGCCGATCGTCGCGCGATCGCCGAGGTCGTTCGCCAATCGGAGTGCCCGTTGGAGGTGGCTCATCCACTCGCGCGCCGTTCCGAGCCCGCCGGCGGTGTACGTCGTCGAGCCGAGGATGAGGGCCCGCGCTTCGAGCGCGCGGTCTCCGGTCTCGGCTGCCTGGCGCGCCGCGCGCAGCGCGATGTCGCGCGCGCTCGCAAAGTCGCCTGCCCAGAAGCGCACCCTCGCGATGTCGAGGAGCGCGCGCGCCTGGACGTCGAGGCGGAGCAGCGGCTCGGCGGCGCTGCGCGGTGGCCGGTCGAGCGGACGCGAGATCGACGCGGGCGGCTCCATCGCGAGCTCGTCGCGATAACGACGCGCGAGGCCGGCGACGTAGGTACGCGCGCGTTCGCGATCCCCGCGGGCAGTGTGGATCTCGACGATGAGCTCGTGCAGCCCGTCATCGAACGGCTCGCTCCGGAGCGCTCGTTCCGCGAGCGCGAGAGCGCGGTCCGGGTCGCGGTGTGAAAGCAGAGTCGCCGCCCACCGGAGCGCATCCGCGGCTGAGCTTGCCACGCGGGCGCGCTGGACCTGCAGCCACGTGTCGAACGAGGGTGCTTCGCCGAAGCTCATCCCTTCGAGCAGCTCTCCCCGCACGAGGTCATCGATGGAGGTCTCATCCCATTCGCCACGGAGGAGCTCGCCCGCGTCGACCACGAGCACCTCGGCGTCGATCTTGATCCTGCCGTCGCGCTCGCCGATCTCGGCGGGAGGATCCACAGCCTTTCGTACCTGACTCAGGGACCAGCGCAATGCGCCGAGAGGATCGTCTGTCTCCGACCAGAGGAGGTCGGCGAGCTCCCGGCGTGTCGGAGCGCGCGGCTCGAGCAGCAAATAGGTGAGGAGTGCCCAGGGTTTGTGGCCCTCGAGCCGGCGTGACGCGTCGTCATGCTCGAGGCTGGGACGACCGAGGAGCCGTACTCGAAGGGACATTCGATCCGAAGTCTAAGAAGACGCTGTGGCGTGGAATGCCGAATGCGTGGGAGTCGTTATCGTGCCCGCGGTGTCCTCCACCTCGATCCTCCTCGTGGGTTCCACCCTGCTGGCGTTCGCGCTCGCCGCGATCGCGACGCCGCTCGTCGGCGTGCTCGCGCGGCGGCTCGGAATGCTCGACATGCCCGGCGGCCGCCGGATCCATCCGCGACCGATCCCGCGTCCGGGAGGTCTCGCGATCGCAGTGGCGTTCGGGTCGGCGATCTTCGTTTTCTGGGTCATCGACCGGCTTGCGGGTCATCCATTCCTGATCCCTGAGGAGGTCCGCTCCTCGCGATTCACTCTCACCGCGATCGCCGCCTTGCTCGGCATGGCGATCGGTCTTCTCGACGATCTGCTCGAGCTCCGCGCGCGGTGGCAGTTCCTCGGACAGGTGGTTGTCGCGGCGGTCATCGTACTTGCGGGAATCCACATCGACTTCGTCAACGATCCGCTCTCGGATCGCCTCATCGAGCTTTCATTCCCGGCGGCGGTCGCGTTCACGATGTTGTGGATCGTGGGCATGAACAACGCACTGAACTTCATCGACGGTCTGGACGGTCTCGCAGCGGGAGTCGCGGCGATCGCCGCGGTGACCCTCGGAGGCCTCGCACTCCTTCCACAAGTCTCTGAGCCCTTCGTCGCATGGATGGGCTTCTCGCTCGCGGGTGCGATAGCCGGATTCCTGCTCTTCAACTTTCACCCGGCGCGACTCTTCCTCGGTACGACCGGTGTGGTGTTCCTCGGGACGATGCTCGCGGTGCTCTCGATCTTCGGCACCGCGAAGGTCGCGGCCGCGCTCCTCGTGCTCGGCGTCCCGATCATCGACACCTTTTATGTGCTCGTCCGCCGCACGCTCTCGGGGCGTCCGCCGTTCGCCCCCGACCGTGGCCACTTCCACCACCGCTTGCTCGATGTGGGACTGACGCACCAGCAGGCCGTGCTCTTGATCTACGGGATGACCGCCCTTCTCGGCAGCCTGGCTTTCATGACGAGCGGGCGCGGGCAGATCGCCGGCTTTCTCGGCCTCGGGGTGCTGCTCGGGATCCTGGTAATGGCGCTGGCGCAGCGAAGCACCAAGGCCGAGGAGCTCGACCCCGGTCTCTACCGAGAGGAAGCCGATCGCTTCTAAACCAACGAAGGCGAAGCTCCTTGTCGGCACGTGCTCGTGGACCGACCCCACGCTCATCGAATCCGGCTGGTACCCCGACCGCATAAAGGACGACGCCGATAAGCGCCTCCGCTACTACGCCGAGCACTTTCCGATCGTCGAGAACGACGCCGCGTTTTACGCCCTTCCATCGCAGAAGCAGGCGCTCCTCTGGGCGGAGCGCACGCCCGAGCAGTTCGTGATGAATTTCAAGGCGTTCGCGCCTCTCACGACGCACCCGACCGACCCCAAGCGTCTCCCGAAGGACATCCGCGAAGCAATTTCCAAGGACGCCGCCGCGAAGCGGCGGATCTACCCCAAGGATTTCGCGAAGGACGTCCGCGAGGAGCTCTTCGCGCGTTACTGGGTCGGTCTCGAGCCGCTGCGGAAGGCGGGGAAGCTCGGCGCGATCCTCCTCCAGTACCCCGACTGGTTCGTCATCTCGAAAGCGAACAAGGAGGAGATCCTTCACGCGCGCGAGCTCTTACCCGACGATCGCCTTGCGGTCGAATTCCGCAACGCGACGTGGATGAGCGAGCGCAATCGCGCCGAGACTCTCTCGTTCCTCGAAGAGCACGGCCTTACCTACGTCGCCGTCGACGAACCGCAGGGATTTCCATCGAGCATCCCGCCGGTCGCCGCGGTGACGAACGACGGGCTCGCGATCGTGCGATTCCATGGCCGCAACGCCGAGAACTGGAAGAAGCCGGGGCTCACCGCCGCCGAACGCTTCGACTACTCCTACAAGAAGAAGGAGCTCGAGGAGTGGCTTCCCAAGATCCGCGAGATGGCGGAGCGGGCCAAGGAGATCCATCTCCTCATGAACAACTGCTACGGCGACAAGGCCGTGAATAACGCCGCAGAGCTCGCGGCGATGCTCGACTGATCGCGTTCATGCGAGTGCTGGCCGCGACGCTCGTCGTCGTGCTCGCCGCCTGCGCCCAGGCGCGACCCGACCCGTTGCCGGGCTACACGGCGGCGTCGCCGGAAGAGCGCGCCGCGGTGATGAGGACGCTCTCCGGATATTTCGAGCTCCGGAGCCGCGCCGCCGTCAGCGGCGACCTCGCCCCGCTCTACCTCGCACACCCAGGCCTCGCCACGGGAGAGGATCGCCGTGTCGGCGTCAACGTCGAGGCGTTCTTCGTCGAACGAATGCGAGCCTTGCGTGTGAGCCGCGTGAGCGTCGACCTCGAGGACGGCGAGCCAGTCAAGGTGTACGTGAAAGACGCGGCGGCGGTCGCCTACGTGCATGGTCGAGAGACCTGGGATCTTGCGCTCGGCACCGGTCAGACGGTTAGCGAGATCGTGGTGCGGTTCGATCTCCGTCAAGCGCGCACGGGCTGGCTCATCGAGCGTAGCGACGAGCTCGTTCTCGGCGAGCGGGTCTCGCCTACCCCACCGTAGCGAACCCGGCCCGCCTCTTTTGGCATGACAAGGAGACTTGACAATCTGTCGTGTTCGTGTGACAGTCCCCTCGAGCAGAAACAAGGGGAGGACCCGATGAGCCAGCGTTCCGCGGGCTTCGCTTACGTGCGCGAGTTCGGGCTTGCGATGGCCGCGTACGTCGTCGTGCTCCTTGCCTCGGTCAGCCTCCTCGAGATGGTCGACCAGCCGGTGAAGACCCTCGTCGCGCTCGTTCCGCTCGTCCCGGCCGGGTTCGCGCTCATGGCGTACCTGCGGTTCCTGACCCGCATGGACGAGCTTGGCCGGCGCATCCAGCTCGAAGCGCTGGCGTTTGGGTTCGGCGCCGCCGGGATGCTGACGTTCGCGTATGGGTTCCTGGAGAACGCCGGCTTCCCACGGATCTCGTACACGTGGGTGTTCCCGCTCATGATCGTCCTCTGGGGGATCGGAGGGGCGGTCGCGACGCGACGCTACCGATGAAGAATCGTCTCCGCGTTCTGCGCGCGGAGCGGGATTGGTCGCAGGGCCAGCTCGCCGACAGGCTCGACGTGTCGCGTCAGACCGTGAACGCTCTCGAGAATGAGAAGTACGACCCGAGTCTTCCGCTCGCGTTTCGCATCGCCGCGCTCTTCGGCACGCGCATCGAGGACGTGTTTCAGCCCGAGTAGCTAGCATCGGGTTCCCGTGGCGCATCGTTCCCTGGCAGATTTTCACCCGCGCGAGCGCCTCGCCGGCGTTCCGCACACCACGCGTCGCTTCGCGTGTCGCTCCGCGCTCGCTCTATCGCCGGACGCGCAGACGCTCGCCGTCGTCTCCGATCAGGGCGCCGGCACGTACGAAGCCTGGACGCTACCGGCCACCGGCGGAAGACCACAGCGCGCGATCACGGTGGAGAGCTCGGCCGTGCGCAGTCTCTGCTGGAGCGCGAACGGCGAGCTCATCGCGGCGGCGGACCGCGGCGGCACCGAGCTCCATCAGCTCCACGTGCGACACCCGGACGGCCCGACGCTGCCGCTTTCGACCGATGCGGCCGGCCGCGTCCAACGACTGCTTTCATGGAACGCATCGTCCCCGGATGGCGCGCTCGTCGCGTTCTCCAGCAACGCGCGAGCCTCCACCGACATGGACATCGTGATCGCCGATCTCGCGACGCGGACGGAACGGCCTCTCCTCACAGGGGCTTTCTGGCACGTCGTCGGGGGCTGGTCTGCGGACGGGGCCCGGCTGCTCGTTATGCGGGTGTTCGACAACACGACGCAGGACCTTCTCGTCGTGGACCCGCGCACGGGCGAGGCACGCGAGATCACGCGGCACGCGGACGACGACTCGCACATACCGGCGGGGTGGCTCGCGGACGGACGCGCCGTCGTCATCACCGACGAAGGCAACGATCATCTGTGGCTGGGCGCGCTCGACGTGGCGAGCGGGAAGTACGAGACGATCGACCGTCCCGATTGGGACGTCGAGCTCGCGGCGTCGTCCGCCGACGGCCGAACGCAAATCTGGTCCGTGAAC
>Ga0070698_100000436_pt1 | contig 44213 bp, 35 predicted proteins | sample KBSK1502metaG_FD_65477 | JGI IMG/M metagenome (GOLD analysis project Ga0070698, IMG submission 65477) | Corn, switchgrass and miscanthus rhizosphere microbial communities from Kellogg Biological Station, Michigan, USA - KBS K1-50-2 metaG | ecosystem: Host-associated > Plants > Roots >...
CCTCGTCGTGGTAGCTCTCCATCAAAGCGGGCGAGATGTATACCTGTCCCAGCGTCCGAGTCGGTTCCCAGCGCCGCGAAGTCCGAAACGCGTTGTTCGACCCGAGCGTTTGATGATTGATGTTGGCATCAATGACTCGCCGCACAGTGGCCGCTTCTGAAATCACTACGAAATTACCGACGAAAGCGTAAGCAAAGATCCCCGCGTAGTTGACCAGTTCCGTGTCCTCGCGCCTCTCTACGCTGGCGATTAAGTTCGCTTCTCCGAAGCCGAGGCCGTCGAGCACTCGCGGCATTACCCGGCGAGCTGCTTCGCGATCCCTGACTGCGATCAGCACGATCGGAAACATCTCCGCCTTCTTGTCTTTCTCTTCTTTACTTTCGGGCGAAGGCTTTGCTGAGGATGACGCCGCGATGTTGAAGCCGGCCCCTTGAAGCGTTTTGAGCGAGCCGGCAAGCGCTATTTCGTTACCAAAAACGGGCAAGAGATCGTCCTTGATCTTAATCCCGGCCTTCTTTTCGAATTCCGCATAGCTGTCCCGCGGCGCCTCTTTGGCGGACGTCTCCTCAGGCTGAATCGTTCCGTTTTGCAAAACCCGAGCGCGCTGGTGCGCATCCGCTTTCGCTTTGACCTCCTCAGCCTTTCTCATCCCTTCATAAGTCTGCAAAAAATCTATCGAAGCCGTGACAAAAACCTCGGTGTCATCCGGGAGCACCGAAGGAGCATCAGGCGCGTAAGACGGCCCGGAAATCAATTGCGGCACAAACGGCAGCGGCAGCTTCCTCGCGTCCGGCGCGTCGATCAGAAGCGCCTTTATCACATAGTCCTGGTTATCGAGCGTCAAAGCCGCCCCGACCGCTTCCGGCCATTGCGGCTCGCCAAACCCGAGCGCGTCGAGCATGTGCCCAATCTGCGAAGTCGCGACTGCCTGCGCCTGCTGTTCTTTAGTAGGAGTCGGCATGGGTGACGGCTCTGGACCACCAACCAACACGCGGGAACCCTCCTCGTCGGGGACCCTGGTCATCTTTAGCGTGGCCCCGGTCGTCGGGGGTGGTTCGTCCACACTTTTTTCCGGCTTCGGATCCGGAGGAGGATCTGAGATGGTAATTTGCACCTGCTTCTGTTCGGTTGCGGCTTCAGCCGTAACCTGTTGCTGCTTCTCAGTCGTGGGTTTGTTCTTCTCTTCAAGAGCCACATTGAAGAAGACAAAAACCGGTTCCGATGAGAAACGATCGTGAGCAATGCGAAAGTCTTGATCTTCGAAGAGTGATTTGCTGCCCGCCGGATGGAGCTTCTCAAACTTGAAGGACTTGTCGCTGATCAAAACGAGATTACCGGTGTGACTGATTACAAACGGAAGGCGCTCGGGCGGCGGCTTTGGTGGAGCAACGGCCGTAACTTCGCCGACCGCTCGCGGCGGAATAGGCTTGGCTACTGCCGGTCCAGCCGGCGTGGCGCTGGGTTCAGGCGTCGGCTCTGGTACTGGCGGCAAAATTATGGGCAGAAAATTTTCCAGCTTCGGCGCAAACTTTGCCGCTTCCTCATTCGTACCAAACTCGATCGCGACGAAGGCGTTGGGAATGTCAGAGCGCGCTGGCCAGGTAGCAAACAGCAAACGCGCTGTGGCCAGGGCTTCAGCGTTCGTCTTCAGAAACTTGATAATCGAACTGAACTCCTGAGGCGGATCCGCCAGCTTGATAATCGGATCGACGATCTCGCCGATGCTTCCGGTGCTCATTAGTTGGCCAACATTGCGCACCTCGCCATAAAGTTTGTAGCGATCGGCCGCGAGCAGATTGTCAAAAGTTGGCTCGGGCGCTCGGGTCGCGGCATCGCGCGGCGCGGGCGCTTTGGCCGGGGCTGCCGGCTGCTGGGCACAGACAGGCGTGGCCAACATGATGAGCACGAGCAAGAGCGAAATGGATTGGGTTACCTGTGACCGAATAAGAGAGCCGCAAAACTGAAGGTACATAACGATAACCTCCTGCGAGAACTGGGTAGGCCAAAGCATAGCAGATTACGAGTTAGGGTGGATCAAAGTTGCGGATGTTAACGATTGGTTTACATCACTGCGGAAGTCCGACCCGGTCGATGAGATCCTGGAGCCTTGGGTCGGAGCGAAGGTTGTCCAGCCCCGGATCCACTTTGAGATAAATCATCAGGGGGTAACGCCCTGCATAGGTCTTTTCGAGGCACTCGAACGCCTGGTCAGTCTTACCAAGAGCAGCATAAATCTGTACCAGGATAGTCGGCTCAGCATGCTGACTCGTGGAAAGCTTCAGCAGATCGTTAAGGACGTCCTCAGCTTCTTTTTCTTTACCAGCCGCAGCGTATGCATATCCGAGCCCGGCCATCATGACCGGTTCCCCTTCGGAAATCTCTACCGTCATTTGATATTCCGAGATGGCTTCCTGATACATCTGCTTTTGCAGATAGATTCCTCCCAGCCGGTAATGGGCCGGCAGAAAGTGCGGATCCATCTCCAGTGTGCGTCGACATTGTTCGATTGCCTCGTCGAATCGACGAGCAAAATAGAATTGCCGTGCCACCGCGTTGCTGATGCTAAGCGACAGTGGATCGACTTCCTGTGCTCTGCCGATCTCGGCTATGCCTTCCTCGTGTCTTCCCATCGCGGCAAGGTGTTCGGCATACCATTGCCGAGCCGTGGCATAGTTTGGATTAAGTTCGATAGCTCTTTGATATTCTCTTTCGGCTCCTGACCAGTCCCAAACATAGTTATCTTCGACCTTGGCCAGCGAGGAATGAGCCTCAGCCAGCTCATCATCTATCTCCAGGGCCTTGACCGCCGCGGTTCTCGCTTTGGTCATGACCTCCACGGGAGGCAAAGCGTGCGTCACAACGTACGAGTCTGCCAATCCAGCATAGGCCAGCGCATAGGTCCGATCTGTATGAATTGCCCGCTCAAAATAACTTACTGCTTTCTTCAGGGATTCCGGTGTTCTTTTGTTCCAGTAATAACGTCCCTTTAGGTAGAGGTGGTAAGCTTCGGTACTTTCAGTATAACGCTTAACCACGCGCTTCTTCTGTTCGCCGGTCAAGCGCAGCCGCAGCTTCTCAGAAATCTCTTTGGAAATTTCCGCTTGGACTTCCAGGATATCAGAGGGCGGGCGATTATAGTTTTCACCCCACAATTGCGATCCGTCCCCGACATCAACCAGCTCGGTAGCGATATTCAACCTGCCGCCCAATTGCAGCACTCTTCCGGTCACCACGGCGTTGACCTTAAGTTCGCGCCCAACTTCCCGGGGGCTAACATCACTGCCCTTGTAGCGGAATACGGTGCTGCGTGCCATGACTCGCAGTTCGGGGATATGTGAAAGGCTCTTGATAATACTTTCCGTGATTCCATCTGAAAGGTGATCCGACTGCTCGTCGCCCGTAGCGTTAACAAAGGGCAAGACCGCCAGAGATTCGATGATCTTCCGCGAGCTTCCTCGAAAAACTGTACTGCCGCCGGTGTCAGGAGTGGATCCTGCGGCGGCTTCCCTTGAAGCAGGACCCGGCTCTACTGCCACGGCATTCTCATCATGCAGTTCCTTCACGCTCGGTTTCCGAACTCTTTCTGAGAATCTTCCGAGTTCCCGAAGGATTTCTCGATCTCATTCGGGATATTGTCCGCCGTGAAGTCAACAGCTCGCGATGAAACGCGGTTCACGGATCTAATGACGCTGATTCTACTGCAAGGCAGGAGAGCTTAACAACGCGATTTGATCGCACGCCGTTCAACGGCAACTTCGCACCAGCCGAGATGGCTAAAGCCTTCATCACTTCGACTGAATACCGGCAGCGGTTCGGATCACAAGCGCGATCAGTCGCTGCCGTATCTGATCTCCATCCGGCGAATGCGTCTACTGGCAACGATCAAAACCAGCACCGTCACGATCACCAGGCCCGGAATTGAAATCCAGGCCGGAGTCGGTTCTGCCACCACCGCGAACGGGCCTTCGGACAAAGGCACCGGCACCAGCGAATTCAAATAGTGAATCACGCTGATTTTTTTCAGCAGCGGCGGCAACAGGAAGTTGATCAACTCCCAACCGTATAGCACCAGCGCAGGAATTATCGGATTGCGAAAAAACAAACCAACCACCAGAAAGAACGCGCCGTAGCCAATGCATGCCAGGATGGTGATGACGACATAAGTGAATAGCTGGCCAATCCCCGGACCATCGAGGAAGAACCTCGTGCTGGCCGAAAAAAAGTGCGGAAAGAAAAGCAGGAACATCGAGACCACCGTGACTAGAGTGAAAAGGACGATGGCAGTCACCAGACCCGAAAGGTACTTGCCGGCCAGCAGGACCTCGCGGCGTACGGCAGAAAGAAAATAGTAATGCAGGCTGCGATCGACAATCTCGCCGCGGAAAAGGTTCATGAAGATCCAGGCGCTGCCGAAAAAAATAACCATTCGCAAAATCAGCACGTTGTAGATCAAAGAGAAGCGCAAAGGGTACTGGCTGAAGTCATCCCAGGCGAAGCCGGGAGGAAGAATTGCCATCAGCGTCAGCAATCCGACGGGCATGAGCGCCAAAAGGTAAACCAGCACGGCGCGCTTGCCGAAAAAATTCCGCGTCAAGTCGAGGCGCATGATCGCGGCAATCTGGCGCAGCCAAAGAGACCACGAAGATTCAACCATTTCAGCGTGTTTGCTCTGATTTGTTTCAGCCGTTGTGCTCATAGAAGAGAGACTGCTTTTTGTTTAGAGGCGGGCTACTGCCCGCCTGATTATCGACTGGAAACCGGCGGGCAGTAGCCCGCCTCTAACCGATCATGCTACTCACTCCGCTCCGATTAGATATTCGTAAACCGCGCTCATATCGTCATCGACCGGAGCGACGGATTCGACTTCAACCTCGCCCGTAGCCACTACCTCGTTAAGCAAGAGATAAAAACCATCCGGATTCCGGGTCTTGACGAACAAGCCATGACGATCGTCGTGCACCCGCGCTTCCACCACTTCATCTTTTTGAAACATGCGCGCCGCCAGGAGGGCCGGCTGGTCGCAACGAATCAGGATTTGCATCGGATGCTCGACATCCATTTCATCGCGCACCCCGTGAATCGCTCCCTCGGCCACTACATAGCCGTTGTTAAGCAGCACCACGCGATCGGACATCATGTCGACCTCGTGCAGAATGTGGCTGGAAATGATCAAGTGCAGCCCGTCGGCCGCGAGTTGCCTGAACAAGGCTATCGTTTCCGCGCGCACCATCGGGTCGAGTCCGTTGAGCGGCTCGTCCAAAATCAAAACCGTAGGCTGGTGCGCGATCGACTGGGCCAGGCGGACGCGCTGCCGCATGCCTTTGCTGTACGCTCCAACTTTTCGATCCGCAGCCGGAAGCAGGTCGACGCGCTCCAGAGCCATCTCAGTCAGTTCGTCGGCGCGAGTGCGGGAAAATCCCGACACCATCAGGAAAGCGTTGATGAACTCACGGCCGGTCACGCCGCGGGGAAAAGAATCGAATTGTGAGCAGTAGCCTACTTTGCGAAACAGCCTTTCCGGCTGGTCCGTGGAAACCCCGAGCACCCGCACCTCACCACGCGATGGCCGCAGGAGACCGGTCATCAAATTCATCAGCGTCGTCTTCCCTGCACCGTTCGGCCCGACCAGGCTGGTGATCCCGAGCGGGATGGTGAGATTGACGCGATTGACCCCGAGTATCTCGCCGTAAAACTTCGAGACATTGTCGAAGACGATCGTCTGTGCTGGTAACTCGCCCATGAACCTCTTTGCGGCTTGCCGCCTGATGTGCCGAAAGGCTAGGCCTTTCCGTCCGTACTCACTTGATTAGCCGAGGCTGCGCCTCGGCGTGCGGGCAAGATGCCCGCGTTCCGCTGAATTCATTTCACTACCTCATAAGCCCTGACTTTTCTCGACAACAACCACAGGCAGAGCGCGCAAATCAAAAACAGCACGAACCACGAAGCCCACAGCGGCGGCTCAGTCACGATCACCTGACGGATCAACCGGCCGTTCTGAAACTGCTCTTGCTCTCCGGTTTGACGCACAAAGGTGCCGAACAGTCCCGCCCAAACGTTGCCGATCAACGCACGCAGATCGAAGATGTGCGCCCAACGCGTCTGAAAGATTTCGTTGACAACGGCCGCAAAAATCGTCGGGATGAAAAAGATGGCCAGCAAAGCAGCACGGGCAGCCCACAACCACCTGACCAGGGCCGAGATCGCCTGCGACAGCAAAGCCAGCAAAAGAATCCACACCAGACTGCCGATAAAGATCGCGCTGGCAATCCAGATGTTTTCTGAGAACCAGAACCAGCCTTCGAGATAGCTCTGGAGCAGAAAAAGGAGCAGCCCAGGTATCCAGGTGATCAGCGAAAGCAGAATGATGACGATCGACATCTTGCCGACGACGTACTCACTGCGAGTGAACGGCCGGCACAAATAGAGCGGCAACGCGTTGTTCGTGAGATCGCGCGAAACCTGTTGCGGACCAACCAGCATGGCGAGGAAGAAGCCAATCGTGCCTTGCGTGATGACGAAAGCCTGGAAGAAGGAACCGTCGATAGCCAGCAAATTGCGGATATTGATCCTCAGAATCGCCAGCGCTTCCACGTTGTGGTGCAGGTAAATCAGAATTGCGCAGACCAGCGGCCAGATGAACGAAAATGCAAAGAATGCAATAAACAATTTCGAACGGAAGACGTCGCGAACGGCATGTCGCGGAATAATTAGAAAGCGGCTCCATTCCGGCAACAGGGTTCCCTCGAATCGTTTGTATGATCGCTCAAGTACCGCCATATCAGTTGTCCATGCGAAGCAACATAGGTTTCAGTCTGCGCAGACTAAAGGAAGCTCTGATCAAGTCGAATTCTTCCTACCGCGAAGCGGTTATGTAACTCAGCCCAGGGTTGACGCGCTTCGCGGCCACCCTGGGATAGCGTTGAAAAAAGATGCGCAACCTGAAACGGGGTTGCGTCTCGTGCGCAAATCAAAATCGCGTTTGACCAGCAACATTGCAACGTAATCCCCCAACTCTTGAGAACTGACACAACCCCTTTGGGGTTGCGAAGTCGTTAGACCTGTTACCCAGGGTAGCCGCGAAGCGCCGCGACCCTGGGCTTTGTTACTTAACCGCTTCGCGGTACTGCCATCGACATTCCGGACTTGATCAGCGCTTCCTAAAGTCTACGCTGCTTCACCGTTCTCCATAGCTTTCAAAAAGATGTCTTCCAGCGAGTCACGCTTGTAAGCGAGCCGGCGAATCTGTACTTTCGATTCATCCGCCAGTCGATATAAATCGCGAATCTCAGTTCCCTGCTGAAGAATAATTTTCAAACGATGATCGCTGGTCATCGCGCACTCACAACCAAGTCCGTCAACCGCCGCGACAAACTCTTTCAGCTCGCCGCGCGTTTCCAGCATCAGAAACTTCTTATTCGCTTTCCGTTCTTCCTCGAGGTTGCAATAAACTACCAGCCGGCCATCCTTCAAAATCACGATCTCTTCACAGCATTCCTCGACGTCGCGCAGCAGGTGGGAAGAAAGAACGATATTCGCCTGGCCGCTGTCGCGAATATCGCGAATCATCTTGATCATGCGCAAACGCGCCGGCGGATCCAGCCCGTTGGTCGGTTCATCAAGAAAGATCAGCTTCGGACCATGAACGATCGCCTGCGCCAGCTTTGCGAGTTGCTTCATGCCCAGCGAGTAAGTGTCGAGATTTCGATAGCGGGCCTCTCCCAATCCCACAAAGAATAGCGCCTCATGCGCGCGCTCGAGCGCCGCCGCCGGCGGCAAGCCGGACAACTCAGCCATGAACCGCACAAAATGGATGCACGACATCTTGGAGATGAAGGAGTCGCGCTCGGGCATATAGCCGATCAGCGACTTAATCTGATTTGCTTCGCCGCGGATGTCGCGTCCAAATATTCGCGCGGTTCCGGAAGTGGGAGGATGAAAGCCCAGCAGGGTGTGAATCAGAGTGGTCTTGCCGGCGCCGTTCGGTCCGAGCAAACCAATGGATCGGCCGCGCAATTCTCCGCGCAATTCTTTTAGGATCGGTCGGCCGCCAAAACTGACACTCAGGCCGTCGAGTTCGATAACAGAAGCGTCCACCGGATTCATTTTCCTTCGATTGCTAGAGTTCAATCGCTCGCTGAGTAATGCTATCCGCGGGCGAAATATTCTGTCCTTTTTTACAACAGAGACGGCGATCCAAAGGCAATCACAACTGCGGCCGTCGTTGAACGAAGTCTGCAAACCATACGCTTCTGTCCCCGGTAAAGTTTCTCTTGATGACCGGCATCGCTTAAAGAAAAGCGCACACCTGTCACATTCACAGTAACTTCGCTTGCTGTCGTCATTAAACTCATTGATTGAAACAGTCCGCAGTTATACTATACGGGGAAAGAAGGAGGTCCTCCATGCAGCTCAGACGCGGTGCTCAAGGCACGATTCTCGATGGCAATAATCCAATTGTCTTAAACGGTGGTCACTGGGATCTGTTCATCAAGAACGGCGCGAGTGACTATGGGCGCAGCGATTACGGCCTGAACTTCAACAACCAGCAGGTCCCCATCATCACGTACGCGGCGGACAAAGAACCGTGCCCGCAATCAATCGGGCCGGCGACCGTGAAGCCCTGGCCGTCCATTGCGGAGATGTTCGCGACGACGAAAGCCCAGCACGTCAATCTGTTCCGCATCTTTCTGACCAACGGTTATCGACCTTCCGATCTCTACCCCTACGTATTCGACGCCCCCAGCGGCAAGTTAGTGGTAGAGGCCGCGATCGCACACGGCAGTTGGAACGAAGCTTATTTCAATCACCTGCTTTCGTTCGCGCAGCAGGCTGACGCACACAACATCGCTCTTCAGCTCTCGGTCTTCAACTTCTTCGACTTCGACAACGGCGCCTGGGGTGCCAACGGCCTTTCGCCCTGGAATCCGGCGCATGCTTTGGACATCACACCGGGCTGGAGCGCCCAGCACCTGGTCGCCGATGGCGGCTCGCCGGCCGCGCGCTGTAACAACTTTCTGCTGAACAACTCGGCCGGTGTGTTGCAGGTGAAGATAGCATTCATCAACAAGCTGGTCGCCACTTTGAGGGGCCAGGGCAACATTATTTTCGAATTGATGAACGAGCCTCGCAGCCCGGTAGGAACTCCCGCCAATTATCAAGCCGAGTTCCTGTCAAACGTCGCCGGCCTTATTCTCGAGGCGTGCGGGACGTGGCGGCCGCTCCTCTCGGTGAACGCGTCGCCGCCTGTTCCCTTGGCCAGCGTCAACATCAATACCTTATTTGACATCGACGAATGGAAAGCGAGGATAACGACTCTTCCACACTACCCCGACATCGACATTGTCAGCTACCACGGAATTTCGGGCATGGGTGGCCCCGATACCGCCTGCGGTGGTCCGGCAAGTTTCCCATTCGTCGACCATGACAGCATAATCTTGCGGAGGCAGACGCATTTCAATAAGTTCTCTGACAAGGCTGTGATCTTTTCCGCCGACGCCGTCAGGATCTGTGTCACCGGCGGCGCCATGAGTCTACGCGATGGTCAGATTCGGACTTCGCTCGACGACAACACGACGGGTGTCGCGACGGCCAAGCAGCGTCATTTTTCCGACCTGGGAAATTGGTCCTATTGGTGTTTGAAGGAGGGTGCGGCCTATCGCGGGCGATGTCACTTTCAAAACCACAGCTCCTACGCCCGCTCACTCGAGTATATTGCCGAGTCGTACGCCAAGGCGAACGGCGCAGAGATGGAGTTCTCCCCGCCTTTCGCCGCCAGCGCGTGGAAAACGTGGCAATGGAACGGTGCTCCACAAAACGATTTCAGCAGTGCAACTCAGTTCAATCTCAACACCGGACAGGTTATTGTTCAGGTTGGCACGGTCGCCAATCCGGCGGACGCTTCACACGCGGGTGCGGTCGAGGCAGGGTTGCTTTATATGTTTGTGGCGCCCTCCGACTCGATTTTCGTGAACGCGGGTTATTCGCCAACCTCGATAACGATTCGTTCGAATGGCGCCCTGGTGATTCCAGCGGTGGCTCTGCGTTTGCACACTGTGGACGCGAATGGCAATGTCGGCGGGCTCGTCACTCGTGTGCCGGCGTTGCTCAATCCCGGAGCGCCGGCCGGCGAACTGCGACTTTCAGCGGTAGCCACGGCCGGCCAACGGTATGCGTTGATTCTGGCCGCGGACGTAGGCGTCCAATACCAAAACCACACTCAGCAGGGCTACGGAGAAATCATCGTTAGATATACGCGAGCTTCGTTGGTTTTGTGACTGCCGCGAAGGCGGATGTCAAGGTGAGCATCAAGCGATCAGACTCGTTTGCGCGCTAATCGTCAAGAGACAAAGTCTCGAACCTTTGCAATACCAAACTCTCTTCTATCGGTCTCGGTTCGACGGCGGAGTTTCCTCCACACCCGAAGCGCGTGCGGCCCATTTACGACCAGCAGGAAGATTCCCCAGAATGAGCCGATCGCCGTTCTCACAATGAGACTGTCCCAAGAGTTCAAAAACAAGATCGAAAGACCCAAAGCAATCAGGGTGAGGCCGTTGACGAGAATTCTTCGATCAGCGGGAGAGCCTGGATGAATCGGTGTAGTAGTCTGCATCGTTCGGAAACCTCGCTTTCGTTAAGCAGCAGTGTTGTGATCACACCGTCCGCGCTAGAGTCGCGCCGCAGCTTTGCCGCTTGATGTGCTGCAATTACTTCTTGCCGCGCATCCCGCTTTGAAGTATGTGTTGCAACTCAAACGCGTTCGGCATTCCCAGCAGCGTTGCCGGGCTCAAGCCAAACGGCCCGCCTTCGGTGTTCGAGGCAAACTCGATCCGATCGCCAAACGCATATGCGTAGGCCAGCGTGGGCTGCAGGTTCGCAGCCATGGCTGTGATCGCCTTCTGCTGTTCGTCAGACTTCGCATTGTCCGCGATTCGATTCGCAAAAGGCTGCACCAGCGGCGCCAGGTTGTGATAGACCAGCGCCGAGAAATTCGTATTGCCGTCGGCCGGCAATCCGGCGGCGAACCTGGCAGAGTGCATTAGATTCACGTTTGAATCGTGATACTTCAAAGCTGCTTCGACCAGAGCGCGGGTCGGCCCGGCGATCATGTAACCGTTCGCAAAAACGTAGTTGGCTTCAACCCCAAAATCCTTCGAGCGCAGCGTGTAGTAGGTATGGCCGCCGGCATCGCTCCGATCCCAAACCAGCCCGCCTTTTCCTTCCTTCGCCATCTGTTTGTTTATCTCTTCGACAACATGCTCGAAGGCTTGTTGCAGGTGCACTGGATCGTTCACTTCGAATACCAGCTTCCATGAAGGCGTCGGCAGAATCGGCCCGTCAATCGCGAATGCGTATTCGCCGCCGAGCGGGGCCGCAAAATCCTTACGCAGATCCAATCCGTGTTCGCTCTGCAACTCAGCCAGCTTCTTATTCAGATCGGGACTCACCTGATTCAGCACGCCCAGCAGATCGTCGACCAGGGCCGTTGGGTTCTTCACCACAAACCCAGCCACCACGTTGGCGTCCGGAGAGATGTATTCAAGTGAACCCATCGGCGCCGGCTGTGCCAGCCAGGACGTGACGCCATGATTGGCCTCGGTGTAAGAAAGCACGGCGCGCGTGTTGGTCTTCCCATTGGTGTCCTTCTGATCAAGCACAAACGACTTCATATTAAAGACGCCGAGTTCGCTTAGAGCCTTTTCGTGCTGATCACCGACGGCGAGCCGGCGCACGCCTCTGGTGTGAGCGATGATCTTTTCCAGGTCCGCGGCGACTACCAACCCAGCGCCTTCGCGATAGACTCCGGCAATGCGCTCGTGGAACGGCGTCGCATTAAAGCTGCTCGCGGCTTTCGCGACCAGCTGCAACCGATCAAGTTTCGGGGAGGCAACCAGAACGTCGCCCGCGATCCAAACATAAACTTGTTCGCCCTTCGTCGCGGTCGTTGCGGGCTGGGCCGTCTTTGGATCTTCCACCCACTGAACTTGCGGCGCCTTACCCTGTCCGGACAACTTTTGCACTTCAGAGTCGAAGAACGCGCGGAAGCCTGCAGGGTTCTTCAGTTCAGCCAGGACGATTGGCGCTTCTCCCTCGCCGCCATCGTTCATCCCGGCGCCGACGGCGATTTCGTCGCCAAGTTGCGCGCCAAAATCTTTGATAGCTGAGATAGCCTGGTTCATGCCCGGACCTCTCGGCTCGTGACGACTCTCAAACCAGTCTTTGAGCGCCGGGTTCTGCTGAATCCGCTCTTCGATGATGCGGTTCGATTCGGCGATCGTCGCGCTCAGGTTCGGCAACGCCGCGTACAGCACAGTGTTCTCAGGCATCATGTCCAGCAACCGAGTTGAATAACGGACGCCCGGCTTGGGCACGGCGTTTAGGTCGTTCTGCAACTTAGTGAAACTCTCGAGCGAATGCACATAACGCGCGGCGTTCCGGCTCCAGGCGATTTCGTCTTTGACCGGGATCGTTTCGATGGAAGCATTGGTCGTCGCTTGTTCACCCGCACGTAAAATCCGATCTTCGCCGGAACGATCGAGATGAACTTCACCTTCAATCACGCTGACGCGCGAGCCTTTCGTGCCGGAATTCACGGCAAACGTAGTGCCCGTGACCGACACCAGCGAATCGCCGCTTTCGACAAAGAACTTGCCCTTCTGTTTGGCTGCTTCAATAATCACGCTGCCGCGATCGAGATGCAGCGTCGTGCCCCGCATGGTCTGACTAATCTTGAACTCTGAACGATCCTTCATCTCAATGAGCGAACCGTCGCCCAAACGCACCACCGCATGCGCGTCTTTGGCGGTGCGAATAGTATCGCCGCGCTGAATCTTCTCTCCGGCATTCAGCGCGCGAGTTTGCGTATCCGTAACCGCGTAAACCGGACCATCCGCAGCCTGGACCGTGGCCTCAAACGAACCGAACGGTACATAGCGTTGAATCAATGGCAGCGCAATCAATCCCAGCCCGATCACGAGCGCAGCCGCGATCCCCCAGCGCAGCACGACTGGCCGCAGACTGTAGGTGGCAGCCTTGCGATTCTGTTTCCGCGCTGCCGGCAAGACCGCGCCACTGCGTGCCTGCTTTAAGGCCTTCCGGCAGGGGATACATTCGTGCGTGTGATCAACCAGCAGCAGCGAGCGGGCCTCTGACAGTTTGCCGCCGAGATACGCCGGAATGAGCGTTTGGAAGTCCGCGCAGCCTGCAATGTGATCGGCAGGCGCGGCTTCCATCTTTGCCGAGGTCGCAACTTCCTTCGAGAGTTGTGCCCAAACCCTCTCGGTCGCGACGCTCACCGTTGCGTCGTCGATCTGCTCGTTGCGAATCCCCTCAGTAACTTGATCCAGGATGCTGTTGAGTTCTTTGTTCTTCATGACTTCTCCCAAGATGATTCCAAATAATGATTTCTTTGCGCCTTTGCGCCAACTGTTATTTCGAGTGCGTCTGCAAATACTTTCCAATCTCTTTCCGTAGACGCGCGCGGGCGCGATGCAAGGTCACTCCAACCACGAGGGCTGAGGTGTTCATGACGCTGGCGATTTCGCCGTTACCCAACCCCTCAAAGTAACGCAGAGCAAACATCTGCGCCGCCGTCGGTCCCAACCTTGACAGAGCCTCGCTGAGCAACGCCCTCAGCTCTTGATCTTCCTGATGCCTGGCCGGGTCATGCTTTGAAACGAACGCCGCCACACTGGCGCTATTCTCAACGTCGTCGATGGCAACCGCTTTCGAACGTTTCCGGCTGCGCAGTAGATCGAGCGACGCGTTGATGGCCGCCCGAGCGAAATACGCCTGCGGATTCTCAGCCGCGGCCGCCGATTCCTGCCCGCGAGCCACCCGCAAGAAAACTGTTTGCAGGACATCTTCAGCGTCCGCCGCGCTGCCGGTTACCCGGTGCGCGGTGCGGAAGACGCGGTCGTGATGTTTCTGAAAGAGACCTTCCAGACTGTTTGAGTCTTCCAACGAGAGTTGGCGCAAGGCGGGCGAGCCCTGGGACATCGTTGAATTCACGGCTTTGAGCGGTTTCACAGCAGCCAGCATAGCTTCGTCTCGAAAATCCTTTCCGCTCATAAAACGCCCCTTGGCAGTGATTATTAACACCGGAAGAAAGAAACTTGAAACTCTGGGTCAGAAAGTGAGGAAGGTATTGCGAAAGAATGGAATCATGGAAGCGCGTAAAAGTCAGTTGCAGCACCGGGCACCTACGCATGCAGCTTCCAGGTTGGTTGACCAAAAGCAGCCGCTGTGAGGAAGCGCATTAATCATAAAAACGGTGGTCGTCCTGCTCCTTTTCCCCGGTCTTTTTCTCAAACACAGGGTTGACGTTCAGATGGCTGGTTGACCAGGTCGGCATTATTCAACTCGACAGGGCCATTCGCTCTTCAGAGAGCCCGTTCTCGGTTAAGGCACTTTCAAATTCAACGTAAGTCAATAGATCTGAAAAGGACTTCAGTTCCAGATCGGGTTTCACGTCGGCGAACTCTTCGCGAAGCCTACCCTCTAGTTTGACATCTTGATCAGTCCAATGGGTGACCCGAACCAGCTTCTGCCACAATTCTGGAGGGCACTTCCCACCATAAGCCGCGAGAGCAGAAAACGTGCCGGCCATCACGGACATTGAAATATCTCGAGTCATGCTATCCCCGACATAAAGCGTCTGCGCGGCCGGCACGTTGAAATGTCTGCAGATCTCCTCGAGCACGGCGCGATCGGGCTTGCGATGATCGCTAGGCAACAGCGAGACCAGTTCCGGAAACGCCTCATGTATTTTAGGACGAGAGGGATCGGGGTGTCCGTGTGATCTACTGGCTGGCGCGTAAAGCCGATCAAACGCAGGGATCAGATCCAGTAGCTTCAATCTATAAAGACTGTTTTCAACTACGGCTTCGGTATGGCCAACCACCAGACACCCTACCCCTCGAATCGTGTTCAAGGTATGCCGTACGCCAGGAAAAAGATGTAGATGTTTCTTTCTGACTTCTGAAAAGACTCTGAAAGCCGGATCGAGAAAGTGTTTACGCTCGAGTTTGGTAGCCTTCGGGAACTTACGCTCAACTGACGGAGTCTCTAAGATCGCAAAAGGTTGCTCTGAATTATGGTAACGTACGTGTACCAGTTTGATTTCATCCAGCAGCCGCTCCTTATCAACGTTGAGTATGTCCGCGGCCACGTCTACCATTGCGTAAAAAGCGGGAACAAATGACACATACCAATCATAGAGGGTATTGTCGAGATCAGTTATGAATAGCCGAACTCCATCGATTCTTTTTACCATTTCTCACTTCCCGTAGAGTGACTCTCGTTCTTAATTCTCTAACCCACGATAACGAAATCTTTGTCTATGAGACTACTCCTCTGGAGGCTGTCCAAGACGAAGCCCTTGACGCTCGGCAGGAACGAAGTAACAATCCAGGTCCGATTGATCAAAGCCCTGAAAGTTATCGCTCCAAGTCCGTATTTTCAGGCGCAGGTTTCCTTTTTCATCGAATTCGAGGATGCTGTAGGTATTCTTCCCGATTTCCCCGGTAAGGTCCCGTTTGACACCCGCGCTGCCTGCTCCGTGGACCCCCATCGTCCTGCTTGAAAAAGCTGAACCTTTGAGTACCCGTGACACTGCCGCGGCGAACGGTTGATGCATGTGGCCATGAACTATCAAGTCAACTCCCAAATCCAACGCTCTATACGTCAATTGTCCAGCATCCAGAGTGAGACTGTAAAGGTTCCCATACTGCAGTTCCTCCTGAGGTGTAACTGGAATTATGTGATGATGAAGTACCAGCGCTCTACGTGGCGCCCCAGCTTGCGATGAATCCCAATGCATTTGTTCGGCAGCGTGATTTAGCTGCTCGAGCCCAACATACCCGTAACCCGCAAAGCCCCTCTGCTCAAGCCGGCAAGAGTTCACCCCTACAATATCGACCGCCACGTAGTTACCGAGAATGTATCTCCGACCCATCGAAAGATACTCGTTTGCTGACAAGCCAAACACATTCTTATAGAAGTCTCGATAATTCTGTTCAGCCCCGCCTTGAGGCCTGGTAACTGGAGACCCTAAATCATATTTATCCGGTTCCTGGTCACTCCATTGGATATCGTGGTTTCCGGGCACGACTACAAATCTGTGGGCCTCTAAGCCATACACACTTTTGAGATCCTGGATGAATCCGGCCACGAACTCAAACTCCTCCGCTTTGCCTTGCCAAGTCAAATCACCGCTGATTATGACTGCAGCGGGGGCCGAGTCTTTGTACTGCCTATCTAAATCAGAAATGATATGTGTGGACAGTTTCTTTTGGTGGAGCTGATCGTCTTTAAGCGAGAAGCCGTGGTGACCTGCGCCAAAATGGACGTCAGAAAGCTGCAGGATATAGTTGGAAGTGGTTACGATTGGAACCGTAATAAAATGGGCAGGTGAGACCGGCGGCAGGAGTTCCAGACGATAGTCGCTGTCGCCGGAGCGGTAGGGCCTGAGAAAATAAATAGTCCGGTGGCGGCGGTTAAGCATTTCCTGAATGTCGAACACTCGCTTGTCTTGAAATCTATCGCTTGCCGGATCGTCCAGGAACCCTTCAACTTCATCATATGACCAATTCCGAATCTCGGAAGCATCTACGTCCTCGATCTTGTTAAATTTGAACCAAGCTTTGTAACGAGCATTACTGTAATAATCAGGAGTCTTAGTCGGCTCATGACATGGGATTGCCTCCTCCGTCTCTGATTCAAATATCTCTTCTAAGAAGGCCCTATACAGTTTCTCCTTGCCGCCGGAATCTACAAGGAATACTGCCAGTTGACCAGAGGCGGATATGGTTGTCTTGAAATCGGCAAAGACATTCCGCGGAATCTTCTCATTTGGCTTGTTCCACCAGCCCCACCAGACATACTTATTCTTATCGATCAATTCCTGGTGTTTCGCAATGGTAGGCAAAACGAGGTCTCGGAACCGTAAGACCATACTAGTGGGCATAACTTCTTCCCTATTTGATGGGCGGACTCAACAGCTAACCTGTTTACCCATAGTACCCGGTATGAATCACATCCACCAGATTCGCATTGACTGTGAATGTTGCTAAGCCACTTCTATTCCGTCTTCGGCGCCGCCAGCGCTTGCAAACGTTTCCGCGCTTCGGTCGCCTCCTCACTCTTCGGGTAGCGTTGCACGATCTCGCGCCAGGCGGCGCCGTCATAGTGGAATTTCTTCGTTGAGCGATCGAAGGTGAAGATTACGCCCTGGCGGTTATAGCGATCGAGGCCGCTATAGTTCAAATAGTAACTGAATTCGGGAGCGCCGTCGGTCGGTAGTTCGCGCCTTTCGAAACGGCGCTCAGCCTCGCGCGAAAGTTTCGCTGCCGCCTCTTCAGCAGCATCGCCGTACATCAGCAAAACTTGAGGGCGCAAAGCCGAGCGGGGAAACGCATCCAGAAAGACGCGCGCGCGCGCGACACGATCGAATTCATCAGCGCCACCAATCAGCCGCAGCAAACGCGAATCGTCGCCGGCCCGCCACGAAGCAATTACCGCTTCGCTTTGCAGCCAGCCGGCAGTTCGCCGCGTCACTACGACATGATAAAAAACCAGGCCGTCACGGTTCCGGCTTGTGCCTCGAATAGAAACCAGGCGACCACGGCTAAGACGGCGCAGCAAGCGCGAAGATGGTTCGGGTATGCTGCGCAACGCGGCTAGTCTTTCATCCGCAACTACCGCGAGATGACCACCGGGTGGGATGCGGGCCTTCTGTGCGAAGCCATGCGAAACGGAACCCGAAACAATGAGAAAGAGAAACGATGCACTTGGGACCAGCTGTTTGAAAGTTTTGGGCGACAAGGGCTCGGCCTCCTCTACTGGGATGACTTTGCGAAGGTGACAAATCGCGTGGTGCGATGCTTTCCACGCAGGCAAGGTGCCGGCGCACCGCACGCAGGATGCGTGCGCTCCTTGCGCTCTTAATGAATTACGCGGCGGCGCGTTTTGGCCGCAACCGTGGGATTAATTTTCATGCGCGCCTCAGCAGCCACCAGGCGCTCGCGCACTCCCGCATGGTGAAAGTGACAGATGGCAACCGCGAGCGCGTCCGCGGCGTCGTGCGGTTCGGGAACGACCGGTAAAGACAACAGAACTCTTACCATCTCCTGGACCTGACGCTTGTCGGCGTTGCCGTAACCGGCGACTGTCTGTTTCACCAGTCGGGGCGCGTACTCGCCAATCTCGAGCGCCGCGCTTTCGGCGACCAGCAAAGCAACGCCGCGTACCTGACCGAGTTTTAGCACGACCTTGGGATTGACTGCATAGAACGCTTCTTCGATCGCACAGGCGTCGGGCTTTAGCCTATCGACGACTTGTTCAAGGCCGCGGCAAATTTTCAAAAGTCGCGAAGAGAAACTCGCCGCCGTCGACAACTTAATGATGCCGAATTCAACCAGCCGGTAACTGCGACCGCTGGCGTCGCCTTCGACAACTCCCCAGCCGGTCGTTTCGCTGCCTGGATCGATTCCTAAGACACGCACAATGCGACAAAGTTTACAGCATCAATCAAGCGAGTTCTACATTAACGTGGTTCTGGTATGAAATATGGAGCTTAGGTCAGGTTGCAATTCCGGCTACAAGTGAAATGAGGTCAGGACCATCTGCGTGAGGGGCTGGGTGAGGCCATTCAACATGATCGCTGCGCGTTACAGAACCGGGAGCGGTAGCGACCGGGTCAAACACTCAATGTGTCGGCTGACAGAAAAGTCTGGGAATGATGTTCGTCGCTGAGACACACCCAGGAATTTTACTCGACCCGCTAAGTTGGAGGTCTGGATCCCGTCGCTACCGCTCCGGGTTCTGTAAAGGATCAAGCCGCGGCCATGTCGGCTTCGTCGATATCGAAGTTGGCGTAGACTTTCTGCACGTCGTCGTGATCTTCGATGGTCTCCATCAAGCGCAGCATTTGTTGGGCGTTGCCGCCTTCGAGCTTGACGTAGTTTTGCGGGACCATTGAAACTTCGGCCATCTGTGGTTCGATGCCGGCAGACTTAATCGCAGATTGAACCCCTTCGAAATTCTCGGGAGAGGTGATGATTTCGAAGTTATCTTCGTCGTCGCGCAGGTCGTCGGCGCCGGCGTCAATCGCAATTTCAAACAACTCGTCTTCGGGCTTCGCAGTTTTGTCGACGACGATGTAACCCTTCTTTTCAAACAACCAACCGACCGAACCTGACTCGCCCAGATTGCCCCCGTTCTTTGAGAGCATGTGCCTGATCTCCGCCACTGTGCGGTTGCGGTTGTCAGTTACGGCTTCAATGAGAATTGCGACCCCACCCGGACCATAACCTTCGTAAGTGATCTCTTCATAGTTCACGCCTTCTTCGGCGCCCGTGCCGCGACGAACAGCGCGATCGATCGTGTCGTTGGGCATATTGCCGGCCTTGGCGTCGAGGATGGCCTTGCGCAAACGCGCATTTGCATCGGGATCGCCGCCGCCGGTGCGGGCCGCAACGGTGATTTCCTTGATAAACTTGGTGAAGAGTTTGCCGCGCTTGGCGTCAGTCGCGCCCTTCTTGTGCTTAATCGAATGCCACTTCGAATGTCCGGACATTTGAGCTTATTGATCCTTAAGAGAATATTCTGTGATTGAGTTTGAGGCCAGAATATATCACAAGTTTTGCAGCGCGGCGACTTGTCGCCCGTATCAGAAGCCCGGCCGTGAGGGAGGGCTAAGTGGCACAGACTTCAGTCTGTGATCTGTCGGCGGAAGCACAGACTGAAGTCTGTGCCACTGCTTACGCGCGGGCTTCTGAGATGACCTATTTCAACTTCTCGTATTCCGCGCGGGCCTGGATCAGGATTGGGATCGTGGAATCAGCCTCGGCCCAGTACTTGAAGAACTCTTCGTAGAATTTGCGGGCGCTGATGTTATCGGCGTTCATCGCTGCCGCGCGGCCCATCCCCAGATGAGCGAGCGGGTAAAGTGGCGAAAGCGGATACCAGCCACGATGATCGAGGATGGTCTTGAATTGCGCGGTTGCCAGGGTACCGTTACCCAGTTTCAGATAGGCCTGCCCGCGCAAGTATTGGGGCCAGAAATCTCCGGCCACTTCGTATTTATTTGTCGGCTCAAGCAACGGGTTTACTGATGCGGCATTTCCTCGATTCAATTCCAAATGCGCGCGCGCAATGGGCATGGATATGGTGCTCAGCAGGGTGTCCTGCGGAAATGCTTTGGACAGTTCATCCATGACCGGTTGGGCCAACGGCGCCTGGCCGCAAACAGAAAGCGCGGTCGCGGCAGTTACCAGGATTGCCCGCTCGCGCGACAAGTCTAGAGCATTCTTCACGGTTCCCGGGACCGGCGCGCAGTTTCCAAAGACCGCGTTTCTTACCGCCTGTTGCAAAAGCGACTGCGCGATGGTCTCTTTCACCTCAGTTCGTCGGGCCAATGCTATGGCCCGGTCGTTGAACTGATTGGCCTTCCCCAACTGTCCGGAAAACTCCGCGCTTTGCGCCTGCCAATTTTCGGCCTCCTCAAATTTTTTGGAATTCGCGGCCCAATCGAGTTGTTCTTTCATCGCCGCCGCATTCCCTTTCATAAAGCCGAGTTGATAGAGGCGGGCATGCATATTCGTCGTCCCGAGTTTCTGCGACAGTGCTTCAGTTATGACCTTCTCTGCTTCATCAAAGCGATTAAGCCCCATAAAGCCGACCGCTAAATTCGCGCGTGGACCAGCGGCTGCGGGGTTAATGGTTATTGCTGCCTGAGCACTTTCAACCGTCTTCTCGAACGGACCGACCAAACTGTATCTGATCGCAAGCTGGTTAAGTGGTTCCCAATCTCGCGGGTACGTACGTTTCCAAAGTTCCAGCTCCTGGATTTGCCGGTCCCATTCACCGGTCACGCCACCGTAGTAACCCACCGAGATAACCAACTTCTCGCGCTCATTGGCCCGGTCGCGCAGTTTATAAGCCTTGTCGAACGCTTCGCGCGAAAGCTCATTTCGCTTCGTGTTGTTATAACAGTTCGCCAACCTGGCGTAAGCGATGGCGAAGAATTGATCTCGGTTAATAGCATCCCGGTAAAATTCAATTGCCTCCTCGTATTTGGCGTTCGAATGCCGTGCGAAACCATGAGAGTAAGCCTGGAGTGCTTCCAACGATGAAGTAGTAGCGAGCTCGATCGGAGCATCGTACTTCGCCACCGAGCTGAGCGATTCGCCCAGCTTTTCGCGCAGCCTGGATGCCGCCTGGCCCAGCGCTTTCAAGACCTGCTCTTTGCCTTCCGCTTCCACCTGTTCGCTGGCGATCGTGTCCCCGGTATGCGCGTTTACGGCTTCCAGGGAAATTGCATAATGACTGCCCAGGCTGGAAATCGATCCCAGCAGCATGGCTTTGATTTGCTGCCGTTCGCAGATTTGGCGCGCCACCTCCCGGGTAATGCGAGAGTCCGGCGGCTGTTCCATGAACTTGAGCGTTTCGCGCACGCGCTCTTCGGAAAAGATATCCAGGTATGGTGATTGACCAAGCTGGACTGCCAGAGCCTGCTTCAGCGTGTCGTCAAAGACTGAGTCGCCGGTGGTGTTCACAAAATCGGCCAACAGAATTTTGTCCTTATCGGTGAGACGCACCCGGTCACGAAAGTAAAAAAAATAAACCAGGGCTGAGGCAACGATCAGGATCACCAGCGCCGCGATACTCCCTATCTTATGACGCGACATCCCCCGGACAAGATATTCGACGCTTGACTCCCGCGTCTGGGCGGCGCCAGAAACCAATGCGGTGGATTTTGCCGAACCGTGGGTCGTATGAACCCGGGACAGAGATCCCGGCAGGTCGGTGTCGACATAACCAAGGCCGGACACGTGAAACTGCCCGGTAATCGCGTCGGGACCGACTGCGCGCTCAAATTCGGTTTGGAATTCAAGCCGCTGTTTCAGCTTCTTCAGATCCGTTTCCAGTTCCTTGACCGTTTGGTAACGCTCTTCGACGTCCTTGCGCAGGGCCTTCATCACGATCCATTCGAACTCGGCCGGGGCATTTGGTGCGAAGCGAGCCAGCGGAGCGGGATCGCTTTTGGCAATAGCAATGATCACATCGGTCTTGGTGTCGCCGGTAAATGGCGCACGGCCCGTCGCCATTTCATAGAGCACCACGCCCAGGCTCCAGATGTCAGTGCGCGCATCCACCGGTTTGCCCCGCGCTTGTTCAGGAGACATGTACTGCGAAGTCCCCATCACGACGCCCGCATCAGTTTGCACGAAGGCCCGCGTAATAGCTTCGGTGTCGGTCTCTTCGTTCTGAGGCTTTTCGGTAAGCTTGGCCAGGCCAAAGTCCAGCACCTTAACGTGACCGTTGCGCCGGATCATTATGTTTTCCGGCTTGATGTCGCGATGAACGATCCGCGCGGCGTGCGCTTCTTCCAACGCGCCCGCTACCTGGATTGCAATCTCCAAAACTTCCGCCAAATCCATGGGCGAATTCATCAGACGCTTTCGTAAGGTGATGCCGTCGATGAACTCGGTGGCGATGAAGTGTCGTCCACCTTCATCGCCCATTTCATAAATGGTGAGAATGTTTGGATGGTTCAAGGCCGAAGCCGCATAGGCTTCCTGATCAAAGCGGCTAAGGCGATCCCGATTTTGGGTTAGTTCTTCGGCGAGTAATTTGAGCGCGACCTTGCGGCCCAGTTTGGTGTCCTCAGCGAGATACACCTCGCCCATGCCGCCCGAACCGAGCTTTTCGATGATTCGATAACGAGAAATGGATTCCAGTTCCATGAGGCGTCTCGTTCTATTTCAAGAAGGTCAATTCCTTAAGCGTGATAGCGTCCGCACCGGCAACACAAACGATTTTACTTTTCGAGCCCGCTCCAGAAACTATCGCAACCGCATTCTGTGGCAGTTTGAAACTTTTTGCCAGCAAACGAATCAATTCCCGATTGGCGGCGCCCTCTACGGGCGGCGCGGCAATACGAATTCGCAGGGCGCCATTATACTCACCGGCTATCTCGCTGCGCGATGCCCGAGGAACGATGCGTACCGCGAAGGTGAGGCCGCGATCCTTTTCGGAATATTGAATCACTCGAGGCAATATTAAATCGGGATTAGCAGATTGGTAAATAGCGCCGGTACAGAACCGGAAGCGGACCGGGGTCCCCGCGCGGGCAGCCCGCGTGGGGTGGTGGTAGCGACCGGGTCAAACACTCATTGCTCGCAACGGAACATCTCGAAAACGTCAACAGAGACTTCCAGGCGCTTCATTCGACCCACCGAGATGGCTGACTGGACCCCGCCGCTGCGGCTCCGGGTTCTGTACCAGGCCTAAAAGAACTCCACCGGCCAGCCGCGCAAAAGCGTGCTGGCGACTGCGGCCTTACAAACCCACAGGATCAGAAACGCCACGATTGGGGAAATATCAAACATCCCCACCGGCGGAATCCGGCGTCGCAAAGGACCAAGTAATGGCTCGGTTGCGTGAAAGAGAAACCGCAGAAACCGGTTCGCGTAGCTGGCTCCGACCCACGTGAAAATGATGCGAGCAAATATCGCCAGCGTATAGAGTCCCAGAAAACCAAAAACCAGATACCCAATGATGGCGACGATCGCCCCCGGGTGCCGCGCCGATAAGGCAAAAATCACTCCAGCAATCGTGTTCAGCACGCTTCCCACCACGAGGATCACCATATAACCGGCGAGCAGGATCAGAATCACCGCGATGAAGGGCGCAACTTTCGGATCGAGCCTGAACCCACGCAGCACTGCTCGCACACGGACCAGGACCGGCTCGGTCGCTCGCCGCAGATTGATCGCCGACCAGGTGAAGGGATTCGCTTGCATGTAATTGAACACCGAACGAAGGACGATCAGCACGATCGCCGCAACCATCAGGGCGATGACTCCCCGGCTGATGAACAGAAAAATTAGCTCTATGACCCGCATGAGGCTACTAAGTTTGCGAACCTCTCTCGCCAAAGATCGCCGTGCCGACACGCACCATCGTCGCTCCTTCTTCAATCGCGACTGCGAAATCGTGCGTCATTCCCATCGAAAGCTCCCCGCCTTGATCATCAAATGCTCCCTGCGCGTGCAACTCGTCGCGAAGTTCGCGCAGCCGGCGAAAGAATGGTCGCGCCTTTTCAGGATCGTCAAAGTACGGAGGCAGGGTCATCAGCCCCTTGAGACGCAGTGTCGATGTTTGCTTGATGGCCTCGATGATTTCCAGTACTTCACTTTCAGCAGCGCCGGTTTTCGTCGCTTCTTTTCCCAGGTCAACCTGGATCAGCACGGGTAATGTTTCCCGTTTGATTTCCCCGCACATGCGATCCAGCCGGCGAGCCAACGCCGCTGAATCCAGCGAGTGGATGACGTCAAACAACTCAACCGCGCGCCGCGCTTTGTTTGATTGCAGGTGGCCAATCAGATGCCAGCGGGCCAGGATGCGGCCGACTGCGGGAATCTTCGCGTCCGCTTCCTGCACGCGATTCTCTCCGAGGTCGGTCACCCCCGCCGCAATTGCCTCACGAATAGTTTCGGCCGAATGGGTCTTGCTCACCGCAACGAGCGTGATCTCCTCTGGTTTGCGGTTGACCCGAATTGCGGTCGCGGCTATCTGCTCACGTACGCGTTCAAGACGCTGACCAACGTGTTCCTGGTGCTGCGGTTCTGAATTCATCTCAACAACACAAATGGAAGCCAACTATAACAATCGCCGTAATGAGCGGCAATGCTGCCCTTCGCGAGCACGTCATAAGAGGAGCTAACGAGACCATATCGTAGATCGCGCATCGATCGACTAAACCAGCACCGTTATGAAACAGCAGTCGTCATGGCGGCATGGATCTTGTTGCGTGATCCGGAACTTACTAAAGATTTTTCAACCTGGTGGAGGTGTTATGCAGACAAAGAAACTCAATCGCAAGATTCTGCTGGTAGTGGCGGGCCTTATTCTGCTGGTCGCATTGCCGGCCACAAGCCTGGCGCAAGGACGTGGCCGAGGTCGCGGGCTGGATAAAAAACCGAGCGTATTTATCAACGGTCACGACGCACGTGACGGCCGTTGGGATGGTCGCGGTCCGCGAATCGGACGCCGGTCCGTCATCAGCAACACGATCATCCGGCATCGTCGCATAAACCGAATTCGCAATCGAGACTTCGATCGGGACGATCGATTCAGGATTCGAGATTCGCGCCGGCGTCGTTTTGACAACGATGACTTCCTGCGGTCGCAGAGACTGCGACACCGGCATCGTGATTTCAAGCGGCGCGGCTTCTAAGGACGCAAGAAAAAATCCAGACCGCAAGGTTAGCTTGAGAGAATTTGGAGGATGAATTATGCAGTCAACACTCTTGTCTAAAGTTTTGCGGAGAGCTGTTTGGGCACTCATGTTGAGCGCAATCTTTCCGGTGGCCGCTCTCGGTCAAAGAAGGTGGGTCGCCCGGCCCCATCGCAGCCGGATCGTGATCTATAACTATCAGCCGCGGCCGGATGTGATTTATCAGCGACGGCCCGCTTACAGGTCTTACACGTATGGTTATCCGCAGGACTACTATGGCAACCAATACTACACATCCGGCTCATCGCAGCCGTACTACTCAAGCCGGTATTATTCGTACCGGTATTCGCAGCCGTACTTTGCTAACCCGTACGCCTACGCCTGGGCTAATCCGACTTATCGTTATGACGAATACCGGTACCGCCGGCCGTATCGACGCCACGGACTACGTCTGAGAATTCGCTTGCGATAGCTTTCCGGAGTCGAGTTGACACTCCCCGGCGCGGTTCGTATATTCGAACCGCACGGGGATGTGGCGGAACTGGCAGACGCGCAGGTCTCAGAAGCCTGTGATGGTGACATCGTGGAGGTTCAAGTCCTCTCATCCCCACCACAAATTTTAGGGCGAGCAATGGCTCGCCCTTTTGATTAGTTGGATCAAGAGTCTACGTGGAATGCCTTAACCCGCGTCGCTTGCGGGCCCGGTGTCTTATGAAGAGGAGCGCCTAAGTTTCCCGCCAATTACTACCCCAACAGCTGCGACAAAGGGACCGAGAAACACTACCCACGTTGCGCGCCTGGCTTTAGTCATCGCGTCCCTGTTGGAGACGTTTCCCATCCGCAGCTCGTGAGTGTCAGCGGGTTGCGTAGCGGTGTGCGCAGCGGCGAACGCGAGGCCCAACACCAGAACCACGGCCGCCAGAGCAAGCGGCGCCTTGCCTCCCCTGGCGATTACCGCACAAATCAGGCCGGCGATGGCGGCCGTGACAAAAACCACGACAAACTGCATGACATTCCAGCGGGTGGATGCCTGGTACGAAGCCGGCTTGAATGACCAGTCCGCACCCATCATTGTGTAGATGGTCATGAACGCAGCTACTTGCAGAATAAACATCAGAATGTAACTTACGATTACTGCGAGCACACTTCTCACCATGCGATTGGCTCCTTTTGACTGAACTGAAACCGTTAGGACTGCTCGTTTATCATGAGTCTGGACCGCGACGCAAGAGATTAGCGGGCTTTAACTCATTGTCGCACTATCGCGGATCGTCCTGATCGCAGGACATATTTCTGAATCTTGCCGGTGGCAGTCTTCGGCAGTTCCTTAACAAACGTCACCGCATGAGGAGCCTTGAAATGCGCGAGATGCGATCGCGCAAACTCGCGCAGCTCCTCTTCACTAACGGACGCACCCTGGCGCAGAACGACGAAAGCGTGCGGGGCCTCGCCCCAGCGCGGATGCGGCTCACCCACAATCGCTGCCTCCTGCACCGCCGGGTGACGCAGCAGCACGCCTTCAACTTCTACTGACGAGATGTTCTCGCCTCCACTTATGATCACGTCCTTCAAACGATCGCGAATTTCGATATAGCCATCCGCATGAACGACGGCCGCGTCGCCCGTGTGGAACCAGCCGTCGCGCATCGCCTGCGCGGTGGCTTCCGGATCGTTGTAGTAGCCTTCCATCACGACGTTGCCCCGCACCACTATTTCCCCGACCGTGTTTCCATCGTGAGCCACTTCGGCTCCGCCATCGTCGATTACCCTGGTCTCGCCCGAGGTAATCAATTCGACGCCCTGCCTGGCTTTGGTCACGGCGCGCTCGGAATCTGAAAGCTGGGCATGTTCAGCGCGTGGCTCGCAGACAGTTATGAAAGGAGATGTCTCAGTCAGTCCGTACGCCTGGATGACAGTCCAGCCCAGCTCACCTTCCAAACGTTCAATCGTTGAAGCAGCCGGAGGAGCGCCCGCCGTCAAAACACGCACCGCTCTGGGCGCTGACCGGCGCAGTTCTTCATCGGCATTCGCCAGACTGATCAGCACAGTTGGCGCCGCGCAAAGCATTGTGATGCGTTCGTTCCTGATCAGTTCAAAGACCAAACGCGGATCGACCTTCGGCAGACACACGTGTGCCGCGCCGGCTGCTGTGACCGTCCAAACAAACGTCCAACCATTCGCATGAAACATTGGCAACGTCCACAGATAACGATCCGCACTATCCATGTGCTCGTGCACCAGGGTCCCCACCGTATTCAGGTAAGCGTTGCGATGGGTGATCATCACGCCTTTGGGACGCGAGGTCGTCCCGCTGGTGTAATTGATCGTAAGCAAGTCACTCTCGCGGATGTTTGGAGGAGCAAAGCCCGTCACATCCTCTGCCAGCAACGCCTCGTAATCAAGCCAATTTTCATGTGAGCCGTCGAGTGCGACGAAGTGCTCAACCTGAGAGAGTTGCAAGCGCATGCCTTCGACGGCGTCAAGATAAGCCGAAGTCGCGCAAACCACACGAGCGCCGCTGTGATTAATCAAATAAACGAAATCGTCAGGCGTCAGACGATAATTAATCGGCACCAGAACCGCGCCAATCTGCGGCACCGCATAGAAGGATTCAAGTTGGGCATGCGTGTTCGGGGCGATGTAGGCAATGCGATCGCTTTGCGCGACGCCAAGTTTTTGAAGTGTCGACGACCAGCGATCGCAACGGTCAAAGAATTGCGCATAAGTCAGTCGCACATCGCCATCGACGACCGCTTCGCGATCGCTGTAAAGCTTGCGCGCGCGCCGCGCAAAGTCCATCGGTGTCAAAGGAGTTTCCATTTGAAGTCAGTGGCAGTCGCGGCTATGCCGCCTGATGTGCGGAAAGGCTCTGCCTTTCCGATCCGGGTTATAAGATTTAAGGAGGCTATGCCTCCGAGCACCGAGGCAGAGCTGCCGCACGATTCACGCCATTCGAAGTAGGTCCCTATCACCTCGCAAATGCGCCGCCTGAAGGCGGAACTCCAAACTCTGAACTCAAACCGATTTACGAGCTGACAGCCTCGCGCAAGCTTCGCGCGATCAAGGGCACGATGTTTCGCGGAACGTCGATGGCCGCTTTGATGTGCCGGGCATGGGTAAAGTGGCCGGCGACATAAACTCCCCGAACGTTGGTTTCGAAAGTCTCCGGATCGTAGACCGGCATCTCGGTCAGCTTTCCTGAAGTGATCTCTACTCCCAAACTTTTCAGCAAAGTCAGATCAGCGTCACTGCCAACCAGCACAAAGACGACGTCGTTAGATATAGTGCGCTGCTCTCCCGTTTCAGTCGTCAGGGTAACTTCGTGCGCGGTGATTTCATTGACGTGCTGATAGAGAATCACTCGCAGGCGGCCTTCGGCGATCTCGCGCTCGAGCGGTGAACGCACCCAATGCTTCATGGCGCCGGCTTTCGGATCGCGGTTGTCCCAGTCTTCACGCCAGATGGCCATCGTCGTGCGCGCACCTTCTTCGGAAAGAAACAAAGCCGCTTCAGCGGCGCTGTTGCCGCCGCCGACGACCAAGGCTTGCTTACGGACATAGGGATAAGGCTCGATGAAGCGATGATGAACCTTCGCCAGGTCTTCACCCGGCACATCCAAACGCCGCGGTCGGGCCATCGCACCAATCGCGAAGAGCAGACGCCGCGCCTTGTAAGTCGCTCTGGTCTCCTGCCCGAGCGTGTTCAGACTCCTGGCGTGAACAATGAATGTGTCGGGTTTCGGATGCTCGATGCGCGTGACTTCTTCACCGGTGTTGATTCGCAAATCGGCATCCAGCACGAAATGAATGTAATGCGACAGCAGTTCTTCGCGCGTTGGTTTCTCGCGCACCGGCTGCAGCGCGCCCTTGCGCATCTCCAATTCATTCGGCGTCGAGAACAAAGTGCGCCCGACCGGGTACTGGCGAATCGTGTCCGCAATAGTCCCTTTCTCGATCACGAGATAGTCGAGACCTTCGCGCGCCGCGGCGTCAGCGGCCGAGAGACCTGCCGGGCCGGCGCCGATGATTAAGAGATCGAGACCTTTTTCGATCATGAGCTTCGTGAGTTTCTCGCAAAGGCGCTAAGAAAAACAAGAGGCGCAAAGTTTTGAGTCTTCCTTTGCGCCTTTCGTTCACGCTTTGCGCCTTTGCGAGAAACATTTAAGGAGCCTAAAAGTTCAAAACTCCGTGGGCTACTACGACCGAAGTTCCGCTCACTCGCACCACTTCGACCTTGCCGGTTTCGCCCTTAACTTCCAGGCCAATGCGGCTGGGACGATTGATAAAATCTCCCTGTTCGATCACGAACTTGTAACCGCCGTCGACCGGATCAACCCGCGTCGCTCCGTGGTAAACCAGGTAACCTCCCAAAGGCCCGGCGGCGCTGCCCGTCGCCGGATCTTCGCCGATGTTCTGGCCGATGAAAAATCGCGCGTGCGCGCGCGCCGCGCCGATCTCGATCGTCTCACGCGTAAAAGCGTAGCAGCCAGTGCCTCCGTTAAGAGAACCGCTCGCTTCGAATATCTCATCGAGCATCCGCTGATTCACTTTACAGTTACCAAGGTCAGCCAGCGAACGCACCGGCACCAGTAACATCGTGTTGCCGGTCGAGACTGCCTGGATCGGCAAACTCTCGTCCAGGTCCTCGCGGGCCAAACCCAGAGCCCGGGCGATGTCCGCCTGCTGTTGCCAGTCATCGATTTCGCCGCGAATCTGAAACTCGCCTTGCGTCATTACCACCTGAGTGGGTACGCCATCTTTGAACTCAATGTCGATTGGCAACACGCCGATGCCGACTTCGTGCTTGAGATGAACCCAGCCGTTGCCGTTTTCGGGCAGCGGCACGACGCCTTCACGGGCCAGACAATTCCAGGTACCGACAATCGGGTGGCCCGCAAACGGAAGTTCGTTACCAGGAGTAAAGATGCGCAGCCGACGCAACGCCTCTTCTTTTTCCGAAGGCAGGACGAAGACCGTCTCTGACAAATTCATTTCGCGCGCGATCTGTTGCATCTGCACGTCAGTGATTCCTTCGGCTTCGGGAAAGACAGCCAAAGGGTTACCGCCGAAAGCATGATCGGTGAATACGTCGAGTTGGAAAAATTTGTAGCTGCTCAAGAGTGGTCTCCTTGTAAAGTCAGTACCACCTCCGTGAGCGGGTGGGACCATCACTCAACGCTGGTATCTGAATTCCGACTTATTAGTTGCGTGTCCGATCCACCCGCTGACGCAGGTGGTACTGACTTCAAGCCGCGGGCCCACCCGGCTACCTGATCCATGACGGTTTCGTAAATCGTCTGCTGTGGCACACTGAAACTCTTAGGAACCTTGAAAGAATGATCGCCGCCCTCGATCACATAAATCTTCGCCGGCAACTTTCGCTTCTTGATCACGGCGCGAATTTCTGCGGCAGTTCCAAACGCATCGCGCGCGCCCTGGACGAACAGCATTGGCGCCTTAATATCTTGCAAATGCTGATCGCGCATTTTTTCTGGCCGGCCGGGTGGATGCAGCGGATATCCCAGACTCACCAAACCGGCGATGCCCTCCGGCGCCATGGCCGCCACCTGCGAAGCGATCCGCCCGCCCATCGATTTCCCGCCAATCACCAGCCGGTTCTGCTTTAGCTTGCGATGCGTAAGCGCCACTTTGATTACCGCCTGGTAACAGGATTCAAGTCGCGCCTTCGGATCAGGGATGCCGCGTCCCTGTTCCTTATAGAGAAAGTTGAAAGTCATGACGTCCAAGCCACGCGCGGCCAACCCTTCGGCCATCGTGCGCATGAAACCGCTGAGTTGATCCGCACCCGCGCCATGACCCAGCACCACTGTCACGCCCAGGCGCTTCGAAGCCGGGTACAGCAGCGCCGTCACACTCTCACGCTCGTTGATTTCGATTTTCAGCTTGCCGGTTTCCATCGCGTGCCGACCCATAGTCTACACTCAGGACGGCGCGAATGATCAGTGAGGAGCATTACCGCGAAGCGTTATACAACAAAGCCCAGGGTTGCCGCGCTTCGCGGCTACCCTGGGTAAACACGCCGCCGATACCAACCCCATCGGGGTCGTGCCGGTTTCTCAACTCAAAGCTTTGGGAATTCGCCGGGCCACCAGCAAAGATCGCGCAACCCCGTTGGGGTTGCTTCATTTTCGATAACTCGATCCCAGGGTAGCCGCGCGGCGCGGCAATCATGGGCTTTGTTACTTAACGCTTCGCGGTATCACGTTACAGACTGATTGATTCTCTGCTCGGGCTCACTCCCTCCGGCTTGTCCGCCAGATGCTTTCGCACCTGCCTGGTGAAGCCTTCCCAGGGCTTGGCGCTATCACCCAGCTTGTCCGGGCAGATCGCATTGATCATGTGCGAACCCAGCATCCGGTAGCTCTCAAATTGCGGCTCGCTAAACCATTGATCGGCGATCGTGTCCTGCGGGAACGCTTCGTCGCTGCGGTGATAATTCAGTACATCAGCCGGCTCGCTGCCGTTCAATGAAGGCTTGATGTAGACCAGGACTCCATCATAATCAGCATCCGCCTCCTTGCTGCCCTTGGGCCGGTCAACGCACGAATAGCGGATCTTGCCGATCGCGCAATACTTGTTTGGCTGATCAGGCTCTTTGCCGAGATGCATTTCTTCCATCTCAATCGGCACACCGAAATCCGTGCGTACCTGGCGAATCGAGTAGGCCAGCGATTCAAAAGCGTAGCCTGGATCAGTACTGGCATCGCTGACGACGATATAGCGGCAACGTCGCAGGATCATCTCGTACAGCCCCAGGTTATCGAAGTGGCCGCCGTCCGACAGATAGACATAAGGACTTTTTCCGTTGGTCATGCCCAACGCTTCACTGAAGATCGGCCGGACAGAATGCGTCGGCGAATCACGATTGAAAGTGGTCGGGTTAAACATAGTCGCGCCGCCGCTGCCGGCTATTCCCGGATTGCCGAGCCAAAACCCCAGCCGCACATTGAATAACGTCATGATGAAACGCACCACCGGCGAAGTCATCATGTAACCCATATTGGGACTGGCGGCCGCGCCTGAAATAGCCGCCGACGTCGCCAGGGAAATTCCATTGTCGCCGCCGTAATGCTTTGAGTCGCGATAACCCAGAAAGTAACTGCCCGAATGCAACGGCGAGATCGCAAACGACTCGGCTTTGCGATCCTGCCACTCCAATTTTTCACCGCCGGCTAAATTCAAAGTCACGTTGACGACATGCAGCGGCTTCTGCTGCAACTCGTACATCTGCACATTGTCGTCGCCATCGAAATCGGTGAAGTTGTTTTTGGTTTTCGCGCGCTTCCTCGACGCCCCGAGGTAGGCCCGCATCAAGCGGTTGCGCCAATAATAATGCAGCGAGAAGCGGTTCGTGTTTATGAAGCGGCCGAGAATCCAACCAACCACCACAATCAGCAGCGCCATCACCGCCAGCACTCTGCCGGAGGAGTGATAAACGATTGCTCGCGGATCGTTTGCATTCAATTGCGGCGCTCCGGCGCGCAGAACTCTGCCGGCCCATGCCCCCAGGCTCGAGGCCAGAATCCAGTTACATGCGAGCGCCAGCAAGATCAGCAGAAAGGCCGCGAAGATTACGGCCGCCGCGGCAGTAACAATTGGGGCCAGATTCGGCTTCGAGCCTGCCGAGTCTCCATTCGCCGGTGTCTTGGCACTGGACCCGCCGAACAGCGTAATCGCGCCGGAGACAATGCCAATCAGCGCCGCGCCTAATCCTTTCAGATCGCTCCATGTGCTCAAACTCTGGTTGTTAATAATCTGTGCCTGAACTTCCATAAACAGAGCCGGACCGAACAGCACGAGGAGATGAAAGACACTCCAGCCGACAACCACAATAAGAATCCAGGCGCCGCAGCGCGCCCACCACTCTTGATCGTCGACATCGGTGAACCGGCTGGTAAATCCTGAGATGAGCGTTCCACCAACAGTCAATAGCACTAACAAGATCGGCACGGCGAGACTCGCATAGGTACGCAGGAACCCCGTTTGCAGGTTGAGCGGTTGCGGGAGTTGATAGCTTACCAAATACCAAATTAAGTAAGCCGTAATGGCAAACGCTGCGAAAATCAGCGCCGTAGCCAAAATACTGAGGATGAAGAAGCGGAACCAACTTGCGGCGGGCTTTTGATCTTCACCGTCGCCTTTCTTCTTAAAATCGCGCACTCGCGCAAAGACCATCAGGATCAGATATAGCCCCCAGGGCACTGCGGCAAGGATCAGGGCAAATAGCGTGAACGATTTCCAGCCCGGCTGCTGGTCCTTGCTTAAGCGGATCCAATAGGTCGTTAGTGCCATCGCCGAAATGATCAGCGGCGCCAGACATACAACGACAAACCATCCCTGGCCAAGGTTCAACTGTTTCGCGCCCGGCAAATTCAGCCCGATGTAGATCAGCGCGATTACAGCTCCGGCAAAACCCGTCCACAGCAACAAAGGTGGACTGAGATAAGGACTTTTCACAAAGGCGACCCAAATTCTGGGCAGCATCAGAAACGCGATGATCGCCGGAACAAAAACCATCCAGTTGAGCAGCAGGTTGCGCAGATAGACGGCTATAAGGGTCCAGGTGTCGACCGACATCAATCCCTTGCGCGGTGTCAGATAGTTAGCGTAGACACGCAGGTTGTAAACCGGATCGGGCTCAGGCTGGAGTGGATCGTTCGGCGGATCAGCCAATCTTGCCGCGACTGTGCTGACCGGTAACTCTTCAGGCGAATGTTTCTGCCGGTGGATCCAGGCGCTGAGCCAACCGCCGATGAAGCCGCCCCCGGAGACTGTCGAAAGAAAATCAAACTTCTCGAGCAGTCCATATCGCGACAGTCCCTGCAAGACACCCAGATTAAAAGTCGCGCTGCGCACGCCGCCCCCCGAGAGACAGAGTGCGGAGCGATTCTGTGGCAGGCGGCGAATAATTTTATACAAATCAGGCACGAGGGCCGCGCTCAACTTTGTCTTGCACTTCCAGATCAGATCGTCCAGCCTGGCGCCAGATGAACTGATCTCTATTTCGTAAGCTCTGCAAGTTTGCCGGATCTCTTCAGGAGTCAGATCGGGCAGCGCCTTGATCTTCGCAAGTCTTTCTTTAACTATCGCCAACTCCTCAAATCGGTCGAGGTCGGAGCCGTTCGTAGTTTCAAGTTCTTCGAAGAGAACCTCGGCGAGTGTGAGCGGATATTCCGATTGCGCGTTTGGCATGCGTGAAGTTACTCCTGTTTCAATTTTCGGGCAAAGCGATGGAAGCCTTCAAAGAGTCCGGGCAAATTCAGCCGAAAGTGATAAGACTGCTCGACACTGTGGCTGGCACGAGTAGTGCACGAACGGAAGCTCTGAGGACCAGCCGGACAACTACCCATTTGGTGGTTGGACGATATGCCAGATTGATGATCTCGTCAATGTCTTTTGGCGAGCCGAGCATTCGCAGGTTGAGGTTTAGCCAGTCTAGCGCGCGGGTTTGCAGCCTGTCAGAAGGCCGGCCATGAGGGAGCGCACCCTTCGCAAGTACTCGTGATGCCAGAAACTCAGTTCTTCGTGAGTCTTCGTGGATCCAGTCTTTGTCAGGAGAGGACGATCCACGAAGCATGCGAAGGCTCACGAAAGGAAGCTCTGGCTATTCACCCGTTGCCGGATCGGAATACTCCCTCGGCACGCGCGCGCTAATGCCGCAAGTGATCTCGTAAGAGATGGTTCCGGTGAGTTCGGCGAGGTCTTCGGCAGTGATCGAGAGTTCGCCGTCCCGTCCCAGCAACGTAACCTGATCGTGAAGTGAAACTCCGGACACATCCGTAACATCAACTAGAGTCAGATCCATCGATACGCGGCCGGCGACCGGCGCGAACGTGCCACGCACAATCACGCGACCGCGATTTGAAAGCGCGCGCCGGTAGCCATCGTCGTATCCAATCGGAATCGTAGCTATCAGGGATTCACGCGTCGTTTCAAAAGTACAGCCGTAACCAAGTTTCTCGCCTTTGGCTACTGTCTTTAAAAGCATTATGCGCGAGCGCACGGACATCACCGCCCGCAGCTGCCCAGCTTCAATGTTTGGCGGTAGTACATCGCGTTTTAAGCCGTAGAGAGTCGCGCCCGGACGCACAAGATTTTCGCGCGCCCGTGGATACGCAAACGCGCCGGCCGAGTTCGCGGCGTGAAGGTACCGAGGCGCCACACCTCGATCATGAAATAGATCGATCGCCTGCTGAAATCGTTCAAGCTGATCTTTCGTGAAGTCTTCTTGTGCAGGATCGTCAGCGGAGGCGAGGTGAGTCATCAAGCCATCGACGCGAATATTCCGGAAACGCGAAAGCGCTTCGCAGAATTGTCGAACGTCTTCACTGCGCACACCCAGGCGACCCATGCCGGTATCGATCTTGACGTGCACATCGGCGACCACGCCCGCGGCTTGGGCGGCGCGATCGAGCGATTCGATCAAGTCCAGACGGTAGACAACCGGTGTCAGGTCTTGCTGCAAGCAAGCCTGTTGCTGTCCTTCCCAAAAACCGCCGAGACAAAGAATTGGCCGGGTGATTCCGGCTGCTCTCAATTCGATTCCCTCTTCTGGCAAGGCCACGCCAAACCAATTGACACCTTCCGCTTCCAAGCGCCTTGCGCACGCTACGGCGCCGTGACCATATGCATCAGCTTTCACGGCCGCCATCACGCTGACACCCTGGCCCACGCGCTCGCGAATCAAGTGCAGGTTGCCGGCGAGCGCATCGAGATCGATCTCAGCCCAGGTGGGACGCCGAGGGATGTCGTCTTCCAATTTCGTCATCGTTGATCCAGTCAATTAGTGGTGTCTGAAGCCCGACCGTAAGGGAGGGCCTGCCAACAGTCAACCACAACCCATCGCAAAGGGAAAAGTCATTCTTGGTGCTGCTGAGTGTTTCTTCGTGGATCGCCGCTCCCAGACTAAGACTCGATCCGCGAAGTCACGCGAAGATTGACGAGCACTCTTTGGTTCGTACTTTGAGCCTTATGTTTGTTCGTCAACCCTAGAATTCGTCTCCGCGAGCGATCCGCGGCGAGCCCTTCGAGCGATCGAACCTGGCCAGGTAAGCACCCAGCGCGTCGCGATCGAGGTCGGCAAATTTAGCGAACTGATTCAGGAAGGCTAAATAGACAGTATCGGTGGGACCGTTGCGTTGTTTGGCGACAATCAACTCGGCGATGTTCTTGTTTTCATCGCTCTTGTGGTACTGCTCTTCGCGATAGATAAAGGCCACGACGTCGGCGTCCTGTTCGATGGCGCCCGACTCGCGCAGGTCGGCAAGCTGTGGCCGGTGGTCGGTGCGGTTCTCAGGCGCGCGCGACAACTGTGACAGAGCGACCATCGGAATGTTCAATTCCTTAGCCAGGGCTTTCAGTTCGCGCGAGATTTGCGAAACTTCCTGCTGGCGCGATTCAAAACGGCCGCTCGAACCTGACATCAGTTGCAGGTAGTCAACCACGATTAAGTCGAGCTGCTTCTGCTCGGTGGCCAGTCGACGCGCTTTGGCGCGCATCTCGAGCACTGAAATCGCCGCCGTATCATCGATGAAGATGCGTGCTTCGGCGAGTTTGCCCAGCGCTTTGCCCAGACGGGACCACTCTTCATTTGACAGATAACCGCTGCGAAATTTTTGCGCATCCACGCTGGCTTCGGAACAAAGCATGCGCATGGCCAGCGCTTCCGCAGACATTTCGAGGGAAAATATGCCGACGACGGCTTTGCCTTCAATCGCAGCATGCTGCGCCAGTGTCAAAGCGAGACTGGTTTTGCCCATCGAAGGCCGCGCCGCAATGACCACCAGGTCCTGCTTCTGAAAACCCGACGTCAACGCATCCAAGCCGCGAAATCCGGTGGCCACGCCCGTCACTACCAAGTCGCGATGCTCGACTGCTTCAGCTTTTTCCAGCACGCGTTCAGCCGGATGCTTGATGTGTTCAAAACCCTGGCGAATGCGCTCATCGGCGAGCGCAAAAATCGCATGCTCGGCATGATCCAGGATGTTCTGCGGCTCGTCTTCTTCTTCCAGGGCTTCGGCGCTGATCTTGTTAGCGACCCTGACCAATTGGCGCAGCAGAGATTTTCCGCGCACCACTTTGGCAAACTCCACGATACTGGTAACGTGCGGCAATCCGTAAGTCAGATTAGTCAGGAAGATTACGCCCCCCGAACCCTCCAGAGAGTTATCGCGCCGTAACTCCTCCGCGATCAGAATCGGATCGATTCCCGATCCGCGCTCGAACAGAGTAATCATCGCCATGAACACACGACGATGCGAAGGCACATAAAAATCTGCGGGCTTCAGCAGTTCGACGGCCTGGGCTATCAGTGTGTTGTCTAAAATTATCGCGCCGAGAATAGCGCGTTCAGTTTCAGGACTGCTGGGGAGAGGTCGTTCAAGAATCGGGTCGCGAATCGGTTCTGGTGTTGCCATTGATTAAGAGCTGGAACTTCATCGCGATAGCGGATCAGTTCGAAGACAAATTTTTAGAAAGCGGAATATATCATGACGACGACGAGTGAAGGGTAGCGGGATCTGTTTTATATTATTTCTTTTGAGTTCTCTTTGTATGGATCATAGTTTTTGACGTGATAAGTTCACCCAGCGTGCGAAGCAGGCGAGATATTAGTAGCCCAGGGTGGAGCGCAGCGGAACCCGTGGAGCACTGCACAAACAAAAATCAGAGCCCGCTTCAGCAGGCGACAGAAAAATTTCCCTAATACGTTCTGCCGCCCGCTAAAGCGGGCAGGGGATTCTCGGAGAAAACTAACCCAGGGTTTCGTTCGCTGCGCTCACTTCACCCTGGGCTACTAATATGTCGCTGCTCTGCAGGCTCGTTGAGCAATTCCTCTAACGAACTTTATCGGCTAACCGGCGTCGGCTGCCTGTTGGTAACTCTCTTACTCGTTTGTTTCGGTCGCTGCTTCGGAGACTGGAGCTTCCTTCGCGGGACTTTCGCCGCCGGTTTCCGCATCCAACGCGGTCACGTCGATCTCGATACCGCCTTCGCCGAGAACGCTTACCGGCATTTGCACGGTTACTTCGCGATGCAAACGAATCGGGACCTCGTAACTGCCGAATCGCTTGATCGGCTCGCGCAAAACTATGCGGCGGCGATCGATTTCAAAGCCCTGCTCCTTCAATTCGTGGGCAATGTCCATCGACGTAACGGAGCCATAGAGAACTCCCGCCTCGCCAACCCGGCGCTCGAATTTCAGAGTCAGCTTGCGCAACGCCTCGGCTTGTAATTCCGCCGACGAACGATCCTTCGCCTCGCGCTTGGCCAACGCCGCGCGTTCGCCTTCAATCTGCCGCAGATTGTTCGAAGTGGCTTCGACCGCCAGATTTCTTGGCAGTAAATAATTGCGGGCGTATCCCGCCTTCACGCGCACGATTTCGCCGCGGGCGCCCAGATTATCGATATCTTCGCGTAAAAGAACTTGTTTATGTGACATTTCGATGAACTCCTTCCATCTCTTTGTTTAGAGTTCAACCTTTAGGTTGCTGTAGGCAAAGAACCCAAGACAAGCTGAAGCTTGAACTCTGAACTCTAAAACCTAGTCAGCCGCGTACGGCAGCAGCGCGATGTTGCGCGCGCGCTTGATCGCTTCAGCCAGCATGCGCTGGTGAGCGGCGCAGGCGCCCGAGATGCGTCGCGGCAAAATCTTGCCGCGCTCAGGAATATAAGATTGCAGCAGCTTCACATCTTTAAAATCGATCAGATCGACTTTCTCGATGCAGAAGCGGCAAATCTTCCGCCGTTGCATCCGGCGGCCGCCGCGGCCGGGCATGGCTCTTTCATATTCGCGCTCGAATCCGTATGAGTTCTCGCGTTCGCGATCTTCATAATGTGATGACATATTCTTTCCCTTCTATCTACAGCCGCCGCGTCAACGGCGCATTGCCTGCGGGTCGCGGCCTCGCTTAGGCTTCGGCCTCATCAGACTCAGCAACCACCGCGCCGGCACTTGCGCCGGCGCCGCTGGCCTTGTTCTTGGCCCCCGTGCGGCGGGCGGCCTTGCGCGCGCGCCGATCCTTCAACTTGTCCGCGCGGCGGCGATCCTCGTCCACCCGGATCGTCATGTACCTGAGAATCTGGTCGTTGACGCGCATGCGGCGTTCCAGTTCGGCGATTTCGGCGCCCGAACCTTCAACTTCCAGCAGCACGTAGGTGCCGTCCTTCTTGTGATTGATCTCATAGGCCAACTGTCGCTTGCCCATGACTTCGGTCTTGGTGATTGTGCCGCCCTGCGTGGTGATGATTTTTTGCACCGTTTCACTGAGCTTCATCACTTCATCGTCGCCCAGGGTCGGGTCAATGATGAAGACCACTTCGTAAGTTCTTTTTTCTGCCAACTTCAACCTCCAGTTTAGAAGCCGGACTTGTCCAGCTGCGAACTTCCTCTGCAAACTTCATGGTTTAGAAGCCGGACTTGTCCAGCTCCGTCTGAGCGCGGCGGACAAGTCCGCCGTCTAAACAATGTCTGCGAAAGATTTCAAATCTGAGATTTGAGATCTGCGAATCTGAAATTTCAAATTTAAGACGTGAAATCTCAAATCAGTTATAGAGCGACATCGCCTTGGCAATGCCATCTCGCAAAACCGAGCGCACCGCTGCGGCGCCACGCTCGAGAATCTCTTTCAAAACATGTCTTTCGGCAGACGCGAATTCATCCAGCACAAACTTCTTTGCGTCGCTGACCGGATGCTCCGGCTGAATTCCAATTCGCAGGCGCATGAATTCGTTAGTCCCCAACGCCGCGATGATCGACTTCAAACCGTTGTGCCCGCCGGCGCTACCGCGCGCGCGCAAACGGATCGCGCCGAAGGGTAAAGCCAGATCGTCACTGATCACGATGAGCGATTTGGCGTCTTCTGCCCGCTCTGCTTTCGCCATCAGACAAGCAACCGCTTCGCCGCTCAAGTTCATGAAGGTTTGCGGCTTCACCAGCTTTGTCCGCCGGTCCTCAATCACCGCGCTCCCTATTAGTGAGCGACAATCACGTCGTTTCACGGTCGCGCCGGCGTCAGCGGCCAGTTTATCAATGAGCATGAAACCGACGTTGTGCCGGGTTCCCCCGTATTCGCTGCCTGGATTCCCGAGTCCGACGATCAAGTACATTGCCGATTGCCAATTGAAGATTGCCGGTTGAAGACTGCCAACCTTCGACTCATAAACCGAATGACGCACACCTGCCGATTAGGTAAGCCAATCGGCAATTGGCAATCGACAATCGGCAATGCCCTTACTTCTTTTCTTCTTCGGCCGAGCCTTCTTCGTCTTCCTTCTTGCCCTTGCCGATGACTTCCGGTTCGGTAGTCGCTTCGCCTTCGACCGGCGCTACCTCCACTGGCTCTTCCTTAATGACGCCGACAGTCGCGATCACCACGTCGGGCGCTTCCAGAATTTCGATACCGGCCGGCAGCGGAATGTCTGAGACGTGCAAGACGTGGTGAACTTCAAGATTGGTGACATCGACTTCCAGGGCCTCGGGAATTTCGCGCGGCTCGCAGCGAATTTCCACCTCGCGGACGATCTGTTCGAGCATTCCCGCCTGCTCGCGCACGCCAATCGGTTCGCCGACCAAACGCAGCGGCACGGTCGCCTCGATCTTCTCGCCCTTCACCAGCCGCTTAAAGTCAGCGTGAATCAGACGCATCTTCACCGGATGAATCTGTCGATCCGCGAACATCACTTCGGTGGCTTCGACGCCTTCAACATCAAGCGTAAAGATCGTGTTTCGGCCCGTATCGGAACGCAGGATCGCCGCCAGGTCGCGCAACTCGGCCAGCGCCGTCACGGCGTCGACACCGCCGCCGTACATGGTCACCGGCACCTGCCCTTTACGTCGCGCGCGGCGCGAATCATTTTTTCCTCGACCCTCGCGCGGCACGGCGCGCACCACAATGTCTTTTCTCTCGGCCATGATTGCTCTCCCTGAAAATAGTGGCACAGACTTTAGTCTGTGGCCGTGCGTGGAAAATCACAGACTGAAGTCTGTGCCACATCTGACTCAAATTGTTTTTGCTGAAAGCTGAGGGCGACGGCTACTTAGCTTTCAGTGTTTGCCCTTCGTCTAACTGCGCCTACGGGCCCAGTCCTTCATACAAAGAGCGAAGAGACGCTGGTCTCTTCATGGATCGACTTGATCGCTTTCGCCAAAAGAGGCGCAATACTTAGAACCTTGATCTTCTTCAATTCCGCTGCTTTTGCGTTCAGCGGAATCGTGTTCGTCACAACGATCTGCTCAATTCCCGAGTTCCCCAGATGCTGTGCGGCACGTCCTGACAGTACCGGATGAGTGAAGCATGCGTCAACACGAGCGGCGCCCGCCTGCTTCAAAGCCAATGAAACCTTGGTCAAAGATCCGCCCGTGTCACACATATCGTCGACAATCAGGCAGTTCCGGCCTTCAACGTCACCGACCACGTTCATCACTTCAGCCACGTTGGGTTTGTCACGACGCTTGTCACATAGCGCCAGCTCGGCATCCAGCCGCTTGGCGTAAGCACGCGCTCGTTCAGCTCCACCCGTGTCCGGCGCCACTACGGTCAAATTCGGCAGCGGCGCCTCCTGGTAATAACGAATCATCACCGGCGCCGCGTACAAGTGATCCACTGGAATATCAAAGAACCCCTGAATCTGCGCGGCATGCAAATCGATTGTCAGAATTCGATCAGCTCCCGCGGTCGTCAGCAGATTCGCGACCATCTTGGCGGCAATCGGCACGCGCGGACGATCCTTCTTATCCGATCGGCCGTAACCGTAATACGGCAGCACCGCGGTAAGACGTTCGGCTGATGAGCGACGAAACGCGTCGAGCATCACCAGCAACTCCATCAAGTATGCGTCGGTCGGCGGGCACGTCGGCTGAACGATAAAGACATCCGCGCCGCGAACGTTTTCTTCAATCTGAAAATTGAACTCGCCGTCGGAAAAACGTGCCGCGGTCGCTTTTCCCAAATCGCAACAGAGTTCGTGACAAATCTCGTCGGCCAGGGCGCGATGCGCAGTGCCTGAGAAGATTTTGATGCCGCCGGTCGTTCCCATTCTTTAGTAGCACAGACTTTCAGTCTGTGTGTCTTACGCTACGCAAGCTCAAAACACAGACCACAAGTCTGTGCCACTTTGGAAATTGGCTGGGGCGGAAGGATTCGAACCTACGAATGCCGGATCCAAAGACCGGTGCCTTACCACTTGGCGACGCCCCAACATCATCGGCCACGTCCACGGCCCAAAAGATCATGCCCTCAAAAGCGTGCGAAGATTTCACCCGCGGCGCCCATCGCGCTTCGATAAGGGTTACGCCCAAGGGTTCTACAAGGAAAGACGCGCCAACCAGCCTCGAGTTCGATCATCTGAATGGCGCGTGCCTGCGCATCCCTATTGTCAAAAATCCCAAACACCGCCGACCCGCTGCCTGCCAGTAAGGCCGCTTCCGCGCCAGCCCTCATGAGAGCGGCCTTCGCCCTCTCGATCTCCGGTTCGAGTTGAAACGCAACCAGCTCGAAATCATTTTGCAGGGCTTTAGAGTTGAAACAGTCGGAAATCTCACCCCGTTCCGAACTAGAAAGAATAGTTTTGGCTTCCACCGTTGTCAAGGAACGAGCCTTGAGTAATTTGTACGCTTCCGTGGTGGCAATACTCGCGTTAGGTTTGACCACGAGCAGGAAACGATCAGGTCCGTCAGGCAACACTGTCAGATCACTCCCGATCCCAGTCGCCCGCACAGTACCCCCTGAAAAGAAAAAGGGCACATCACTCCCCAAACTGTTCCCAATTTTCAAAAGCTGGTACGACTTTGCATCCGTCTGCCACAGATGATCCAGGGCAGCTAACGCCACAGCAGCATCGGCCGATCCGCCGCCCAGTCCCGCCTGCACTGGAATTCGCTTTTCCAGCCAAATGCGAGCACCTTTGCCTGGAGCAAATCGCGCCTGTAAAGATTCAGCCGCGCGATACACGAGATTGCCTGATCCGGTTGGCAGCGATGGATCGTCACACGAGAAAACGATCTCCGGGCTTTCTGTGGCCGTCACCGTGATCGTGTCATGCAAGCTGATCGTCTGCAACACAGTGTCGATTTCGTGATAGCCATCCGGGCGCGTGCCGAGCACCCGCAGGTTCAGATTGATCTTGGCAAAGGCCGGAAGTGTGAGTGTCTTATCGGGCACTTCGATAAGTGGTACGGAACCGCTCGCGGTAGCGAGTGGGTCACTTTCTAAAAAGACTCGTTTTCGATTTAGCGGTTTCAGCCCGGTCGCTACCGCGACCGGTTCCGTACCTGGCGTCACTTTTCAGATCGCGGCCCGTTCAGCCAACGCAATCGCCTCGCGATTTGCGTCTTCAATCACGCTGGCTTCGTTCATCATCAACAACTCGCCGTCGCGCATCAACACTTGACCATCGATGATTGTCGCGCGTACGTCCGGCGCGACCGCCGAATAAACCAAAGCCGATACAACGTCTCGCTGTGGGCTTGAATGGAGTTGATTGAGATTGACAATGATCAAGTCCGCGCGCTTGCCAACTTCTACGCTGCCGATTTCCTGGTCCAGACCCAGTGCCCGCGCGCCGTCGATCGTCGCCATGCGCAGGACCTGCGCAGCCGGCAAAATTTCCGGACCATGAGCAAGCTTCTGTAACAGGGCCGCCGTGCGCATTTCGGTAAACATGTCGAGCCGGTTGTTGCAGGCCGCGCCATCAGCGCCCAGCGAAACCGGAATCTTGCGGGCCAACATCTCGGCCACGCGCGCCAACCCGGATCCGAGTTTCAAATTCGACGAGGGACAGTGCGCGACGTTCGTCTTCGTGCGCGTCAGTGTCTCCATCTCTTCAATGTCGAGATGGACGCAGTGCGCGAGCATCACATGCGCACCCGAAACTCCCAGCGAATCGAGATACGCTACGTTGCGCCGTCCAGTTTCAGCCTCAACCATCTCGCATTCTTTTTTATTCTCGGAAGCATG
>Ga0070698_100000438_pt1 | contig 44134 bp, 44 predicted proteins | sample KBSK1502metaG_FD_65477 | JGI IMG/M metagenome (GOLD analysis project Ga0070698, IMG submission 65477) | Corn, switchgrass and miscanthus rhizosphere microbial communities from Kellogg Biological Station, Michigan, USA - KBS K1-50-2 metaG | ecosystem: Host-associated > Plants > Roots >...
CAAGAGCGGGCGCGTCGGCACTATCTGGACTACGATCCCGACGAGGAGCTGCATGAGCGTCGCTAGGGACGGCGTGGCCGCGAACACCCACGCCCTCAACCTCCTGCCGAATGGAGCCGTGGCTCCGCCGGTCGATCGGATCCCCCTGTACGAGGTGTACATGCGCATGGCGGAGGAGCTGGCCAAGCGCTCCACCTGCGTCCGGCTCCAGGTGGGGACGGTGGTGACCGATCAGCAGCTCGAGAACGTGCTCGCGATCGGCTACAACGGCAACGCCCGGGGCTTGCCGAACAAATGCGACTCCGCGGTCCCGGGGAGCTGCGGCTGCATTCACTCCGAGATGAATGCGCTGGTCAAGGCGCCCGGGAGCGTGCGCGACAAGGTCGTGTTCGTCAGCGCCTCGCCCTGCATCATGTGCGCCAAGCTGATCATCAACTCGGGCGTGACGCATGTGTTCTATCGCAAAGCGTACCGCGACCCGTCGGGGATCGAGGTCCTGGCGCAGGGAAAGGTGACGCCCGTGCTGTACGACAAGTGGGTGCAGGAATGGCGTTAGAACCAATGCGGAATGCGGAGTGCGGAATCCGGAATGAACACCAGGGAGGATCCGTGATCAGACACGCTTCGTTGGCTCTGCTCGTCGCTACGGCCGTACCGCTGTCGGCGCAATCGCTCATGTATCGCTCGGCCAACCTCGGTGGCACGTGGGTGGTCGATCCCGGGGTCGTACAATTCAACTTCGTCCACCGCTTTTTCGTCGCGCCGGGACCGCAGCACACCGTGGTGAACGATCCGACGTTCACCTTCGCGACCGGAATCGTGCGGAACGTCGCACTCGGCGCACAGTTCGCCACCCACTCGTTCCTCATCGAGCAGGGATCCGGATCCCAGTCGTCGAACGAGACTCAGTTGTATGCCCGCTGGCGGATGTGGGGCGGTCCCGAGGGAACGGAGGGGCTCCACCTGTCGGTCACGCCGGCATACAACTTTCTGGCGAAGAGCGCGGACGGCGAGCTGGGCGCCGATTGGACCACGGGACCGCTGACGCTGCAGGGCGCCGCGCGCGTTGCAGGAAAACCCCTCGGCCAGTCGGGGGCTCGTGCCGCCTTCGGCGGTGGCGTGGTCGCGCGGGTCAACCACTTCGTGGCGCTGAGCGCGGACATCGGCTCGTTTGTGAGTCCCACCGTCCGGGCGGCGTGGAGCGCCGCGCTGAACGTCGTCATCCCAGGGTCGCCGCACACGTTTAGCCTGGAGGTCAGCAACGCGCTGACGAGCACGATCCAGGGCAATTCGATTGGCCAGAGCCAACGCCTCTACGGCTTCGAGTTCACGATCCCCATTCACCTGAAGCGATTCGGCCCCTGGTTCCACGGCATGCCGCGCCCCGCCGCCGTCGGCGACGTGTCGGCACCGGTCGCGACGACGGTACGCCTGGCGGCGTACAAGTTCGGCACCGATACGGTGACGATCTCCGTCGGACAAGCGGTGCGCTGGGTCAACAATGATCCCGTGGAGCATACGATCACCTTCGACGGCACGGAGTCGGGCTCGCCCCTGATCGCGTCCCACGGCAGCTTCATCCATCGTTTCGGCAAGGCCGGCACATACTCCTATCACTGCACGCCGCATCCCTTCATGAAGGGGGTCGTGATCGTGAAGTAGCGGGAAAGGGGAAACGGGAAAGGGGAAACGGAAAGCGTGGCGGACGATCTGGATCGGTTGTTCGAACGGTTGGTGAGCGTGCTTGCTGACGACGCGCCCGGTCGGCTCGCCGTGCCGTTCCCCGCCGCCGAGGTGTACGAGCGGCTCGTGCCATACCGCTCCAACCGCTCGACGTTGAAGGTCGCCACGCACCAGGATTACGAAATGGCGGTGCTCCGCCTGCTCGCGGGCGAGCGGGGGTACGTCTCGCTCGAGCCGGCGGAGGTGCGGGAGGCGCTCGAACGCGAGGCCGGAGAGAAGAACCCCGATACGGGGCTGTTTCGTCAGTTCCCCGACGCCCTGTTGAGTCTCAACCGACTCGCGGCCGAGCGATTCTTGCGGGGCGATCGCGCCTACGCCCCTCCCTCCCCCCCGCCCCTCAGCCGCGAGTCCTCCGACACTGCCGGAGGGGAGGATGATGAAGCGGCCGGGAGCGAAAAGGCGCCGCTCGCGGGCGCAGCGTTCGAGCTCGCCGAGCAGAGCGAGTCGCCGCGCCAGTGCCCCTACTGCGGCGAGACGCTCCCCGGGAGCCGCAAGGTGAACTTCTGCCCCCAGTGCGGGCAGCCTCCCTCGGGCGAGTTGCGCTGCCCGGCCTGCGGCGGCGAAGTCGACGTGGGCTGGCGCTATTGCGTCAGCTGCGGGCGCGCGACCGGCTTCGAATGACGCACGACCACAAGATTGCCGTCATCGCGGGAGACGGGATCGGACCGGAGGTGATCGACGCGGCGATCCCGGTGCTCGAGCGGGCGGCCGCCAAGCACGCATTCACGCTCGGCTTCGAGCGGCTTCCCTACGGCGCCGACCATTACCTCAGGACCAAGGAAACGCTCCCCGACCCCGCTTTCCGATACCTGCGCGACGACGTCGACGCCATTTTCTTGGGAGCGATCGGCGACCCCCGAGTCCCGGGCAACGAACACGCCCGCGACATCCTGCTGGGGCTGCGCTTCAAGCTCGACCTGTACGTCAACTTCCGCCCGGTGCGGCTGCTGCATCCCGACCTCACGCCATTGCGCGGGCCATTCTCCGGTAAAGACCGCCGCATCGACTTCGTCATTTTCCGCGAGAACACGGAAGGGGTCTATCTCGGGCGCGGCCGCATCACGGAAACCGACTACGTGGCCGAAGAGGTCAACACGGCGGCGGGGGTGGAACGCATCATCCGGGCCGCGTTCGAGTGGGCCAAGGCCCACGGGAAAAACCGCGTCACCATGAGCGACAAGGCCAACGCCGTGCCGGCGCACCGCATCTGGCAGGAGACGTTCCGGCGCGTCGCCGCCGAGTTCTCGGGGATCGAGGCGGAGCACCGCTACGTCGACGCCCTGGCGATGGAGCTGGTGCGCGAGCCGGAGCGCCTCCAGGTGATCGTCACGAACAATCTGTTCGGCGACATCCTCTCGGACCTGGGCGCCGGACTGGTGGGCGGGCTCGGCCTCGCGGCCAGCGCCAATCTCCATCCCGGCCGGGCCGGCCTGTTCGAGCCGGTCCACGGGTCGGCGCCGGGGCTCGCGGGCAAAGGGATCGCGAACCCGATGGCCGCGGTGCTCACCGGCGCCCTGATGTTCGAGCAGCTGGGGCATCCCGAGGCGGCGCGCGACCTCGAGCGGGCGGTGATCGAGGCGCTCGCGGCAGGCGTGCGCACGCCCGACATCGGCGGGACGGCGGGGACGCGCGAGGTTGCGGCGGCGGTGGCCGGCCGGATTTGAGCACGGCCGGCACTCGGGATCTGGCCCGCGTCCTCACGCTGTGGGATCTGGTCCTGATCGTCGTCGGCACGACCATCGGGTCGGGGATTTTCACGGTCCCGGGGTCGGTGCTGCGGCAGTCCGGGGGCGACCTGGGAGTCGCGCTCATGGTGTGGGTGGTGGGCAGCGTGCTCGCGTTGCTCGGCGCGCTCACGTTCGGAGAGCTCGGGGCAATGCTGCCGGATGCGGGGGGTAGCTACGTCTACGTGCGCGAGGCCTTCGGCCCGCTCCCCGCCTTTCTGCTCGGCTGGACCCTGTTCCTCGCGATCAATACCGGCTCCACGGCGACCCTGGCGGTGGCGTTCGCGAACTATCTGGGTGAGCTGGTCCCGCTGACGCCGCTCGCCCACAAGGTCGCCGGCGTGGTGATGATCGCGGCGGTCACGGCCGTCAACATCCGCGGCGTGCGCCACGCCGCTTCGGTCCAGAACTGGAGCACCGCCGTCAAGGTCGGGGCGATCGGGGCGCTCGCATTAGCAGGATTCGCGTTGGGCGACGGGTTTCATCGCCCCGACACTCGGGTGTTCACGACCCCGCTGTCGCTCGCGTCGTTCTCGGCCGCGGGCGTGGCGCTGCTCGGCGTCCTGTGGGCGTACGAGGGCTGGCAGAACGTGACGAACTCGGCCGGGGAGGCGGCGGACCCGCAGCGCACCTTCGCACGCGGGATCGGACTCGGCACCGCGGCGTTGGTGGTGATCTGCCTGACGGCCAACGCCGGCTACGTGGCGGCCGTGGGGGCGACCGGTGTGGCGGCGACCGACCGCATCGCGGCCGACGTCGTGCACACGCTGTTCGGGCCGGCCGCGGCCAAGCTGGTCACCGTCGTCATTCTGATCTCGATCTTCAGCGCCGCGAACGGGCTCGCGCTCACCGGCCCCCGCATGTACTTCGCGATGGCGCGGGACCGCGTATTCTTTCGCGCACTCGGAGCGGTGCACCCTCGGTTCGGCACGCCCGCCCTCGCGGTCGCGGTGAGCGCGGGATGGGCCGCGCTGCTCGCGATCTCGGGCACGTTCGAGCAGCTGTTTACCTACGTGGTGTTCGCGAGCTGGATGTTCGCCGCGCTCGCGGCGGCGAGCGTGTTCGTGCTGCGCCGCCGCCGCCCAGACGCGCCGCGTCCATTCCGCGTGCCCGGGTATCCCGTCACGCCGGCCCTGTTCATTGCCGCCGCCGCGGCGATCGTGCTGAACACCATTGGGGCACGGCCCGTGCAGTCGCTGATCGGGCTGGCAATCGTGGCGACTGGAGTGCCGGTGTTCTTCGCGTGGCGCCGCGGCATATTCTCAGCATGATCCTCCGCCCGGCCCCGCTGGCCGTCGTCGCGTTCGTGTGCATCGGCGATGCCGCTTTCGCCCAGCAGCCCAGTCCCACTACGCTGGCCCACCGGTCCACCGTGTACGCGCCGCACGGCACGATCGCCACCAGCCAGCCGCTCGCCACCGCCGCCGGACTGGCGGTCTTGCAGCGCGGCGGCAACGCGATCGACGCGGCCGTGACGGCCGCAGCGGTGCTCAACGTCACCGAGCCGATGATGACGGGGATCGGCGGCGACATGTTCGCCATGGTGTGGTGGGCGAAGGACCACAAGCTCTATGGCCTGAACGCGAGCGGTCGCGCCGGCAGCCTCATGACCCGCGACGCGTTGTTGGCGCGGGGTCACCACACGATGCCCGTGGAGAGCGTGGAAGACGTGACGGTGCCCGGCGCGCTCTCGGGGTGGGACGCGCTGCTGCACCGCTTCGGGACCATCACGCTGGCGCAGGCCCTCGCGCCCGCCATCGGGTACGCCGAGGGCGGCTTCCCGGTCACGCCGATCATCGCGCAGGACTGGGCGAACGAAGCGGCGCGGCTGGTGCGGGACGAGGGTGCGCGAGCGACGTTCCTGGTCGACGGCTCGCGCGCTCCCCGCGCCGGCGAATGGTTCACGAACCACGATCTCGCCCGGAGCTTCCGGTTGATCGCGGCGCAAGGGCCGGCGGCGCTGTACGGCGGCGAGCTGGGGCAGCGCGTGGTCGCGGGGGTACGACAACTCGGCGGCTACGTCACGCTCGACGATCTGCGAGGCCAGCGGCCGGAATGGGTCGAGCCGATTTCCGTTCCGTTCAAGGGGCATCGCGTGTGGGAGCTGCCCCCCAACGGCCAGGGTGTGGCGGCGCTCGAGATGTTACGCATACTCGAGTCGTACGATCTCGCCAGCCTGAGACACAATTCCGCCCCCTACCTGCACCTCCTGATCGAGGCGAAGAAGCTCGCGTTCGCCGACGTGGCGCGCTACGTCGGCGAGCCGGCCGCGATGCAGACCCCGGCCGCGGCGCTCCTGGACGACCGGTTCATCGCGGCGCGGCGCGCGCTGCTCGATGCGCACCACGCTGCCGATCGTCCCGACCCGGGCACGGCGCTCACCGCCAGCGAGACGATCTACCTCACGGTCGCCGACAGCGCGGGCAACATGGTCTCCTTCATCAATTCGCTGTTCGACGCGTTCGGCTCCGGTGTCGTGGTTCCGGGGACCGGGTTCGCGCTGCAGGACCGGGGGGCGGGGTTCACCCTCGAGACCGGTTTGCCCAATACCGTGGCGCCGGGGAAGCGCCCGTTCCACACGATCATCCCGGCATTCGTCACGATGCGCGACGCGCAGGGCATCGAGCAGCCGTGGATGAGTTTCGGGGTGATGGGCGGCTCGATGCAGCCGCAGGGCCATGTCCAGGTGCTGCTCAACCTACTGGTGTTCGGGATGGATCTGCAGGACGCCATCGACGCGCCGCGGTTCCGCCACCTCGAGGGCCGGCGGGTGGCCCTCGAGACACCGGTTGGCGAGCCGGTGCGGAGCGCGCTGACGGCGCTTGGGCACGTGATCGCGGACGAGCGCGTCGTGTCGTTCGGGGGCGCGCAGGCCATCATCCGCCTGCCGCGCGGTTACGCAGCCGGCTCGGACCCGCGCAAGGACGGGATGGCGGCGGGATACTGACGCTCGCGGGCGACGCCCGCCCTACCGCCCCCCCGCGATCCGGCCGATATTCCCCTCGTCTCACGCGGAGCATTCCCCCATGAAGACCCAGGGTTCCAATACAGACGTCGTCTTCCTGTCCGGTGTGCGCACCGGATTCGGGAGCTTTGGCGGCGCGCTCAAGGACTTGTCGGCGACCGAGCTCGGCGCCGTGGCGGCGAAGCACGCTCTCGGGCGCTCGGGCGTGCCCGCCGGCGACATCGGCCATACGGTGTTCGGCAACGCCCTCCAGACGTCGGCCGACGCGATCTACTGCGCCCGTCACGTGGGACTCAAGGCGGGTCTGCCGATCGAGGTGCCGGCCGTGACCGTCAACCGGCTGTGCGGCTCCGGGTTCGAGGCCATCACGCAGGGCGCCCAACTCATCATGCTCGGCGAGGCGCAGGCCGTGCTCGCCGGCGGCACGGAGTCGATGAGCCAGGCGCCTCACGTGGTGCGCGGCGCGCGCTGGGGTCTGCGGCTCGGCCCGGCCCCCTTGGAAGACCTCCTGTGGGAAGCGCTCAAGGACCCGCAATGCGGTCTCTCCATGGCCGAGACCGCGGAGGGGCTCGCCGAGCAGTACAAGCTCAACCGCAAGGAAGTGGACGAGGTCGCGCTGGCGTCGCAGCAGCGGGCCAAAAAAGCGTGGGACGACTGCGTGTTCCAGGACGAGGTGGTGGCGGTGCCCGTGAAAGGCAAGAAGGGTGAGCCGACCGAGTACCGTGCCGACGAGCACATGCGACCGGCCACCACGCTCGAGGTGTTGCTCGCCCTCAAGCCCTATTTCAAGAAGGATGGGCTCGTCACCGCCGGCAACGCGTCGGGGATCGTGGACGGCGCGGCCGCGACGGTGATCGCGAGCGACGCGTACGCCCGGGCGCACGGGTTGAAGCCGCTGGGCCGGATCGTGGCCTGGGCCGTGGCGGGGGTCGAGCCCCGGTACATGGGGATCGGCCCGGCGCCCGCCGCGCGCAAGGCGCTCCAGAAGGCGGGGATGAAGCTCGAGCAGATGGACCTGGTGGAGGTGAACGAGGCGTTTGCCCCGCAATATCTCGCCGTCGAGAAGGAGCTGGGGCTCGACCGCGCGAAAACGAACGTGCACGGCGGCGCCATCGCCATCGGCCACCCGCTCGCCGCGACCGGCACGCGCATCACGATCCATCTGCTTCACGCACTGCGCCGCGCCAAACAGCGCTTCGGCCTCGGCTCCGCCTGCATCGGCGGCGGTCAGGGTGCGGCGGTGATCGTGGAAGCCTTCCCCGCCTGAGGAGAGAGCGCTCATGGAAACGGTGATCCTCGCCGTCCTCGGCGTGCTGGGGCTCTACCTCTTCGGCGGCCTCAAGGTGCTGCGGGAGTACGAGCGAGCGGTGTACTTCTTTCTGGGACGCTCGTGGGGGGCCAAGGGCCCGGGCCTGATCTACGTGCCGCCGCTGTTCGCCAAGACCCAGACGGTGTCGCTGCGCGTGGTGGCCATGGACATCCCGCCCCAGGACGTCATCACCCGCGACAACATCTCGATCAAGGTGAACGCCGTCCTCTACATGCTGGTGAAGGATCCGGTGAAGGCGGTGATCGGCGTCGAGAACTACCTGTACGCCACGAGCCAGCTGGCGCAGACCACGCTGCGCTCGGTGCTGGGCGAGACCGAGCTGGACGAGCTGCTGATGAATCGCGAGAAGATCAACAACATCCTCAAGAACATCATCGACAAGCGCACCGAGAACTGGGGGATCGAAGTCGCGGCGGTCGAGGTCAAGGACGTGGACTTGCCGCCCGAGATGAAGCGCGCCATGGCGCGGCAGGCGGAGGCCGAGCGGGAGCGCCGCGCCAAGGTCATCAACGCGGAAGGCGAGCTACAGGCGTCGGAGAAGCTGGCCCAGGCCGCCCACATCATCGGGACCGAGCCCGCCGCGATCCAGCTGCGCTACCTCCAGACCGTCACCGAGATCGCGTCGGAAAACAATTCCACGACGATCTTCCCGATTCCGCTCGACCTGTTCCGGGGATTTCTCGGCTCGGTCGCCCAGCAGGCCGCTGCCCAGCCACCCCAGCTCACCGCCAAGGCCTCGGGGGAGCCGCTTCCCGCGCCGCCGGCGAAGACCAAGACCGAGGCGTAGCGATGGCCGGCGAGCTCATCAGCCGAGAGGCCCTGGAGCGCATCATTCAGCGCGCGGCCGAGCTGCAGGCGGGGGAGCACGACATCGGAGACGGCCTCACCGAGACCGAGCTGCTCTCTCTGGGCCAGGACGTCGGCATTCCGCCGCGTCACCTGCGGCAGGCCATGCTCGAAGAGCGGACCCGCAGTCTGGTGCCCGCGCGGCGCGGGCTGATCGCGTGGCTCGCGGGCCCCGAGCGCCTCTCGGCTCAGCGGGTCGTGCCGGGCGACTCCGGCGGCGTGCAGCGCTCCCTCAGCGCGTGGATGGAGCAGTATGAGCTGCTCCAGATGAAGCGGCGCTACCCCGACCGCATTTCATGGGATCCCAAGGTCGGTGCCTTCGCGTCCATCCAGCGTGCGCTGGGCGCGGGAGGGCGTCGCTTTGCGCTCGCGCGGGCGGCGGAGGTCACGGGCCAGGTGACGCCGCTCGAGACCGGCTTCTGCCACGTGCAGCTGCTGGCGGACGTGTCCAATTTGCGGCGGCAGCGGCTCGGCATCGCCGGCGCGCTCTTCGGCCTGGGCGCCGCCGCGACGGGCAGCTTCCTCGCGATGGCCGTCCTCACCCCGTTCGCCTGGGCGCCGGCGGCGGCCCTCGGAGTGGCGGCGGTGGCAGCCCTGCGCGCCCATCGGGGTCAATACGAGAAGGTCCAGATCGGGCTCGAACAGGTGCTCGACCGCCTGGAGCGCGGGGAGATCCGCCCGGAGCACGCCCTCCCCGGGTCGCCCGTCAATGCGTTCGTGCGTCTCGCCGTCGAGATCCGATCATTGATCAACCCCGGGGCACCGCCCCGCGGCTAGCTGGCTACACCCGAGTCCGGAGCGCCATGACCGACATCAAACGGGTGGGGGTATTGGGGTGCGGCCTCATGGGAAGCGGCATCGCGCAGGTGGCCGCTACCGCGGGCTACGACACCGTCGTGCGCGACGTGTCCCAGCAGGTCTGGGACAAGGCGCGCGCCGGTATCGAGCGGTCGCTCGCCAAGTTCGTGGAGAAGGGCAAGTTCCCCGCGGCGGACCGGGATGCGGGCCTCAAGCGCCTGCGCTTCACCACGACGACCGCAGAACTCAAGGGATGCGACATCGTCCTGGAGGCCGTCACCGAAGACCTGGACTTGAAGAACGCCCTGTGGAAGGAGCTCGACGGTCTGTGCCCTCCCGCCACGATCTTCGCGTCCAACACCTCGAGTCTCACGATCGCGGCCATGGCGGCGGCCACCCGGCGGGCCGACCGCTTCGTCGGCTTGCACTTCTTCAATCCGGTGCCGCTGATGCCGCTCGTCGAGGTCGTGCGCACCGTCACGACGTCGACGGACACCTTCCAGCGCGCGTTCGCGTTCGCCAAATCGCTCGGTAAGGAGCCCGTGGCTGCGAAGGACAACTCGGGGTTCATCGTGAACCTGCTGCTCGTCCCCTACCTGCTCGACGCCATTCGGGCGGTGGAGCGGAATGTCGGGAGCGTGCCGGACATCGATAAGGCGATGCAGCTCGGCTGCGGCTATCCGATGGGCCCGCTCACCCTGCTTGATTTCGTGGGGCTGGACACGACGTACAAGATCGCCGAGATCATGTTCACCGAGTACCGCGAGCAGCGCTACGCGCCCCCGCCGCTCCTGAAACGCATGGTCCTGGCGGGAATGAACGGCCGCAAGACCGGGAAGGGCTTCTACGATTACTCGGTCGATCCCCCCAAGGTCGTCGACCTGGGCGTCTGACCCGTCCGGCGTCCTCCGTCCTCCGTCCCCCGACTCCTTACTCCAAAGGACCCGAATGTTCGGCTACGACTGGCCCCGCTTTCACGCGGCGGTGAACGACCTCCCGGCTGCGCTGCTGCTCGTGACCGTGCTGTTCGACATCGGCGCCTGGCTCACAAAGCGCGAATCGCTCAAGGCCGCGGCGCTGTGGACGCTGTGGGCCGGTGTGATCGGCGGGTGGGTGGCCGTGCTCGCTGGCGAGCAGGCCGAAGACGTCATCGAGCACGGCGAGGCGATCCACGACCTGATGGAGACGCACGAGACGCTGGCGCTCACGACCATGGGCATCTTCACGGTCGTACTCGCGTGGAAGCTGTTCCGCCGCGCGCGCCTCACGCCCCCCGAGGAGGCAGGGTTGCGCCTCCTCAGCGTCGCGGGCCTCGTGACCGTGGTCTGGACCGGAGCGATCGGTGGCAAGATGATGTTCGAGCACGCGGCCGGCGTTCGGACCGCCACCATGAAGGCCGAGATCGAGAACCGCGCCGCGGGGCATCATCACGAGGCGGGAGAGGCGGAGGAGCATGAGCATGCGGACTCGGGCAAGGCGCATAAGCACTAATCAATGCGGAATGCGAAATGCGGAATGCGGAATTGCAGGGTGGGTGAGTTGGCGCGCGATCTCTCACTGCCGTTCCGCATTCCGCACTCCCCATTCCCCATTTTGCTTCTTCTCGCCTCCTGCACGCCCGTCACCACGCGACCCGACTTCAAGCCCGACCCGCGCGCGCTCGTCGTCATCTTGAACGCGCGACCCGAACGCGTCACGCCCGGGATCGACAGCCTGGTGCGCGCCGAGAGCCTGGAAGTGCAACGGGTCAACGTGCGCGACGGCTATGTGGAGACTGCCTGGTACGACCCCGTGCGCCGCCGCTCCTACCCCCACGGGCGCGACATCGCCGATCTGCCGGCGACGGTCAAGATCCGCTGTTGGGCCGACCCGTGGGTCCCCGGGCAGACGCGCCTCACCGTCGAGCCCGTGTACCGCCCGCGCGTCGATCCCTCGCGCGCGGAGCGGGATCTCGAACTGATCGCGCCCCCCGAGCACGGCGGCTACAAGGTGGCGCAGCAGCTGATCGAGAAGTTGAAGCAGAGGTTCGGCACGCCGCAGGCGGCGCGGTAGCGCTCCCTACGACTCGACCCAGCTCTTCACCCACCGCTCCATCGTGTCCAGGTCGAGCATAGCGTCCCGGCAGGGTCCGTTGGGGAGGCGCATCGTAAGCCCGAGCACTGGAAGCTTGCCGGCCACGTCGCGCAGCCCCGTCGTCATGTCGCGCTCGCACGCCACCGCCACGACCGCGCGGGGCCGTCGCTCCCGGATCACGCGCCGCGCCAACTGCCCCCGAGTGGCGACGAACACGGGCACATCGTAGCGGCCCGCGATCGCCAGCACGCCGTCCAGCGCCTCCTTGGACAAGCAGCGGGGGATGAGCACGAGCAGCTCACCCTTCCCCACCGTCCGGTGGCGCCGCTCGGCCAGGGCGTTGTACACGTCGATGGCCGCGTGCTCGACCCAGTCGCGTCTCCCGAAGGCCCGGGCGACGTACGACGTGATGCTCATCAGGCGGAGGTACGGCCCCCGCTCGAGCCATTGCTCGGGCAAGAGGAGCACCCGTCCATAGAAGGAAAGGAGCAACACGGCGAACCACAGCCAGGTCGCGGCCGCGGCCGCGCCGAGCCCCAGCCACAGCAGGCGGGGCAAGTACGGCCACAGGCCCCCCAGGCGGGGCGCGAGGAGGAAGATCACCCCGGCCCAGACGGCCACTACCGTCGAGATGGCCAGGGCCGCGAACCAGAAGAACAGGGCGGGCTGCGCGGAGAAATCGCCGTTTCGAGCTAGGGCCTTCCCATCCCACTCGTCCCACTCGTGGCCGAGTCGGCGGTCGGTCTCGATGCGGATCAGCTGGGCGCGGGCACCCGCGGAGTCGGAGGACATACCGGGGTCAAGCATCACCTGAGGGTCTGCAGGTGTCAAGCGCAAATAGTGCGTGGTATGTGGTGCGTGGTATGTTCACGGCGGCAACCACGCACCACATACCACGCACTCTAATGGAATCGACGCCCGACTTGCTGACCGACCCCCGCATCCGCGCCGCTTACGCCGAAGGCGCGGGGATCTATCGCATTGTGCCCGCGGCGGTCGCCATCCCGCGCGGCGTCGAAGAGCTGCAGCGGCTGGTACGCTGGGCGGCCGACAGCGGCACGCCCCTCGTGCCACGAGGAGCGGGCAGCGGGATGGCGGGCGGCAGTGTGGGACGAGACGTCGTCGTGGACCTGAGTCAGGGATTCCGCTGGACCGCGCCCGACTGGTCGCGCCGTACGGTCTGGGCGGGCGCCTCGGTCACCTGGGCGGAGGTGACGGAGGCGGCGCGCCCGTTCGGCCTGCGGCTGCCGCCGGACCCCTCCTCCGGAGGGTTCGCCACGTCGGGCGGAATGGTGGCCACTAACGCCGCGGGCCCGCGCTCCGTGCGATGCGGCAGCGTGCGACGCTGGGTCGAAGCGATCGAGATCATCGACGCGGCCGGCACGGCACGACGCGTCGCTCGGGGAGCGGGAGGCGGGGAGCGGTTCCGTCTGTCGCCCGATCAGCGGCAGCTCGTCGAGGCGCGCTTCCCGAAGACTCGCAAAAACTCGGCCGGCTATGCGCTGGATTGCTACGCCCAGTCGGGGGACGAGCTCGACGTGCTGATCGGGTCGGAGGGAACCCTGGCGATCGTCACGGCCGTCGAGTGGCGACTCGAGCCGATCCCGGCCGACGTTGCCGGCGTGGTGCTGGGGTTCCGCACGCTGGAGCAGCTGACGGAAGCGGTGCCGTACCTCGTGGCCCTCAACCCGTCGGCGGTCGAGCTGCTCGATCGCACGCTGCTCGATTTCATTCGTCCGCGTGGCGTCGACCTGCCCGAGGGCCTCGAGAGTTTGCTGTTGGTGGAATTCGAGCGCGAAACCCAGGCGGCGGCGCGCGCCGTCGTGGGCGATGCGGTCCGTGGCCTCGCGGCGAGCACGGCGCACGTGGCCACGGCCGTTGACCGGGCGGGCCTCGAGCGCCTGTGGGCGGTGCGGCGGCTCGCGAGCCCCGCGCTGGCCCGGCTCCCCGAGACGCAGCGCTCGCTCCAGGTGGTCGAGGATGGCTGCGTGCCCCTCGAGCGGCTGGGCGACTACGTCGCGGGGATCCGGGCGGCGGCGGCGCGGCACGGCATCCCGATCGCGGTCTTCGGCCACGCGGGCGATGGCCACGTACACGTCAACACGCTCCCCGACGTGACCCGGGTCGGCTGGAGCGACGGGCTGGCGGCACTGTACCGCGACGCCGTCGAGCTGCTGCTCGCTCTGGGCGGGACGCCCAGCGGCGAGCACGGCGTGGGCCGGTTGCGGGCCGGACTGCTGGAGCGGTTCTACGGGCCCGAAGTGGCGGCGTTATTCCGCGAGGTCAAGCGCGCCTACGATGCGGCCGCGATCTTCAATCCCGGTGTTATTATCCCGTCGGCCGACTGGGCGCCGCTCGCGGACCTGAAGGTAGGGCCGACGGCCGCGCCGATTCCCGACGACATCGCTGCCCGGCTGCGAGATGTGGAGCGGGCCGCCGGTTGGGCGATTCCGAAGCTCGACCTAGCAGTCCCGACCCCCTGACCCCGAGCCCCCAATCCCTTATGGAAGTCTTCCGCGCCCCTCGCGTCACGCTGATCGCCCGGCCCGAGTTCCTCGAGCCCGAGCACCTCCGTGTGCAATGGCAGGGCAACGCCTCTTCCGGAGAGCGGCTCGCCGAATTCGCGGGGCGCGTCTGCTACATGAGCCAGCACAACCCGGCGCACCGGTCGACGCCTGAGTATCTCGAGAACATCAAGAAGCAGGGCCATGGCTCGGTGCTGGAGCACGCCGTCTACGTGCTCCTGATCGAGGGGATTTCGCGCTCCTGCTCGCACGAGCTGGTGCGACACCGGGCGGGGTTCGGCTATTCCCAGCTGTCGCAGCGCTACGTGGACGAATCGCACGCGGCCTTCGTCATGCCACCGGCGATGCTCGGCGACGCGCAGCTCGAGGCGGAGTGGCAGGCGGAGGTCACGGACGCGCAGGCCGCATACGTGCGCGCGGTCGAGGCGCTCATGCAACGCTACGAGTGGGTCACGGACAAGGTGCACCGTCGGAAGATGGCGCGCGAGGCGGCACGGAGCGTGCTGCCGAACGCGACCGAAGTGAAGATCGTCGTGTCGGCGAATGCACGCGCGTGGCGCACCATGCTCGAGCTGCGCTCGGGCGAAGGCGCGGAGCTGGAGATCCGACGCATGGCGGTCGCGTGTCTGCGCGTCCTCGAGCGCGAAGCGCCCGCGCTGTTCTCCGACTTCGAGATCTATGTCGCCGACGATCGACAGGAGGCGGCGCGCGTCGCATACCACAAAGTGTGACGCGCGTCGTCCGAAAAAAATTCCGAGTTGCCTATTGCGCATCGCTCCGGCTTTTCTTATTCTCTATCCGAGAACACGTTTGACGACTCACAGACCGCACCCGCGGCCTTTTTTGTAGGAGGTCACCCGAGACCACATGCGAATCGGTCTCGCATACAACGAAAAACCGGAGCCCGCGTCCAGCGAGGATCCCGACAGTACCAACGACGCGTACGCCGAGTGGGACGACCCAGCCACCATCGCTGCGGTGGAGCAGGCTCTCGGTCTCTTCGGCAGCGTCATCCGCATCGAAGCCGATCAGTTCTTACCACAGAAGCTCGCGCTCTCCCGCCCCGATCTGGTGTTCAACATGGCCGAAGGGTTCCGCGGCCAGAATCGCGAGGCGCTCGTCCCGGCGATCTGCGAGTACCTGAGCATCCCCTACACCGGCTCCGATCCTCTCACGCTCGCGCTGTCGTTGCACAAGGGGCGCACCAAGGAGACGCTGGCCTTCCGCGGCGTCCCCACCGCCCCGTTCGCGTGCCTCGAGACGCCGGACGACGTAGACCGGCTGGCGCTGCCGTTTCCGGTGTTCGTGAAGCCCGTGGCCGAGGGATCCGGCAAGGGCGTGTTCAGCAACAATCTGTGCGACGGACCGGAGGCACTGCGGGAGCGTGTCCGGTTCCTGGTCGAGCGATATGCGGAGCCGGTGCTGGTCGAGACGTATCTCCCGGGGCCGGAATTCACGGTCGCGATTCTCGGCAACGGCCCCGAGGCGTATTGCCTGCCGGTGATCGGGTTCGACTTCGCCACGCTGCCGCCGGGCGCGCCGCCCGTGTACGGCTACGAAGCCAAGTGGGTATGGGACCGGCCCGAGGCGCCGCTCGCGATCTTCCAGTGCCCGGCGCGCACGCCGGCCGGGCTACATCGTGAGATCGAGCGCACGGCGCTCGACGCCTACCACGCCCTCGGCTGCCGCGATTGGTGCCGGGTCGACGTCCGGGTCGACCGGTTCGGCGTCCCCAACATCCTCGAGCTCAACCCACTTCCGGGCATCATCCCCGACCCGGCGATGAATTCCTGCTTCCCGAAGGCGGCCCGCGCCGCGGGGTTCGGCTACGACGAGCTGATCCAGGAAGTGGTACGCCTCGCCTGGCGGCGGCTCACGGGGCGGGACGTGCTCACGGAAGTGCGGGCGCGCTCCGTGGGAGGGGCGCAGCATGCCGCGCCCCTGCACGCGACGGCAGCTTCCGCGTGAAGCTCGTCATCCTCTACGACCCCGGCGCCGAAGACTGGACGCCGGAGGACATCCGCGGCGTGATGAAGGCCGTGGACGAGATCGGCGCCATCTTTGGCGCCATGGGCGCCGGCCACGAGATCCGCAAGGTCCCGGTGCGACACGATATGCGCTGGTTCCAGGTGGCGCGCCGCGCCGACCTCGTCTTCAATCTGTGCGAAGGCGTGCACGGCGAGAGCGAATGGGAAGAGCACGTCGTCGGGACGCTGGAGTTTGCCGGGATCCCGTTCACGGGCGCGAGTCTCTGGACCATCGCCGCCTGCCGTCGCAAGCCGATCGTCAACGCACTCCTCGCGCAGGCAGGCCTCCCCATCCCGCGCTGGACCCTCGCGCAGGGCAAGATCGAAGACGACTTTCCGCTCCCCGCCATCGTCAAGCCGGCGGCGGAAGACGCGAGCGCGGGGCTGGATCGGGGCTCGGTGGTCAACGACCGCAAGGCCCTGCGTGCCCGCGTGGCCGCGATGACGGAGCAGTTCGACGACGTCCTGGTCCAGGAGTATGTCGCCGGGCGCGAGTTCAACGTCGGGTTCGTAGGGAGTCGCGTCCTGCCGATCTCCGAGATCGACTTCAGCCGCATGCCCGAAGGGGCGTGGCCCATCCTCACCTACGCTGGGAAGTGGGAAGCCGGGTCGCCCGACGATCTGGGGAGCGTGCCCGTCTGCCCCGCGAACATCCCTCAGAAGCTCGCCGACCGGTTGCTGCGAGTTGCGGAGGCGGCGTGGCGGGTGATGCAGGGGAAGGGGTACGGTCGCGTGGACGTGCGGCTCGACGACCAGGGCCGCGTCTGGATCCTCGAGGTCAACCCCAACCCCGACTTGAACGACGAAGCGGGTCTGTCGCGTATGGCCAAGGCCGCCGGGTGGGACTACGCCGAGCTGGTGCGCCGCATCGCCGAGGTGGCGTTGCGCGACGCGCAGGGGGCCAAGGCGGCGCGTGAGCTGCTCGCTCCGTCCCGTCGGCCGCGCCCAACGCGCACGGCTTGAGCGGCTCACCGCGGCCACCGGCCTCTTCCGGCCGGACGAGGTCGCCATCGCGGTGGAGCTGCTCGACGATGCCCTCGACGGCGACCAGGGGTATCGTTTCCTCGGCGCGTTCTCGGGCGAAGAGCTCGTGGGCTATGCCTGCTGGGGTCCCACGCCCGGGACCACAGGGACCTACGACCTCTACTGGATCGTCGTCGACCCCGCGTGGCAGGGCAAGCGGGTCGGTACCCAGCTGTTGGCGTCCGTCGAGGACACCCTGACGACGGACAACGGGCGACTGATCATCGTCGAGACCTCCTCCCGCGCCGACTACGCGCCGACGCGCTCCTTCTACGAGCGACGCGGCTACGCCCGGGCGGCGCTGATCCCGGGCTATTACGCGGCCGGTGACGATCTGGTGATCTATCTCAAGGACCTGACGCATGGAGTCCTGGCAAGAGCTACTGCGTAAGAAGAGCCTCGCGTCGCTCGACGCGCTCGTCGCGAGATTCGGGCCCGCGCAGTTCCCGGACCTCGAGCGGCTGCGCCAGGCCGCGCTCAACTTCGAGTTCCGCATCTCGCCGGCGATGGTCGACCTGATTCAATCGCCCGGCGACCCGATCTGGCGGCAGTACGTGCCGGATTTGCAGGAGCTCGACGTGCGCGACGGACTGGTCGATTCGCTCGCCGAGGACGCGCATTCGCCCGTGCCGAACATCACCCACCGCTATCCCGATCGCGCCCTGTTCCTCGTGTCGCCGGTGTGCGCCTCGTATTGCCGGTTCTGCACCAGGCGCCGCAAGGTGGGCGATCCCGAGAAGATCTCGATGCGCGAGCTCGAGTCGGCGTTCCGCTATCTCGAAGCGCACACGGAAATTCGCGACGTGATCATGTCGGGCGGCGACCCGTTGCTGCTCTCCGACCGGCGGATCGACGAGCTGTGCGGGCGCCTGCGCGCGATCCCGCATCTCGAGATTATCCGCATCGGGAGCCGCGTGCCGTGCCACCTCCCGGAGCGCATCACCCCGGAGCTGTGCGGCATCCTGCGCCGGTATCATCCCCTCTACATCAACACGCACTTCAACCATCCGGACGAGCTCACGCCCGCCGCGGTCGAGGCCCTCGGCAGACTCGCCGACGCCGGGATCCCGCTCGGCTGCCAGACCGTCCTCCTGAAGGGCGTGAACGACGATCCCGCGGTCATGAAGCGCCTGATGCAGCGACTCCTCGCCGCCCGCGTGCGGCCCTACTACATCTACATGTGCGACCAGGTGGCCGGCGCGGAGCACTTTCGCACGACCGTTGAAAAGGGGCTCGAGATCATCCGCGCGCTGCGCGGCTGGACGTCGGGGCTCGCCGTGCCCCACTTCGTGATCGACGCCCCCGGCGGCGGCGGCAAGATCCCGCTCTTGCCCGAATACGTCGAGTCGCTCAGCGACGACGCCGTCGTGTTGCGAAACTACGCCGGCCAGCGCTACGTGTACCGGCAACCCGCCCGCGAGGAGCCGATCCTGGTGGGTTGATCGCTGACTGTGGCGATGACGCGACAGCCGAGCGCTGGCTGTGAGGGTGGCGACGGCGCCACGTTTCTTGCTGCGACCAAGCTCGGAGCCCTGCGTGCCCTCCTTCTCCGCCCGTCTCGCCGTCGCCGCGACACTGTGCTCCTGCGGCCTGCTGACGCCGGCGAGCGCCCAGCGGCTGGACACCGCGGTGCCGCCCGCTGCGGGTAGCGGCACCGCCGCCGAGCGCTACGAGCCGGTGTTTGACGCGCTGCGAAATATGGCGCCTCGCGCCGACTCGGTTGCGCTCGTCCGGAACGTATCGCTGCGCCGGGACGCCATCCAATTCCAGCTCGAAGATGGGACGCTCTATCTCGCGACCCCGGTCGGTGGGCGAACCATCGCCGCGATCTTCGTCGGGCGGGGATCGGTGGCGCTGACGCCGCCGCTCGAAGTGGAGCGGCGCGAGGTGCGGCGTATCCTGGGCGACTCCGTGGTGAACTCACGGATCTCGGCGGCTGGCTTCGTGTTCACCGACTCGACCCTGAGCGAGCTCCGGCGCCAGGTCACCTTTGGCGCCGGAGGCGATGTCGGCCGGGCGTCCGGCGTCCTCCACGCCGCGCTCGACCACCTTGTGGACGACCGCGAGGTGCTGGAACCCACGCTGATCACCGCCCTCATGAACGGAGAGGCGAACGGATTCTTCTACGCCCATGTCAAGCGGGAGCATGGCGAGGACCTGATGTTCTCGGTGGACCCGGACGACGACGAGCCGGTGTCGCTGCTGCGCGGCGGCCGCGAGGGAAGCAAGGTCCAGGTCGTGTCGGAGTTTCGGCGCGCGGAGGACCTGAACGACAGCACCGTGGGGGGGTCGGACGCGCGCGATGCGCTGCGGCCCGACGCTTACCGGATCGACGCGCAATTCAGCAAGAGCCTGGGGTTCTCCGCCAACGCCACGGTCCGCCTTACGGCCCAGCGCGACGGCGTGCGCTGGGTGCGCCTCAGCCTGTTGTCGGAGCTCCAGGTCGACACGGTGCGCGACGAGGCGGGAGGCCCCCTGACGTTCTACCGGACCAAGAAGAGCCCGGCGCTGTGGGTTCGGTTCGACACCCCGGCGCGCACCGGGGACGCCAGGTCGGTGCACGTGGCCTACCATGGCGATCTCATCGGGTACACGTCCATCGTCGAGAAGATGACGCGGTGGTGGCCGGCGTCGCTCCGCCATGAGGCACCGACGTACGATCGGTGGTACTTCGTCAAGAGCTCCTACGACTGGTTCCCGCGCTACCGCCAGCGGCCGGCCGACGTCGACCTGACGTTCCATACGCCGCAGCGCTACCATCTGGCCAGCATCGGTCGACTGGTGGACTCGCGTACCGAGGGCGACGTCGTGACGACGCACTGGACCACCGTGCGTCCCGCCGACCAGGTCTGCTTCAGCGTGGGCGAGCTCAACGAGTTCAAGATCACCGATCCCCGCATACCGCCCGTGACCGTCCATTCCAACGACGATGCGCATCGCCAGCTCGACAGGTTCTTCTTCTCGCTGCAGGACAAGCTCGGCCCCAACGTCTGGCTCATGAGGTTGGTTTCGCGGGGATCGCCCGAGCAAGAAGTGGGTGCCGACCTGGCCAACAGCCTGGCATTCTTTACACGCGTGTACGGCCCACCGCTGTTCGACCGCTACTACGCCGCCGAGATCCCCTTCGACTACGGCCAAGCCTTTCCTGGTCTCATCTACCTTCCGGTGTGGACGTTCCAGGCCGTCGGGGACAGCGGCTACGACGAGATCCTCCGTGCGCACGAAGTGGCGCACCAATGGTGGGGGATCGGCATCGAGCCGGCCGGATACCGGGATGCCTGGCTCAGCGAAGGCTTCGCGGAGTTCTCCGGCTTGTGGTACATGCAGATGGTGCTCCAGGACAACCAGAAGTTCTTCAAGCATCTCGAGCACTGGCGCCGGGAAATCCGAGCGCGACGCAACGACGCGCCGCCGATCGGCATCGGGCGGCGGGCCGAGCAGCTGAGCGACCGGGACTACACGCTCATGACCTACCACAAGGGAGCCTGGGTGCTCCAGATGCTCCGGAACCTGATGCTCGACTTCCGCACCATGAAGGAGGACGCGTTCGCCGCGATGATGCAGGACTTCTACCAGAACTACCGCGGGAGGCGGGCGGGCACACGGGACTTTCAGCGCGTCGTCGAGCGGCACGTTGGCGTGCCGATGGACTGGTTTTTCGACGAATGGCTAAACGGTACCGCTATTCCCAAGTACATCCTCTCCTGGCACGCGGACACCGCCCCCGACCACGGCTATGCGTTGCGCATCCGGGTCCGCCAGGAGGACGTGTCCAAGGACTTCGTCATGCCGGTACCGCTCCGCATCGAGCTCGCCGGCGGGGGACACGCCTACGTGCGAGTGAACGTCCGCGGACCGCTGACCGACGCAACGCTGCGGTTGCCCGCGGAGCCGATGCAGCTGGAGCTCAACCCCCTGCAGTCGGTGCTCGCGGAGGTGAAGACGGAAGACTGGGAGTGACGGGTCCGACGGGCTCGGACTCGACGAGCAGCCCGGTGCGCAGCGCAAACCGCACCAGCTCCGGCCGGCGGGTGAGCCCGAGGCGATCCTTCAGGCGCGCGCGGTATTCGTCCACCGTTTTCGGGCTGAGCGACAGCTTCTGGCCGATTTCCTTCGAGCTGTGCCCGAGGGCGAGCAGGGCCAGGACTTCGCGCTCCCGCCGGCTCAGCCGCTCCGCCGCCGCCTTTTCGTCCTCGACCTGCCCCGTCTTGCGATAGCGCTGCAGCACGACCAGACGGGCGGCGTCCTCGTCGAGGAACAGCCGATCGCCCGCCACCGTGCGGACGGCGCGGGTCAGCTCTTCCACGGACGCATCCTTCCGCAAGAAGCCGCTGGCACCCGCTTCGAGCGCGTCGCACAGCTGCTGCTCCTGGGGCAGCGCGGTGATCACCAGGACCTTGGTCCCCAGTCCCAGCATGGTGATGCGCCGCGTGGCGTCGATGCCGCCTTCCCCGGGCATGGCGAGATCCATGAGGACCACGTGGGGACGGGCCGACGCGGTCAGCGCGACCGCCTCGCCGCCGGTCTGGGCCTCGCCTACCACGACGAAGCCCCGCTGCTTCTCCAGTAGCGCCCGGAGGCCGGCGCGCACGACGGCGTGATCGTCTGCCAGGACGATGCGAATGTCTTGCCGACCGCTGCCGCCGACGTCGAACACCAGAGCCCCTCACCTCGAGAACGCAACGCTGCACTGATAGCAAGATTTACACCCCATCGGAAGGGTCGCTCTCCCCACGGCGGCATTCCGCTTCTGTTGCGTGAACGCGACACACGCGCGCGCTACGGCAGCTGCCAGATCTCGACGCGATTGCCCGGCAGTACCGGGATCAGCAGGCGATTCCGCTTCGCGTCGTAGCCGATGTCGGCGGGGCCGGGGACCCCAGTGATCAGCTTGACCTGCTGGCCCGTCTCGTAGCTCGACACGCTGGAATCGGCTCCGCTCGACACGAGGATCCTGCCTCCCGCGACGACGACCCCGCCGAAACCGCCCGGGCCCTTCGCGACCACGCTCGGCGCCTTGTCCCCGGGCTTCCAGGCGAGCACGTAGCGTCCCCCGAACTCGACGATGATGAAGCGCTTGCCCACCGGATCCAGGGCGATCCCGCTGGGGCGACCGAGCGTGTCGCCGCGGATGGCCTGGGTCACCGCCCGATCCGGTCCGACCCGGAACACGCGGTCCGGCCCCGGATGCAACACGTTGCCCACGTCGTCGAACCGGATGCCTGTATCGGTGATGTACAGTGCGCCGGTCAAACCGACGACGATGTCATTCAAGAACACCGCCCCCAGCTTGGTCAAACTGACCGTGTCGATTAAGGCGCCCGTTTTCGCGTCGAACGCTCGTACGACGTCGATGTCGGCGACCCACAGCGTGTCGCCCTCGAGGGCCAGCCCCTTCGGGGCGTTGAGGGTGACGCCGCTGCGCCCGCCCTCGATGAACTTGAGATTCTCGACCGCTCCGTCCGGCCGGACGCGGCTGATGAAGCCGTTGTTGTCCTTCGCCGTGGGGCTGCCGTTGATGTTGGAGACGAAATAGATGTCCTGGGCGCTGTCGTGCAGCACCGATTCCGGCGCGAGGAACCCCTGCACCGTGGCGACCTTCGTCGCGGTCGAGGTCGGGGTCGCAGCGGGAGGCGATGTCGGCGCGGAGGGCGCGGCGGCGGCTGTCGTCTCCGGACGCGCGGCCGTCGTGTCGGACGTCGCGGGCGCCTTGTCGGGCCGCACGCAGGCAACGCCCAGAGCGCCCAGCGCGCCCAGCGCGGCACAGAGGATCGTCCCTCTCATGGATGATCTTCCTCCTCGGCTACGGCCTTGATGTGTCGCAGCACCCGCCAGTGGATCGCCGCGATCAGGCGGCCGGCGGGCAGGGTCCAGTAGCTCTGTGGAAACATGTCCACGACGTAGCGCGTGCGCCCCTCCAGGCGGGTGCGGTTTCCCGGCAACGGGATGAGCCGGAACTCCCCTTGGGTCGCTCGGAAGTACCCGTCGAGGTGCGGCGGGTTCACTTCGGCATACGGACTCCATTCGCGCATGGGGGCCGCCTGGGCGATGACGTCGAACGCGAGCCGCCGGTTCTCCTCCCACGCGGTGATCGGCTCGATGAAGCTTCCCGTTGTGAAGTCACAGTACCGCGTGGCACCCACGCCGGTCCCCTCGATCCGCGCGCGCAGCGGGGCGGCGACGCCCATGCGGAAGATCCACTCATCGGGCTCGGCCAGGTCCGGGAAGCTGACCACGCGCCGCCAGACGGCGGCAGGCGGCGCATCGATGTCGATGGCCGTCACGACCTCGTGGAACGGCGCGCGCTGCCGCGGGCTCACGAGCACCACGACCGGCGCGAGCAGCACTCCGGCGAGGAGCGGCGGCCCCGCGCCGCGCAGCGCCACTGCCCTGCCGAGGATCGCTCCGGGGACGGCGAGTAACGCCGCGAGCGGGAATGCCAGCGCGATGCAGACGACCCCTTCCAGCGCGAACACCAGCATGGCCCCGCCGGCGAGCGCCACCGCCACGAGCGCGACCTCGATCGTCCGGCCGGCGCTCTGCGCGTGCCGCGCGTTGAACACGTACGCGCTGATGTAGCCGATGGTGAACGGCACGCCCAGAAACAATCCGGCGGAATAGATGCGCCGCAGATAGACGCCGAGCAGCACGGTCGGGATCGTGATCGCCACCGCCGCCGCCACGCCCACCAGCCCGGCCCGCAGTCGGGAGTCGACCGCCGGCGTGGCGACGTCCGGGGCGACGGCAGCAGCCCGCGACGGCTGGAGCGCCAGCCACAGCATCGCCGCGTAGTTCACCACCGGAACGAAGAACAGCAGAGACCACCACGGCGAGTGCCCGGCGTCCACGGCGCGGCGCAGGGTCATGCTCACGCCGATCCACAGGAACGGCAGGGTCCACACGACCAGCGCCGGAGCGACCCAGTCCGGCGCGCCGCGCAGCACCTGCTGGCGCAGGGTCCAGACGGGGTCCAGGTAGCCGAGGGGGGTCCACCATCGGCGGACGCAGGCCCACACGACGCTCGCGTCCACCGTGTACTTGAGCAGCATGAGGACGGCGCCGCTTTGCACGTACGCGCGCCGGTCGACCGGATCGTGGAAGGAGAACCACAGGCGCAGCCAGCGCCTCAAGACGCCTTCGCCTCCTCCAGCTCTTTCTTGCGCACCTCCGCGACCTTCTGCGCCGCATCGGGCGGGACTTCCTGGTACACGTGGAACTTCGAGCGATACGTCCCGCGGCCGTGCGTGATCGAGTGCAGCGTGGTGGCGTAGCGGTCGAGCTCGGCTTCGGGGACCAGCGCCTTGACCCTGACCAGGCGGCCGTCGGGCTCGGTGCCGAGAATGTGGCCCCGGCGTGACGACAGATCGCCCATCACCGCGCCCTGGTAGTCGTCCGGCGTGGACACGTCGAGCTCGAGGATCGGCTCGAGCAGCACCGGCTTGCAGTTCGGGCTCACGTTCCGGAACGCCAGGATGCCGGCCATCTTGAACGACATTTCGTTCGAGTCGACGTCGTGGTAGGAGCCGTCGTATAGCTCGACCTTGAAGTCCACCACCGGATAGCCCGCCACCGGCCCACGCGCCGCCGCCTCCTGCACGCCGCGCTCCACCGCCGGGATGTATTGCCGCGGGATCACGCCGCCGACGATCTCGTCCAGGAACTGAAAGCCGGATCCCCGGGGCAGCGGGGCGATCCGGATCCAGCAGTCGCCGTACTGTCCGCGGCCGCCGGTCTGCTTCTTGTGTTTCCCCTGGCCTTCTGCTCGGGCGCGGAACGTCTCTCGGTACGCGATCTTGGGGCGTCCGATCTGCGCGTGCACGCCGAACTTGCGCGCCAGCCGCCCCACGATGATCTCGAGGTGCCGCTCCCCCAACCCGCGGATCAGCGTTTGCCCCAGCTCGCCGGAGTACTCGTGCTGGAACGTCGGGTCCTCCTCATGGAGCTTGTGCAGGCCGTTCGAGAGCTTCTCCTCCTCCCCCCGCTGCTTCACGTCGATCGCCTCGGTGATCACCGGCTCGGGGAACGGGATCTTGGGCAGCACGATCGCGTGCTCCTTGGTGGAGAGCGTGTCGTTGGTATGCGTGTCCCGCAGCTTGGCGACCGCGCCGATGTCGCCCGCGTGCAGCTCCGGAATCTCGATCCGTTCCTTCCCCTCCGTGACGCACAGGTGGTTCAGCTTTTCGACCGCCTCGCGGGGAGCGTTGTATACGTCCTGGCCGTTGCGGACGGTCCCGGAATACACCCGGAAGAACGTCACGTCCCCCACGTGCGGCTCTGAGATCGTCTTGAACACCTGTGCGACGAAGTGGCCCGCGTCCTCGGCCTTGAGCGTCACACGCTCCGCGCTTCCCCACTGCTGCGCGTCGACCGGCGGCCGCTCGGACGGGGCGGGAAACAGCTCCACCAGCTTGGCGAGCAGCGCCCGCATGCCGTACGTGAGCTCGGCGGCGCCGCAGAACAGCGGGAACAGCTCGCCCTTCGCCATGCCGGCCTTCATCGCCGCGATCGCCTCGTCGCGCCCGATCTCCTCACCCCCGAGGTAGCGCTCCAGCAGCGTGTCGTCCGTCTCGGCGATGCGCTCGATCAGCTCTTTGGAATACTGCTCGAACCGCGCCTGGTACTCGGGCGGCACGTCCGCTTCCTCGTACTCGCCGGCCTTCGTCCCCTTCTTGTACAAGTGGCATTTCTTGGAGAACAAATTGATGATCCCGTGGAAGGCCGGGCCTTCGCCCACGGGGATCTCCACTGGGATCACCTTCGGCGTGAGCCGCTCCTTGACCTGGGCATACACGCGCTCGAAGTCGGCGTGCTCCTTGTCCATCAGGGACACGAAGAACAGCCGCGGGATGCCGCGCGCCTCGCAGTAGTCCCACACCTTCTCGGTGCCCACCTCCACGCCGCCGGTGGCGGAGAGCACCACCACCGCCCCGTCGGCGGCGTGGACGCCCGCCAGCGCCTCGCCGGTGAAGTCGAGGTACCCCGGCGTGTCGATGAGGTTGAGCTTGGTGTCGAGCCACTCCGCCACGGCGAGGGCGAGGTTGATCGAGTACTTGCGCTCGATTTCGTCGGCGGTGTAATCGGTGAGGGCGGTCCCGTCCTTCACGGACCCGTGACGCTTGCTGGTACCGGCCACGAACGCGAGGGCATCGACGAGGGAGGTCTTGCCGCTCGCGCCGTGGCCGACGACCGCGACGTTGCGGATCTCCGGTGTCTTGTAGACGCGCATGGGCGCACGCTGCTCCTGCTGGGGGTGAGGAGAATATGGAGCACGAAACAGGAGACAGGCTAGGCATAGGCTAGACGCGCAGACGCACAGGGGAGAACAGCGAACGGGGCGGGGGAAACCCTGTTTACTCAAGCTGTTCACCACTGTGCGTCGGTGCGTCTAGGTGTTGAAGGCCTGCGCCCTTGCCACTCGCTCCTGTGCGCTCTTAGGCAGCCACAACGCCGCCAGTCCACCTAGCAGCATCACCCCTCCCGCCAGGAAAAACGTGCTTCGTTGGCCGAGCCCGTCGTACGCCCACCCGGCGGCGAGCGGGCCGACGCTGCGGCCCAGCGCGGCGAACGCCTGGGCGGCCCCGAGGATGGTGCCTTGTTCCGTGGGGTCTGCGTACACGGACACCAGACCCGACGCCGCGGGAGCGAACAGGCTGTTCGTGAAGGCGAGCGGGACCGTCCAGGCGTACACCAGGAGACTCGTGTCGGCCCATGGCAGCACGGCGATGCTCACTCCCATCCCGAACAAGCCGATGATCAGCAAGGCCCGCGCGCCGGTGTGCCGCTCGATCCGACCGAACAGAAAGCCCTGAACCAGTGCGGCGATCGCACCGATGAGGACGAAGAGCCAGCCCAGCTCCCTCGCTCCCCAGGCGAATGCCTTGGCCGTGTGGAGGGGCAAGGCAACTGTGTAGCCCGCGAACGAGAACGGCGCCAGGAGCCATACAAGCATCAGGGGCCGGAGCTCGTTCCGGGCGAGCGCTTGCGCCATGTGACCGAAATCGAACAATGGCCGCGCGGTGCGGTGCTCGACGGCAAGCGACTCCCGCAAGATGGCGCTCGCCGAAAAGAAGTTGGCCACCGACAGGCCGGCGGCGATGAGCCCCGGTGCGAGATGACCCAGGTAGTGGTCGGCGAGCCCGCCGATCAGGGGGCCGAGCACGAATCCGATCCCGAACGCGGCCCCGATGAGACCCATCCCGCGGGCCCGCTCCGCCGGCGACGTGATGTCGGCCATGTATGCCTGCGCCGCCGAAATGTTGCCACTCGCCAACCCGGAGATCACGCGCGCCACGAACAAGACCGCGTACGACGGCGCGAACGCGAACAAGACGTAGCCCAGGGCGTTGATGACCATCGTGGTGAGCAGAATCGGTCTGCGGCCGATCCGATCCGACAGCCGGCCCAACAGCGCCGTCGCCAGGAACTGCATGGCGGAGAAGACGAACACGAGCGCGCCGTACCCGATCCCCTTCGCCCCGAACCGGAGGGCGTACACAGGCAGGATCGGGATCACGATCCCGAACCCGATCAGATCGATGAGGACCGTGAAAAAGATGACCGCGAAGCGTGAGCGGGCGGCGGGCATAGGGGCTAGAATCTACACGCCCCTCAACGGAAGCGTCCCATGGCAACCTGGCACCGCCTCGGCGACACGGCCGAGCTGCGCTCGCGCGTCCCCTGCGCTCTCAAGCTCGACCGCTGGTCGGTCGCGCTGTTTTTCCACGACGGCCAGTTCCGGGCGATCGGCAACACCTGCAACCACAAGGGGGGCCCGCTGTCCGAAGGCCGCCTGCACGGCGAGTTCGTGATGTGCCCCTGGCACGCCTGGGAGTACAGCGTGATCACGGGCAAGGGGCCTGCGGGTTACGACGAAGAGCAGGTCCCGGTGTTCGCGGTGGAGGAGCGGCCCGATGGCGTGTACGTGCAGACCCCGCCCGCGCTGCCGCGCAAGCTCGTCAAGCACAAGCCGTCACACCTGCTCGAGCGGCACGTAAAGCCCGCGGGCGCGCCGCCTCGGGTGCTCCTCATCTCCACCACCGCGATGGACGACGTCAACCCGCGCTTCTCCACCTCCGACGCCCTGCTGGAGCACGCGCTCGACCAGGCGAAGCGCCGGGGAGCGGACACCCAACACGTGAAGCTGCGCGATCTCAAGTTCCGGCACTGCGAGGGCAACTACTCCAAGGCCGCGCACGCCTGCACCTGGCCCTGCGCCATCACCGAGCGCGATCCGGAGGACCAGCTCACCGCCGTGTACGAGGGACTGGTGCATTGGGCGGATGTTGTGCTGATCGCTACGCCCATCCGCTGGGGCAACGCGTCGTCCCTGTACTACAAGATGATCGAGCGGCTGAACTGCGTACAGAACCAGGTCACCATCCGCAACCAGGTGTTGATCAAGCACAAGATCGCGGCGTTCATCATCACCGGCGGCCAGGACAACATCCAGGCCGTGGCCGGCGCGATGTTCACCTTCTGGGCCGAGCTCGGCTTCGTGTTCCCGCCGTTCCCATTCATCGCGCACTCCCGGGGCTGGGACGCGGAAGACATGCAGAACAACGTGCGGCAGGTGAAAATGAGCGACACCCTCAAGGAAGCCGCCTACGAGCTGCTCGACCGCGCGGTCGACTTCTGGACCATCATCGACCGCCACAAGGCTGAAATGGACAAGCCGATGGAGCGGGCGGGACGCAAGGCGAGCACTCTGCCCGAGCCGGAGGAAACCGAGGAGATGACCGCATGAGCCGTCGCATGGACGTCGCCAAGGCCTACGAGAAGGCGCTGTTCGCCGGGAACCGGGTGGAAACGGGGAGCTACTTCACTGATGACATCGTCTATTGGGTGGCGGGCGCTCCCCGGATCGGCGGCGAGTGGCGAGGCCGCGAGGCGGTGCTCGATGCCCTCTGGAACCGCGAGCCCGGCCTGGGCGCCGCGGACTGGGGATACGAGGACGTCTGGCGCGATTGGTACGAAGCGGAGGAGCGCGTGATCGTGGAGGTCCGCGAGCGCTCGTGGTTGAAGTCCGAGCCGAAGGACGTGATGGACCAGCGGACGTGCTGCATCCTCAGGTTTCGGGGAGATCGGATCGGCGAGATTCGGGACTACACCGACAGCCGCATATACGAGGAATTTCTGAAGCGCCACCACAGCGACTTGCCCAAGTTCAAGCAGCGCTAGCGAGTACCCGTGTGATCCGCGTCACGCTGTTAACGCTTCGCCCGCTGCCCGGGTCTTATCTCCGACCTTAACCGGGACCACCTGTATGCGACGTCAATTCGCCCTCTTCGCCGCCCTGGCGCTGGCTGCGAGCGCTCCTCGAGTACTCTCGGCTCAGGACTCGGCCGCGGCGAAGCAGGACCGCAAGGAAGTCCGCCACGACCGCCGCGAGCTGCGCGGCGACCGCAAGGACATCCGCCACGACACTAGGGACGTCCGGCAGGATCGCCGGGACGTGCGGCAGGACCTGAAGAGTGGTGATACCACGGACGCGCGGCGCGATGCCCGCGACCTGCGGCGGGATCGCCGCGACCGGCGCCACGACGTGCGCGACGCACGCAGGGATCGCCGGGATTTGCGGCAGGATCGGAAGGACGTACGAGAGGACAAGCAGGAGAAGAAGGACAGCACCAAGTAGCCGGGCCAAGCACTGCTAGACGCACAGACGCACAGCGGTGAACAGTGAGAGTGAACAGGTAGTCCCATTCACTCCGTTCTGTTCTCCCCTGTGCGTCTGCTGCGTCTGTGCGTCTAGTCTATCGTGTCCAAGTGACGGTCCCGGAGCCGGGCCCACCAATAGAGCGGGACGGCCAGCAGCAGCGTCAGCCCGCTCCACGTCCATGCCGCGCCGATCGAGCGGGTCCGCGCGACCCAACCCCAGGCCGTCTGCCCCAGCACGCCGCCGCTGTTCGCGAACATCGAGTCGAGCGAGATGATCGTCGCCCGCTGGGCCGAGGGGATGTGCGCGTTCAGATAGGCCTGCTTCACGGGGAGCGCGAGGCCGATCGCCACGCCGTACAACAGGTAGAGCCCTACGACGGCGAAGAAGTTCGTGAGTAGGCCGCAGGCGACCGCGAGTCCCGCCTGGGCACCGGTCGAGAGGATGAGCACTCCGGTGCGCGTCCGCACGACGCGGGAGAGCGGCGCGACGAGCGCGTTGCCCACGATGAGGCTCAAGCCGACCAACGCGCTGATCACGCCGTCCACCCACACGACGTCGCGCCCCAGGAGGTCGAGGAAGTAGCGCTGCCAGCTGTAGAAACCGAAGATCATGAAGCTCATCGAGACGAGCGACGCCAGCATCACGGGGCGGAGGACCGGACTGTTCAGTCCGTAGCGCAGGCCTTCGACGAACACGCGCCGCAGCTCGGGCCCCACGCGCCGCAGCTCGAGTGCCCGCGGCGTGAATCCGAGCTCCGGCATGCGAAACCACGCGAGCAGGAACAGCGGCACGACGAGGGCAGCCCGCACCAGGTACGGGACGTAGAGCCTGATGTCGCCCAGCAGGCCGCCGCCGATCGTCCCGACCAGCATCGCGGCCCCGAAGTACATCTGGCCGCGGGCGAACACGGGCTCCAGCGGCTCCGCGTAGCCGGTGGCCGTGAGGGCGTCCACCAGCCAGGCGTCCACGGCACCCGTGTAGAACGTGTATCCCAGCCCGAGCAGCAGCGAGATCCACAGGAACCCCCCGAACCCCCACCCTCGCCAGGCGCAGGCGACGTACAACAGCGTCGTGGTGAACAGGGTGACGAGACACAACAGCAGCGACACGCGCCGTCCCACCGTATCCGCCACCACGCCGGTCGGAATCTCGAACACCATCGAGCCGAACGTGAACGCGGCGTTGGTCAAGAGCACCTGCTGGATGTCGAGCCCGGCGCCCATCTTGAACAGCGTGTCGATCCCCCAGATGAGCGACATCGCCAGGTTGAACAGGCCCGTGATAGCGAAATAAGTACGGATGATCTGGGCGCTCACGCGGCCACCACCGCCGTGTCGCGCCACGACTTGAGCGCCGTCGCGGTGAGGATGACGATGCCCCCGATCGCGGCCAGCGGGCCGGGGGTTTCACCGTGCGCGAGCCACGCCCACACGGGACTCAGCACCGGCTCGACCAGCAAGAACAGCGAGGCCTCGAGCGCGGGCACTTGGACGATCGCGCGCGACAGGAACACGTACGCGAGGCCGAGCTGGAACACCCCGAGGTAGATCACGATCACCCAGTCGATGGCGCGCCCCGCCGCGAACGGGAGCGCGCCCGGCACGCAGACCAGAAAGACGATCAGGTTGCCGCACGCGGCGGCGGCGGCGATCGGGCCGTGGCCCGCGCCCCCCTGGCGGGCGAGCCAGCGGTAGCCCGTGACCGTGAACGCCCACGCCACGGCGCTGCCAGCCGCGAGCACGTTGCCGACAACGGGGTCCGGGGCCGTGGCGAAGTGTCGGTGTCCGCCCACGAACAGCAGGGTCAGGCCCACCGTCAGCACGCCCATGAACGCCAGGTCCGCGGCCTGCACGCGCTCCTTCAGGAGCCATGGCGCTAGCGCCACCACGAACAGCGGGTTCGTCGCCTGGAGGAATACCGTATTGGCGGCCGTCGTCAGCTTGTTCGCGAACACGAACAGGAGACCCGCGGCAGCGTAGCCGACGCCGACCAGCCCCACGCGCCAGCTCCACCGGTGCCGCGACTCGGGAATCAGCACGAGGATCGCCAGCATCGCCACCAGCGCGCGGATCGCGGCGATCTGCGAGGGGCCGAAGGCGCACCACTTGATGGCGGCGCCAGCTGTCGAAAAGCACAGCGCCGCGAGCACGAGCTGCAGGCGCGCCTTCACGGCAGGGTGCTGTGCAGCCAGTCACGCGCGACGGTCGCGATGTCCCGATGCTCGACGTCCGCGAGCGCGTTGAGTCGTCGCATCTCGGCATCCGAGATGCGGCCCGCGAGCTGGTCGAGGGCCGCCGCCAGCCCCTCGTGCCGCGCGAGCGTCGCCTGGCGAATCACCGGCGCGGCTTCGTAGGGGGGGAAGTAGTGGCGGTCGTCCTCCAGCACCACGAGGTCGAGCGCTTGAATCTGGCCATCGGTCGAGTTCCCGGCGATCACATCGACCTTGCCCTGCGCGAGCGCACGATACGTGAGACCCAGGTCCATCGCGAGCGGCGGGGATGCGAACCGCAGGCCGTACAGGGCCGCGAGCCCCCCGAAGCCGTCGGCCCGCTCGAGGAACTCGTAGCCGAATCCCGCCTTCCAGCGGGGTGCCACGCGCGCCAGGTCGGAAATGCGGGTGAGCCCGTAGCGTGTGGCGTCGCGGCGCCGCACGGTGATCGCGAACGTGTTGTTGAAGCCGAACGGCTTGCCCCACACGAGCCCGAAGCGCTGCGCGTAGTCGCTCGCCACCACGCGAGCGACGCTGTCGCGATCGGCCACCGGGGCGTGCTTGAGGACCGCGGTGTACGCGGTCCCGGTGTACTCCACGTAGAGATCGATCTGGCCCGCCGTAATCGCCTGATGGCAGACGAACGTGCCGCCGAGATGGAAGCGGCGCGCCACCGGGAGGCCGGTGCGGCGCTCGATCTGCTGCGCCACGATCTCGCCCAACAGGTCGGACTCCGTGAAATTCTTTGACCCGACGACGATGCGATCGCCATGGCGGCAAGCTCCGATAAGGCTGGCGATGGCGAGGAGCCACCGTCCGCCCGCCCGCCCGTCCGCCCGTCCGCCCCTCACCGCGCCCGCCAGGCGAACCGCCGCTCCGCGAGGCCGAACAGCGCGTCCGCCGCGAGCGCCATGAGGGCCGCCGGCAGAGCACCGGCCAGGATCAGGGTGTCGTCCACCACCGCCACACCCCGGAAGATGTACACACCGAGTCCGCCGGCGCCGATGGCGGCCGCGATCGTCGCCGTCCCCACGCTCACCACGGTGGCGACGCGTACGCCCGCCAGGATCACGCCCAAGCCGAGTGGCAGCTCGACCTGGGTGAGGAGCTGCCAGTCGGTCATGCCCATGCCACGACCGGCCTCACGCACCGCCGGATCCACGCCGGCGATGCCCGTATACGTGTTCCGGACGATCGGGAGCAGCGCGTAGACGACCAGCGCGACGATCGCCGTCGTGGCCCCGATCCCGCCGATGAACGGCAGCGGGATGAGAAACCCGAACAGGGCCAGGCTGGGAATGGTCTGAAACACGTTGGCAAGCCCCAAGACCGGTCCGCGCCAGGCGGGCCGCCGCGTGAGTAAGACGCCGCCCGGTACCCCCACCACGACGGCGATGGCGGTCGATGTCGCGACCAGCGACAGATGTTGTCCCACGAGTCCCAGGACTTCCCCGGAGTTGCGGGCGTAGAAATCCCAGAGACTCATGTCGCCCTCGATGCATTCACGCAGCCTCCATGAACTTCTTGCACTCCGGATGTTCGCTCTCGCGGAACTCCTGGGGTGTCCCGAGAAACACCAGTTTCCCCTGGTGCATGAGCCCGATGCGCGTCGCGAGCATCAGCCCTTCGCGCACGTCGTGCGTGACGAACACCATCGCCTGGCCGAGGCGCTGCTGCAGGGCCTGGAACTCGCGCTGCAGCTCCACACGCGTGATCGGGTCCAGGGCGCCGAACGGCTCGTCCAGCAGCAGCAGCGGCGGGTCCGCCGCGAGGGCGCGTGCCACACCCACCCGCTGGCGTTGGCCGCCCGAGAGCTGATGTGGATGGCGCAGAAGGAAGGTACCGGGGTCCAGGCCCACGATCGCCAGCAGCTCGCGTACGCGCGCCGCGATGCGTGGGGGCTCCCACCCCTCGAGCCGCGGGACGAGCCCGACGTTCCGCGCCACCGTGAAGTGCGGGAACAAGCCCACCTCCTGGATGACGTACCCGATGCGGCGTCGCAAACGTGTCGCGGGCAGATCGCGGGCGCGCGCTCCCGCGATTCGCACCTCACCGGCCGTCGGCTCGAGCAGCCGATTGATGAGCTTCAAGGTCGTGGTCTTACCGGAGCCGCTGCGGCCCAGCAGCACCAGCGTCTCCCCGGCGCCCACGGTAAAGGAGACATCCCGCACGAGGAAACGTCCGTCTCCCGTTTCCCGTTTCCCCTTTCCCGGCAGCTCATAACCGAGCCCTTGGACCTCGAGGGGCCTCGTCACGCGGGAGCGGCGAGCGCCATGAGGAGCCGCCGGTCGTCGCTCGCAGCCTGCCAGCGCACGGCGAGCCCCGCGTCCGAGAGAATCCGCAGGAAGGTCTCGGCGGCGTACTTGTACGAGTGATTCATGTCGAGCCGCTCTCCCCGGGCCAGCCGCAAGGCTTCGCCGCCGAGCAAGGCCTCCACGTCCCGGCCGGCCCGGAAGTGCTTCGGGATCAGATGCAGCCCGGGGAGACGCGGATCGTCGGCCGCTTCGAACACCAGCTGGCCGTCGGTGTCACGGATGCCAACCGCGTTGAGCGGCGCCCAGGCGAACCGACGGTTCAAGGGATTGTCATAGCCGGCGACCGTCGCGTCACCGGCGTAGACCTCGCCGTCCACGAGGAGTGCGTCGCCCGCCCGCAGCAGTCGCGCCAGGTCCCGCGCCTCCGCGATGGGATCAAACGCGCCGAGCGTGTTCCCGATGAGCAGCACGAGCCGGGGCGGCGTCTCGGGCTCGGCCGCGAGCGCCTGCAATTGGGTCGGATTCGTGAAGTCCGCCTTGATCCCCTGCGCCGGGAACCCCGCGGCGAGGGCTCCGGCGCACGCCATTTCCAGCAGCGCCTGGCTCGTGTCCACCGCGACGTAGGACACGCGGGCGCCGCGCTCGCGCAGCGCCTCGAGCAGCAGCAGATCCTTGTCACCCTGGCCCGCGCCGAGGCTCACGACCTCGAGTGGAGCGACCGGAAACAGGCGCGCGAGCTCCGCGCCCGAACGCGCGATCAACGAGCGCGAGCGCACGAAGTTGCGATACGCGCCGTCCGAGCACAGGGCCAACCAGGCGCGCACCGACAGGGGGAACCAGTAAAAGAACTTCTCCGGCAGCCGCCTCGCATGAAACGCGGAAACGAATTCGTCCGCGAGAGCGTTCTCCGTAAGCAGTGCGTGAATCGAGATCATGGAGCGTTGAGAATTACCGGTTGACGGGTGTGACGGCAACCCGTAGGATTCATTGACTAGCCGTCTTGCTGGCCTTTCTAATCTGGAGGAAGCGATGCAGATCGTCGAAACGCAGGAACTCGTGCCCAGCTGTCATCGTCCCGAGATCGTCGAGACGGCGGAGCTGGTACCCACCTGCCACTCCTAAGGGAGCGGCTCTGATGCGCCCGGGGGCCCGGCTTGACGTCGGGCCCCCTCCGCGTTTGTGGACCTCCGAGCCGCGCCTCGGGTTCGGAGGCTGGGCCGTAGGGGGGACGTCCTGGGGCGCCGCCACCGACGAGCGCGACCGGTTCGCCGCCGTGACGCGGGCCGTCGAGCGCGGCGTCACGTTTTTCGATACCGCCCCGACATACGGCGATGGCGCCTCGGAGGTCCTGCTCGGACGGGCGCTCCGCGCGGACCGCGACCGCGTCGCCATCGCCACCAAGGTCGGACCGCGCGACGACGCGCGTACCTCGCTCGAAGCCTCGCTGCGCCGCCTGCAAACCGACTACGTCGACCTGGTGCAGCTGCACGAAGCGATCGAGCGCTGGGAGTGGCGGCTCGACGAGCTCCACGAGCTGCAGATCGCCGGCAAGGCCCGCGCCATCGGTCTGTGCAATGCCACCCACCTCCAGCTCGCCCGCGCGCTCGAGCTCGTGCCGCTCGTCGCCTACCAGGGACCCTACAACCTGTTCGACCGCGACGTGGAGCAGCGCGAGCTGCCGCTGTGCCGCGAGCGCGGGCTCGGCTTTCTCGCGTATCGGCCGCTCGCCGCCGGCCTCCTGACGGGCAAGTACTCCGCGCCGCCACAGTTTCCCGCGGGCGACCACCGCGCCGGCATCTACTGGTTCAGGGGCCGGGAGTTCACTCGGCGTCGCGCCGCGATCGAGCGGCTCGAGCCCCTGGCCCACCGCCGCGGCACGTCGCTCGCCACCCTGGCCCTGGCGTGGGTATTGCAGCGCCCGGGGGTCTCGATCGTGCTCGCGGGTGCACGGACCGCGGCCCAGGTGGACGAGAACCTCGGGGCGGCTGACCTCGGGCTCACGCTCGACGACGTGGCCGCGGTCGACGCCATCGTGGGCGAGGCGTTCCGTCCGGTGCGCGCCAGCGCGCGCGCCCGCACGCTCGCCGCCGACTGGGGCGACCGCGAGCGCCACGTCGTCGAGCACCTAGACGGCTCCAAGAGCTACGAAGCGATCGCGGCCGAGTGGACCGACCACGGCGGGCCGCCGATGATCGCGGCGCAGGTCAAGGTCTTGTGTGACCAACTCGCCGAGCAGGGGTTAATAGACTAGTGCGGAGTGCGGAATGCGGAATGCGGATTTGATGGTCGGCGCCTTCTACAATCCCCACCTCGGGCGCGAGCTCGCTGGGGCGACCGGCATCGATCACCTTGCCATGGCCGATCCCCCCTCGGCGAACGACCCGTGGTGGCCGGCGATCCGCGAGCGCTACACGCTGCTGCTCCACGACTACCTGGGCCAGTTGTCCGAGCCGCTCGACGAGCGGTCGATCGCGCGGGCGCGGGCGCTGGCCGAGCTCTATGGCACCCCGTGGGTGGCGGAGCACTTCCAGTGCCTCCACACCGCGGACGGCGTATACAATCTCAACTATGTCTTCCCGCCCCTCTACACCGAAGAATTCCTCGACCGCTTCGTGCGCAACGCGACTGCGCTCCAGGCTCGATTGGACCAGCCGCTCGTGATGGAGAACATTCCCGGCTTCTTCGACGTGGCGGCGAGCCAGTGGCCGGAGCCGCTCTGGCTGCGGCGCTTCTTCGAGGCGACCAAGGCGGGCTTCCTGCTCGACCTGCCACACGTCTGGCTCGAGGCCCACTATCACCACCGCGAGCCGGAGACGTGGCTCGCCGAATTCCCGCTCGAGCACGTGGTGGAGCTGCACGTCGCCGGCGTCCGAGACGACCGTGACCTGGGCGGCCCGTGGATCGCGCCGGCGGAGCCCTCGGACGACATGCTCGCGTTCGCGGCGCATGCAGTGAGGCGCTGCCCGCGGGCCAAGGCAGTCACGTTCGATGCGTTTTCGCCGTCTCTCACGGCGGAAATCCTGCTGCGGAGCGTGGAGCGGATTCGGGAGGCGCTGTGAGGATCGTCGCGGTGGCGCTGCTCGCGCTCGTGCCGGCGGACACCGTGATTCCCGCGGGCACCCACATCCCGATCCGCTTCGTGCAGCGCGTCACCAGCGGCAAGGACACCGTGGGCACGCCGGTGCTGGTGCAGACCATGGGTGCCGTGATGCGCGATTCCTGCGTGATCGTGCCACCCTACCTCCGGGCGAAGGGGCATGTGGTCGTCTCGAAGGGCGGCGGCCGATTCGGCCGGCACGGCCGGCTCGGTCTGCGGTTCGACTCTCTGGAGGTCCGCTCGGGCCGTTGGGCGGCGATCTCCGGCCTGCTCGACACGCTGGAGTACGCCCAGCCGGGAGCGCTCACCGACTCCGGTCTCGTTTCGAGCGGGAAGACGTCCGTCGGCGGCGTCGGCAAGAAACTCGTGCCGGCCGGGGTAGCGGCCGCGGTAGACATAGCCGCCGTGCCGGTGGCGCTCTTGGGCGGCTTTTCCCTCATTCGCCGGGGACCGCCCGTGCGAATCCTCGCCGGAGAGATCGGCGGCATCCGGCTGACCGAACCGCTGGTCATCCCGGACGAAGGCCGGTGCGACCCGGCGGCCGCACACCGCGAGCTGGCCGAGCTCCCGGCCCTGCCCCAGTTCGTCCCGCGCTCGGCGAACCGCGGCGGTACCGTGCTGGGCGACCCGTTCAACGTGGTGCTGCTGGGCAGCGCGACCGAGATCGATAGCGCGTTTCGGGGCGTCGGTTGGATCCGCGCCCAGAAGCCGTCGGTACTGGCCGTCACGAAGGAGTTCACCGCCGCCATCGCCAGCCGCCCGGCGATGAGCGCTCCGGTGAGCACGCAGTACTTCGAGGGGCGACCCCAGGATCTCGCGTACGAGCTACCCGGCCCGAATGTCCGGATTCGCCACCACATCCGGATCTGGCTGCTCGACACGCTCGCGCTCGTCTGGGTCGGGGCCGCCAACAAAGACGTGGGCGTGATCTTCAAGCCGTGGGAGCCGCAGGCCACGCACCGCATCGACGCGCACATCGATCACGAGCGCGACCGCGTCGTCCGCGATCTCGAAGCAAGCGGGTGCGGTGACCTGGTGGACTACATGACCATCCCGGGGGCCGTCACCGCGGCGCGCAACGTGTCCGGCCAGAAGATCGTTTCCGACGGCCGCACGGCCGTGGTGCGGCTGCGATCGTGTGGCGCAGCGACGGTGCCGTGATCTCCCCCTCGAGCGATCGGGCGTTGCAGGACGACGTGATCCGCGCGCTTGCCGATGCAACGTACCGTGCGTCCGCCGACTGGCGGCGCCGTGGGCTGGCCGATCCCGACCGCCTGGAGCGGTATGCGCGCTTCCTGGCGCGCCATTTCTATTACGAGCGTATCGTCCAGTTCTTCAAGTATTCCCGCGCGCTGGCGCGCGTCACCGCGCGGGCGCCGGAGGTGGTCCTCGAAGGGGATGGCTTCGCCGTCCTGCTCCCGAGCGTGGTGCTCGGCAGCCGGGAGACGGCCCAGGCGGTCGCCCGACTGGTCGTGGCACACGTCGCCGCGACGCGCGCCCCGATTCCGTACCTCTCGGATCTGCTCCGATACGAAGCGGCGATGATGCTGGTCGAGGCGGGCCCCCGCGTCTGGCGAGAGACCGGGAAGGGGGAAGGGGGAAACGGAAAAGGTGAGCCCCCGCAGACGGTGGAGGGGACGGTGCTCCTGGATCTGCAATACGATCTTCCAGCGGTGCTACCCAAGCTGCTCCAGCCCTGGACGGAGCTGCCGCGCGCGCCCGAGGTGCCCACGCAGCTGCTCGTCGCACGATCACCGCACGGGCGCGTGGCCGTGGCGCGAAGCGACGCCGGCGTAGCCGCCGTGGTACAGCTCGCCGACGGGAAGCGGACGCTCGAGCAGCTCGCGGCGGGGGCGGGGCTCCCCGTGGGGCAGCTCGAGGCGACGTTGCAGGGCCTCGTGGAGCTCGGCGCCGTGCGATTCTCGACCGGCAGCTAGATGGAAGTCCAGATCTTCGGTATCCGAAAGAGCGCCGACACGCGCGCCGCGCTGCGCTTCTTCGCCGAGCGCCGGGTCAGGACCCACTTCGTCGATCTGAACGAGCGCGCCGCCTCGCCCGGCGAGCTGCGCCGCTTCGCCCAGAAGTTCGGGGTCCGCGCCCTGATCGACCGCGACGCCAAACACTTCGCGGAGCTGGGCCTCGGGTCGGCGCTCTTATCGGAGGAGCGCTGGCTCGAGAAGCTGGCCCTGGAGCCGCTGCTGCTCCGCATGCCGCTGGTCCGCCACCAGCAACAGCTGAGCATGGGCCCGGCAGAGGAGACGTGGCGGGCCTGGGTCGCCGCCGGGAAACAGTCCGCGTAGCTTCCGAACAACCGCCCATCACCGGAGCCGCCTGTGACCACCAAGTACGAGAGTGCCGATCTGCTGCTCAAGCTGTACGACCTGCGCCGCGAGGCCGTCATGCGGAAGGCGCGCGCCTGGTTCCGCGAGCAGTTCGCCCCGGCGAGCGCCGAAGAGATCCTCACGGTGTATCGCGGCAAGACCAGCGCGCCCTATCGCATGGTGACGACGTATTGGAACATGGCGGCCACGCTCGTGCTGCACGGCGCCATCGACGAGCAGATGTTCGCCGACGTGAACGGCGAGCACATCATGGTATACGCGAAGCTCCGGCCGTTCCTCGGCGAGCTGCGCGCGCGGCTCAACAATCCGACCTACCTGGAGAAGCTCGAGCAAGTGATCCTGCGGCTGCCCGATGCCGAAGCCAGGCTCGCCCGATTCCGGCGTCCCGCGCAATCCGGGAAAGCGGGCTCACGCGGGCGCCCGAGAGCCGCGTGACCGCCGCGGCCATCCCCCGCCCGGTCGCCGCCGAGTACGCCCCGTACTACGGGCGCTACATCGACAAGGTCCCCGACGGGGACCTGCTGCGCACCCTCGAGGATCAGGGCCGCGAGACGCAAGCCGTCCTCGCCGGCCTGTCCGAGGCCAAGGCGCTGTACCGCTACGCCCCCGGGAAATGGAGCGTCAAGGAGGTGGTCGGGCACGTGACCGACACCGAGCGCGTGTTCTCCTATCGCGCGCTGCGCTTTGCCCGCGGCGACGCGACCGCGCTCCCGGGCTTCGATGAGAACGCCTGGGTGCCGGCCGGGAGCTTCGACGCACGTTCCCTTGCGGACCTGGCCGCCGAGCTCGACGCCGTGCGGCGCGCCACCCTCGCCCTGTTCCGGGGCCTCGACGCCGCCGCCCTGGCCCGCCGCGGCACCGCGAGCGACAACGCGGTCTCGGTGCGCGCGATCGCCTGGATCATCGCGGGCCACGAGCGCCACCACGTGGCCCTCCTGCACGAGCGCTACAAAGTATGATTCCGGCGCTCTTCCTGCTCCTCGCAGCGGCGGCACAGGGAGACACCGGCAGCTTCGTTATCAGGAACTTCCGATTCGCGAGCGGGGAGACGCTGCCCGAGCTGCGGCTCCACTATCGCACCCTGGGGCACCCCCGACGCGACGCCGTGCTGATCCTGCACGGCACCGGCGGGTCGGGCGACCAGTTCCTGTCGCCGCTGTTCGCCGGGGAGCTGTACGGCCCCGGCCAGCCGCTCGACACCTCGCGCCACTACCTGATCCTGCCCGACAACATCGGGCACGGGCGCTCGTCCAAGCCGAGCGACGGACTGCGCTCCCGATTCCCCCACTATGCCTATGAGGACATGGTGGCCGCGCAGTACCGGCTCGTGACCGAAGGCCTGCGCGTGAATCATCTGTTGCTGGTGATGGGCACGTCGATGGGGTGCATGCACAGCTGGATCTGGGGCGAGCGCCATCCTGAGTTCATGGACGGTCTCGTGCCGCTCGCCTGCCTACCGACCCAGATCGCGGGGCGGAACCGGATGTGGCGCAAGCTGATCATCGACGACATCACGGGTGATCCCGACTGGAAGAACGGCGACTACGCCACCCAACCCCGGGGGCTGCGCGCCGCGCTGCAGCTCCTGTTCATCGCCGGGAGCGCCCCCCTCGTGCAGCAGCGGCTCGGGCCTGGTCGCGACTCCGCCGACGCCTACATCTCCCGCTGGATCGACACGCGCCTCGCCGAAACCGACGCCAACGACCTGCTCTACCAGGTCGCGGCCTCGCGCGACTACGACCCCAGCGGCGCGCTCGAGCATGTCACGGTGCCCGTCCTGGCGATCAACTCCGCGGACGACTTCATCAACCCGCCGGAGCTGGGGATCATGGAGCGCTTGATCACACGCGCGAAGCATGCCCGCTACGTTCTCATTCCGATCAGCGACAAGACGCGCGGCCACGGCACCCACACCGTGGCCACCACCTGGAAGGAATACTTTGCGCCGTTCGTCGCTTCGCTGGAGCGCCGGTAGGCCCAGCCTGTCTCGCCCGTTCACCCGTCCCCGTCCCGCAGCCTGCGCAGGAACGCCGGGGGATCGTTGAGAAAGGCACGGGTCAGCGCCACGTGCTCGAGGTCCTCGTACCGGACCGGGGAGATGGGCACGCGATCGAAACTGTAGATCGCGGCGCCGGGAAATGCGAGCAGCATGGGCGAGTGCGTCGCGATGATGAACTGCGCGCGGCCGGCCCACTCGAGCAGTAGCGCCAGCAGCCCGAGCTGGTTTTGGGGCGACAGCGGGGCTTCGGGCTCGTCCAGCAGGTACAGGCCGTCCGGAACGAACCGACCCTGGAACAGGTTCAGGAACGCCTGTCCGTGCGACCGCGCGTCCGGGTCGCGCCCGTAGCGACGCTCCATGTCGCCGAGCGACGCACGCACCGGACCAGACGCGAGGCCCTTCGCGTAGCTCGACCGATCGGCGTACGCGACATCGATCTCCGTGAGTCGCTCCTCGAGCTCCCGCTGCTCGGCGGCGAGCCGGCGTTGGAACCCGAAGAAGTCCTCGGCGCGGAGGAAGAACCCGCGATGGGTTCGTTTCGCCCAGGTGAGCTGGAGCCGCCGGGCCAGTCGTCGTTGTGCCTCGAGCGTGCCATCCCGCCCGATCTCGGCGGACCCCACCGTGGGCAGGTTGGCGGCCGCGGCCAGCGCCTCGAGCAGCGTGGACTTGCCAGAGCCGTTCTCGCCCACGAAGAACGTGACACGGGCGGACAGGTCGAGCGGCGGCAGCGTCCGGATGGCCGCAATCGAAAAGGGGAAGTCGGTGTCGCGGGGGGCCGGCGCCCGCTTCAGACTCACCCGCTCGAGCTGCGAGTGCTGCGTCACCGATACCCCGCCGCCTGCAGGCTGAATAGCTCGGCGTACAGGCCGCCGCGCGCCACCAGATCTTCGTGCGTCCCCTGGTCGATCAGCTCGCCGCCCTGGAGCACCAGGATCCGGTCCGCCATGCGCACGGTCGAGAAGCGGTGGGAGATGAGCACGGCCATCCTCCCCTTCGTGAGCTCGGCGAACCGCAGGAACACCTCGTACTCGGCGCGCGCATCGAGCGACGCCGTCGGCTCGTCCAGGATCAGGACCTGCGCATCGCGCATGTAGGCGCGCCCCAGGGCGACCTTCTGCCACTCGCCTCCCGACAGTTCCACGCCGCCGTCGAACCGGCGGCCTAGCATCTGGTCGTAGCCCTTCGCGAGCCGCGTGGCGACCGAGTCGGCCAGGCTGCGGCGCGCCGCCTCCCGCACGCGCACGTCGTCGTCGAGCGCCTCGACCTGACTGACTCCGATGTTCTCCTTGAGCACGAAATCGTAGCGCACGAAGTCCTGGAAGATCACACCGATGTTGCGCCGCAGGCTGGCGAGATCGTAGTCGCGTAGATCCACCCCGTCGAGCAGCACGCGACCCTCGTCCGGATCGTACAGCCGTGCCAGCAGCTTCACGAGCGTCGTCTTGCCGGCGCCGTTTTCCCCGACGAGCGCGATGCGCTCTTCCGGTGCGAACGTGAAGGTGAGGTGACGCACCGCCCAGCGGTCCGAGCCCGGATAGCGGAAGCCGACGTCCTGGAACTCGAATCCCCGCCGGATCGGCACCGGCACCGGCCGCGCGCCGGGCTTGGACGTCACGCGCGGCTCCACGTCGAAGAACGTGAACAGGTCGGAGAGATACAGGCTCTGCTCGAACACCTGCGACAGCGAGAGCAGGATACGCTGGATCAGATCGCGGCTCTGGCGGAACGAGCCCGCGAGAAAGGTCAGCGCGCCGATCGTGAACCGGCCCAGCACGGTGAGATAGATCGTCACGGCATACGCGCCGTAATACCCCAGCGTGCCGAACGTGACGAACACGGTGGACACGACGTTCCGCCTGATGGCGAGGCGCTTGTTCGCGTCGTAGAACTCGTCGGACAGCCTGGCGTACCGGTCGACCAGGAACTTCGACAGGTTGAACAGCTTCACCTCCTTCGCCATTTCGTCGGAGGCGCCGGCATAGCGGAGATAGTCGAGCAGCCGGCGCTCCGGTGTCCACGAGAACAGCAGCGAATAGCCCAGCGCCGCGTAGTGCGTTTCTCCCAGAAATGACGGCGCCACCGCCACCGCGAGCAGCAGCAGCAGCCACGGCAGCTGCAGCAGCAGCACGGCGGCGAGCGACGCCAGCGTCACGAGGTCCTGGGCCGTGGAGAGCAGCAGGGCGACCAGACCGATCCGGCCTACCGTCTGGCGGCGCGCCCGCTCCAGGTGGTCGTAGGTCTCCGCGTCTTCGTATTGGGCGATGTCGAGCGTGGCCGCGTGCTCCATCAGCCGCACGCTGATCCGGTTCGAGAACAGGTCGCCGAGCAGGCTCTCGAGCAGCGAGGAGAGGCGGGCCAGCCCCTCCCCCGCCACCGCGATCCCCAGCTCGAGGCCGACGAGGCTCCCGAGATGCCACCAATCCACCACCGCGCCCGCCGTCCGCGTTCCCATCGCGGCGATGACGCCGTCGATGATCAGTTTCCCGATCCACAGCACGGCCAGCGGCACGAACGAGCGCA
>Ga0070698_100000439_pt1 | contig 44124 bp, 46 predicted proteins | sample KBSK1502metaG_FD_65477 | JGI IMG/M metagenome (GOLD analysis project Ga0070698, IMG submission 65477) | Corn, switchgrass and miscanthus rhizosphere microbial communities from Kellogg Biological Station, Michigan, USA - KBS K1-50-2 metaG | ecosystem: Host-associated > Plants > Roots >...
GCGGCCGCAACCGCGAGATTGAGAGAGAGACGATTGAACGAGCGAGAAGCGGCTTTGCCGCGACAAGCGAGTCGTTCAGCCCTGAGCGTGTCTCGCGGCCTCAGCCGCGAGATTGAGAGGGACGACTGATGCCGAGAGCCTGGGTCTTCGGCGACGACCTCGATACGGACCAGATCGTCCCCGGCCGATACGCGCCGTTCATGGTCGGCCAGGACAAGTTCCACACCTACGCGTTCTGCGACGCGCGGCCGAATTTCGCCAAGGAGGTCGCTCCAGGCGATCTCCTTGTCGGGGGCGAGAACTTCGGGTGCGGAAGCTCGCGGGAATACGCGGTCGCCGCACTCGCGAAGCACGGGATCGGCGGGATCGTCGCGAAAAGCTTCGCGCGGATCTTCTTCCGCAACTGCATTAATCTCGGTATACCGGTGCTCGAATCCGAGGACGCGCTCGCGGTGATCGGCGACGGCGATGACGTCACTGTCGATCTCGCGGCGGGCGTCGTGCGGGCGCCGGCCGGCGACGCGCATCTCCGTCCGCTCGCGCGGTTCGCGCAGGAGATCCTCGCGGCCGGTGGAGTCGTCGCGTACCTGCGTGAACATGGAGACTTTCCCTCGGTGGCATGAGCAGCCAGCCGATCGAGATCATCGAGCTCGCACCGCAGCGCGCCGTGACGATCCGGCGGACGGTCCCGCAGGCGGGCCTCGGCGCTTTCTTCATGGAGATCTTTCCGAAGCTCCGAGGAGCGATCCGCGCGCAGGGCGCGACCCCGGCCGGTCCCCGGTTCGCGCGCTACTACAACGGAGACCCGGCGGCGTTCGACACCGAGGCGGGGATCCCGTTCACGGGCTCGTTCATGGTCACCGGCGATGAAATTCGCGTCACCAAGCTTCCCGCGGGCCGCGCCGCGAAGACTCTGCACATCGGGCCCTACCACACCCTGTCCGAGGAGTACCGGCGCGTCGAGAAGTGGCTCGCCGAGGAGGGGCACCGCCCAGCTGAGGGCCCGTGGGAGTCCTACCTCGACGACGAGTCGAAGACCCCGGAGAAGCACCTGCGCACCGAGGTCTACTGGCCGCTCGTGCGGTGACTTAGGGAAGCTCGATCGCGACGGGAAGCGCGTTTCTCGCCCAGCTCGATAGCCGTCTTCCTTCGCGCCACCCTTGGTACTTGCCATCGAGGAGCTCGCGGGCGAGCTCGTCCTCTCTCGTTCCGGGACGAACGACGCGCGCCATCGCGCCGGCGGTCTGCGTTCCGATCCGGACGCGAACCTGCGGCGTCTTCCTCAGGTTCTGGACCCAGTCCGCGTGGTCTGCACCGCCCGAGAGAACGTACAGGCGGCCGTCGTGCCTACCGAACCAGATCTCGATCGTGTGCGCTTTTCCGGTGCGCCGGCCGATCGTCGTCAGATACGCGAAGTGTTCGTCGGCGAGTCGCTCGAACATCTCTTAGTGCGCAACGATCTTCTGTCGCGCAGGATTCCGTAGCTCGCGGCACACTCGCGGCCGTGGGACTTCGGACCCGGCTGTGCGAGCTCCTGGGCATCGAGTACCCGATCCTGAACGTCGGGTTCGCGGCCGCCGCGGTCCCTGAACTCGCGGCGGCCGTGTCCAACGCCGGCGGCCTCGGCGTGCTCGGAGTCGGTCTGCCCCCCGACGAGATCCGCAGACGCATCACGCGGACACGGGAGCTCACGAGCCGGCCATTCGGCGGCAACATGATCATCGCGGCCTTCGCGAGTCCGCACTTCGATGAGACGACGCGTGAGCTCCACCGGCAGCGGATCCCGGTGGCACTCGAGGAACGGCTTCCGGTGCTGGTGCTTTTTTGGGGCGACCCGGCGCCGTTCGTCGGACCCGCGCATGACGCCGGCGCGAAGCTTCTCGTGCAGGTGGGGACCGTCGAGGAGGCCGTGGCCGCCGCGAAAGCCGGGGTCGACGCGGTGATCATGCAGGGGAGCGAGGCGGGCGGCCATGTGAAGGCGACGCGGTCGATCTGGGAGACGCTTCCGGTCGCCGTCAAGGCGACGACGCCGACACCGGTCATCGCATCCGGCGGGATCGGCGACGGTCGCACTATCGCGCGTGCCCTCGCCATGGGGGCGCAGGGCGTCTCGCTCGGAACCCGTTTCGTGGCGAGCGAAGAGGCGTGGATCCATTCCCACTACAAGCGCCGGGTCGTCGAAGCGACCGCCGCCGACACCTTCTACTCGGAATACCTTTACGACGTCGGCTGGCGGGACGCGCCGCACCGGACGATCAAGAACCGGACCTACGTTCGTTGGGATGTGGCGGGACGGCCCCCGTCCGGAAGCCGCCCCGGCGAGGGCGAGATCATCGGAACGCTGCGTCTGGGGTGGGCCGACGTACCGTGGCAGCGGTACGCGGTCGGCATGGCCGTCCCGACGTTTGATGGGGATCCGGAGGACGCTCCGCTCTGGGCTGGATTGTCGGTCGACCAGGTGAACGACATCAGACCGGCGGGCCAGATCGTCCGCGATCTCGTGCGTGAAACGGAGGAGGCGTTCGCGGTCTAGCGAGCGCGGCGGAGGACGCAGTCCGCGCACTGACAGCGCGCCGGCGCGGGATGCGTATGACGGGGGCGCCACGCCGTCGACACGACGGCCATCACGACGATCGCCACCCACGCGAGCGCGAGCCAGAACGCGGCGTCCGATGACGTTGCCATACCGCACACACATGCGCACGGCGTGCCAGCCTCAGGATCGGGCTCGCTCGGCCGCTGGTCAGGCGAGGGTCTCGCGCATCCACTCGGCCACGGTCTCGGTCATTTTCGCGCGCGGACCGGCGGGGGCGAAGTCATGGTCGCCGCCCTCGATGGTGACGGTCCTGTTCGGCACCCGCGCCTGCGATAGCACTGCTGAATAGCGCTCAGCGTTCTCGAACGGCACCTCGTTATCGCGCGAGCCCCAGATGAGGAGGACGCGCGCGCGGGTACGGGACAGCTCGGCCACCGGCTTCCACTTTCCGTCGTTCGACCACGCGGTGAAGTTGGGGCCGGCCACAGCGGGCGCGGCCGCGAGCACCGCACCGCGGATCCGCGAATCGCGCCCCGCAACCAGGGCGGCGACGGTGCCGCCGAACGAAAAGCCGACCACACCGAGGCGCTCGGGCACGTCGGGGTGCGCCTTCAGCACGCGGATCGCGCCCGCCGCGTCGGCGAGACCGGACTCGAGTGTCATCCGGGGCGGCCGGTGATCGCGATACGCGAACCGGAGCGCGGCGACGCCGACATGGGCGAGCGCGTCGCATGTCGCGACGATGTGCGGCTGATCGGGGTCGCCGCCGAAACCGTGCAGCACGGCGACGCCGCCGATCGCGCTCGTCTCTGGCAGATGCAGCACGCCGTCGAGCTCGATGTCGAGGACGCGAATCCCGACGCGCTGAGCCGGCACCGAACGACTATTCGGGAGCGGCGGCAGCCGCTTTGGGCGGAACCTCGGGAAGAGCGAGCAGCTCGAAGACCTTCCGCCGGTCCTCGATCGGCGTCCGCGAGCTGATGAGCTCGAGGACCTTCTTCCGACCCTTCATCTTTCCGACGAGGATCGCTCCGACCAGCCTGTCGCGGAGAAAAAAGAGCCGCTTGTAGTTGCGCGGCTCGTACTCGACCTCGACCACCGCCTCAGCCTCGGGCTCCTCCTCGGTGGTGACGCCCATGACCGAGATGTTGGAGTTGAACATCCCGGAAGCGTAGGTCGGGACCTCGACGTACGGCTCCCTCGCGCCGAGCATGTTCTTCGCGACGTGCCGGCCGTGATTCAGTGAGTTGTCCCAGGTGCCCATCCGGTGGTGGCGTTGCGACACGACGTCGTAGAACTCCGCCACGTCGCCCGCCGCCCAGACGTCGGGCATGTTCGTCTCGAGAAACTCGTTCGTTATGACGCCGACGTTCGTCTCGAGTCCGGTCCCCTCGAAGATGTCGATGTTCATGGTGAGACCGAGACCCACCCCCACCATGTCGGCCGTCGCCGTGAATCCCTTCGTGCCGATGACCTTGAGTTGGCCGTTCGACCGCTCGAGCCTGTCGATCGCCTCGTCGTAGTGCAGGTGTACGCCGGCGTCTTGAGCCAGAAGCGTGATGACCTTGCCACCTTCCTCATCGAGCGCTCGCCGCAGGAACCAGGGACCGCGCATCAGCCAATGCGTCTCGAGGCCGCGATGGGCGAACGCCTCGGTCAGCTCGTACCCGATGAACGACCCGCCGAGCACGACCGCGACCTTTGACTCGGGGATGCGCGCGACCATGCCCTTCGCGTCGTCGAAGTACTGGAAGTTGAAGAGGTACGGCGCTCCCTCGGCGCCGGGCGCGCGTAGCGGATTCGGGCGCCCGCCCGTCGCGATGAGGAGTCGGTCGTACCGTACTTCTCCGCCGGGCTCGGTGTGGACGGTCTTCTCGTCGAAGCTCACCTGGTCGACCTTCGTCTCGAGGCGGAGGTCGATGTTGTTCTTGGTGTGCCATTCCATGTCGCGTACGTAGACCCGCTGCTCGAGGAGGACACCGCGCAGGTAGCGGGGAAGGGACACGCGGTTGTAGAGCGTGTAGGGCTCGTCGTCGATCATCACGATCTGGGCGGCCGCGTCGAGCTTGCGCAGCTGCTCGGCGGCGTACGTGCCCGCGGCGCCGTTGCCGATGATCACGAAGCGCGTCGGATGAGTCGTCAGGGCGATCTCCTCGTCGGTGGTCGAGTTAGTCTCGCCGAATGCCGCGCGCCGCGCCGTCGCCGCTCGCTCGCGTTCGGAAGATCTGTTTATCGCTTCCCGAAACGATGGAGCGCCTCAGCCACGGCGCGCCGAGCTTCTTCATCCGCGACAAGATCGGCTTCGTCAACTACATGGACAACCACCATGACGACGGCCGCCTCGCGCTCTGGTGCGCCTGCCCGCCGGGTATGCGCGAGGGCCTCGTGAAGGCCCGGCCCGAGCAGTATTTCGTGCCGCCGTACGTGGGCTTTCGCGGGTGGATCGGTGTGCGCTTGGATCGCGACCCGGACTGGGACGACGTCGAGCGAGTCATCCGCGACGCGTACCTCGCTGTGGCGCCGAAGAAACTCATCTCGTCCTATCTGGATCGCTAGCCGTTTCGTATTCTTAGCGCACGCCGGAGTGGCGAAATCGGTTTACGCAGCTGACTTAAGATCAGCCTGGGCGCAAGCCCTATGAGGGTTCGAGTCCCTCCTCCGGCACTGGATAAACACTAGGTCGCGATGTTGCGATAGGAGTCGTCGAGAATCGCGCGGTCCTCCGCCAGACTCCAGCGCTCGTGCAGTCCCCTCGTGATGCAGCAGCGCCGGACGATCGCGCGAAGCTCGCCGCTCGGGCCAACGATCTTCTCGACTTGGATCGCGGTCTCGGTCAGATGCACCGCGATCTGGTGAAGACGCATCCCGACGTCGATGAGCTGATTGCCCCACCGCGATGGGCGCAGAAGTGTCGAATCGGAAACCTCGGCCAGTTGCCCGTCGCTCGCCGAGCGTGCCGCTCCGAGCAGCTCGAGAAGCTCGTCGATTCCTGCAGATCGCGCTCGAGCGAACTTCGGCTCGGGCGGCGACAGGCGGTCGCAGGGAAGGAGATTGGCCGGAATCTCGACCGGATCCGTCTCGGCGCGCGCGGCGGAGTAGCTGGCTTGCGCCGCGTATCGCAACTCGACCGCGATGGCATGTCGAACAACATCGCGAAGCGTCCACTCTCCGTCGCGCCCGCCGTCGAGAAGATCGTCGTCTCGTCCAACGAGTACACCGACCAGATCGCCATAAGCGGCCTGCGCGAAGTCGAGGATGCGCGAGACCTCGCGGCGAGGAGGCGAGGCACCTCCTGTGGCGATCGACTGTTCGCGGCGAAGGAGGCCGTACAACGCGTCCCGCCGCGAGCTCGTCGTGCCGGCGTCCGCGATCGCCGCGAGAGCAGCCAGCGGAGGCGGCACCGGACCCTGGCTACGCGGCCGGACCCGCCACGTTCACGACGAGATCGCCGCTGCCTGACCGAAAGACGACGATCTCCGATTCCTCGAGCCCGTCGTTCCCTTCGCGGTGGATCTCGCCGGGCGGTATGTAGAGGCAATCGCGCTCGCGTGCGTGCAGCTTGGTTGTGCCTCCGGGGCCGCACTCGAGATGCACCTGACCGCTCACGACATAGATCACGGACTCGTGCGTGCCATGGTGGTGCCAGCTGGAGGAGCGGCCGGCTTCGGTGCGCACGACTCCGATCCACATCCCCTCGGTGTGGATCGCCTCTTCACGGATCATCCCGGCCGTTTGTCCGGTTTGCTGGTGACGGTCGGAGGGCCGGATCAACCTGGGCTGCTTCTTCTCCATCGCCTGGCGGTACTCCTCTTCGGCGTCCCAGCGCTCGTGCTGGACGTGCAGCTGCGCGCCTCGGCGCATGATCCAGGCTCGGACCCGTTCGCGCGCGGCGAGATCAGAGGGTAATGGGACGGTGTGCCGGTGGCGGTTGGCGCACTCGAGCGTTACCGAGCCATCGTTTTCGGACACCGCCATCATCGGCAGCCCGCAGCGCTCGCATTCGCGCGTCCCGTCGGGCAGAAGGTCGCTCAAGCCCAGGCCGATCTCCTCGAGAACGATGCATTCTGCTGCTCGGTCCCATACACTGATTGTGACCGCCGCGCTTCTATGGCGCGGCGCCTTTTCGCCCCGGGCCAAAGGTCCGCGGCAAGCCCATGGAAAGGAAGAATTGTCACAGAATGCGACCGTACGAGCTCATGTACCTCCTCCCTCCGACCATCGACGAAGAGCGTCTTGGTGCGGTCAGCGAACGCATCCAACAGACCATCACCAACCTTGGCGGCAAGGTCGAGAAGGTCGTTCCGAACCAGAAGCGCCGACTCGCCTACGAGGTCGCCCACCACCGTGACGGCCAGTACGGCGTCGTCGAGTTTTCATTGCCGACGACCCAAACGCGCGAGCTCGAGCGCACCATACGGCTCACCGAAGACATCCTCCGCCACCTCGTAGTGAGAAGGGACGAGTGACACCGTGGCCTCAGTAAGCAAGATCGTCATCATCGGCAACGTCGGACGCGACCCCGAGCTCCGGATGACCCCGAACGGCCGTCCGGTCTGCGAGTTCAGCGTCGCCGTCAACCGGGTCACCGGCAAGGCCGAAGACCGCCAGGAGCAGACCGACTGGTACCGCATCAGCTGCTGGTCGACGCTCGCGGAGCGCGCGCAACAAATGATCACGAAGGGGCGCCTCGTCTACGTGGAGGGGCGCTTCACCCCGCGGACGTACACCGACCGCGAAGGCAAGGAGCGCCTCAGCCTGGACATCAGCGCGAGCGACTTCCAAATGCTCGACCCGCGGCGCGACCGTGAGGGCGGCATTGCCGGCGACAACGCGGCGCCCGCGCGCGGGCCGGAGGGCGAGAAGACCTTCGACCCCGACGAGATCCCGTTCTAGGAGCGAAGAGTGAGTCAAGAGATTTCGGACAGCGGACCGCGCTCGGGCCCCTCACGGGGCCCGCGGCGCGATGGACCATCAGGCGCCGGCGGAGGCGCGGGCGGTAGGTACGGCGGGCCTCCGGGCCTCCGTCGACCGCGTCGCAAGGTTTGCACGTTCTGCGTCGACAAGGTCCAGAAGATCGATTACAAGGACGTCGGTCGCATCCGCCGATACATCAGCGACCGGGGCAAGATCGATCCGCGTCGCAAGAGCGGCACCTGCGCCAAGCACCAGCGGATGCTGACGACCGCCCTCAAGCGGGCTCGCCTGATGGCGATGCTGCCGTACACGGCCGACCACGTGCGCGGGCTCATGTCACCGCAGGCGCGAGCGATGGCCGGCGGTCCGCCGCCGCCAAAGCCCGACCGTCCTCCGTACCGTCCGGCCGGCGAGTTCCGTCCAGCCGGTGCGCCGTTCCCGCGTCGCGACGTCCCGCAACCGGCAGCACCTGCCGCGCCGGCCCCGACGCCCCCGCCGAGCGAACCCTCGAGCAGCTAGAAGCGCGGGGCCGAGAGGCCGTTTGCCTGCACGTACGGGATTCCGAAGACCGCCAACACCATGATCACGATCACGATGATCGCGATAAAAGTGCGGCCCCCCTGGCGCTGCCACGCGTGCCCGCTCGCCACACCGGCGACCACGCCGCCAGCCACGATCGTTCCGAAGCCCTGGACCAGCGCGGCGATCGCGAGACTCACGAGATAGAGCAGCCAGATGAGGATGCGACTTTGTCCGATCCGCGACCTCAGCACCCAATAGATCGGGGCCGCGACGACGGCCACGAAGCCGACGAACAGAGAGCCCTGGAAGAGACCCCCGAGAAAGTCGTTCGTCGAGATCCGGGCGCCATTCTGCGGGAAGAAGAAGGCATCGGCCGGGCCGATCGCACTAACGCCGAGGAGAAGCGCCAGCGTGTACGCGGCGATCGGCACGACGCTGCGTCCCGCGTACGCGTTCGCGATCCAGGACCATCCCCAGAAGAGCGCGAGCGGCACGAGCACCACGGGGGCCGCGATCGCGCCATTCCCGCCGAGGCTGATGTGCAAAGGTTCGCTCGAGGGCCCGTAGTGTTCGAGCGCGACCGTGGCTGCGGCGATCAGGAGTCCCCAGATGAGTCCGGCGAGAAAGCCCATTCGCGGAATCCTACGGAAACTCGGAAGGCCGGTGAGCCAGGATGGTCACCGGCCTTTCGGCCGAGCCGGGGGTAAGGGCGTCGGCTACGGGAAGATGCAGATGTCGCCGTCGCAGAAGAGGCGCTCCGTGTCCGTGCTTGTCGTGTCGACCTGCGCCGCGCCACCGCGTTCGCCCTGGCGGTAGACGAGCTGCGAGTCGGTGAAGGTGGTGCTCGTGTCCGTCGTCGCGCGTTCGCCCTGTCGATGCGCGAGCTGCGAATCCGTTATCGCGGAGTCCGCGGCCGTCTCCGGGTAGAGCGCCTGGTCCAGCATCAGAAGGCGCCGTTCCGCCGCGGTGACCGATGACTCGATCCGGCTGTCGCGGTTCGCCGCGACTCCCGAGGTGTCCTCGGCGCGACGGGCTGCGAGCGAGCTGGCCGAAGCGCTGATCACGATGAACACGCCCAGACCGATGACGAGAGCGAGAGCGAGCTTCTTCATGTCTGACCCTCCTTAGTGGTTGAGGGCAAGCTACGGTCGGGTCGGTCACGGCACGACCATCCGCTTGACGGGGCCGGCGTCGCCTTTTATCCGCCGCGGGCGTATCGCGCGCTACGCGGAGCCGAGTTACTGGGTCGGCGGGGCGGTGATGGCGGGAGAGACCGGCTCTCCCAGGTGGCTGAACGTGAGGTCGAATGAGATGTCGAGCGTGCTGGTGCCGGAGGCCGGCGCCGCGCCTGGAATTCCGAGATCACCGGCCATGTCCATCGAGATCTTCACGGTCTGACGGACGATCTGGTTGTCGTCGGTGCGGACCCAGATCTCGCCCGTGGCGGTCGCGCCTGACACGTTGAGCGACGGCGTTGACGCGGACTGCAGCTTCATCTTTTCGGCGAGCTTGCTCTGGTCGATGGTGTAGGAAAGGTGGCGTGTCTTGCGGCCGTCGATCACCGGACGGTCGACCTCGGTGACCTTGGTCACAGCTGAAAGATCGGTCTGGCCGAGCGGATCGAGCACGGCACCTTGCGGATCGTTCGCGGCCGTCACGGTCCAGCCGCTCCCGATGAGGCCCTTGCTGAACGTCTTCCCGCCGATCGTGATCGTGTCGACGGCCAGAGATTGCCCCAGCAGCGACATCTGCGTCGCGAGGCGGGACTTGTCCGGTATCTCGACGTCGCCGTTCAGCTTGAAGTCGAAGGAGATGCTGAGGCCGCTGGTGATCGCAAAGCTGCCGGTCCCCTGGATGTGGGCTGTCTTCGCGTCCTTCAGGTTCGTGCTGGCTTTTTGCAGGAGCTCGGCCGGTGAGGGCTCGGCGAGCGCCGCGGTCTGGCCGCATGCGATCGCGAGGGCCGCCACGCACCCGAGGAGTCGAAGGAGCATCGGCCGACGATACGCGTCACCCCTCGGTACCGGGCATCCTCTGGGCCGCCGCTTTGTCTCAGCGCGGTGGCGAAACCGGTCGGCTCACGGGACGCTCGATGCGTGCTCCGCCGCCCAACGTCCGATCTGAGCGCGTGAATGGAGCCCGAGCTTCTCGCGGATGCGGAAGACGTGACTTTCGGCGGTGCGCTCGGATATCGCGAGCCGCGTCCCGATCTCTTTGTCGGTCAGCCCATCGGCGACGAGCGCGGCCACGGAGACTTCGCGGGGGCTCAGCGCTCCGGGGGATTGCCCTCCCAAAGCGAACGCGGCGGCCTCGGAAACGGTGAGCCGCCGTCCTTGCGCGCGCAATGCACGCGCGCGCGGTCCGAGTCGAGTCTCAAGCTCCGCGAGCCATCCGCGGTCCGTCAGTGAGAACCACGCCCGCGGCCACACTCCTGTTTCGTCGCGCAGCCGATCCGCGAACCCGCCGAGAAGTAGAGCTCGCTCGTGGTCGCCCTTCAGGGCTGCGAGATGGCCGATGAACTCCACGGGTCCGATGAGGAAGACCACGGGCAAAGACGAACCGTCACCGGCTCGGCGCACCTCATCGATGGCCTCGCGAAGGCGAGATTCCGCTCGTTCGATCTCGCCCGCTTGGAACGCGACATCCGCACCGGCTTGCAGGGTATTCACACGGAGCACCGATGGGCCAGCGTGTCGATCCCACGCCGCGAGCGCCTCGGCAACATCCTCCTCGGCACCGTTCGGATCGCCGGCATGCTGCCGGAGGACGGCGCGACCCGACAAGGCGAGCGCGAGGGCGGCAAGATGAAGGCGGCGCAGCATCGGAACCGCGGCGTCGTATTCGCGCAGGGCACGCGCAGGGTCGTCCCACACCGCGACGAACGCCGAGCGCGATAACGCCCTCGCCTTCAGGCTCTCGTCTCCGAGCTCGGTGCTGATGGCGAGGGCCTCGTCGGCCAAGCGCCGCGCGAGCCCGTGCTCACGTTCGAGCAAGCTCAGGAGCTGTACGCGACCAAGAAGTCCCTCGACGCGCACGGCATCTCGGCTGGAGTGCGCCTCGAGTGCCTGGCCGAGCCATTCGCTGACCGCAGATATATGGACGGGGATGAGACCCAAGTGGTTTTGACCAAACCGTGCGAGGACGCGGACGGCGTCGGCGGGCCTGTCGCGGATGAGGCAGGGCAGGATCGCCGCCAGATTGGTGAATTCTTCGGCAAGGCGGCTGAGCGAGGGCCCGTTTCCCATGCCCATCGGATCCGGCACCTGCGCGATTACGAGATCGACGAGATAGCTCGCGCAACGCGCCGTCGTGATCTCGAGCTCGGCACTCGCGCGGAGCCGATCGAGCGCGTACTCACGGATCGGCTCGAGAAGTCGGTAGCGCTGGCCCTCGGCGGGTGGGACCACGAGCGACTTGTCGACGAGGCTCGAGATGACATCGAGGACACCAGCCGTCGCTACGATGTCGTGGCACACCGCCTCCGCGGCGGCGATTCGGAAACCGCCGGCGAAGATCGAGAGACGACGGAAGATCGCCTGCTCGCGCTCGTCGAGCAGCGCATAGCTCCAGTCGATCGCGGCACGGAGCGCGCGATGCCGCGGGTCTGCGCCGCGACGCGTCCCTACGAGAAGCGCCAGCAGGTCGTCGAGCCGTGCCGCGAGCAGAGCGACGCTGGTATGCCGCAGGCGTGCCGCGGCAAGCTCGATCGCGAGCGGAATTCCGTCGACCGCGCGGCAGATCGCGGCCACGGCCGAGCATGTCGAGGAATCCAGCGCGAAGCCCGGCTGAGCGAGCCGCGCGCGCTCGACGAAAAGCTTGACCGCGTCCGAACGTGAGCATTTCACAGGGTCGTTCGAGTGCAGCGGATCGGGCACGGAGAGGGACGGAACTCGCCACACGAGCTCGCCCTCGACATCCAGGGGCTCACGGCTCGTTGCGAGCACATGGCTGTTGGCGCTCGCCATGAGGAGTTGGACGATGATCTTTGCGGCCGCATCGAGCACGTGCTCGCAGTTATCGAGAACGAGAAGCGTTCGGCCGCCGCCGGCACGCGCAGCCAGGACCTCGGCCATCCGCTCCGGCTCCGCTATTCCCAGGGCCCGGGCGACCTCGCGCTCCACCTCTTCTCCGCGCCGCAGCGGCGCCAGGTCGACCCACGCGACGTCCGCCCTGGCCGTCGCTTGAGCAAGCTCGATCGCCAGGCGTGTCTTGCCGCACCCGCCGGGACCGGCCAGCGTGAGAAGCCGAGCGCTTGCGTAGCGCCGGAGCGTTTGGAGCTCGCGTCGTCGTCCGACGAAGCTCGTGAGCGGCGCGGGTGCTCCGGCGCGCAAGGGCTGAAGGATAGACGCGGCGCCGAATGACTCAGTACTTTCCCGGATTGTCGGGCCACGGGTGGCATGGCGAGAGTGGCGATCGGAGCCAGAGAGGCACGCCCGGGTGCGGATCCGGACGAACGTAACGCCGTTGGCTCTGAGAATTGGGGAACGGGGACCGAAATGCACGGCCGACAGCTGGAATCAATCCTCGTGCGCTTCGTGGTCATCGGAACGCTCATCGTCGCATCCCTCCTGCTCGCGGCGCCCGCGTCCGCGGAGGTCATCGCGAACGAGCGGATCACGTTCACGGTCACAAACATCAATCCGTGCGCGCCCGGCGATGGGCCGGTCACGCTTACGTTCGAGGAACACGACGTCTGGCAGCAACTCGCCGACGGGACGCTCCTCGTCCACTCGAATTTCCACGGGACCGGGACGAGCGCGAATGGCACTGCGTACATAGCCAACCGCCACCAGGTCACGACGGTCGTGAATGGCGTGGCGGCCGCGACGTTCGACGTTGTTCGGATCAGCCAGGGGTCCGGAGACAACGTTCAGATCGAGGGGACGTTCACGTTCGACCCTAACCGGGTGCCGCCACGGATCCAGATCGCAACGTTTAGGTGTGTCGGCTGATCGCCGCGAGCGCACAGGAAGAAAAGAAAGGGCCCGCCTTCCGGCGGGCCCTTTTCACCAGCGGAGGCTCTGTTACGCGGTCTTCTGTTCGTGCAGGGGCTTCTTGTCGATCTTGAGGATCGTCTGGTCCTTCGCCGCGACCGTGAACGGGATAACACCCGGAATGAGCCACTCGGTCCACATCTTGTCGACCTCGTGCTGGAAGTGCTCCACGTCCTCTTCGGCGAAGTGCGCGAAACGGCCCTGGCGCTTGAGGTACTCGTAGACCGGCTTGCGCTTTTTGCGGCCCTCCGCGATCTGGCGCGTCGGGCCGGTGAGATTGCAGACGCCATCGATGACCTCGTAGAGCGGCCAGATCCCGCACTCGACCGCGAGGTGACCGAGCTCCTGCGAGTACTGCGGGTGGTAGTCCCAGCCCTTCGGGCAGGGGTCGAGGGTATGCACGAACGTGGGACCGCCGAGCTCGAGCGCTTTGCGGATCTTGTTCATGAGATCGACGGCGTACGCGGCGCAACCCGCGGCGATGTAGCGCGATTCGGGGTGACCCGCCGCGAGCATGCCCGGCACGTTCTTCTTCCAGCGGGTGTGCATGAGGCGCTTCTTGGAACCCGACGGCGAGAAGGTCGTCACGGCGCCGTATGGTGTCTGGCTCGAGAGCTGGATGTCGGTGTTCGCGTACGACTCGTTGTCGTACAGGAGGACGAGGCAGTTGTAGTCCTTGTGCGTGAGCGTCGCGGAGATCGCGCCAATGCCCATGTCCGCACCGCCGCCGTCACCGCAGAACGCGATGACGTTGATCTTCTCGTTCTTGAGCTTGCCTTTGCGCATCAGTACCTTGAGCCCCGCCGCCGTGCCGAGCGCGGCCGAGCCCGAGGCCCCGAGCTGCGTGTGCATCCACGGCACGACCCAGGGCGTCGTGTAGTAGGTCGTGTTCGCGACGTACATGCAGCCCGTCGAGCCGAGCACGATCGTGCGTGGACCCGAAGCCTTGACCATGTGCCGCATGACCAGCGCGGACTCGCAGCCCTGGCAGGTGCGGTGTCCGGAGACGAAGAGCTCCTCGTACGGGACGTCCTTGACGCCCTTGATCGGGGGAAGCGTCCCGGTGCCGTGCGTTTCCACTGCCATCTCTAGCTCCTTACGCCGATCCAGTGACACGTGTCACCGGACTTGATGTCGCCCGCGGCCGCCTTGGTCTTCTCAAAGATGTCCGTTGCCATCGGCTGCTCGATCTCGCGACCGCCGAGGCCGGCGATGAAGCCGACGATCGTCGGACGCCGCTCGAGCGAGTACAGCGCCGAGCGCACCTCGTTGTAGAGCACGCCTCCGTAGTACGGAGAGCCGAAGCTGTAGTCGCGGTCGATGATGCCGACGGCCTTGAAGCGCGAGAGGCTCTTGACGATCTCTTGGGTCGGGAACGGCCGGAACCACTTGAGGCGAACGAGGCCGACCTTGTGCCCTTCCTTCCGAAGCCGGCGGATCGCCACCTTCATCGGGAGCGCGAGCGTGCCCTGTCCGAAGAAGACGTACTCCGCGTCGGCGGTCATGTACTCATCGAGGAATGGGCTGTCGCCGCCGCGGCCGAACAGCGTCTTGAAGTCGGCGTGCGCCTCGGCGATGACGTCGTGCGCCTTCCGCATCGCCTGGTCGTTCTGCATGCGAATCTCCATGAGCCAGTCCTGATCGACCTGCGGCGCGATGGTGATCGGGTTGTCGGGGTGCAGCAGGCGATCGCCGAGATCGAACTTCGGGAGGAACTTGTCGACGGCCGCTTGTGTCGGGACCTTCACGATCTGCTGCGAGTGGGTGAGGAAGGCGCCGTCGAGGCCGATCGCGACGGGGAGCGACACGCGCTTGTCCTCGCCGACACGCCAGGCCATGAGCGCGAGGTCCATGGCCTCCTGCGCGGTCTCCGCCCAGGGAAGGAGCCAGCCGAGGTCGCGCACCGCGAGCGAGTCGTTGTGCTCGGTGCCGAAGGCGCCCGGATCGTCGAGCGCGCGGTTTCCGCAGATCGCGACGACCGGCAGGCGAAGGCCCGCGGTCACCGCGATCGCTTCGAAGGCGTAGAACCAGCCCACGCCGGAGCTTCCGACGAATACGCGCGACCCCACCGCGCAGGCGTGCTTCACGATCTCGAACTGGCTGTGCTCGCCGTCGGCGACGATGTACTCGACGTCCATCTTCCCGTTCGCGATGAGCTTCGCCGCGGCCTGCATCACGCCGTCGTAGGGGCGGATCGGGTACGCCGCCATCACGTCGACGTCGGCGAGACGGATGGCCTCGGCGATCGCCTCGCAGCCGCTCATGAGCTGCTCGGTCTCGACGTCCTGGTGCTCGCGTTCTTTGACTACGACAGCCATTTAGTCATCACCTCCGGAAGCCGATGTCGGGTTGGCGGACGGGTTCGCGTTGCCCGAGCCTTCCTGGCGAGCGGCTGGGGTTCTTACTTGCGGGTTCGCCGAGACGCCGCTCTTCGCCTCGAACCACTTGTTGTACCCGTCGTGGTCCTTCTTCCAGAACTGCCACTTGTCTTCGTTGTCTTCGAACCGGAGCTCGTCGACCATCACGATGCAGTCCTTCACCGGGCAGACCTGGGCGCAGATGCCGCAGCCGATGCAGGCCTGGTACACGACCTCGTAGTGGCCCTCTGGCGTGACCTCGAAGCACTCGTCGGGGCAGTCGAGCCAGCACATCGTGCACTTGATGCACGTGTCGAAGTTGACAACCGGCCGCAGCGTGCGCGCGGTGTATTTCTTGTACTGCGGGTTTCGCTCCCCCGGCTTGCGCGCGTCCACGACGATGCCCGGGCGCATCGTGGTCCATCCGGGCTTGGTGAACTGCAGCTTCTCGTGGCCGCTCGTGCCCTCGCCCGCCTTGACCGGACGGATCTTCGCCGCGTCGTAGCCGTACCGCGCGGACTGAACCGCGCTCTCGTCCTTCGTCTGCTCCTTGATGAGGGCCATGACGTCGTCCAGGCGGACCCAACTAGGCACGATCTTCGCGAGCGCGCCGAGCACGCGATAGTCGGTGTGGTCGTCCTTGAAGACCCAGAGGCCGGCGAAGGATGCGCCGCCCGGGACGATGACCAGCGTGTACGGGCGCTCGGCCGCGTCGGTCTGCGCCAGGACCTCGTCGGGGCTGTTGTCGCTCGTGACCAGCACGAAGCCGTCTTTTTTCACCGGCTTCCAGATCGGCTGCCGCCCGTACCAGGCCCAGGACTCCACGCCCTTCACGAGCGTGTCGTCGACCGCGATCGACACGTCGACGACGGCGGGCTCGTACTTGGCCATCGACGCCTCGAGCTCGATGTCGTTGACGGCGACGACGGCGAACTGCTTTGCGGGGACGCCGTTCCGTTCGGGGGAGTCGCCGTATCGCGCGAACGCCGTCCCGGTGTGCCCGCGCTTGCGTGCCGCGAGCACGATCGAACGGCAGATCCGCTGCGCCAGCGTCTTCTGGAAGATGCCGCGGTACACGACCTCGACGGTGGTGGAGGTCTCGTTGGGATCGCTCATGTCTTGCTCCCTCCGATCAGGCGAAGGATCCCCTCGCCGACCGCCTTGATGTGTTCCGCCGCGGCCCGCCGAGCGGCCTCACTGTCGTGGGCGCCGAGCGCCGCCAGGATGCGCCGGTGTGCGTCGAGAGACGAATGCGCGCGCTGGTTGGTCTGGAGCCATTGCTCGCGCGATTCCCTCATCACGTCCCACACGACGCCCAGCATCGTCGTGAGCAGCTCGTTGCGCGACGCCTCACCGATGACCTCGTGGAAGCGCGTGTCCTCGTCGGCGTAGGGCTCGCTCGCGGCGACCTTTCGCTCCTGTGCCGCGAAGATCTCCGCGAGCTCGGCGAGCTGCGGCTGGGCGATGCGCTCGGCGGCGAGCGCCGCGATCGCGGGCTCGATGAGCCCGCGGAACTCGATGACGTCGGCGAGGGAGTGTCCGCGGGACATGAGGCTCGTGAGGGGACGCGCCAGGTCGTCCGGCGAAGTCCGCCGCACGAAGGTGCCGCCGCCGGCTCGCGTCTCGACGATGCCGAGGAGCTCCAGCGTGCGAAGAGCTTCGCGAACCGACGCGCGCGAGACTTGGAATTGCTCGGCGAGCTGTCGCTCGGGCGGAAGCTGATCGCCCGGGCGGAGGTCGCCTTTCTCGAGGAGCCCCTCGATCTGCTGAACGATGCCTTGATAGAGGCGGATCCGGCGGATCGGCTCGATGACGGTCAGGGAACTACCTCCCAAATACGCCTCTGGTCAGGTGGTCAGACCAGATGGGCGAAGCCTAAACCGAAGATGAAATCGGCGTCAAGCCGTCCGCTCGGGCCGAATTGCGGGTCCACCACGGCGCTCACATACTCGACGCGCTTGTCCCGGGGGAGTCGCGCAGGTAGGGGAATGACTGTGAAGAGATCCAAGCTCGTTTCGGTTCTCGCTCTCGCGCTGTATCTCGCCGGATCGACGATCACCTATTCGGACGCGGCGACGTCGTGGCAAGTTCCAATCGGCCTGACGAACGTCGTGGCCAGCTCGCCGACGACTGGTGCGGGCTATCCAGTCCCACCAGGTGAGAGGGTTCCGGTCGCAGGTACCTGCGGCGCGGGCCCATTCAACGCGAACCACTCCGAGTCGTGGATCGCGGTGAAGCCGGGAACAGAGGACCTCGTGGGCTCCTCGAAGTTCTTCTTCGACAAGTACAGCACCTTCTACATGTTCTACCTGGGCGCGCATCAGATCCCGCACGGTACGCCCTCGGGCAACAACCAGATCCAGGGGTACGACTGCGTGAGCACCGGAACTCAGGCAATGCCGCCGAGCTGGACCGACACGACCGACCCGAACCTCGACTTCGACACGCAGGGCCGCGTCTACCAGGTCATGCTCCCGTTCAACTCGTTCTTCGACGCGACAACGCTGCATCCAGACGGCGAGATCGACATCTCGTTCAGCGACGACATGGGCCGGACCTGGGTGAAGGGCAACGGCGGCCAGCCGCTCGAGCCAAGCAACAACGCCTCGGCGAAGCAGGCCGGGCATGTCGAGGACAAGCAGTGGGTCGCGGTCAACCACATCGTCGGCCACCCCTTCCAGGATCACGTCTACGCCGCGTGGGCCGTCTTCAACGGCTCATCGAACGGCCAGGGGGTGAAGGTGAAGATGGCGGTCTCTCGGGATCGCGGTCAAAGCTTCGACCCCGCGGTGACGATCACGCCGCCGTCCCAGGTTGGTGCGGCAGCGACATTCGTGCTTCCGCAGATCGACGCGGCCGGCGACCTGTTCGTCTCGGTCGTGTCGTTCCCACCAAACGGCGGCGCGTCCACGATCTATGTCACTCGCTCGAGCGACGACGCGCGGACGTTCTCGCCGTTCGTCCCGATCACGACTGTCAGCGCGATCCCGACGGCCGGCTTCCCGAACACGCGGTTCCGCGACGGGATCACCGAGAGCTTCGCCGCGAGTCCGACCTTCGCCGGGCACCTCTACCTCACCTATGAAGACTGGGATGCGGTGCTCGGTCAGATGGACGTGAAGTTCACCCAATCGATCGACGGCGGTATGACGTGGTCCACGCCGGTGGTCGTGAACGACAACGTCGACGCGGCCGGGGTTCCGACGGACCAGTTCCAGCCCTCAATCGCCTCGGGTCCGGGCGGCGCGGTCGCGGTCGCGTTCTACGACCGCCGCGCTGCGTGTCCGAGCGACCCGAGCGTCCTTGCGGCCGACGTCGGACGAACCAACTTCTGCATCGACGTCTCGCTTCAGGCGTTCAAGGACATCGGCGGCGGTGCGGTGAGCGTTGGGCCGAATCGCAGGCTCACGCGGTTCACCTGGGACCCCGAGCAGCCGGGGCAGCACCTGGGCGGCCTCTCGCAATACCCGTGCGCCGGCGCGCGCGATCCGTGCCCGAGCGGGCGGGGCTTCATCGGGGACTACTTCGGGCTGGTCGTCTCCGCGAAGAACGTCTACGCGCTCTTCGTGTCGACGCACTACGCCTCGAACGTGAAGGCCGACGAGGGCGGCCCCGTCTACTACCAGCAGCAGGTGCTCGCGACCGTTCCGCGATCCTCGTTGGGGACCGGGTATTAGCACGCAGGCGGCCGAAGCCTGCGCGCGCTGATCTTCGATCTCGACGGAACGCTCATCGACACCGTCTACGCGCACGTCTTCGCGTGGCAGCGCGCGCTCGCCGAATCCGGTCTCGCGATCGACGGCTGGAAGATCCACCGGCGCATCGGGATGAGCGGGGGTCTCTTCACCCGCGCCGTCGCCCGCGAGATCGGCAAGCCTCTGAGTGACGGTGATGCCGCCCGCATCCAGGCGCGGCACGGCGAGCTTTTCCGCGAGCTGCTTCCAGAGCGTCGCCCGCTGCCTGGCGCGGTCGAGCTACTGCGTTGGCTCCGTGACCAGAAGATCACGCACGGCATCGCGACCTCCGGGCGGCATCCCGAGATCGACAGCTCGCTTCAGGCCCTCGGTGTTCCCGCGGACATGGTGGTGGTCGATCGCGGCGACGTCCTGCGCGCGAAACCCGAGCCAGACCTTTTCCTCAAATGCCAGGAGCAGCTCGGGGTCGACATCCGCGACTGCTACGTCGTCGGCGACGCGGTGTGGGATCTCCTCGCGGCGCGGCGCGCGGGAATGCTGAGCGTTGGACTGCTCTCGGGCGGCTACGGCTGGGACGAGCTCACCTCCGCCGGAGCGTTCCGCGTCTACCGCGACGCCGCCGATCTCCATCGCTCCCTCGATGAGCTAGGAATCGTCTGAGCTGACACATCGGCGGTGTCAACCAGTGGCCGAGGGTCCTGTCCCGGCTACGCGGTCTCTCGCTCAGCGCACCCTCCCCGCCTTGCAGCTCACTCCGTTCGCTGCGGGCGGGTCCCCCTGGGCACCCGCGCTTCGCGAGAGACCGCTGCGCCGTGCCACCCTCGGCCTCGGGCTGGCCTCGTCGTCGCTCGTGTGCGCCGCCAGACATGCAGAGACGCCTGCCTGTCTGGTACACCCGGGGCGTAGGCTCTCCGGCGCAGCGAGCAAATGAATTGGGGAGGAATGAAATGTTCGCTCGTGTGACGAGGTTCGAGGGAGAGCCGGACAAGCTGGACGCCGCGACGAAGCTCATCAAGGAGACCGTCGTTCCCGGGGCACAGCGGCTCCAAGGATTCAAGGGCGGGTACTGGCTCGTCGATCGCGCGACAGGCAAGGGATTCAGCGTGACGCTCTTCGAAAGCGAGGCCGCACTTCACGCGACAGAGGACGATGCGGCGCAGCTCCGCTCGCGCGCCTCGTCCGTCGCAAGGATCACCGCGATCGAGCGGTACGAGGTCGTCGCGGAAGCCAAGGTCGAGGAGCTCGCTCCCGCGCGTTAGCCCTTGCCCTCTTTCACGTAGGCCACACCGTCCGCGGCGGGCGGCGTCGAACGGCCGACGACGCCCGCCAGGATGACGATCGTCATGAGGTAGGGGAGCGCCGCGTACCAGAAGGTTGGGATCGACTTCAGCAGGGTGCCGAGGTCGCCCTCGGGGACGCGCACGTTGATCACCACGCCGAGAGCCGTGGCCGTGCCGAAGAGGAGCGCCCCGCCGAACGCCCCGAGCGGTGTCCACCGGCCGAAGATCATCGCGGCCAGCGCGATGAAGCCGCGGCCGCCGGTCATGCCGTTCTGGAACGAACCTGTGGACTCGAGCGTCAGGAAGGCGCCGGCGAGGCCCGCCAGCGCGCACCCCAGGATCACGTTCTGGTAGCGCTGCCGATAGACGTCGATCCCGACCGTGTCTGCGGCCTTCGGATGCTCGCCGACGGCGCGCGTGCGCAGGCCCCACTTGGTCCGGAAGAGCGCGACCTGCAGGATGATCACGATGAAGACGACACTCATGGCGATGGGTCCCTGATCGAAGAACATCACGAGGACCGGTCCAACGAGCGGAAGGTTGGCGAGTGTATCGGGGATGCGGAACGGCGCGATCACGCCGGCCCCGCCTAACCCCGACGGGGTGATGATCAACCGGTTCAGGTAACCGGTCACGCCGAAGGCTGCGATGTTCATCATCGTGCCTGCGATGATCTGATCGGCGCGCACCGATACCGTGAGCCATGCATGGACCAGCCCAAGGAGCGCACCGACGAAGACCGCGACGACGATGCCGAGCGCAAGTGACGGTCCGCTCCCGATGGTGGTGTGGAGCGCGAAACCGGTGAGGTACCCGAAGAACGCGGCCATCAGCATGATGCCCTCGATGCCGATGTTCACCACGCCCGAGCGCTCGCCGATGACTCCGCAGAGCGCCCCGAGGGCGAGAGGAGTCGCGAGACCGAGAATGATCGGCAGCATGTCAGGGAGGACCGTGACCAGGTAGACCAAAAACTCCCAGCCGAGGCGCAGGAGCGTGCCGATCGCATCCATCAGGACGGAGGAGCTCCGGAGGCGGCGCCGCCCGCCCAGCTCTGCGTCACCGTCTTGAGCTCGACGATCTCGGCCTTCGGCGCGCGGATCCGGAAGACACGCCGGACGATCAGATCCGCCGCGAGGAACAGGATCACGAGAGCCTGGATGATGTCGATGACCTCGACCGGCACGCTCGTCTCGATCTGCATCAGGGGCGCGCCCGCGCGGAACGCGCCGAAAAGGATGGCCGCGAACAGGATCCCGATGGGATTGGATCGACCGAGCAGCGCGACGGCGATGGAGTCGAAGCCGACCGAGGCGGTGATGCCCGGCGCGTAAAAGCCGATCACGCCGAGCATCTGGATCGCGCCGGCGACGCCCGCGAGCAGACCCGACAGGGTCATCGTGAGGGCCGTGATAAAGACGGGACGCATACCGGCGTAGCGGGCGGCGTTCGGGTTCTGCCCGACCGTTCGGATCTCGAAGCCGATCGTCGTCCGGTCGAGCAGCCACCGCACGGCGAAGACCGTGAGGATCGCGAGCGGGATCCCGAGATGCAGGTTGCGGCCGAGGAGGATGGGGAGGGCGCTGTTGCCGATCGGCCCGGTCCGTGGGAATGAGAATCCCGGCGCCCGGACGAGATCGTTCACCGCCCACGTGAGCAGAAGGACCGCGGCGTTGTTGAGCATGATCGTCGTGACGACCTCATGTGCCCCGGTCCGCGCCTTCAGGAATCCCGGGATGAATCCGAAAGCCGCGCCGGCGAGCGCGCCCGCCGCCGTCGCCAAGACGACGCCGATCGCTCCGGGCGCGTCCGCGAGATTCGCACCGACCACCGCTGCCGCAAACGCTCCGACGAGGAATTGCCCGGCGACGCCGATGTTGAAGAGGCCCGCCTTGAACCCGAGGCCGACGGCGAGGCCGCCGAGGATCAGCGGCGCGGCCGCGACGAGTGTGTTGTAGATCGCGTTGTCACTGCCGAAGGCCCCCGCGAGCAGGCTCCCGTACGCGGCAAGCGGGAGCAGGGGCTCGAACCCGGTGGATGTGAAAAGACTCGAGACGACGATCACTACGGCGGCGACGATGAAGGCGAGCACGATCGCGAGGAACGGGATCGACGCCACCTGCCAGATCTGGCGCGCGACCGTGCGTGCGCGATTCATGCGCGCGCCGCCCCGGTGGCCATGAGCAGACCGATCTTCTCCCGCTGCGCTTCCTCGGCGGCGAAGCTACCGACGATGTTGCCGCGGAAGACGACGAGGATGCGGTCCGAAAGCTCGAGCACCTCGTCGAGCTCGGCCGAGATGAGGAGGACCGCTGCGCCGCGGTCTCGCCTGGCGATCACCTGCTTGTGGATGAACTCGATGCTCCCGACGTCGAGTCCGCGGGTCGGCTGGTCGAGCACGAGGAGACGCACCTCCTGTCCGAACTCGCGTGCGACGATCACCTTCTGCTGGTTGCCGCCGGAGAGCGTCGCCGCCAGCGCCTTCGGCCCAGGCGCGCGGATGTCGAATTCCTTCATCAGCCGGACGGCGTTCTCGGCGATCGCGCGGAAGTTGCGGATGATGCCTGCGAGCCCGCCAGCGAAGGGAGGGTCGCCGTACCGCGTGAGGGCCAGGTTGTCGTCGATGGGGTAGGTGAGCACGAGACCGAAGCGTTGACGGTCGGCCGGAACGAACGACATGCCACGGTCTCTGCGGTGGTCCACCGTCGCCCGGGTCAGCTCCTCACCGGCGAGCCGGACCGTCCCCGCCGTCGGACGCCGCAGGCCCATGAGCGACTCGACGATCTCGTCCTGGCCGTTGCCGGCCACACCGGCGATGCCGACGATCTCCCCGGCACGGACGACGAGATCGAGTCCCCGCAGAGCCTCGTGTCCGCGGTCGTCCTTCGCGCGTAGGCCGGCGACTTCGAGTGCGACGTCGCCAGGGTGCGAGCGGCCGCGATCGACACGGAGATTCACCGCGCGGCCGACCATGAGCTCCGCGAGCTCGTTCTCATTCGTCGCGGCGGGCTTGCGGCTGCCGACCACCTTCCCGCGGCGGATGACGGTGATGCGGTCCGCGATCTCGAGGACCTCGTCGAGTTTGTGGCTGATGAAGATCACGCTCGCGCCCTCCGCCCTCAGCCGACGGAAGACTTCAAAGATCTCGCGGGTCTCCTGCGGTGTGAGCACCGCGGTCGGCTCGTCGAGCACGAGGATCCGCGCGTTGCGGTAGATGGCCTTCAGGATCTCCACCCGCTGCTGCTGCCCGACGGAGAGCTGATCGATACGAGTGCCTGGGTCGATATCGAAGCCCAGCTTGCGGGCGAAGAGCTTGATCTGCTCGGCGGCTTCACCCAGATCGAGGAGCTGCCCCGCGCGGACGATTTCGTTTCCGAGGACGACGTTCTCGGCCACGGATAAGACCGGCACGAGCATGAAGTGCTGGTGCACCATGCCGATCCCGCGGGCGATCGCGTCGGCGGGGCCCTGGATGGTCACGGGCTGTCCATCGATGAGGATCTCGCCGGCGTCGGGCGTGACCAGCCCATAGAGGATGTTCATGAGGGTCGATTTGCCGGCGCCGTTCTCGCCCAGAAGGGCGTGGATCTCACCACGCCCGACATCGAGATCGATCGTGTCATTCGCGAGGGTCCCCGTCGGGAATCGCTTCGTGACCCCCCGCATCTCGAGGACTGGTTGCTCGTCGCTCATCGGCTCCTCATATAGGGAGCGGGCCGAACCCGTTGGGGCCGGCCCGCTCGATCTCGACTGAATCGCTACTCGCGCCTTACGGGACGGGCTTGAGCTTTCCTGAAGCCATGTCTGCGGTGGCCTGCTTGATCTTGTCCTCGAGTCCCGCGGGAACGGGGTTCAGATTGCGGATAGGCGACGCGCCGATCCCGCCGTTGGTGGCGTCGTTCACGAAGTTGCCTGTCTGCTTGCCCTTGTCTTTGAAGCGCTTGATCGCGTCCCGGGTCGCGTTCTGCAGATGTTTCTCGGCGCTCGTGACGATGCAGGCCTTCGAGTCCGGAAGCGACTGCCACTGGTCCACGTCGACGCCGATTCCCCAGATCTTCGCGCTGCACGCGGCCCGTAACGCGCCGGCGCCGGTGAGGCCGGCGACCTGGAAGATCACGTCGACGCCCTGGCCGATCATCGTCTTTGCCGAGGCCTCGCCCTTGTCCGGCGCGTTGAAGTCCTCGACGTAGTTGATGACCACCTGGACGCCCGGCTTGACGGTCTTGGCGGCGTTCTCATAACCCTTGATGTAGTTCACGACCGGCGGAACGTCCGACCGGCCGCCGACCGCGCCGATCTTGCCCGACTTGGTGATCGTGCCCGCTACGAGTCCGGCGAGATAGCCGGCCTGGGCCTCGGCGAAGATGAGACCCTCGTAGTTCGGTGGTACCGGATCCGCGACGAACTGGTCCACGCCAAAGAACTGGATGCTTGGATTTGCCTTCGCCGCCGCGAGGGTGTCGGTCCCGATGAGGAAGCCGACCGTCACGATGATGTCGTACTTCTGGTCGACGAAGCTCTGGATGTTCTGCTTGTAGTCCGCGATGTCCTTGGTGACGATGTTCTTCGCCGTGCCGCCCACGGCAGCGGCGCCATCCTGAACACCCTTCCATGAGAACTCGTTGAATGACTTGTCCTCGAGCTGGCCGATGTCTGTGACCAACCCGACCTTCAGGCCACCACCGAGGAGCCCACCGCCGCCACAGCCGGCGACCACGAGCCCAATGGCGAGACTAAGCGCGAGTAGACGCTTCATTCCCTCGTCCGACCTCCCTCAATTCGTCGCGCGGGCGCGCGACGCGGGGATTCTAGGTCAGGCGAGGACGCTCCACAGGAGGTAACCGATGAACACGACGTAGAGGCTTCCTCCGACCATCAGCGACGACAGCGGCAATGCGTTCTCCCGCGCCCGTACCCGGAGCTGCACGTAGATCAGGAGGCCGGAGATCAGAGCGAACACGGCCGCGACGGTGCCGTACGGCCCGAGCTGCCAGGGCGTGAGCAGCACGCCGATCGTGACCGGGAAGGTCGACTGAAAGACCATCGCGCCGGTCACGTTGCCGAGGGCAATCACGTCCTTGTTGTCGCGCGTCCAGATCAGCGAGTTCGCCGCTTCGGGAAGCTCGGTCGCGAGCGGCGCCAGGATGAGCGCGACGAGAAGCGTGTTGAAGTGCATCGCGTGCGAGAAATCCTCGACGAAGTCGGCGAAGAAGCGCGCGCCCAGCAGGATCGCGCCGAACGCGATGAGCGTCTGGGCGAGCACGAGCCAGAGCGGCGGACTCGCCGCACGCATCGTGACACCGACCCTTCCGAGGAGGGTCGCGAAGGTGAGCTGGTCGAACGCCTCGCGCTCCTCGAGCTCTTCCTCGATGTCCTCGGGGCTTCGCCGCGGCGTTCGGAGGACGAGATAGAGATAGACGAAATATGCGGGGATGAAGACCCAGCCCAGATAGCCCTTGAGGAAGTGGAGATCCGGCGGGAGCAGCGCGAGGCCGAGAGCGATCGCGTAGAGGATGAGGAAGAACGAGAGGTCTCGGAGCGCATGCGGTGCATCGACATGGAGGGTGTTGCGCCTGCGTCTCTTTCGGAGGACGAACGCCGTGACCCCGATGAGGAGCATCACGAGCGTTCCGAGCATGAACGGCGCGCCGAGGATCGCCCCGACACCGATCTCGTTGGAGTCCGCGGTGTTCGTGAACAGGATCGCGACGATCGGGATCAGCGTCTCCGGAGTGGCGGTGCCGAGCGCCGCCAGGATGCTGCCCGTCGCGCCCTCGCTGATCCGCAGCTTGAGGCCGAGCCACTCGACGCCATTCGTGAAGACCTCGGCGCCGACGAGGATCAGGACGAACGCGCCCACGATCAGCCCGACGTCGCTCAGGCTCATGGCGGACGACTCTAGGGGTGGGCGGCGGCCGCAGGCGCACCGGCGCCCCGCCGGCGCGCGCGGATCGTGCGGATGAGCGGGATGAGCACGAGGACGACGGCCAGAACGATGAGCACGGTCGAGAGCGCGCTGTTGAAGAAGTACAGCGGGCTTCCGTGCCCCGCGATGAGAGCTTTGCGAAGCTCGCGCTCCGTCGAGTCGCCGAGGACGAGTGCAACGACGAGTGGTGCGAGGGGGTACTTCATCTTTCGTAGCCAATAACCGATCACGCCGAAGACCACAGTGATGAACACGTCGAGCATGCTGTTGTTCAGCGAGTACGAACCGATGATCGAGATCACGACGATGAACGGCGTGATGATGGCGTAGGGGACCCGCATGATCATCGCGAGCAGGGGCACCGCGAGCAGGCACAAGATGAAGGTGAGGAGGTGCCCGAGGTAGATGCTCGCGATGAGGCCCCAGACGAAATCCGGGTGCTGGATGAAGAGCACCGGGCCAGGTTGGAGCCCCCAGATGAAGAGGCCGGCCATGATCACCGCCGACGTCGGCGAGCCTGGGATTCCGAGCGTGATCATGGGGACGAGTGAGGCGACGCCGGCGGAGTCTGCCGCAGCCTGCGGCCCCATGATCCCGGAGATCTCGCCCTTGCCGAAATTCTCCTTGTTCTTGGAGTACTGGCGCGCGAGGCCGTAGCCGAGGAACGATGCGGCCGTCGCGCCGTGTCCGGGCAGAACGCCGAAGAAGAACCCGATGACCGCGTTCGAGAGGACGAGGCGTAGACGTTTCCGGAGCTCGCCGAGGGCCGCGAAGACGTCCTGGAGTCCAAGACGCGCGGGGATGTTCTCAACGAATCCGATTCCCTGCTCTTCGGCAGACGCGAGGATCTCGCCGATACCGAAGAGGCCGATGGTCACGGGCACGAAGCTGATTCCCGAAAGGAGCGAGATCTGCCCGAAGTTGAGCCGCTGCTCTCCGGTGATCGTATCGAACCCCACGGCCGCGAGAAGAAGGCCGAGGGCGAGCATTGCGAGGCTCTTCATCGGAGCTTCTGCGCCGAGGCCGATGAGCGTGGCGAAGGACAGCACGAACACCGCGAAGAGCTCCGCCGGCCCGAATTCGAGCGCCTTGAGCGCGATCGGCAGCGCGAAGAAGGTGAAGAGGATCGTGGACACGAGCGCGCCGAGGAACGACGACACGAAGGAGCTCGCGAGCGCGAGGCCAGGTTTGCCCAGTCGTTTCGCGAGCGGAAAGCCGTCGAAGAGCAACACGACGGCCCACGGCTCGCCCGGGATGTTGAAGAGGATCGAGGTTATGACACCGCCGAAAAGGGCCCCCCAATAAATCCCGGCGAGGAAGATGATGGCGGTGGTCGCGTCCGATCCCGGCAACGATCCATGCGCGATGAAGACGGTAATCGGGAGCAGGATCGCGACGCCGCTCGTCCCGCCGAGGCCTGGGAGCACACCGATGACAAGGCCGAGGACGACCGCGACAAAGAGCATCGCCATATTGATGGGATGGAGGGCCGTCGCGAAACCGCCGGCGAGATCGCCGAAAACTTCCATCTAAAAAGGAAGGATGCCGGCGTCGTAGAGGAAGCTTTTCGGCAGGGTCACGCGGAAGCCGATCTCGAACGCGACGAAGATCACGAGCGGAAAGGCGAACGCGATTGCCGCCACCCACCAGATCTTGTAGCGGCCGAGCCACCACGCGAACAGGCCCATGTAGAGCGCGGTCGCGAGATAGAACCCGAACGGAGGTACGACGACGTAGGTGAAGTCGGTCGTCTTCCAACCGATGCCTCCGATGAGCAACGCATAGACAAGCATCGGTATGGCGATCTTGAGTACCGCGAAGACGCTCTGTCGGCCCTCGAACGCCGCCTCGCTCCCTGGGGGCGTTGCGAGTGCGCGGTAGGCGACGATGACGGATGCGATGCCCATGATCGCGGCGGCCAAGAACGGATACCAACGTGCGCCGACGTCGCCAGGCGAGGTGCCGGCGGACGGGCTGAAGGCCGCCCGCGAATCGAACATGGCGACGGCGGCGATCAGCACGATCGCCGCCGCCGTCGCTACCTGGTACGGCCTCACGTAGCCGTGATCAGACCCACTTGAACTTCGTCGCGATGTCCTGATGGAGTTGCTGGTACTGCAGGATGAATTGGCGGAACTCCAGCCCGGACTTGAATGCCGGATCGAGCGCGTTGTCGGTCATGAACTTCTTCCACTCGTCGGAGTCGTAGACCTTTTTGAACACATCGATCCAGAATTGCTGCTGTCCCTGTGAGAGGCCGGGCGGAGCCATGATCGCGCGCATGATGAAGTAATCGTCGATCGGAATCCCCTGCGACGAGCAGGTCGGGAGGCTTGCGTAGACGGTGGTAGTCGGTTTCGCCGGCGTGAACGCGCAGAGCGGCCGAAGCTTCCTCGGGGTCGACTGGTACAGAGCGAGGCCTTCGCTCGGGTTGTTCACGGTGGCCACGACTCCACCCTGGTGTCCCGCAAGCGCCGCGGCCACCGTGGCGCCCGACGTTGCGCTCAGATAGGTGAACGGCTTGGTCTTCATCGTGTCCTCGATGCGCCGGAAAAGAGCCTCGTCCTCCTGCTTCGCCCCGGTCCCGGTAACGGTGAGCGAATCCTTCTTGGCCGCGTCGATGAAGTCCTGCGCGGTCTTCCATGGGCTGTCGTCATTTACCCACAGATAGAAGGGGTCGAGTGCGAGGTTCGCGACGGGTGTGAAGTCGGTCGCCTTGAAGGAAAGCTTCTGGGTGATGATCGTGGTGAAAAAGCTGTTGAGGGTGATCATCACGTAGTGCATGTCACCCTTCTTGTCGTACACATACTGGAACGCAAGAGCGCCGGATCCGCCCTCCTTGTTGAGCGGGCTTACCGGCTGGGGCGAGAGCTTCTTGGTCTCGATGATCGAGGCCATCGCACGCGCGTACAGATCGGAGCCGCCACCCGGAGCCGTGCTGATGACGAACTCGACCGGGTGGGTCGGCTGGACCACCGCCGACGGCGAGCCCGAGCCGGTCGGAGCCGACGGGGCGTTCGCCGTGGCGCAGGCGGAGAGAGTGACGAGCGCGGCCACCAAGATCGCTGCCGTCCGGATCACAGGCCTCGTCATGACATGCACCTCCAAAGTGCAGATACGCCCCGCGGTGTCCAACGGGTCACACCGCCGGTCTGACCGCCGGTAATCCTGTCACAATGGCGAAAGCGGGTCGGCACGGGGCGTGCGTTGGGCCGGTCCAGAGCTCGTTCGGCCGCGAAGCCGAGCAAGGAGTGTGGGCATGGTGCAGGAGCTGACCAGACCGACGCCGCTGCGACGCGGGGCCGCCCCGGATACCGCGTTTGCCTTCCTCGACGGCGAATTCCTCCCCGTGCGCGACGCCAAGTTGAGCGTGATGACGCACGCTTTCAACTACGGCACAGGGGTCTTCGAGGGCATCCGTGCGTATTGGAACGCCGAGGACGAACAGCTCTACGCCCTCCATCTAAAGGAGCATTACCAGAGGCTCCACCGCTCCTGCCGGATCATGCGGATCGGGCTGCCGTACACCGCCGACGACCTCGTCGGCATCACCCTCGAGCTCCTCCGCAGGTGCAACTACCGCGAGGACGCCTACATACGGCCGATCGCCTACAAGTCCAGCCCGGTCATCGGCGTCCGGCTTCACGACCTGGAAGACAGCTTCACCGTCTTCGCGATCCCATTCGGCACCTACATCGATATCGACCATGGGATCTCGTGCTGCGTCTCCAGCTGGCGGCGTACCGACGACAACGCGATCCCCGCGCGGAGCAAGATCACCGGCGCCTACGTGAACGCGGCGCTCGCCAAGACGGAGGCGCAAGAGGCCGGCTTCGACGAGGCGATCGTCCTGACGCAAGACGGCCATGTGAGCGAGGGCAGCGCCGAGAACCTCTTCCTCGTCCGCGACGGCACTCTGATCACACCGCCCGGGACAGACAACATCCTCGAGGGGATCACCCGCGCGTGCGTCCTGAAGATCGCCGCGGACCATGGAATTCCGACTGCGGTCCGGCAGATCGACCGGACGGAGCTCTACGTCGCCGACGAGCTGTTCCTCTGCGGCACGGGCGCGCAGATATCGCCGGTGACGAGCATCGATCGCCGCGCGATCGGCAAGGGCGAGCGGGGGCCGATCACGGCGAAGGTGACCGCGACGTACTTCGACGCCGTCCGTGGCAAAGCGCCCCAGTACCGAAGCTGGGTCACAGCGGTATACAAGCGGTGACCGCAAAGAAGAAGAAGAGCGCGAAGCCGAGCGCGCTCGGCCGCATCGTGGGAGCGATCGACGCCGCCGGCCGCGACGCCGATCTGGCGCGCCGCAGCTCGAGCGATCCGTCGTTCCGACGCGGCGTGCAATCGGACCGCCGCGCCACGCTCTCCAAGTTCACGACCGTCAAGCACGCGCTCGCCGACCGCGAGCGCATCGAGAAGTCCAAGCGGAAGACTTAGAGGGCTCGCGACCGCGTTTTGCCGGCGGTAGTCGCGCGTCGCGGGTCCTGTCCCGGCTCCGCGGGTCTCTCCCTCAGCGCACCCTCCCCGCCTTGCAGCTCACTTCGTTCGCTGCGGGCGGGTCCTCGGGGCACCCGCGCTTCGCGAGAGACCCGCTGCGCCGTGCCACCCGCGACGCGGGTGTTTCACCGAGCTAGATCTGTCGCGAGTCCCCGAAAGTCAGTTCCGACTCGGACGACGATGTCGGCTCCGGTCGTCTCACTTGCGGGAAGTGTGTCGACCGGCAGACCTCCCAGTTGCTGCGCCAGTGCGTTCGCGGTGTAGCGCTTCGAGCTGTTGCGCACCAGCACGGCCGAGCGGCCCGTGGCGCCATCGGTCACGGTCGCGACGGTGAAAGCGCGCTCGGTCAAGCGCTCCGCAATGCTTTGCGCCAGACCGTTCCGCGCTCCCGCGCTTCGCACTTCGACTGCGGCGCCCTCCGCTTTGACCTGCGGGTCGTAGAAGACGGCGGCCGCGAGATCGCGGATCTTCGCGCGGTCGGGGATGAGGTAGAAGCCGCCGTCGCCTCCGGAAGACTGGAGCTCACAGTGGGGGTAGTTGCCGCCGCAGGGGTACAGCACCTCGCTGCGGATGGCGTTGCCGTCGATCCCCGTGCCGAACTGGGCGAGCGGCAGGATGTTGGCCGGATCGAAGTTCGTCTGAACGGCGCTGCCGACGTGATCGATAAGCGCGGGAAGTCCACGGAGGAAATCGCCCTGCGAGATCCGCGTGCGCAGCGCCGAGAGGACGAGCTGCTGGCGCTGCGCGCGGCTGTAGTCATTCGTGTCGTGGCGCGAGCGGGCGAATCGGAGCGCGGTCTGGCCGTCCATGAGCTGCGGACCCGCGGTGATATCGATGCGCTCGATCCCGTAGTCCGCCGTTGGATAGGCCTCATCCCGCACCGGACGCTTTACGTCGACCACCACGCCGCCGACCGCGTCCACGATCTTGGTGAACGCCTCGAAGTCGACGAGCGCGTACGCGTTCAGTCGGATCCCGAGGAGGTCCTCGACGACCTTGCGTGTGAGGTCGTACCCGCCCAAGGCGTAGGCGGCGTTGATCTTGTCGGTCAAGACGCCGGGTCGATCGATGTACACATCACGCGGGATCGAGAGCATCGCCGCCGTCTTGTTCACGGGGTCGAGACTCAACACGATCATCGTGTCGGTGTTGAGGGTGCTGGACGAGTCGCCGCGTGAATCGACACCGAGCAGCAGCACGTTCAGCCGCTCCTTCTCGGCCCACTCCGGCGGCGAGTAGTCATGGCTCGAGCTCGTACCGACGCTCGGTGGATTCGCGATCGGAGCGAAGACCTTCGTAAAGAGCCCGGCCCACGGCGCCGACCCGCGATATGCGGTCGCGTAGAAGCCGACGAGCGCGATGCACACGAGACCGAGGACGAGGTAGTCGACGATCTGCCGTCCCCGAAGCGAGCCCATGCCGGTGAGATTTCCCGCGAACGCGTCGGAGACGACGAAGAGGTGGTACATGAAGAGCGCGGCGGCGATCAGGAACGTGACCTCGGCCGCGTTGCGGAGTACGAAGCTCGTGAGAGGGTCGGCGATCGCGACGAACGCCCCGACGAGGAGCACCGTAAAAAGCGGAATGAGGATCATGAGCGCGCCGCGAATCCAACGGCCGAGGTACATCTGGCCGAGGCCCGGCAGCAGGAACGAGAGGACAGCGGCGAAACCCGGAGAGCCCCTCACCGGCCGCGCCGAAAGCGAGCGGGCGCGCGGTAGGGCGGCCGACGACGCTCCCCGATTCGACACGGAACCCCTAGCGTACGAGACTCGCAGTCCCCGAGATGGAGCGCACGCTTCCGGCTGACTCCGCCACGCTGCGCGGCGCTCGCGCCGTGGGGATCGTGTGCGCGGCCCTCTTCGTCCTTCCGGTGATCCTCTCGATCGCCTTTCCGTCGGCGTTCCTCTTTCCGCCGTACAACCGGACCTACGAGCGGATGATCGCGGCGGTCCTGTTGGCGTTCGGTCTCGGGCTCCTGCTCGCGCTTCGCGATCCCGTGCGCAATGCCGGCGTCTTCGCGGTCGTCGGCCTCGCCACGGGTCTCCTCGACGGTGCGGTGATCTATGCGCTCGTGGTCGACCGCGCCGATCCGTTGCACTGGGTCGCACAGGTCCCGATCCTGGCCGCGATCACGGCGACGCTCGTCGTCACGTACACCCGCCTTCGTCGGCCGAATCCGATCGTCGTGCGGATCGTCGTTGCGGCGGTCGTGCTCCTGCCGTTCGCGTTCTACTTGCACGATCTCGCGTACGCCACCTTTGTCGCGAATCGCTAGCGTTCCGCCCATGCCGCCGATCGTGCAAGTCAATGACCTGAAAAAGCGCTACGGCGAAATCGAAGCGGTCCGCGGCGTCAGCTTCTTCGTGCAGCCGGGCGAGGTGTTCGGCTTGCTCGGTCCGAACGGAGCGGGCAAGACGACGACAGTCGAAATATTGGAGGGGCTACGACGAGCCGACGGCGGGTCCGCCACGGTCGCGGGGGTGGACGTCTTCCGCGACCCGTCCGGTGTGAAGCGCCGGATCGGGGTCCAGCTGCAGGCGAGCGCTTTTCCGGACCACCTGACCGCGCGCGAGACGGTCCGGTTCTTCGCGGCCTGCTACGACCTCGTGGTCGACGAGCTCGCGCTCCTCCGCACGGTCGAGCTCGAGGAGCGCGCGAACCAGCCTCAGGACAAGCTCTCCGGCGGCCAGCGCCAGCGGCTCTCGATCGCGACGGCGCTCGTGAACCAGCCGCAGGTCCTCTTCCTCGACGAGCCGACCACCGGGCTCGACCCGCAGGCGCGCCGCAACCTTTGGGAGCTCATCCGCAGCATCCAGGCCCGCGGCACCACGGTGTTCCTGACGACGCACTATCTCGACGAGGCCGAGATCCTCTGCGACCGCGTCGCGATCATGGAGCAGGGCAACATCGTCGCGCTCGACGCGCCGCGCAAGCTCATCGACGACCTCCTTGCGCGCGGGTTCACCAAGCCGGTCCTGCAACAGAAGGCAAACCTCGAAGACGTCTTCCTTGACCTCACCGGTCACGAGCTGCGCGAGCAGTGAGGCAGACGCTCCGCCTTTTCGGGCTCCTGCTCCGGGGCTACCTGCGGGATCGCACAGCGCTCTTCTTCAGCCTCGTCGTCCCGCTCATGCTCATGGTCATCTTCGGCTATCTGAATCTCGGCGATTTCGGCCGGGTGTCGATCGCCGTCGACGATCAGGCCAAGAACCAGTCCAGCCGGCAGCTCGTCGAGATCTTGAGACGCATCGACACGCTGATCGTGACCGAGCAGACGACCGATGCGGCTCTCACCCACCTGAAACGGACCGAGCTGGACATGCTCGTCGTGATCCCGGGCGACTTCGTCGTCGCGCCGGCCCGGCCCGGGCAGCCCGTGCCGCAGCTCGTCGTATACGGAGACGACGCGCGTGCGCAGCAGGTCGCGGTGGGCAGGCAGATCATCGCGCAGGTCATCGACCGGCTGTCCTTCGCGGTGACGCAGACCGCCCCGGTGGTCGTCGTGAAGGACGAGACCGTGCAGGGGGTCCGCCTTCGCTACGTGGACTTTCTCGTGCCGGGGATCCTCGGGGTCAACATCATGCAGCTCGCGATCTTCTCGGTCGCTTTTGCCCTCGTCGCGGACAAGCAGCGCGGCGTGCTGCGTCGGATCATGGCGACGCCGGTGCGGGTCACGAGCCTGCTCGCGGCCCATGTGATGACGCGTCTCGTGATCGCGGCGGGCCAGGTGGGGGTCCTCCTCCTGGTCGCGCTGATCCTGTTCAACGTCACGATCATCGGAGGCCTCGCGCCCCTTATCGTCGTCGCTCTCCTCGGGACGATCCTGTTCCTCACCATCGGTTTCGCGCTGGCGGGCTGGGCGACGAGCGAAAACCAGGTACCGGCCATCGCGCAGCTCATCACGCTTCCGCAGTTCTTCTTCTCCGGAGTGTTCTTCTCGAAGAACGCGGCGCCGGAGCTCATCCGGCCGGTCACCAACATCCTTCCGCTGACGCTTCTGAACGATGCCCTCCGCGAGATCAGCGTTCAAGGCGCCACGCTTTGGGACGTTCGCACCCAGATCCTCGGCCTGCTCATTTGGACGCTCGCGGGCTTCATCCTCGCGGTGCGACTGTTCCGGTTCGAGAAGTTTTGAAGCTTTAGAGAAGCGCCTCGTGAACCGCGCGATGCACGACCGCGCGAAAGTGTCCCCAGTCCGCCCAATCGCCACCGATGTCTTTGGACGGGGCGCTCGAGATGGCGTCCAGCCGGTCGGCGACCTCGGACAGGCCGGAGGGCTCGATCTCGATCCAGCCTTCGATCTGCTCCTCATCGTCACGCGTCTTGAAAGTCCCTCCGAGCTCGTCCAGAAGGAACGCGAAGGTGTGGAAGAGCGGGGGACCCTGCGCGAGGGACGCGTCCCGGTAGGTGATCCACGCGAGGAATCGGCGGACCCGGGTCTCGAGCGCCGTCTCCTCATCGGTTTCGCGAAGCAAAGCCTCGAGGATCCGCTCACCACTCTGTATGCCGCCCGTCGGCAGTCGATACGCGCCGCGTGGGTAGAACGTCTTGATCGAGAGGGGGATTCGTCCGTTGCGGCGCCGAATGACCATGCAGACTTCGGCGAACCGATCGTGCCGCTGTATGGGATCGAAGAACGGTCGGACGGTGGCCTCGACGCGGCGCGGCGCGCCGTAGCGGGCCGCGAGCTCAGCGATCTCGCTGTCGAGGTCGCTCAATTACTCGCGATCGTACTTGCGCAGCACGTCCTCGAGCGCCTCACGCAGGATCACCGCCTCTTTGGTCTTCTTGCGCTCGGCGAGCCCTTTGAGCCGGGCGAGCTGCGCGGCGCTGTAGTAGGACGACTTGAGCACCATGTCCTCAGCGGGTGGAAGACCGACGGCGTTTCCGCCCTGCTCTTTCGCGGCGTACAGCGCGAGGTCCGCCTTCCGCATGAGCTGCTCGCCGCTCTTCGCGTCTCTCGGAGCGTTGGCGACGCCGACCGTCGCGCTCGCCCCGAACCGCGCCGGAATCGCCTTGCGGAGGGCGCTCGTGAGCTCCGACCGCAGGCGCTCGGCCCGGAGGAACGCCGTTTCCAGGGAGAGCCCGGGCGCGAGGAGGGCGAACTCATCGCCGCCGACTCGATCGAAGGTCCACCCCTCGACCTTCGCCGAAGCCCGCAGAGTCCGGGTGGCCACGTTGATGGCGGCGTCGCCGACGTCTCGTCCGGCTTTTTCGTTCAGCACCTGAAGGTTGTCGAGGTCGACGAGCAAGAGAGACGCGCCGCCGTCCGCCCTGGCGGCCCGGTCGACCGTCGCCGCGAAGCCGGGAGTGGCTGCCTTGCGTGCCATATATCGGCTACATATATATAGGTTGATCAAATGTATGTCAAGCCACAGCCTCCACCCTGAGACCGAGCCGCGCGTGGCGAACGACCGGCTGCCCTTCGGCGGCCGGAGGGGCGCGCCCGGGGTATCGCTCGTATCCGCGGACGGCTAGACTCGTGTGCAGAAGGCGTTTGAGGGGCCATCCACCCCGAGCTGCCGGAAGAACAACGAGTAGAACCGGCCGGACGCGCACCGATAGAGGCGCAGCGAGTGGACGCGAGCGGCGTCAACTCGGGTGGTACCACGGCATACGCCGTCCCGAGATACGGGACGGCGTTTTTGTTGGCTGAGAGGAGACGCATGGCGAAGGCAAGCGAAAAGGCGCGATTCCGGCCGGTCGCCGGAAAGCTCGACCTCGCCGAGGTCGATAACCGCATCCTCGACCTCTGGGAGCGCGAGGACACCTTCAACATGCTCCGGAAAAAGAACGCGGGCGGGCCGCGCTTCTCGTTCATCGACGGCCCGATCACGGCGAACGTCGAAGGGATGGGCGTCCACAGCGCGTGGGCGCGCACGTACAAGGACATCTACCAGCGCTACAAGGCGATGCGCGGGTTCGACCAGCGCTACCAGAACGGCTTTGACTGTCAGGGCCTGTGGGTCGAGGTGCAGGTCGAACGCGACCTCAACCTGAACAGCAAGCGCGATATCGAAGCGTATGGGATCGGGAAGTTCTCCGACGCCTGTCGCGCTCGCGTCGATCGGTCGGCCCGCGCCATCACCAAGGGCTCCATCCGCATGGGTCAGTGGATGGACTGGGACAACTCCTACTTCACGTACAGCGACCTGAACATCTCGCACATCTGGCATGTCCTGAAGGTCTGCCAGGAGAAGGGCTGGCTCTACAAGGGCCACCGCTCGATGCCGTGGTGCGCGCGGTGCGGGACCGCGCTGTCGCACCACGAGATGATCGACAGCTATCGCGACATGACGCATCTCTCCGTCTACGTCCGGTTTCCTGTCGTGCGCCCAGGGGAAGGGGCCCCTGGGCGCGCAGCGACCCCGGCTTCGCCGGCCCCGGGCGAGCCCCAGCCAAAGGAGAGCTTTCTCGTCTGGACAACGACGCCGTGGACGCTCCCGGCGAACGTGTCACTGGCCGTCAACCCCGACCTCGATTACGTCCGCGCGAAGGTGGGGGACGAGATCCTCATCGTCTCGAAGGAGACCTTTGATCAGTCCAAGTGGGAGAACGCGACCGTCGTCGAGACGATCAAGGGCCGCGCTCTGCTCGGCCTTCGTTACACGGGTCCGTTCGACGAGCTGCCGGCGTCGAGCGAGGGCGTCGTCGGCCACCGCGTGATCGAGTGGAAGGACGTCACCGCCGCCGAAGGGACCGGCCTCGTCCACATCGCTCCGGGTTGCGGCGCGGAGGACTTCGCGCTGTCGAAGACCGAGAAGCTGCCCGTGCTCGTCCCGATCGACGAGATGGCCCGCTTCGTACACGGGTACGGCTGGCTCGAGGGGAAGGACGCCCGTGACGTCGCGCGCGAGATCGCGGATGACCTCCAGAAGCGGGGGCGCCTCTTCCGCGCGGCGGACTACACGCACCGGTACCCCGACTGCTGGCGGTGCCACGAGGAGATCGTCTTCCGCGTCGACGACGAGTGGTTCATCTCGATGGACGAGCTCCGTCCGAGGCTCATGGCGGCGGCCGAGAAGGTGACCTGGCTACCGCCGGCCGCGGGCCGCCGGATGCAGAACTGGCTCGAGAACATGGGCGACTGGAACATCAGCCGGAAGCGGTACTGGGGGCTGCCCCTTCCTTTCTATACGTGCGAGAGGGGGCACTTCTTCGTCATCGGCAGCGAGGAGGAGCTGCGCGAGCGCGCGATTAGCGGCCTCGATAGGCTGCGCGAGCTCCACCGGCCCTGGATCGATGACGTCGTCGTCGGCTGTCCGCAGTGCGGTGCCGCGAGCAAGCGGGTGAAGGAGGTCGGCGATTGCTGGCTCGACGCCGGCATCGTGCCGTTCTCGACGCTCGACTGGCTGCACGACAAGGAGTACTGGGCCAAGTGGTTTCCGGCCGACTACATCGTCGAGATGGTCGAGCAGGTCCGCCTCTGGTTCTACTCGCAGCTGTTCTTCTCGGTGGTGCTGACCGGCGAGGCGCCGTACCGCGTGTGTCAGTCGTTCCAGCCGATGCTCGCTGCTCCCGGCGAGGAGTTCCACAAGTCCGGCGGCAACATGGTCGATCTGGTCGAAGCGTGCGAGCGCGTCGGCGCCGATGCCATCCGCTGGGTCGTCGCGCGCGAGGACCTGCAAGAGACGATGTATTTCGGATGGCCGCCCTTCGAGGACCTTCGACGCAAGCTCCTTGTTCTCTGGAACACGTACTCGTTCTTCGTGACCTACGCGACCCTCGACGGGTTCGATCCCGCCGAGCCACAGGTCCCGGTCGGCGAGCGGCCGCTGATGGACCGCTGGGCCCTTTCGACGCTGGCGCGTCTCGTCGCCCGAAGCCGCGCATCGATGGACGCGTACGACGTGCGGACGGTGCTGGTCGAGGTCGAGGCTTTCTGGGACGACCTATCCACGTGGTACCTCCGTCGGAACCGCGCGCGGTTCTGGAAGGCGCGTTCGAAGCGCGACTCCCTCGCCGCGTACCAGACGCTGTACGAAGCCCTCACGACGCTGATGCGGCTGCTCGCGCCGGTGGCGCCCTTCCTCGCCGAGGACATGTACCAGGGACTGGTGCGCGAGGCGTCGCCCGACGCCGAAGCATCGGTGCATCTCACGGCGTATCCCGACGAGAAGCCCGAGCGCGTCGACGACGACCTCGAGCGGCGGATGCGGGCCGCGCGGCGCGTCGTCGAGCTCGGCCGGGCCGCGCGCTCGTCGGCGGGCGTGAAGACGCGGACGCCGCTCCCCAGGCTCATCGTGGTGTTCGACGCGAGCGATCGCGACCACGGCGCGCTCGACGGCGATTCGGAGCTGGGCGAGATCGTCAAGGACGAGCTCAACGTGAAGGCGCTCGAAGTCCGCGACGCGGCCGAGGGCCTCGTGAAGGAGACGGTGAAGCCGGACCTCAAGGTCCTCGGGCCGAAGCTCGGGAAGGATCTACCGCGGGTGCGGCAGGCGCTCGCGGAAGGGCGCTACGAGCGGCGCGACGGGACGATCGAGGTCGAGGGATTCGAGCTCTCCGACGCCGAGGTCCTCGTCTCCCACGAAGGCGCGCCCGGGCACGCGGTCGGCCGCGACGCGGGCGCGACGGTCGCCCTCGAGACCACGGTCACGCCTGAGCTCGAGCTCGAAGGTCTGGCCCGAGAGCTCGCACACCATCTGAACAATCTGCGCAAGGAAGCGGGACTCGAGATCTCGGATCGCATCGCGCTCCGCTACGAGGGGCCGATCTCGCGTGCCTTTGAGCGCTACGGCAACTTCATCGCGCAGGAGGCGCTTGCGACGAAGATCAGCCAGGGCCTCCGTGACCGAGGGCACAGGTGGGAGGGCGAGCTGAACGGCGTCGCGGGCAAGCTCGAGCTCGAGAAGGAATAGCCGGAAGCCTCGGGTAGCCCTTCCTAGATGCCGAGCACCTGCTTCTTCTTCGCGGCGAACTCGTCGTCGGTCAAAACGCCCCGGTCGTGCAGCTCCGAGAGCATCAGGAGGTCGTCAATGCTGGCCGAATGGCTGATCGTCGGCGCAGCTTTCGGCTTGATGCGTCGGTCGACGCGCTCCTGCAGCGTGTTCTTGATCGGCGTGAACACCGTGGCGAGAACGAACAGCGTCATCACGATCGCGAGATCCGAACCTTGTCCGCTGAGCGCGACGAACATCCGCTGGAATAGCGCGACGACGGCCGTGTAGACGCCGGCGAGGACCGCGGTCAGGAGGACGTAGACCACGGTCCGATTGATGATGAGATCGATGTCGTAGAGCCGGTATCGAAGGATCGCGACCCCCACCGCCGCCGGCAACGCCGTCACGGCGATCGCTGCCTCTGGCTCCACGAGCCCAAGGAGGGCAGGCGCGAAGCGCGACCCCGCTTGGAGGAGGAACGAGAGGAGAACGAGCGCGCCCGCGAACGCGAACCACTTGAGCTGCTGACGCTCGTCCGCATCGGCACGGCGTAACCGATCGAAGAGCGCCGCGACGCTGATCACGACGAGCACGACGAGAAGAGGATCGAGGATCAGCGCGATCGCATCGAACGCATCGGCGTACCGGTCGAGCCCGATCGGATTCCGGATCGACGGATACCCCGCGTCGGCGTAGGTCGCTGGTGCGACCATCGCGAAGACAACCGCAAGGACGACGTTGGCCCCGGCGAAATAGGCGACCGGTCTCCAACGCGGCGACGGAAGGTGCCCGTCCGGAAACAGAAGCGGAAGGAACAGCGCGACCACGGCGATCCCGGGCCTGTCCGCCCAGAACCCGAACCACGCCATGGCCTGGCCGAACGGGAGCGTCCCTGGCGCGACGACGAGTGCCTGGATCGCATACTCGCGCGCGATAAACGAGAAGCCGAAGCTCACCGCGGCGCCGCAGAACATCCAGCCGATCGGATGCGTGCGGTGGGCGCTGACGATCAGCGCTCCGATCACGCCGCAGCCGAAGAGCGCCACGACGCTCCACATGTCGATGAAGCTCACTCGGCCGACGAACCGGAACTCGAGGGCGAGGCTCGCGGCGGCGAAAACGACGTAGAGCGCGACGCTCGACCACGCGAGCCAGCGCGCACGCGACCCCGCCGTTGACACCCGGATCACCGATGCGGCCGCCGCGGACATGTCGCAAGCCTACGCGCCGTCCGCTACAGCAACGCGCTCCGAAGGGCTCCGTATATGAGCCGCGGTGCGCGCCGGCGCCCCGGACCGGTCAGCGCGGTTCGCCATGTCGGATAGGAAAGCAGCGCGTGCGCGAGGGCGATGGCGTCGCTCGGACGGACCCTGAGCTCGCCGCGTCGCGTCAGGTCGTTGATCGTCCGCGTGATGATCGCGAGGCGGACGCCGTCGAGCTCGCGGAGCAAAGCGGCGACCTCGCGCGGCAGGGCGCCGTCCACCAGTGTTTCGAGGAGGACCGACTCGGCGCGGTACTCGCGCTCGTGCATCGCGATGAGCTCTCCGAGAACGGCATCGGCGCTTTCTCCGCGAGGCCGCCATCGCTCGATCCGTCCGATCAATCCTTCCGCGCGCCCTCGCAGCGCGGCCTCGACGAGCCGCTCCTTTGTGGGTGCGTGCAGGTACACGGTGCGAGGAGCCACGTGCGCTCGTCGCGCGACCTCGGTCACCCGCAGGTCGGCGTATCCGCGCCGTGATACCTCGCGCAGGGCGGCCGACTCGATCGCGCTCGATGTTCGCGCCGCCCGGCGCGCGCGCTCACGCTGGACGTATCGCCTTTGATTCACTGCACGCCGAGTGTAGCGGAATATCTCTCAGGTCTCGACGCGGTGAGGTACGGCCGCTATCGTTGCATGCGAAGTGGGAGATCTCGCGTTTGTCTTCCCGGGGCAGGGCTCGCAGATCGTCGGCATGGGCCGCGCGGTCTACGAGCAGTCCGCGCGCGCCCGCGACACGTTCGACGAGGCCGACCGGACAGTCGGATACGAGCTTTCAAAGATCTGCTTCGACGGACCCTCGCAGGAGCTCGACAACACGACGGTCGCGCAGCCCGCGATCCTCACGACGAGCGTCGCGATCCTCGAGGCGTTCATCGAGTCGGTCAACGCGAAGCTCGGCCACCGCTCGAGCGACGGAGTCGAGCCCCGCGGCGTCGCGGCGCTCCCGGTAAATCTCCGGCCGCGCTTCGTGGCGGGGCACTCTCTGGGTGAATTCACGGCGCTCGTCGCGGCCGGCGTCCTCACGTTCCAGGACGCACTCCGCCTCGTGACGGAGCGCGGTCGTCTCGCGGCGTCGCGGGGCGCGAAGGGAGCGATGGCCGCGATCGTCGGTCTCCCGGCGGAGGAGGTCGAGCGCGTCATCAAGAACGTCCTTCCGGTTGGTAGCGCGGTCGTCGCGAACGACAACGGCCCCTCGCAGGTCACCATCGCCGGCGACAGCGAGAGCGTGGCGCGCGCGAGCGAGGCACTGACCAAGCACGGTGCTCGGAAAGTCGTGCCTCTCCGCATTTCGGCGCCCTTCCACTTCCCGGACATGGGGCGGATCGGGCCGGACCTTGCCGCCTTCATGCACACGCTCCATTTCCGCGAGCCGGTCGTCCCGATCGTCGCCAACGTGAGCGCGATCCCGCATCCTTCGGCATCGGCAATTCCCGACGCGCTCGTCCGGCACCTTTCGAACCGGGTCGAATGGCTTCGCTCGGTGCGCTACATGGCCGAGCGCGGCGCGTCGACATTCGTCGAGATCGGCGCCGGCCAGGTCGTCAACGGCCTCGTGAAACGGATCGCCGACGTGAAGCTCCTCAACGTGTCGGACCCTCGCTCGATCACCGGAGCGCTGTCGGCCCTGCGGGAGCGCGCCGCCGCCACGCCGCGGTGACCCGTCGCGTCGTCGTCACGGGCCTTGGGGCCGTAACACCACTCGGACTCGACGTCGCGAGCACGTGGGACGCGCTCGTGCACGGGCGGAGCGGGATCGGTCGGATCACCCGCTTCGATCCCTCGCCCTACGAAACCCAGATCGCTGGAGAGATCAAGGACTTCGAGCCGGCGAAGTACATGGATCGCAAGGAGATCCGACGTACCGACAGATTCACGCAGTACGCGGTGGCCGCGGCCGCGCAGGCGCTCGATGACGCGTGCATCAAGGGTGGTGGCCCGGACCGCGATCGCGTCGGCGTCGCGATAGCGACGGGCGTCGGAGGCATCGAGACGCTGATCGACCAGGTGCTACTCATGAAGGACCGAGGACCGTCGCGGCTCTCACCGTTCCTCGTGCCGATGCTCATGGCGAACGCCGGCTCCGCGCAGATCTCGATGCAGTTCGATGTGCGCGGGCCGAGCCTCACGCACGTCTCGGCGTGCGCCTCGAGCTCGCACTCCATCGGCGAGTGCGCCGAGCTCATCAAGCGCGGGCAGGCCGACGTCATGGTGACCGGAGGGGCGGAGGCGGCGGTGCTCCCGCTCCCGATCGGCGCCTTCGCGACGATGCACGCGATGAGCCGCCGGAACGACGCTCCAGAGAGGGCCTCGCGGCCGTTCGACAAGGACCGCGACGGCTTCGTGCTCGCGGAAGGGTCCGCGGTCCTCGTCCTCGAGGAGCGCGAACGCGCGCTCGCCCGTAAGGCAAAGATCTACGGCGAGCTCGTCGGGTACGGCGCGACGGCCGACGCGTACCACATCACTTCGCCATCGCCTGAGGGCGAAGGGAACGCGCGCGCCATGCAGATGGCGCTCGACCAGGCCGGTATGAAGCCGTCGGACATCGACTACATCAACGCGCACGGCACCTCGACGCAGCCGAATGACCGCGAGGAGACGGCGGCGATCAAGCACGTGTTCGGCGACCACGCGTACAAGCTCATGGTCTCGTCGACGAAGTCCATGACCGGTCACCTGCTCGGCGCCGCCGGCGCGCTCGAGGCGCTCGCCTGCGTGCTCGCGATGCGCGACGGATGCGTCCCGCCGACGATCAACTACGAAACGCCCGATCCCGCGCTAGACCTCGATTACGTCCCCAATAAGGCGCGCGCGCGAGCGATCAAGACCTCGCTCTCCAACTCGATGGGCTTCGGCGGACACAACGCGTCGCTCATCTTCCGCGCCGCCTAGGCACTGGCACCGCGGCTGCACCGAGAGGCCCGAATGCCGAACGCACCGGAGCGACCGCCCGAGGAATGGAAGAGCGCCGGCGAGCCGATGACCGACTCGCAAGCGTCCTTTCTCAAGCGTCTCTCCGCGGACGCCGGCGAGGAGTTCGACCCGACCTTGAGCAAGGGCGCCGCCTCGAGGCGCATCGACGAGCTCCTTGCGCGCGGCAAGGGCGGAGCGGCGCGACCGCGGGCGCGCAAAGCGGCGTCGCGATCCGCGCCGCGGCAGGAGCGACGAGACGGCGAGATGAGCGAAGCCCAGGCGGCGTATCTCAAGGAGCTCGCGGAAGAAGAGGGCGGGGACTACGACCCCAAGCT
>Ga0070698_100000440_pt1 | contig 44101 bp, 35 predicted proteins | sample KBSK1502metaG_FD_65477 | JGI IMG/M metagenome (GOLD analysis project Ga0070698, IMG submission 65477) | Corn, switchgrass and miscanthus rhizosphere microbial communities from Kellogg Biological Station, Michigan, USA - KBS K1-50-2 metaG | ecosystem: Host-associated > Plants > Roots >...
GGCTGCGAGGCGGAGTACATCTGGCACCACGAGAGAGACCTCAAAGGCGCCGATGTCCTGATCCTTCCCGGCGGCTTTGCCTACGGCGACTACCTGCGCGCGGGCGCCCTCGCGCGTTTCTCCCCGGTGATGGAGAGCGTCGCCGACTTCGCGCGGCGGGGCGGACCCGTCCTCGGGATCTGCAACGGTTTTCAGGTCCTGCTCGAGGCGGGCCTGCTCCCGGGAGCGGTGCGCGTCAACCGCGGGTTGCGTTACGTCTGCCGCGATGTCCATCTTCGCGTCGAGAGCTGCGAGACTCCCTTCACGCAACTCTACGAGAGGGGGAGCGTCGTGAAAATGCCGATCGGACACATGGAGGGTAACTACACCGCGCCCGCCGCGGAGCTCGATGCGCTCGAAGGCGAGAATCGCGTCGTCTTCCGCTACTGCGATCCCTCTGGAAACGTCACCGACGCCGCCAACCCGAACGGCGCCGATCGCGGGATCGCGGGCGTTTCCAATCGCGAGGGCAACGTCGTCGGCTTGATGCCTCACCCGGACCGCTGCTCCGAGACCCTTCTCGGCAACGAAGCCGGGAGAAAGATGTTCGAGTCTGCGGTGCGCGCCCTGGCAGCCGGGTAAATTTTTCAGGCCGCGGGCTTCCGGTCCGAGAGAGCATCCTGCCGCCGCTCTGAAGCTTGAGAGCGCATTCCTGAAAACTTTTCAATCGCGGCAGGAGGAATCCTTCAAAAGATTTCCACGCCCGTGAATCCGGAAGAAAAATGCGCGAGAATCCGTTGGAAGATCTGAGCCAAACAGTGAACGACGGGATTCTCGGGCTGATGCTCGCTCGCGCGAATCTCTTCGCCGATCGCGTCGCATTGTCGGTGCGAGAGCAGGGCCGTTATCGGGAAGTGTCCTACGGAGAGCTGAACGCCCGCGCGAGAGCGTTGTCGGATCACTTGCTCTCGCGCGGCCGGCCTGCCGGATACCGCCTTGCGATCTTTTCGGAAGGCCGGCCGGAGTGGGCGATCGCGTTCCTGGCGGCGATTCGCGCGGGAGCGGTGATCGTCCCTCTCGATCCCAAGCTTCCCCCCGCGGAGCTCGCGCGCCTGATGTCGGACGCGGAGATCCGCGTGCTGTTCACATCCCCGATGCTCGCGCCCGTGGCGGAAGTGGCCGCGGCCGCGACGCCCTCGGTCGAGGAGGTGTACGTCTCCGGCGCGTTGCCTGGCGGTAGCCGCGCCCTCTGCGTGGACCAGCTTCCCGACGCACCTCCCCAGGAAGCGGCGGAGCGCCGGCCGGAAGAGGTCGCGCTCATCGTCTACACCTCGGGCACCACGGGCCGGCCTCGCGGCGCGATGATTCGCTTCTCCAGCCTCGTCTTCGAAGTCGGGACTCTTTCGGAGCTCGTCCCGGTCGCTCCGGACGACGTCTTCCTCTCGATGCTTCCGCTCTCTCATCTGCTCGAGTTGACCGGGGGATTGCTCTGTGTTCTGTTCCGCGGCGGACAGGTCTGCTACGGACAGACTCTCCTCCCGGAGGAGCTCGCCCGGATCGCCGCCGAGCGCAGGGTGACCCAGCTCGTGACGGTGCCTCTCTTTCTGAAGCTGCTGAAAGCGGAGGCGGAGCGGGGAGCGCTGGCTCCCTCCTGGCTCATTCGCCGACTGGTCGTCGGAGGCTCCACTTTGGATCCAAGCCTCGAAGACTTCTTCGAGGCGGCCGGCATCGAGGTTTTCCAGGGCTACGGCCTGACGGAGTGCAGCCCGGTCGTCGCCGTCAATTCGATCCTGGGCCGCCGCCGGGCAACGGTCGGCCGTCCGCTTCCGGGTGTGGAGGTGCGCATCGCCGGCGGTTCGAACGGCGCCGGTGAGATCTGGACGCGCGGACCTCACGTCATGAAGGGCTATCTCGGCGACGAGGAGGCCACCCGCGCGATGATCGACGAAGAAGGTTGGTTAAAAACGGGCGATCTCGGCCAGATCGACGCCGACGGGTTCCTTTCGATCACGGGCCGGCTCAAGAACGTGATCGTTCTCGGCAGCGGTTTGAAAGTGCAGCCGGAGGAAGTCGAAACGGCGCTCGCCGGGAGCCCGCTCTTCGCGGACCTGTGCGTTCTCGGAGCCATTGCGCGCGATGGGCTGCGGGCGGGGTCCGAAGAAGTCTGCGTCGTCATCGTCCCCGCCGATCGCGCGGCCAGCCATGCCGAAATCGCGCAAGAGGTCGAGCGGAGAGCGGCGGACCTCGCGCCGCACAAGCGCCCGACTCGGGTGGTACTCCACCCCGGGCCTTTGCCGTACTCGACCACGCGCAAGGTCCGACGCGCGGAGCTTTCCGGTTGGTTGGCCGGAGCGGGAGGGCCGGCCTCGTGAATCCGGCCACGCTCCTGGTTCTGCTCCTCGACTTTGCGTGCATCGGAGCGTTGCCGATTCTTTTCTTCCGCCGCGACGGAAGCTTGAACCTCAAGTGGTGGGCGACCGCTTTCCCGTTTTTCCTTTGCCCGGCCCTGCTGGTCGCCGGTTTTTTCGGCGTCCTCCCTCTTTCCTATGCGTTCGCGGCGGTCTATCCCGGACAGCAGATCGCGCCGATCCCGTTCGCGATCGGCTCGATCGCTCTGATCTTCCTCACTCTGGGGACTCACCACACCCGGATCTCGCTCTGGCACCAGTCCAACGACGCGCCCGCGGGTGTCGTGACATCCGGCGCCTACCGTTACATCCGCCATCCGTTCTACACGTCGTTCCTGGTGGCCTTTGCCGCGGCCGACCTCTTCTTCCCGCATCCGTTCGTCGTGGCGCTCTCCCTCTACGAGCTCGCCGTGCTCCATTGGACGGCGGCCGGTGAGGAGCGAAGACTGCGCGCTTCGCCGTTCGGGGAGGAATACGGGAAGTACATGGCGCGATCCGGGCGGTTCTTCCCTGCGTTTCGCCGGAGCCCCAGATGACGGACGTCTTCCTGGCGGGGATCGGCTTCGCTCTGGGAGAGATCCGGGAGACGCTCGAGGAAGCGGCCGCGGCTGGTCTTCTGAGCTGCGAGGCCGCCGCACTCTCCGAGGCCGGGTTCCGCTTCCACCATCGCAGTGCTCCACGCACGACGGCGTACGACCTGGCCCTGCGCGCCGCGCGCGCCATCCCCGAGGGCACGCGCGAGATCGACGTCGTTCTCTACGCGACTTGCCTTCCCTGCAACGGCAACCTCGGCAGCGATGAGGATTTTCAGCGGACGCGCGACGTCAAGACGATCATGGATTTTCCCGGGAGCCATCTGCAGGCGGACCTCGGTCTGGAGTCGGCCTCCGTCATCGGTCTGAATCAGCAGGCGTGCACCGGTTTGCTGGGAGCCCTGCGAATCGGCCGCGCGCTGATGGCGGCGGAGCCGGAGACGGAGCGAGCTCTCTGCCTGACGGCGGACCGATTTCCCGAGGGCGCGCTGTATTCGCAGTCCTACAACCTGATCTCCGACGGCGCGGCGGCCTGCATCCTCTCCCGTTCCGGCGGGGACTACCGGCTCCTCGCCTCCCACGCGAGAACGAGCGGGGCGCTGGCTCGCGCCGCCGATGAAGAAGTGGCTGGAACGTACTTCGCCCACACGCACCGGCTGATCCACGAAACCCTCGCCAAGGCCGGGCTCGCGATCGGCGACGTGGACTGGTTCGTCGCGCAGAACATGAACCACAAGGCTCTCGAGATCCTGGCCCGGCTCCTCCCGCTCGATCCGGCGCGCATCGTCGCGCCCACGCTACCCGAGATCGGCCACGTGATCAGCGGCGACAACCTGATCAACTTGAAGTGCCTGACCGAGCGGGGCGCGATCCAGAAAGGGCAGAAGGTTCTGATGGCCATGGCGGGCTACGGCCTGAACTGGCAGTGTGCGATTCTGGAGAAGACATGAAGGAGGACACCGCCCGCCTCGTCGAGAAGCTGTGTATCGCTTCGCAAGGAGACTTCGGCTCGCCCTACGAGTTCGCGTGGCCCGATCGGCTGCCGGAAGACGCGTGGCACTTCTCGCCAGAGCTCCTCTCGACAGCAGGGACCCCTGCCGGGGAAAGGCTTTCACCGGAGGAGACCCGGCGGTTGAGCTTCTTCGAAGCAGTCAATTTCTTCAGTCTCAACATCCATGGCGAGCGGGCGCTGCTCGAAGGACTCGCTGCCCGACTGTACCGCGATGATCTGTACACGCCCTACCTTCACCACTTCTTGGACGAAGAGAACAAGCATATGGTCTACTTCGGCACCTACTGCCTTCGATACGCCGGGAAGATCTACCCGGATCGGAAGATGGCCCTACCTCGAGACTACGCGGAAGGGGAGGAGGACTTTCTCTTCTTCGCGAGGGTCCTTCTCTTCGAGGAGCTCGTGGACGTCTACAACCGGCGCATGGCGCTCGATGAGCGCCTGCACGCCGTCGTGCGCGAGATCAACAGGATGCACCACCGGGACGAAGCGCGTCACCTTGCGTTCGGCCGGCGCATCGTCGCGGAGCTTTTCGAGCGCCACGCCCCGGGCTGGCCGGCGGAAGTGCTCGGCGAGGTGCGGCGGTCCCTGCCGGAGTACGTGCTCGCCACCTGGAAGGAGTACTTCAACCCGGACGTCTATCGCGACGCCGGGATGCTTGGCCCTCACGACGTCGCGCGGGAGGCGTTCGCCTCCGATGCGGCTCGCGCGCGCCGCCGCGATGTGAGCGGACCGGCCCTGCGTTTTCTGGTGTCGGCCGGCGTTCTGGAGCAGGAGCCGTCTCTGTGAAGAGCGAGCCCGAGGTCCGCACGCATCTCGCTCGCTGGGTGGCGGAGCGCTCGCGGAGCGTCCAGGCGGAGGAGATCTCCGGCAACACTCCCATCCTCGAGCGGCGGTTGATCACCTCCGTTCAGGTGATGGACCTGATCCTGGAGATCGAACAGCTGTCCGGCAGGTCGATCGACGTCTCGCGGTTGAAGCCGGGGGTCTTCAAGGACATCGACACGATCTATCGCAACTTTTTCGGCGGGCCCAGCTCATGAACCCCGGCTCGGAGGCTGTCGCGGGGCTCCGCACGCGAGACGACGGCCATGCGGTGCTGTCGGGCCCGCTTCTGGCCGCGTCGCGACGGGTCGACGGGCTTTTCGCCAAATGGTCGGCGCGGTGGAATGCCGAGGAGTGGCGCTTCCCCGCGGTCCTGCCGGCCTCGCAGCTCGACCGACTCGACTATTTCCGGTCGTTCCCGCACCTCGTCACGTTCCCGGTCGTGCTCGACGACGCACCGGAGAACCTCGCGCGTCTGGTGTCGGGCCCCGCGCTCGGAGACGACGGCGCCGTCAGGCTGCCGGCGACCGCCCCGGTCCGCGACGTCCTGACACCCGCCGCCTGCTACCACTTCTACGTCGAGCTCGCCGGCGCGCGGCTCGACCAGGCGCGCCATCTGACGACGGTCGCTTCCTGTTTCCGCCGGGAGAAGTTCTACCGGCCCCTCTTCCGGCAATGGAACTTCACGATGCGCGAAGTGGTTTGTATCGGAACTCTCGAGGAGGTGGCGAGCTTTCTCTCGTCCTTCCGCGAGCTTCTCACCGGGTACTTCACTGCTGCCGAGCTGCCGGTGGCATGGCAGGAGGCGGCCGACCCCTTTTTTGGCGGCGCAGCGAACCCCAAGTTCATCGCCCAGATGGTCGATCCCGTCAAGACCGAGATGGTTTTCTCCAGCGAGCTCGCGATCGGGTCGATCAACTCGCATCGGAGCTTCTTCGGCGAGACCTTTGGGATCACGCGCGGCGACTCGCCGGCCTTCTCCGGCTGCGTGGCATTCGGCCTCGAACGATGGCTCTATGCCTTGCTCGCCCGGTTCGGTCCCGACCCCGAGAGGTGGCCGGCCGCGCTCTGGGAGGCGGCTTGAAAACGCGCGTCCTCGTGACCGGCGCGGATGGCTACCTGGGATCTCGCCTGGCCGCACGCCTGCTCAGCCGCGGAACGCCCCTGTGCCTCTGGGTCCGGGCCTCGGCCGAGGAAGAGCGCGCGCGCAAGACAGCGGCTCTCTCCGCCAGGCTGGGCTTGGCCATCCCGGAAGTCGAAATGCGTTTCGGCGATCTTTCGCACGATTCGCCGTTCGATGGCGTCGAACCTTCCTCGATCTCCGCGATCGTGCACGGAGCCGCCGTCACCCGGTTCAACGTCGATTCCGCCACTGCCCAATCGGTCAACGTGGAAGGCGCCGTCAAGCTCTTCCGGTTCGCCGAGCGCTGCGAAAATCTCGAGCGGCTGCTTCTCCTCTCCACCGTCTACGCTTCGGGCCTTGCGGCCGGCGTAATCCCAGAAGCTCCGCTGCCGGAGGCAGGGTTCGCGAACGAGTACGAGCGTTCCAAGTGGAAGGCGGAGGCGGAGTTGGTCCGCGGCTTCGACCGGCTGCCCTGGCTCACGCTGCGGGTTGCGACCGTCCTCGCCGACAATCCTGCCGGCGAGGTCACGCAGCACAACGCCGTCCACAACACGCTGCAGCTGCTCTACTACGGCTTCATCTCGACGCTGCCCGGATCTCCCGCGACGCCCGTTTACCTCGTGACGGGCGACTTCGTCGTCGACTCGATCTTGGCGTCGCTCGACAGAGGAGAGCCGCGCCGCGTCTATCACGTCGCCCACCGGCGCGACCAGTCGCTGCGCCTGGGCGAGCTGGTCGACCTCGCCTTCGAGACGTTTCAGGAGGATCCGCAGTTCCGGCGCAAGAGCGCGATCAAGCCCCTCTATGTGGACCGGGGTTCCTTCGACCTGCTGCGAGACGCACTCTCGGGCTTTGCCGGTGGCGCGGTGAACCAGGCGATCGGGAGCGTCGCGCCTTTTGCGGGGCAGCTGTTCATCGACAAGGACGTGCGCAACGAAAACCTTGTTTCTCTCCTGGGAAGGGACCCGGCAGGCGATGCGGCGGCGCTGGCGCGAGAGACGTGTCGGACGCTGTTGCGAACGCGGTTCGGACGGCAGGGAGATCCCCGTGCCGCTTGATCCGGCCGGGTGGGGGATCCGTGTCGAGGGGAGGAACCCGTGATCCACGAAAACGAGCTCTGGATTCTGAGCTTCTACCGCCGCTCGGAGATCAGCGGGGCCCTCTTCTTCGGCCGGCTCGCGCAGACGGTACGCGCCGGGCCGATCCAGCGCGACCTCACGAAACATTTCTCCGACGAGTCTCTGCATGCCTGGTACTGGACCGATTGCATCGAGAAGCTCGGCAGCAAGCCGATTGCGCTCGATCACTCCTACCAGGATCAATACATCGAAGCCGCCGGGCTGCCCGGCAACATCATGGAAATATTGGCGATCACGCAGGTGTTCGAGAAACGCGTCATCGGCCAGTACGCCCTGCACCGCGCGCTTCCGGGTCTTCCGCCAGAAGTGGAAGCGACTCTGCAACGGATCATGCAGGACGAGAAATGGCACATCCAATGGGTCGGGGACGCGCTCGTTTCGCTGGAGTCCGAGTACGGGAAAGAGCACATCGCCAAGACCATCGAGCGCTGCGCGGCCGCCGATCGAAAAGTCTACGAGAAGACACTCGACGAGCACTCCGGCCGGCTCGAGGCGCTCATCGCGCAGCGCCGCAACCGAGAGAAGCGATGATCGACCCCGAGGCGGTGAGGGGACGGATCGCGACGTTTTTGCGTCTCCAGCCCGGGAAGGCCGTGGATGGCGCGGTTCTCACGGACCTCGTCACGGAGTCTTTCGTCCTGGTCCAGCTCGTGATCGATCTGCAGGAGGAGTTCGGGATTCGCCTCTCCGGCGAGGGCCTGCGCGAGGTCCGCACCGTCGGCGACCTCATCACGACCGTCACGAGTCGCGCTTAACTCGTCGCTTCCGCTTACTCGGGACCTGCGCCTTTGGGCGCACCGGCTCGCGGCTCGGCCACTGGCCTCGACCGCGAGCCTGGTCCCTCGCGCGCTCACGCTCCCGCGGCGCGCGCCTCCTCCCCTCTGGGAGACTACGCGCGCCGCGACCCGGACTGTTCCCGGATCGGCGAATCAAGAGGGCTCCTGGCCTAATCGCAGCGAGGATCTACTTCGCGCAACCTGCGCCGCGTACCTGAGCCGCAGTTCGGATAGCATCTGCTCGCGGCATGCCCATCTCGCCTGAGCTGATCGCCGAACACAACCTCTCTCAAGAGGAGTACGACCGAATCCTTCAGATTCTCGGACGCGAGCCCAATTACGTCGAGCTCGGCATCTTCTCGGCGATGTGGAGCGAGCACTGCTCCTACAAGTCCTCGCGCGTCCATTTGAAAAAGCTGCCCACGAAGGGGCCGCGCGTGATTCAGGGCCCGGGCGAGAACGCGGGAATCGTCGACATCGGCGACGGTCTCGCGGTCGCCTTCAAGATGGAGTCGCACAACCATCCGTCCTTCATCGAGCCGTACCAGGGAGCAGCGACAGGCGTGGGAGGCATCCTGCGCGACATTTTCACGATGGGGGCGCGGCCGATCGCTTCGCTCGACTCGCTGCGGTTCGGGGAGCTTTCCGCGCCGCGCATGAAGCACTTGGTCGACGGAGTCGTGCGCGGCATCGCGGGTTACGGCAACTGTATCGGCATTCCCACCGTCGGCGGCGAGACCACATTCCACCGCGCCTACAACGGCAACATCCTCGTCAACGTCATGAACGTCGGGATCGTCCGTCACGACAGGATCTTCCGGGGGCGCGCCGAAGGCCCGGGAAATCCCGTCGTCTACGTCGGCTCCAAGACCGGGCGCGACGGGATTCACGGCGCGACGATGGCTTCCGAGGAGTTCGCCGGAGACGAGACCAAGCAGAAGCGGCCGAACGTCCAGGTGGGAGATCCCTTCACCGAGAAGCTGCTGATGGAAGCCTGTCTCGAGCTCTTTGAAACCGACGCGATCGTCGGAATCCAGGACATGGGCGCCGCGGGGCTGACCTCGTCCTCGTTCGAGATGGCGGGGCGAGCCGGCACGGGGGTGGAGCTCGACCTTTCCAATGTGCCGGTACGCGAAACCGGGATGACACCCTACGAAATCGTGCTGTCGGAGTCGCAGGAGCGCATGCTCCTCGTCTGCCGGCGCGACCGTCTCGAGGAAGTCCTCGGCGTCTTTCACAAGTGGGAGCTCGATTCCGTCGAGATCGGTCGGGTGACAGGCTCCGGCCGAGTCGTGCTCTTCTTTGGCGGCGAGATTGTGGCGGACCTGCCGGCGGCGCCGCTCGCGGAGGAGGCCCCCCTCTACGACCGTCCGCGCCGGGAGCCGCGGCCGGCGCCCCCTCCTCTCTGGCCCGACGAGGCCGAGCCCTCCGACTACGGCGAGAGCCTTCGGCGGCTCCTCGCCTCGCCCAACGTGTCGGAGAAGTCCTGGATCTGGACCCAGTACGACCACATGGTCGGCACCAACACCGTCGTGCGGCCCGGGGCGGACGCCGCGGTCGTGCGCGTGAAGGGGACGAATCGGGCGCTGGCGTTGAAGACCGACGTCAACCCTTTTTTCTGCGCGCTGGATCCGTATCGCGGCGGGGCGATCGCGGTGGCCGAGGCGGCCCGCGCGATTGCGGCCGCAGGGGCGCACCCGCTTGCCGTCACCGATTGCCTGAACTTCGGTAACCCGGAGAAGCCCGAGGTCATGTGGCAGTTCGAGCGCGCCGTCAGCGGAGTCTCCGACGCGTGTCGCGCGCTCTCGATCCCGGTCGTCTCGGGCAATGTCTCTTTCTACAACGAGACGGACGGCCGAGCGATCCCGCCGACCCCGACGATCGGCATGGTCGGGCTGCTGGAAGACGTGAAGAAGCGCGTGCGGATGACGTTTTCGGCTGCCGGCGACGTCGTGGCTCTGTTGGGGGAGACGCGCGACGAGCTCGGCGGAAGCGAGTTTCTCCGGACGATTCGAGGGCGCGACGAAGGTCCGTGTCCCCAGGTCGATCTCACCACCGAGCGGCGCCTGGTGGACATGCTCGTGGCCCTGGCGACTCACCGCAAGCTCGCGTCGGCCCACGACGTCTCCGACGGCGGTCTCGCGGTGGCCTTGGCGGAATGCGCGATGAAGAGCGGCTTCGGAGCCGAGATCGCGCTCGATTCCGCGGTGCGGCCATCGGCGGTTCTCTTCGGCGAGTCGACGGGGCGGGCCGTCGTGACCTTTTCTTCGAAGGATGAGTCCGCGGTGCGGGCCGCTGCTGAGCAGCGCGGCGTCGCTCTTCAGACGATTGGCCGGGTTGGCGGTGAGCGTTTGAAGATTCGAGTAAACGGCCGCGCTCTCGTCGACGAGCTGGTCTCTGTCCTGCGCGATCTCTGGTCAACCGCCTTCGCCCGCGCGATCGAGTCGGCAGACGTTCTGTAGCCAAGGTCGCTGTCCGACTGTCGCGCGCCGCCAGTGTGCCGGCTCCACAGCGTCGCCGGACAATCGGTTCACGGACCTCCCGGATCGCGTTTTCCGAGCCACGGTCGGGCCGTGCAATAATCGGTTCCACGGTTCCAAGGCGGTGCGAATTCGGTTTGAGGAGTGCGTCCTCGACACGGAGACCAGGCAAATCTTCGTGAGCGGAGCCGCTGTTCACCTTCAGCCGAAAGCCTTCCAGTTTCTCGAGCTCCTGATCCAGAACCGTCCCCGCGTCGTCCCGAAGGGCGAGATCCACGAGAAACTCTGGCCGGGGACGTTCGTCTCCGACGGGACATTGACGAGCTTGCTCGCGGAGATTCGCGACGCGATCGGCGACGACGCGCGCGAGCCCCGTTTCGTCCGGACGGCGCATCGCGTGGGCTACGGTTCTTCGGAGCCGCCCAGGAGGTCCGGAATCGGCCGGGTGGGCCGTCCAAAGGCGGACCCGCCGTATGGCTGGTGAGCGGTGAGCGGCGCATTCCGCTCGAAGCAAGCGAATCGATCATCGGGCGCGACCCCGCGGCCGCTGTCGTCCTCGACGACCCGAGCGTCTCGAGGCGGCATGCGAGGATCGTCGTCTCGGACGAGGGCGTCACACTCGAGGATCTCGGCAGCAAGAACGGAACATTTCTTGGTGATGCCGGAGTCCGGCTGGCCGCGCCGCTTTCCGACGGCGACACGATCCGGATCGGCTCGGTGCGGCTCCTGGTCCGCCTGCTCGAGGCACCCGGCTCCACTGTGACGAGCGTTCGAGAACCAGCGGTGACCGCGCTTTTTCAGGCGACGGGGCCCATGTCTGGCTCCAGGTGCCGTCCGCGGCGTGCCCCCGAACGACATGGACGTCTTTCGGATCCGCCCCTCGGGCGGAGAGCCCGAGCGCATGACGAGTCGCCACGGGCGCGTCTGCTGCCCGGCGCTTCTCGACGCGCACACGCTCGTCTATTGCGCTCGTCGCGAGGACGGGGGCTGGGGCCTCTAGGCCTTGGATGTCGAGAGGCGCATCCCCCATGCCGTGACCTCGGGCCTGGAGGAGTACACCTCCGTGTCGGCGAGCGCCGATGGCCGGCGACTGGCCGCGACAGTGGCCAACCCGGTCCGGAATCTCTGGACAGCGCCGATCACCGACCACGTCGTGGACGAATCCGGCACGGCGCGCTTCGACCTACCGACCGTACGCGCCTCCGCGCCCCGGTTCGGGCCCGACTACATTCTGTATCTCTCTTCGAAGCGCGGCGCGCAGGGGCTCTGGAAGCTGAAGGACGGCTCCGAAACGGAGCTGTGGAAGGGAAGCGACGGTCTCGTCCCGTTTGCGCCGGCGGTCTCGGCCGACGGATCTCAGATCGCCTTCGTAGCCCTCGTCGGGGGCAGCCACCATCTCCACTTGATGTCGTCGGACGGGACGAACACGCGCCGCATCGCGGAGCCGCTCGACGTTGCGGACGTGCCGTCCTTCTCGCCGGACGGCAAATGGATCGCGGTCGTCGCGCGGGAGAAGGAGGGCAGAGAAAGACCCTTGCTCAAGGTGCCGGTTGACGGGGGACTTCCGGTGCGTCTGGTGGAAGGAAACAACTCCGACCCGGTCTGGTCGCCCGACGGCCGCCTGATCCTCTATTCTGAGGGCTTCGGCGGCGGCGTCCTGCTTCGAGGCGTCACTCCAGACAAGCAGGCGGTTCCAATGCCCGAGATCGCCGTGCCCTACGCCGGAAACCGCTATCGCTTCATGCCGGACGGAAAGTCCGTGGTGATGTTCCTTGGCCGACTGGGGCAGGCGGCTCAGCCTGCGCCCGTATACCATCTGCCGGATCTGGCCACGGGCCGCATCCGAAAGCTGACGGGCCTGCAGCCCGGCTTCATCGAGAAGAGCTTCGACGTCTCGCCCGACGGCAAGACGATCCTCTTCGACCGCTACCGCGAGAACGCCGACGTCGTCCTGATCGACCTGCCGCGGTAGGAGTCGCCCGGAACGTCAGTACGAGACCTTCTCGAGGAAGAGACCGGATGGCGGCGCGGTCCACTTCGCCGGTTGCGGCGATCGTTTCGCGAGCAGCTGCCGCAAGTCCGCGTCGGTGAGGTTGCCGCGGCCGAACTCGACAAGGGTGCCGACCAGGCGCCGCACCATCTTCCACAGAAAGTGGGAGGCCTCGACCCGATAGTGGATTTCGTGCTCCCAGTCGAGCAGGTCGCTCTTGTTCACGACCACCACCGTGGAGTCCTGACCCTCCGGGTTCTCGCAGAAGGAAGCGAAGTCGTGGCGGCCCTCGAAGAGCTTCGCCGCTCGACGCATCGCCGAGAAGTCGAGCCGGTCACGCACCCACCAGACGAAGCGCTTGTCGAAGGCGGTGCGGCGCCGGGAGATCCGGTACAGATAGGTCCGAGAGACGGCGTCGTGACGCGCGTGAAAGGCAGGCGGCGCTTTTTCGGCCGCGAGCACGTTGACGTCGTGCGGGAGCCGTTCGTTCAACCCCCAGACCAGATCGGCTTCGGAGAGATTCCGGCGCGCCTTCAGGTGAGAGACCTGCGCGAGCGCGTGGACTCCCGCGTCCGTGCGTCCGGCGCCCCCCAACGAGGCGTCGGCTCCGAGCAGCTCGTGAGCCGCGGTCGTCAGCGCTCCCTGAACGGTCCGTTCGGTGTTCTTCTGAGACTGCCAGCCGCGGTAGCGCGTCCCGTCGTATTCGAGCGTCAGTTTCCAGGTCGGCACCCGGAGAAGGTATCGGAAAACGGGAAACGAAAAACGGGAAACGAAGTCCGCTGGCGGCCTACGTTTCCCGTTTGCCCACTTCCGATTCCCGGCTAGTACTTTTTCTCGATCTGCAGGTTGTTGTTGACCCGAACCACGCCGTCGACAGAACGGGCAACTGCAACGGCGGCGATGCGGTCGGACTCGTCGCGTACCTGGCCGGCCAACGTGACGACTCCGTTGGTGGAGTTGACGTCGATGTTGGTGAGCGTGGAGAGCTTTACATCGGCGGCGAGCTTCGCCTTGACCGCGGCCTTGATCGCCGCGTCGTCGACCTGGCGGCCGGCGGACGTCGTGGTCTTGACGCAGGATGCTCCCGCGATCGTCAGGGCGACGGCGAGGGCTACGAGACCGAGAATGGATTGACGACGAGAGTTCATGATCCGATTCCTCCCTTTTCTTGGTTTCTTCTGCTTCCTCTCCCTCACCGAGGCTCATCAGCATGCGTCGTGCCAATCGGGAAAACCTTAGCTCGACAGCGGCTTACAATCCCTTGAGGGGAATCAAAGGGGAGGCTGCTCTGGGTTGTCTCTTCCGTCTGGTTGGGTTCTTCGTCCTCTTCCTCGCTCTTGCCATCGCCGCCCGGCGGCTGATGGAAAGACCGGCGCCGATTCCTCCCCCAGTCTTTGAAGAGAAAGACACTCTCGTGCGCGGCGTCCGGTGGAGGTCGCGGGAAGTCGGCGGGGAGACCGCTCCTCCGGTCGTCTTCGTGCACGGCCTTCTCTCTTCGTCGAAAACCTGGAAGAAGGTCCTCGCCTCCTCCGCGTCCGGGCACACCGCCATCGCCCTGGACCTGCCGGGCGCCGGATTCTCGGATCGCCCGTGGCCGTACGACTACTCGGCGCCGTCGCAGGCTCTGGCGCTCCTGGATTTCCTCGATGCGCGAAAAATCGGCCGCGCCGTTCTGGTCGGAAACTCGCTGGGAGGGGCGGTTTCGCTCATCGCCGCGGCGGCGCGCCCCGAACGCGTGGCGGGGCTGGTCCTCGTTGACGCGGCCTTTCCCGGCGTGACGATTCCGTGGAGCTTTCGCACGCTTCGAACGCCGGCCTTAGGTGAGCTACAGATCGAGTTTCTCGTCCGGCCGGTCGTCGAATTCGGACTTCGCCACCGGCTCTACGCCCGCGCGGAGAATGTCACGGAAGAGACGATCTCGGACTGGTGGGACCCGATCCCCGTTCCCGGCACGCGGCGCGCGGCGCTCGGGTTCGTCCGATCCCGCACGGCGGGCTACGAAGGGCTCCTTCCGAAGATCCGAGTTCCGACGCTGATCGTCTGGGGAAAAGAGGACCGTCTCCTTCCCGCTTCCGATGGAATGCGCCTCGCATCGGAGATGCCCGGCGCGCGCCTGGTGATCCTGCCCGACTCCGGCCACCTTCCACAAGAAGAGGTGCCGGTAGCCTTCAGCTCGATCGTCGCGGAGTTCGTCAAGCGCCTGCCGGCCGCGGAACCCGCCGTCCCGCGGCCGGGCGATCCAGCGGAGCTAGCAAAACGCCTCCGTTAAGATTCCCGCATGAGGCGCAGAGAGCCGGCGGTCCTGCTGGCGCTCCTCGCAGTCGCCCTCGTGCTTTCGGGCCTTGAGCCTCGCGACCGCTTCACTTGGTTTCTCGAGGTGGTCCCGGTCTTGATCGGCGTGCCGATTCTGATTGCGACATACCGGCGATTCCCGTTGACGCCGCTCGCGTACCGGCTTCTGTTCCTCCACGCGCTCATCCTGATCGTGGGCGGGCATTACACCTACGCCGAGGTCCCTCTGGGTTTCTGGATGAAGAACGCCTTCGGCTTCGCCCGCAACCACTACGACCGGATCGGACATTTCGCGCAAGGCTTCGTTCCGGCTATCGTCGCGCGGGAGATTCTGCGAAGGAAGGTTGGTCTTCGCCCCGGCGGCTGGCTCTTTTTTCTGGTGACCTGCGTCTGCCTGGCGTTGAGCGCCTGCTACGAGCTCTTTGAGTGGGCGATGGCGGTCGTGACCGGTTCGAAGGCGGATGCGTTTCTCGGCACACAGGGAGATCCCTGGGACACGCAGTGGGACATGCTCTGGGCGCTCATCGGCGCGCTCACGGCTCAGCTGACCTTGACCCGCCTCCACGAGCGGGAACTTTCATTTCTCAGCGATTCCTCGGCCAAGTCATAAGATTCGGTCGACGTCCCAATGACAGTGACTGTCGGCTCGCGGCTGGGCCCGTATGAAATTCTTTCTCCGCTGGGCGCAGGCGGCATGGGAGAGGTCTATCGGGCCCGAGACACGCGACTCTCGCGCGAGGTCGCGATCAAGGTGCTGCCCGCGGAAGTGGCCGCCGATCCCGGAAGGTTGAAGCGGTTCGAGAAGGAGGCGCGGGCTGCCTCGGCCCTCAATCACCCCAGCATCGTCACGATCTATGAGATCGGGTGCGCAGACTCGGTCTCTTACATCGCGATGGAGCTGGTGGCCGGGGCGACTCTGCGGGAGCTCCTGGCAGAAGGGCCGCTGCCCGTCAAGAAGCTCCTCCAGATCGCCGCCCAGGTGACGGACGGTCTGGCGAAGGCTCATGAGGCCGGCATCGTGCACCGGGACTTGAAGCCTGAAAACGTCATGGTCACCAAAGACGGGTTCGCCAAGCTTCTGGACTTCGGCCTGGCCAAGCTGACGCAGCCCGAGGAAGAAGGAAGCCGCCCGACGGAGGCGCCGACCGTGTCGCTCGTGACGGAGCCGGGAGTCGTGATGGGAACGGTCGGCTACATGTCGCCCGAGCAGGCGCGCGGCAGGGCCGTGGACTTCCGGTCGGATCAGTTCTCCTTCGGTTCCGTGCTCTACGAGATCGCGACCGGCAAGCGGGCCTTCGCGGGGGAGAGCAAACCGGAAATCCTGTCCGCGATCATTCGGGAGGAGCCCGAGCCGATCGGAGCGGTCAACCCGAAGGTCCCGGCGCCCTTGCGCTGGATCGTCGAACGGTGCCTCGCCAAGGAGCCAAAGGAGCGTTACGCCTCGACCGAGGATCTCGCGCGCGACCTCTCCACTTTGCGTGACCGGCTGTCGGAGGCGACAACAACATCAGGAGCCGTACTGGCGATCGATGAGCGCCCGCGGCGGCTGAGGCTTGCAGCGTCACTGGCCATTTTGGCTCTCATCGCCGCGCTCGCCGCCGTGTTCTCTCTCGGCAAACGCGCTGCTGCCAGAAGCATCCCTTCGTTCCAGCCGCTCACCTTCCGTCGCGGTTTGATTCCCGGGGCGCGCTTTTCGCCGGACGGGCAGAGCGTTGTTTACGGAGCGGCGTGGGAAGGAAAGCCGATCGAGCTCTTCAGCGTGCAGCCACCGAGCCCTGAATCTCGTCCGTTGGGACCTGCCGCCAGCATCCTCGCGATCTCATCGAACGGAGAGATGGCGCTCTCGATGGGCTGCCGCTATCGGCTGTCCAGCCTTCACTCGTGCATTGGAACGCTCGCCCGGGCTTCCCTCTCTGGCGGCGCGCCACGCGAACTCCTCGAGAAAGTCAGCCAGGCTGACTGGTCGCCCGACGGCAGGGAGCTGGCAGTCGTACGGCAGATCGAGGGAGGACACGCTCTCGAGTTCCCCATCGGCCGCGTCCTTCGAAAAAGCTCCGGCTGGATCGGACAGCCCCGGATGTCTCCGCGCGGTGATGCGCTTGCGTTCTTTGAAAGGCTGCCGAACAGCACAACAGGTTCCGTCGCGGTCGTCGACATCCGAACCGGAAAAGTGAGGAGTCTCTCCTCGGGATGGCAGCACTGTACGGGTATCGCCTGGCCGACCGTTGGGGACGAGGTCTGGTTCACGGGGATCAGGGCAACGGATCCCCATGCGGGTGCGATTTACGCCGTGACGACGAGCGGAGGTCTGCGCACCGTTCAACGCGTCGCCGGTACTCTCCGCCTCCACGACATCGCCAGGGACGGACGGGTTCTCATGACCCTAGATTCGATTCGCGCCGGCCTGAACGGTTTCTTCCCTGGGGATGTCGCCGAGCGTGACTACTCCTGGTTCGGGTTTTCGATTGCGAAAGATCTCACGCCCGACGGCAGATTCCTCCTCTTCGCCGAGCAGGCCGGTTCGCGCGGCGCGTACTTCCGAAGGACAGACGGTTCGCCCGCGATCTCGTTGGGGAACGTCTCGGCGCTGACGCTCTCTCCGGATGCGAAATGGATCGCGACCTTCGTGCCGGGGGCGGGGGAACTGCCCCGCCTGACGCTCTTGCCGACTGGTCCGGGTGAACCGCGCACCCTTCCGAATTCCGGCCTCGACAATTACGAAGGCGCCTATTGGTTTCCCGACGGCGGGAGAGTCTCGATCGAGGCACAGGAGAAGGGGCGCCGTTGGCGCTGCTACGAGCAGGCGATTGACGGCGGAGAGGCCAAGCCCCTCACGCCGGAGGGAACGCACGGCTGCCTGGTTTCGCCCGACGGCCGGCTCCTCGCCGCGGAGGACGACCAGGGAAGGAAGCTCGTCTTCCCACTTGGCGGCGGAGAGGTTCGAACGGTGCCGGCGGCTCGACCCGACGACGGGCTCCTGCAGTGGACCTCTGACTCGGCAGGCCTTTTTCTTCGAAGACCCGGAATGCCCGTTCAGATCGAGCGGCTCGATCTGGCCGGCGGCAGGAGGGTGTCCTGGAAGGAGCTCAGCCCCTCTGATCCGGCCGGCATCCTGGGTATCAACGAGGTGGTTCTGACGCCGGGCGGCCGTTTCTATGCGTATAGCGTTCGGCGAGTGCTCTCCGAGCTCTACGTCGTCGAGGGTCTTCGTTAGCCCGCATTATTCACGAACGACTCCGGCCGCCGCTCCGATCCCGGGGGTTCAGGGGGCGCCGTGTGCCCCCTGCTCATGTCTGTCCGCCGAATGCGTCGTCAGCGCTCCTCTGCGACAAGCTCAGGCGGGGGACCCTGCGGTCCCCCGGGCCCCCGGCGAGCGGTCGCCGTCGTCGCGCTTCCTTGCCTCGGCGAAAAATCTCTGTCGCGGACATCGTGTATCCGGCTCGATGACAACACCCTGTCGCAGAACTTCTTTGTTTCGATCACTTGCGCATGTTCCGGCCGGGTGTCCGTGAATAATCCGGGCTAGAATGACGCGCGCACGCCCGCGCGCAAGATGCGAGGGTTCTGTGTCTGGGTGATGGTGTTGAAGAGGGGTCTTGGCGTGAAGACCTTTCTGCTGGCGTCGTAGGTTCCGACGTTCAAGTCTCGCCGCAGAACCGTCGTCCGATCCAGGACGTTGAAACAGTCGAGGGAAGCGGTCACGGTCAGGGACGATGCGATCCGAAAGGCCTTTTCCAGGCGCAGGTCCAGCTCATAGACGTTTCCGAGCCGGTAATCGTCTGCGCGCCCGATCTGGAGAAGCGGCCGGCTGTCTCGCGTGTCGTGAGTGACGACCCGGACGAAGTAGGGCAGAACGAATCCCTGCCGGCCAAAAAAATTCGCGCCGACCTGAAAACCAAACGGAAGCTGATAAAGACCGCTGACGTTGAACTGCCAGCTGGAGTTGATGAAGACCGGCGCCCTCGCGGTCCCCGCCGGCTCGGCGACCGACCCGCCATTGTCGTTGGTGCCTCCCACCAGATTGTTCGGATCGACAATGGCGGAACTGCCGACGTGCCTTTTCCAATCGTTGTAGGCGAAGCTTCCTCGAAGCATCCATCCGTGAGAGAGCCTCTTGAAGAGCTGAACCTCCAAACCGTTGTAAGTCTCCCGGTAGCCCGGCCGGTTGCTCAACTCCACGCCGACCGGAGGAGGTCTGACCGTGAGGCCGTAGGCCGGCTCGCGGAAGTTCAACACGAAGCCGTTGGCCCCCGTCGCGGAACCGCTCGCGTATCCGAGGAACGCGTAATCGTTCGCGGAGACCCCGATGGGAGGGGAAAACTCCTGGTTCCGAGCCGACCGGTAGGTGTAGGCGATGGATGCCGAGAAGTCCGAGGCAAGCTGTCGGTCGAGGCCGAGGATCACCTCGTTGGTCGTGGGTGCGCTCAGGTTCCGGGCAATCCGATTGACCGGAGCCGTTGAGCCGGGATTGCTCGGGTCGACACGGACAGAGCCCTCGAAGTCGGCGAGATCAACCTCGCCTTTTTCCACCCGATGATTCCCATTCATGTCCTGCCAGCCGTAATAGAGGTATTGGATTCCGGGAAAGGCATTGATCTGGAAGACCTCGGGTCCCAACTGGTTCGCAAACCGCGAGTAGGAGGCCCGAAGCAGCGTTTTTTTCTCGCGCCCCAACGCATAAGTGGCTCCAATGCGCGGTTCGAAGTCACGCCACGTGATCGGGTATCCCGCATCGCCCGCATACGGCACGGCCGGCAGCAACTCCGGGAAAGTCGGGTTTGCGGCGACGCTCGAAGGCAGGTTACGGCCCTGCTGGTAATCGAACCGCACTCCCGCGTTCACTGTCAGATTGCCGAGGGTCACCGTGTCGCCCAAATAGGCGTCGGAGTAGTTCATCTCGTACTGGGCGTTGAAGTCGCGCGTCAGCCAGGCCAGGCCATCGAGCTCGTCGGCCACGATCCTGTCGCCGGGCCAGGCGCTGACAGATTCGGCCACCGTGTGCTTGTAGCCGAAGCCGAATTTGAGCTCGTGGCCGATCTGGCCGGTGTTGAAAAAACCGGAGGCGGACAAGCCCGCCTGGTGTTGCGGGCGGCGTGTTGAGTAGAAGAGGTAGCTATTGTGCCACACGCCATCGGTATCGAGGCGGACCTGCTTGTCGAGCCCGCCCTCCGGAATGTCCGTGAACCGGAGGCCCAGATAGGAGTAGGCAGCCGAGGCGAAGAGATGAGCGCTGAAGACATGTGAGTCTTCGATCCGGAGAATCGGCGTGGGCCCGGCCAGGTCGAAAGTCGTTTCCGGGGGCCGATCCGGGCCGGCCCCGCGGCCGGCAGTTGTCTTGTTGCTGTGTTGGTAGTAGAGAGTCAGCGAGTTCTCCTTCGAGAGCTGGGCGTTGACCTTGGCGGTCCAGATCCGCAAGGACGGTTTCTCATGCACGGTTTCGCCGTCCGCGAGAATGGTTGCCGTCCGGTTCAACGAAATGTCGCTCTGGTCTCCGGCTCCCCAGAACCAGAGACGGTCCTTGAGGATCGGCCCGCCCAGTTCGAGCCCATAGTCGCGCACGAAATCGATCCGGTCCGTCCGGAGGCCTTCCTTCCGGGCTTCGGCAGGCTCGCTCTCGGATTCCCATCGGTCCGATACGTAGAAGAAGCGTGCCGAGCCCTGGGGCCGGTTCGTTCCGCGTTTGGTCACGAGATTGACGGTTACGCCAGGGGTCTGGAGAGAAAGATCCGAGCCGCCGGTCGCCACCTGGATTTCCTCGAGAGAGTCAAAGTCGAAGAAGAGGGGCGTGAAGCCGGGAGCGGCCATGTCCGTGATCGCCACGCCGTCGAGGACCCAGGAGTTCTGGTCGTTGTGCGAGCCCTTGCCCACGAAGACAGGCTCGAAGGCACTCTGACTCCCTCCGACGTTGACGCTATCGAGCAGGACTCCAGGCACCTGCTGCAGGATGTTCCACGGGTCGCGCGAGGTCGGGATGCTCTTCATCTCCTCCTGACCGAAAGTGGAGCCCGTCTCGGTCTTGCGGCTGTCGGGGAGAAGCGACTCTGCCGACACCGTAACCGCTTCCGGCACGGCGGCGAGATTCATCGTCAGGGAAAGGATCGTGTTCTTTCCGAGCGAAAGGACGACCGAATCCCGGCGGACCATCGCGAAACCCGCGCGCTCGAACGTGACGGAGTAGGTGTCGGGAGGGAGATTCAAGAAATGAAAGTCGCCGTTGCGATCGGTGCTCGCCGTTTGAGGCGCGGCCGGGCCTTGAAGGGTGACCGTGACTCCCGGAAGCGTCCGATCCTGTTCGTCGCGCACCGAGCCGTAAAGATTCCCGGTGGGCGAGGAGCTCTGGCCGGCGGCCTGTCGGGAAAGCAGCAGGGCTCCCAACAGCAACGCGGCGATCCTCCGAGGAAGGATCTGGATAGGGCCTCCCGAATGAAGTTGTTGGCCTACTCTCGCCCGGGGCACGAGAGTTTGTCAATGTCCGGTCCTTCCGAATGGACGGCGCCCAATCGGGCGCAGCTCTATCAAGATAGACATAGACGGGCCTCCGAGTATCGCTGGTTCGCTCTTGCTGTCGACGGGACAGGGCGTCCCGGAGTGTGTCCGACCGAATAAGCCCCTAGGCCGAGAAGATCCCGAGTCGCTTTCTCTCCTCGAGTGCGTAGCCGGGGAAGACGGACTTGAGATCAGCGATCGCCATCCGCTTAACGAGGATCTCGGCGAAGACGTCGCGGAAGTCGGTCGTGATCGCGAGGTCGCGGTTCTCGTAGAGGTGCGAGGAGTCGAGGCCGGGCCATTTGCCGTAGACCTTTCCCCCTCGGACGGTTCCGCCGAGAAGCAGCATGGAATTGGCGTGCCCAATGGTCGGTGCGCGGTTGCCGAGCTCGCTCCCCGCAAACTCGGAACCGCTTGACGCGCCTCGGGTCTGGGCAGAGAATTCGGACAGTACGTTTCACAACCACCGGCCCCCGAAGCCCGACTCGCATCGCTGCATTTCCATGCGGCGCGAAGAGGGGGCCATGCCGCGACACCGCGGATTCTCCGCCTGCCCACGCTGGGTTCTTGGTCTCATCGGAATCGTCGGCATCGGCTTCGCGCGTCCCGCCTCCGGGCAGGGCTGACAGCCGTTCCGCTTTATGGAGCCCAGTTTGGGCCTCCAAAACCAGCCCTACCTTCCGGCCCACCGCTGGCAGGCGCAGCTCTCGTTTCAGTACGGGGACAGCAATCAACTCTACGTCGGGGATCAGCGAAACGACGCGGCGGGCCCGTTCGGCGTGCCTCCTCATCGCACGATGAACATCGTCGATCTGGATGTTCTGTACGGCTTCACGAACCGCATGAGCGCGAACCTGACGGTTCCCTTCGTGTGGACCTCCGGCGGAGTCGAGCAGGGCACTGCCGCGTCTCACCAGTTCGTCAAGGAGAAGTCGTCGGGCGTCGGGGACATCGCGCTGGAAGCGGACTACTGGCTGTCAAATCCCGAGAGACCGAGCAGCCTATCCGGAGCTGTGGGTCTCGGGATCAAGGCGCCGACCGGATCCGATTCCGTGACCAGCGTCAACTACAATCTCAATCCGCCGGCGACTCAGGCGACCGACGAGTCCTTTCAGCTCGGCAGCGGAGGCTGGTACGCACTTCTGAGGGCTCAGGGGACGGTAAGGATTTCCGGTCCCCTGTTCGCCTACGGATCCGGCTTCTACGGTTTGAGCCTCACAACACGGACAGATGTGAAGACCGGGGGTGGCTTTTATCGGGGAGTCCCCGACGTCTACTCGGCGCGTTTGGGCGGTGCCTACCTCTTGCGCTTTTTCGAGGGGATGGTCTTCACCGCGGGCGGCCGCATCAACGGGATTACCGTCCGCGACATCATCGGGGGAGGAGACCTCTATTTCCGAAGACCGGGATACGAGATCTATTTCGAGCCGGGCCTGACCTGGACCCGCGGCGCGAACACGGCCTCGTTCAGCGTCCCGCTGCGCGTTTACCAGAACAAGCTGGACAGCCTGCTCGACATCTCTCTCAACAGACATACCGGCGCCGATTTTGCGCCATTCCTCGTCATCGCCAGCTATGGCCGCCGGTTCTAGCAGCTAGCGTGGCATCGGCGGCGCTCCCATGACGCTGGCCGCCGGGACCCGCCTCGGCCCATACGAGGTCGTCGCGCCGCTCGGCGCTGGCGGGATGGGAGAGGTCTATCGCGCGCGCGATGCGCGGCTCTTGCGCGAGGTGGCGATCAAAGTGCTGCCCGCGACGCTCGCCGCGGACGCCGAACGGCTCAAGCGCTTCGAGCGCGAAGCCCGGTCGGCGTCGTCTCTCAATCATCCCAACATCGTGACGATCTACGACATCGGGTCCGCCGACTCGGTCTCCTTCATCGCGATGGAGCTGGTGAAGGGGGAACCGCTGCGGGACCTTCTTACGGACGGGGGGGTGCCAGTCCGCCGGCTCCTTCAGATCGGCGCCCAGATCGCGGACGGACTCGCCAGGGCGCATGCCTCGGCGATCGTGCACCGCGACTTAAAGCCAGAGAACGTGATGGTGACCGAGGACGGCCTCGTCAAGATCCTGGACTTCGGTCTGGCCAAGCTGACGCAGCCGGAGGGAAGCGAGGCCGCGGCCACGATGGCGCCGACAGTCTCCGGGGGGACCGAAGAGGGGATGATTCTGGGAACGGTCGGCTATATGTCGCCCGAGCAGGCGGCGGGAAAGACGGTCGACTATCGGTCGGACCAGTTCTCCTTCGGGTCGATCCTCTATGAGATGGCGACGGGTCGAAGAGCTTTCCAGCGCGCCTCGGCACCGCAGACGCTGACGGCGATCATTCAGGACGATCCAGAGCCGATCGCCACGCTCAATCCAAAGATCCCGGCGCCGGTTAGGTGGGTCATCGAGCGTTGTCTCGCCAAGCGCGCCCAGGACCGATATGCGTCGACCGAGGACCTCGCTCGCGACCTCGCGACGTTGCGCGACCGGCTCTCCGAAGCGGCGAGCGCGGTCGGCATTCTTCCCGCGGAGCCGGCTCGCGCGAGGCGGCGGAGAGCCTTATGGATTGCGGCTGCGGTCGGCGCCGGGATTCTCCTGGCCGCGGGAATCGGCCTGTGGCGCCTGCAGCAGCAGGACTATTTCTGGAAAAACCCACTTGCGGACGCCCGCTTCACCCGCTTCACGGATTGGGAGGGCTCCGAGACCGACGCCGCGATCTCGCGCGACGGCAAGTTCGTCGCCTTCGTCTCCGATCGCTCCGGTATGTTGGAGGCGTGGGTGGGCCAGGTGGGGGGCGCCGAGTTCCTGAACGTATCGAAGGGAAAGTTCGATTTCAACAATCTTGGCACGACGCGCGGACTCGGTTTTTCCGGCGACGGAACCCACGTCTGGCTCCAGGTGCCTCTACCTCCCCCAAAGCCCGGACCGACTCAGGTATGGCTCGTGCCGACGCTCGGCGGGGCGGCGCATCTTTTCCTGCCGAAGGCGGTCGAGGCCACCTGGTCCCCGGACGGCAGCCAGATCGCGTATTTCTTCCCACCGGGAGACCCGATTTTCGTCGCCGACAAGAACGGCGCGAACTCCAGACAGATCTTGGCGGACAAGCCGGGCTTCCACAATCACTACCTGAACTGGTCTCCGGACGGCCGGTTCATCTACTTCGTCCGCGGTGTGCCGAAGGACGACATGGACGTTTGGCGGATCAGGCCGTCGGGCGGAGCGCCGGAGCGCATGACGACTCACCATGGACGCGTCGCCTATCCGGCGCTTCTCGACGCGCGCACGCTCATTTACTGTGCGGCCCGCGAAAACGGGGGAGGGGGACTCTACGCGATGGACGTCGAACGACGCATTCCGCACGCCGTCACTTCGGGTCTCGAGGAGTACACGTCCGTGTCCGCAAGCGCCGATGGCCGGCGTCTCGCCGCCACTGTCGCAAACCCCGTTCGGAACCTCTGGACAGCACCGATCACCGATCACGTCGTGGAGGAATCCGGTATATCGCGCTTCGATCTGCCGACCGTCCGCGCCTCAGCCCCCCGGTACGGACCCGATTACATCCTGTACCTCTCGTCGAGGGGCGGCGCGCAGGGGCTCTGGAAGCTCAAGGACGGCTCGGAGACCGAGCTGTGGAAGGGGAGCGACGGGCCCGTGCCTTTTGCGCCGGCAGTGTCTGCCGATGGCTCGCAGATCGCTTTCGTAGCGCATGTCCAGGGGCAGCGCCGGCTCTTCCTGATGTCGTCGGACGGCACGAACGTCCGTCGCATCGCGGAGGCGCTCGATGTTGCGGATGTTCCGTCCTGGTCGCCGGACGGCAAGTGGATCGCGGTGGTCGTCCGGGAGGACGAGGGCAAGATCAGGCCCCTGCTCAAGGTGCCGGTCAACGGAGGTCCCCCGGTGCGTCTGGTGGAGGGGAACAGTTCGGATCCAGTCTGGTCGCCCGACGGCCGGGTGATCCTGTACTCCGAGGGCTTCGGCGGTGGCGTCCTGCTTCGAGGCGTCACGCCGGAGAAGCAGGCGGTTCCGTTGCCCGAGGTCGCCGTTCCCTATGCCGGAAACCGCTACCGCTTCATGCCGGACGGAAAGTCCGTGGTGATCTTCCTTCACCGCCTGGGGCAGGCGACTCAGCTGGGAGCATACCATCTGCTGGATCTGGCGACGGGCCGCGACCGAAAGTTGACGAACTTGCGTCCGGAGTTCACCATGAAGAGCTTCGACGTCTCGCCCGACGGAAAGACGATCCTCTTCGACCGCTACCGCGAAAACTCCGACATCGTCCTGATCGATCTGCAGCCGCGCTGAGCGGCGAGTGACGGATGCGGTGGCAGGAGTCCGGTTCGTACGCGGTGGTTTCGAGAGTCGCTGGCCGGCCGAATGGAAGCGGGCGAGAGCGGACCCGCAGGTGCAATCGGCCTGGATGACCGCCTCTACGCGATCAGCCCCAGCCGTTTACGTTCGTCGCAATCATAGCCCGGGAAGACGGGCTTGAGGTTGCCGATGCCGATCCGCTTTGCGAGGATCTCGGCGAAGACATCCCGGAAGTCGGTCGTGACACCGAGGTCTCGGTTCTCGTAGAGATGCGAGGAGTCCAGGCCCGGCCACTTGCCGTAGACCTTACCGCCTTTCACGCCGCCTCCGAGCAGCAGCATGAAGTTGGCGTGGCCGTGGTCGGTGCCGCGGTTGCCGTTCTCGCGCACGGTGCGGCCGAACTCCGACATCGTGACGAGCGTGACGTCGGCCATCCGCGAGCCCAGGTCTTTCGCGAACGCCGCGATCGACTGACCGTAGTCGCGCAATCGGTTGGAGAGCTGCCCCTGCGCGCCCCCCTCGCCGGCATGTGTGTCCCAGCCGCCGACGTCGGTGAAGGCGACTTCGAGGCCGACGTTGGCCTTGATCAGCTGCGCGATCTGCTTCAACGCGTTGCCGAACGGGCCCTTCGGATATTCCGCTCCGTTCTCGGGCGCGATCTTGTCCGGGTCGGCAGACTTCAGGATTCGCACCGCGTCGAAGGACTCCTTCGCCGTGCCGCCGAGGGTGCCGGCCACGGCTTCTCCGTACATCGACTCGAAAGATTCCGACAGGACTGCCGAGGACTCTCCGGCTCGGATTCCGAACTGGGAGATGTTGCTCATGGCGACGGCACCGGCCGAGCCGGCGAGGATCCGCGGCAGGGCGGGGGAGAGGGCGACCGCTCGAAGGGGGGAGGGCTTGTCGGATTTTTTCTCCGCGACGGCGCGAGAGAGGAACCCGTCGGTCGTGGACTTCACTCCCGGTGTGCCCGACTCCATGAAGTCCTGGGCGTCGAAGTGAGAGCGGGTCGAGTCGGGGCTTCCGACCGCGTGAACGAACGCCGCCGAGCCGTCCTTGAAGTAGGGGAGCACGGGTGCGAGAGACGGGTGCAGCCCAAAGAATCCGTCGAGGTCCAGGGCCGCCCCCTCACCGGAGCCCGGCCGCGGCACGGCGATCGATGGGCGCGCGTCGTAATAGACCTTCTCGGCATAGGGCACGACGACGTTCAAGCCATCCACGGCGCCGCGCTGGAAGATCGCGACCAGGACCCGCTTGCCCGCCGGCGTTCCCGCCTTGGCCATTCGGACGAAGACGTTGGGCAGGAGGCCTCCGGCGACCAGCGCAAGGCCACTCGACTTGAGAAACAGCCTACGATTGATCATCTTCGGTTCCTTCATCAGCAATCGGGTGATCCGGTGATCGGGTGATCTGGTGATTTCGGCGAAGAAGAGATTTCCCCGGGGCAAATCACCCGATGACCCGATGACCCGATCATCCGATTCTTCTTCATTGCCTTTGAAACTCGGGACTCCCAAGAATCAATCCCGCCACCAACGGCAGCTGCGTGTTGGCGGAGGGATCGTCGGCGGAGACGGTGCGATTCTCGAGGCGCTTCTCGATCGTCTGGCGGGTATCGGGCGTGAGCTCTCCGCCCGTCAGTGCCCGGGAAAGGGCCTCCACGGACTTCTTTGGGTCCGCCGCCTCCTCGGGCTTCACGAGCCGCGCCAGGTCGATCTCGGTACCCGGCATGCGGTTGGCCGCGAGCGCCAGCGCGAAGTTCAGTCGAGCCACGAGCGCGCCGGTGTTGACCCACGCGGAGGCAACGTCCGAGTAGCCGGTAGGAGGCTGGCAGAGGTAGAGCGGCTCGCCCATCTGCGCGATCGCGCGCACGATCGGCATGCGCCCGTCGGTGTCGCCCCCCACAGCCCGAACGGCGGAGACGACGTACTCGAACGGAGATTTGACCTTGGCCCGGTAGAACTGCGGGTCGAAGAACTCGGGGCTCTCGACGATCGCCTTCACTGTCTGCCGCAGATCTCCGTCGGTCGCGAGAAACTTCTTCGCGACCCGCTCGACCAGTTCTTTCGGCGGATCGTCTGCGACCAGCCGCTGGCATAGCTGGAAGGCGATGTGGTGGGCGGTCGAGGGATGGCGGGCGAGGAAGTGAATCATCTCCTCTCCCTCCTCCATCCCGCCGCCGGAAAACCGGTTGCCGAGCACGGTCTTGGTCCCGACATCGTGTACCGCCGGCCTAAAGACAAACGCTCCCGGCTGCCCGCCCCGACGGTCGATCGACCAGCCGGTGAGCACGCGTGCCAGCTCCGTGACATCCTTTTGTGTGTATCCGCCATCCACCCCGAGCGTGTGCAGCTCCATCAGCTCGCGGGCGTAGTTCTCGTTCAAGCCGCCGGCCTTCCTCTGCTGGCCTCGCATTTCCGCGAGCAGCGCCCAGCGCCCGGCGGCAAACGCCCGCCTGTGCGGCCGGTTGGCTTCGTCGGCGGTCGATTGCGCGTTGTCCAGGTAAAAGAGCATCGCCGGAGATTTCGCGGTCGCCATCAGCAAGTCTTCGAACCGGCCCCAGATCTTCGGCCGGATCGCGTCGCGCTCGAAGGACGTGATGAAGATCCGGTCGAGCCCCTTGGCCGCGAACACGTTGAAGTGGTTCATCCAGAAGTCGACCATCACCTCGTTCAACTGGCGCTCCGAATAGGCCGCCGCGATCAGGCGAGACGCGGTGAGTTCTTCGATGATCCTCCGCGGCCGTTTTTCAGGAGGAATCTGATCGCGCATCTTCTCGAAATCCAAGTCGGCGGCTTCGCCCCCTTTCGCGCTGCGGTCCTTGCCGGACTGGAGTTGCCGCTCCCGCCGGGCCTCTCTCAGCGGGCGCTCGAACTTCTCGAAAAGATCCGCCGTCGACATCGAGAGGGTCGACAGGTCGCGCAGCTTCCCTTGCATGATCGGATCGGGGATTCGTTCGGGATGAAGCTGTTGCTCGATCCAGGAATGAACCCCCATCCCGAGCACTTTCTCTACTTCGCCGGGCCGCGGGCCGAAGCCCAGCCGGTTCAGGACGTGGATCGCCTTTTCCCGCGCCGTCAATGGCGCCTTCTCCTGCGGCGGGGAAGCCGCGAGAGCCAGTGTTCCGAAGCCGACGGCGATTGCAGTCGCCGACAGCACCCAAGGTGTCCGGAGTCTCATCTTCACCTCGACAGTTAGACGAACCGCGAAGCGACTCGGATTACTTTGATAAAATGCTGACCGGATGGAATTTTCCGGCGGGTTTCACGATGAGTGCGGCGTCTTCGGCGTCTGCGACTCTCAGGATGCCGCCAACCTCGCGTACCTCGGGCTCTACGCCCTCCAGCACCGCGGGCAAGAGTCGGCGGGGATCGCCACGCTGGAGGAGGGACGCATTCTCGTCGAACGGGAGATGGGCTACGTCGCCGACGTGTTCGACGAGGCTCGGCTGTCGCGGCTGCCCGGCCGCACCGCCATCGGCCATGTCCGGTACTCGACGGCCGGAGCGTCTCTCTTGATCAACGCCCAGCCGATCGTCTTCGCCACGGGCCGCGGCCCGCTGGCGCTCGCGCACAACGGAAACCTCGTCAACGCCCGGAAGATCCGCGAGGGCCTCGAAAAGTCCGGCGCTCTCTTCACGACTACCTCGGACTCCGAGGTCATCCTGCACCTGATCGCTCGGTCCAAGGCGCCGACTCTCGTGGGGGCGATCGCCGAGGCGCTCCAGGAGGTCAGCGGCGCTTACTCGCTGCTGATCCTCTCCCGGGAGGGGATCTTCGCGGCGCGCGATCCCAACGGGATCCGCCCGCTCTCCCTCGGGATCCGCGAGGGGTCGCCGGTGGTGGCCTCGGAGACGTGCGCGTTCGACCTGATCGAGGCGCGCTACGAGCGCGACGTCGAGCCGGGGGAGATCGTCCGGCTCTCGCGCGAGGGGTTCTCCTCGCAGCGTTTCGCGTTTCCTCGATTCACCCCGTGCGTCTTCGAACATGTCTACTTCGCCCGCCCCGATTCGCTGGTGTTCGGAAAGAGCGTGGCGGCCACCCGCGAGGCCTTCGGAGCGCGTCTGGCGCGGGAACACCCCGCCCCGGCGGACGTGGTCGTGCCGGTGCCCGACTCGGGCATGTACGCGGGACTCGGCTACGCGCGCGAGTCGCGACTTCCGTTTGCTCTGGGGCTGGTGCGAAACCACTACGTCGGGCGGACCTTCATCGAGCCCAAGCAGTCGATCCGCCACTTCGGTGTCAAGGTCAAGCTCAATCCCGTCCGGGAGGTCGTCACCGGAAAGAGGATCGTTCTGGTCGACGACTCGATCGTGCGCGGCACAACCTCACGAAAGATCGTCCGGATGCTGCGCGAGGCCGGAGCGAGCGAGGTCCACGTCCGAATCTCCTCTCCGCCGACCATGGCTTCCTGCCACTACGGCATCGATACCCCCACGCGCCGCGAGCTCATCGCCTCGAGGCAGTCGGTCGAGGAGATTCGGGGGTACATCGAGGCGGACAGCCTGGGGTACCTCTCCGCGGAAGGGATGCTCGAGGCCTTCGGCCGCCCGGCGCAGTCCACATGCCTGGCCTGTTTCACCGGCGAGTACCCGATCGAGGTGCCCGAAGAGGAGCGGGAGAAAGAGGGCGCGATCGCGCGATGAAAGCGCGAAGTGCGATGTCCTAAGTCCGGGCGCTTCTCGATGAAGCCCCACTTAGAATTTCGAACTTAGAACTTCGCACAAGTGCGCGCTCTCTTGCTCGCGACGACGATTGCCTTTCGCGGAGCGACACTCATCGACGGGACGGGCTCCGCGGCGTGCGCCGACTCTCTGCTCGTCGTCTCCGACGGGAGGATCGTCGCCGTGGGAGCGGCGACTCCGGAGGCGGTTCGCAACCTGCCTGTCGGCACCCAGATCCGAAACGTCTCGGGCAAATGGATTATGCCCGGCCTCATCGACGCGCACGTCCACGCGGAGTCCGACGATGACCTGAAGACGATGTTGCGGTGGGGCGTGACCTCCGTGCGGTTGATGGCGGAGGATGTGGCCGCGGCGGCCAGCCTCGAGGCGGAGTCCCGGACGCGCGCCGATACACCCCAGGTCTTTCCGGCGGCGCCGATCTTTACGACCCGAGGAGGTTGGTGGGACCAGGGTCAGCCGCCCGATCGCAGCCTCAACCGGTTCCCGGCGACTCCGGAGGAGGCGCGCCGATCCGTCCAGCGAGCGCGGGATCTCGGCTCCCGGGAGATCAAACTGATGCTCGACGACATGGCTTGGTGCCGCGCGCCGAGGCCCGCGCTGCCGCGTCTGTCACCGGAGATCGCGAAGGCGCTGATCGAACAGGCCCGTTCTTCGGGACTGCGGGCTTCCGTGCACGCGCCCAACCTCGCCGACGCGAAGGAGGCGATTGCCGATGGCGCGACCGCGCTCGCCCACGGAGTGCTGGAACCGATCGACGAGAAAACGATCGAGGTGATGAAGCAGCGTCCGGTCTTTTACATCCCGACGATGGACATCTTCGAGTTTCTTGCCGATACGCGCGCGTTTGTCGATTCGGTGCTGGCGGATCCGATCGTGACGCAGCGGATGGTGGGATTACCCGAGGACCTCGTCACGCGGTATCGGTCCCCGGCCTATGCGGAGGGGTACCGCCAGCGGTATCCGAACTTCGAGAACGTGAAGAAACGTCTGGCCGGTTTGCGTCAAAACCTGCGAGCTCTCCACCGAGCGGGCGTCCCGATCGCGCTCGGCACGGACATGTGGGCGTTCCCGGGCCTTGGCGTATCGATCGAGATGAACCTCTATATCAAGTCTGACATAAGCGCTCTCGAAACGATCCGGGCCACGACGCAGACAGCGGCTCGATCGCTCGGAATCGAGGGGGACCGCGGAACCCTCGAGCCCGGCAAGCGCGCCGATTTCCTGATTCTGTACGCCGACCCCATCGCGGATGTGAAAAACGTCCGACGGATTCTGGAGACCTATAAGAACGGCCAGAGGGTCGGCCCGGTCATCGGCAGGACCACAAACCCCTGATGCCCGACCCGTTGCTCCGCTTTCGCCCCGAGTTCCCGATTCTCGAGAAATCGACCTATCTGATTTCCAACTCGCTCGGCGCGATGCCGCGCGCAGCATCCGCCGCGCTGGCGGAGTACGCGGAGACGTGGGCGAGCCGGGGCGTGCGGGCCTGGTCGGACTCGTGGTGGGAAATGTCCGCGACCGTCGGCGACGAGATCGCGCCCTTGATCGGAGCTCCGGCCGGCAGCGTCTCGATGCTGCCCAACGTCACGACGGCCTCGGCGGTTCTGATTTCGGCCCTCGATTACAGCTCTCAGCGCAACCGAATTGTCATGATCGACGGCGAGTTTCCTTCGATCCAGTACGTCTACGACTCGCTGGCGAAGCGACTGGGGGCAGAGGTCGTCGTCGTGCCTTCGCCGGCAGGAGACGGACTGGCCGTGGACGAAGAACGGGTCGCCGCCGCCATTGACGAGCGAACGGCCCTCGTCGCGATCTCGCACGTGCTTTTCAAGAGCGCCTTCGTGGTCGACGTTCGGCCGATTGCCGAGAAATGCCGCAAGGTTGGCTCCCTTCTCGCGCTCGACGCCTATCAATCGGTCGGGACCTTGCCTGTTTCGGTTGGGGATCTCGGCGCGGACATCCTGCTCGGAGGCGTGCTCAAGTGGCTCTGCGGCGGACCGGGGGCAGCCTTCCTCTACGTCCGGCCGGAGCTGCGACAGAGCCTGCGCCCGGCCCTGACCGGCTGGATGGCCCACCCCGTCCCCTTCGGATTCGAGCCGCCGCCCATGCGGCAGCGGGAAGACGCTTTCCGTTTCCTCATCGGCACGCCCGCGATTCCGGCCCTCTACGCGGCGCGGGAAGGTCCGAAGATCGTAGCCGAAGCCGGAATCGAGGCGGTGCGCGAGAAGTCCTTGCGCCAGACCTCGCGTCTGCTCGCACTCGCGCAGGAGCGCGGGCTCCCGAGCGCGACCCCGCGGGAGTACGTCCGGCGCGGCGGCACCGCGGCGGTCGATTTCGAGAACGCCCGGGAGGTTGCGCGCGAGTTGAACGAGCGGGACGTCGTCGTCGACTATCGGCCTGGCGTCGGAATCCGTCTGGCTCCGCACTTCTATACGGCGGACGCCGAGCTGGAAAGTTGCTTCGAGGCGATCGACGAGATCCGAGAATCCGGATCCTGGAGGCGCTGGCAGGGTCGGCCGGCCATCGTGACGTGAGCCGGGCCCGGCAGGTCGGGGGCCTCCTTCTCGTTGCGGGCGGGACGGCGTTGCTCTTCGTCGTGTCGAGAGGAAAATGGTCCGATCCGCTGATCGATTCTGGTCGCGAATGGATCGTGCCGGACGCGCTCGCGCGAGGCGAGTTGCTGTACCGGGATGTCGTTTACTGGTTCGGTCCGTTCACTCCCTATTTTCAGGCGGCCTTTTTGAGTCTCTTCGGGTCCAACTTCGGCAGCCTGGTCTTCGCCGGAGCCGTCGCGGCGGTTGGCACGCTTGCCGCCTTATCGCTGGCGCTCGGGCGCGTCGGGCCTCGTCGGGAGGCTCTTCTCTGGTGCGCGCTCGCGGTTCCGGCCCTGGTCTTCATGCCCAACGCGGGAGGCGCGCTCCTCGGGATGGGTTTCCGCATCTGGCACGCCGCCGCGTTCGCTTTGCTTGCGGTTTTCCTCGGCACCCGACCGTCGGCGCGGCCCGCCGCTTTCGCCGCCGCCGGAGCGCTCTCCGGACTCTCGGCTCTGTGCCGGACGGAGTGGGGGCTGGCCACCGCGGCGGCAGTCGTCCTCGTGGCGTTTACATCTGGTAAGAGGCCCGCTGCCAAACTGATCGGCGCGGGAGCCGCATTGGCGGGCTTCGTTATGGTGTTTGGCGCGGTCATCGGGTTTTTCGTCCTGGCGGCGGGACCCCGGGCAGTCCTCGAAGAAGGGCACCTGCTTTTCTCGCGGCTTCCGGAAGAGACTCGCACATTTCTGGTCGCTTTTTCCGGGGTGCGCGATTGGCGACATGGAATCGTGGAGCTCCTTTATTCCGCGGCCATGTGGACCGGGTTCTTCTTGCTCGTGGAAATGCTCGGTCTCGGAGGAAAGCAACCGGAGGCGCGCCGTTTCTACATCCGCTGGCTTTGCGCTATCGGCTCTCTTCTCGTGATCGCGGCGATCGCCGGCGGCGCGGGAGGAGCCGTCATTTGGAGCGCGGGGCCAGCCGTTTCCGCCGCCGCCCTTTTGCTCGGCGCGATGCGTTTGCGCCGCCCCCGCGGCCGGGCGCTCGCCGCGTTGGGGCTGCTTGGCCTCGTCCTCTCTTATCGCCGCCCGTTTCACATCGGTGACTCGGCGTATGTGGGACCGCCCCTGCTCTTCGCCTTTGCGTCGGCCGCCGGAATCCTGCGGCTGCGGGTTGCGCGGATCCGCCTTCGGGCCGGTCGGCGCCGTGTCCGCTCGGCGTTTGCCCTGGCGATCGTCGTGCTGGTCGCCGGCGCCTTCGTGGCGCGCCTGCAGGGCTACGCTCGCTGGGAAGCTGTTCCGATTCGAGGTACGGGAGGCCTTCTCACCGCTCGTAAGGAGATAGCTGCTGAGATCGAAGAGCTTGCCGTCGAGGTTCGAGCCCAAACCCCCGGAGGGGGAACGCTGGTTGTTTTTCCGGAAGGAGAGTTGCTCAATTTTCTTTCCGAACGGGACAATCCGATCCGTCACAAGCTCTATCTGCCGGGTTACTTGACGCGCCAAAACGAAGCCGACGTTCTTCGAGAGCTGCAAGACGCGCGTCCCTCGGCCATCGTCCTGTGGCGCCGCCCGACGAGCGAGTACGGGCCCGGAATGTTCGGCACCGACTATGGCGTCGGCATCCGCGCCTGGATCGATGCGGAGTACCTGGTTCGACCCTTCCGAGCGCCCGGCGGACCATCGCGATCTCACTCGCGATTTCTGTTGGGCTTGAGAAAGGCACGACAGTGACCCGGCCGGCGTGGATCGGTCTCAGGCCTGCCCGCTCCGCGGCAATCCTCACGTTGGTCTGGGTCCTTTCTCTTCTCTATGTCAGGTCTTTCGTCGATCGGGGATGGGTTCCTCACGACGAGGGGATGCTCGCGCAAAACGCAGAGCGCGCTCTGCGCGGGGAGCTGCCACACCGCGACTTCGATGAGAGCTATACGGGAGCTCTGACGCAGATGCACGCCCTGGCCTTCCGGTTGTTCGGCGTGCGGCTTCTGTCGCTGCGGCTGGCCCTCTTCGGTTTCTTCCTTTTTTTCGTCCCGCCGTTTTTTGGGATCGCCCGGCGCCTCTTGTCCCCGTGGCCGGCGGGGCTTCTGACGCTCGTCGCGGTCGCCTGGAGCTTTCCCAACTATTTCGCGAGCATGCCCTCGTGGTACGTCCTTCTTTTTTCGATGATCGGGACTTATACGCTGCTCCGGTATTTGGAGACGCCGCGCTGGCGCTGGCTCTTCTTCGCGGGTCTCTGCGGTGGATTGTCTGTCGTGACGCACCTAGTCGGTCTGTATTACGTGGCCGCGGTTCTTCTCTGGCTGGCCTTTCGAGAGCAAACCGAAGCGGAAAGGCTGGGGACCTCCGACGGAAGAATGCCGGCCTTCTTCTTCTTTCAGGCGGGCATGGCGGGCGTTTTCGTGCTCTTTCTCTTATGGCTCTTGCGCAGACGCCTTGCGCCGATGGAGTTGATTCAGCTTCTGGTTCCACCTCTTGCCGTCACGGGCATCGTCCTCCGGCGCGCTTGGCTTGGAAGGCGGAGAGAGACGTCTGGCGCGAGGTTCCAGGCTCTGAGCCGAATCACTCTTCCTTTTCTCCTGGGCGCGCTTGTCCCGATCGCCGTCTTTTTCGTTTCCTATCTGGTCTCCGGAGCTCTTCCGGATCTTGTTCGAGGGTTGTTCCGCCTTCCTTTCCGACAGATAGCGGCCGCCAAGATGGCTTTTCCCTCCTTTTCAACGATCGCGGCGGCACTGCCGTATCTCTTCCTCCTGGCGATTTCGGTGGGAGGAACCCGAAGGATTCGACCCGCGGGGGTCGTTACGCTCGCCTTGTTTCTGGCGCTCCTTCTCCTGGCCTCATTCAGGGCCGAGGTCTACCGTTTGATCTGGCACTCCGCGCGTTCGCTCGGTGTTGTCGCGGTGCTCGTGGGCTGCTGGTGGCTCGCCCGACGCGCGGGACCCGAGGCCTCCCCACCGAGAAAAGAAGAGGAAACCTTCCTGCTTCTGGCGATGATCGCGGTTCCGGGGCTGATACAGTTTCCTTACGCTGCTCCGATCTACTTTTGCTACACGGCGCCGTTAGTGGCATTGGCGTTGGCCTCAGTGGCCCGCAACGGATGGCTTGTTCCCCACGGCGTCGTCGCGGCGTTCTATCTGGCCTTTGCCCTCTGGCGGCTCAATCCGGGATACATCTGGAAGATGGGCATCGCCGCCGAGCCGTACGGTCCACTGGCGGTTCTCGATGCGCCCCGCGGAGGAATTCGTGTTCCCCAGTCGGATCGAGCGATGTATGAGGCGCTGATCTCCTCGGTCCAACGCCAGGCTCGAGGCCCTTTTGTTTATGCGGCGCCCGATTGTCCGGAAGTCTGCTTTCTGACCGAGCGGCTGAATCCCACGCAGGTCGTCTTCGACTACTTGCGCGACCCCGAGCCTGCGGAGAAACTCCGGCAACGATTGGAAGCGAAGGACGTGCAGGTCGCCGTCATCAACGAGCGGCCGGATTACTCAGCCCCCATTCCGTCCTCTCACCGGGCTGTGCTCGAGGCGATGTTTCCCAATGAGGAGAGAATCGGGAAATTCGTAGTGCGTTGGCGAGGCGCGGGAGACACTCGGCGATGACGGTCCAGCCTCTCGTCCGTGTGAAGGAGATCTTGCATCCCCCCCGACTTCGCCGGCTCGCGCGGCCAGGATCGTTGATGGCCTCCGCAACGAAGAGTGGATGCGCTTGGCTCTGGGGCGGGTCGCGTACGTACCCGGCGACGCGCGCCGCTGCCTGCTCGCCATGAAAGAAGAGAAGAGATGGTGAAGCTTCAGGCGCGAGTCATGGAGCGTGTGACCGCCTATCGACTCTGGCAAGCGCCATTCGCCGAGAAAAAGCTCGCGCCGCTCTTCCGACACAACGATCTCACCGCGGCTCGCCGTGTTCTGGACGTTGGTTGTGGCCCCGGAACGAACGCCCGCCACTTCTCCCACGCGGACTACGTCGGCGTGGATAACAATCCCGACTACATCGCCTGGGCGCGGCGCCGGTACGGCGAGAGGTTCGAGGTCGCCGATGTCCGAAACGGCGTGGCCGCGGTCGGAGCGGGCTTCGACTTTATCCTCGTCAACAGCCTTCTCCACCATATCGACACGCCGGATGTCCGTCAGATTCTGTCGCAGCTGGCGAACCTGTTGACCGACGATGGACACGTCCATATCCTCGATCTCGTGATGCCGGATCGGCCGGGCCTCCCGCGGCTGCTCGCAGGATGGGACCGAGGCGACTACCCGAGGCCTCTCGGGCAATGGCGCGATCTCTTCGCGGAAGCCTTGGATCCGATTCTGTTCGAACCTTATCCCCTCGGCGCCTTTCGATTTCCGATCTGGAGCATGGTCTACTTCAAAGGGAAACGGAAGCGATGACACCGTCGCCGCGAATCTCCCTCGCCATCCCTCTCTACAATGAGGAGGAGGTTTTTCCGGAGCTGTTGCGGCGGCTGACGGCCGTTCTCGACTCGATCGCCGGCGGTCCTCACGAGATCGTGTTCGTGGACGATGGCAGTATCGACGGCACGTTCGAAAAAGTGGCCGCGGCGGCAGTCGAGGACGCCCGCGTCGTCGGCCTTTCTCTCTCCAGAAACTTCGGCCATCAAGCGGCCCTTTCGGCTGCGCTCGACCGAGTCTCCGGGGACGTCGTGATCGTGATGGACGGCGACCTCCAGGACCCGCCGGAAGTGATCCCGCGTTTCCTGGAGGAGCACCGCCGCGGCTTCGACGTCGTCTATGCCCAACGCGCGAGCCGCAAGGAGGGGTGGATCCTACGCGCCTGCTACTACTTCTTCTATCGCATGATCGCCGTCCTCTCGAACGTCCGGTTGCCGCTCGACTCGGGAGACTTTGCTCTGCTTTCCCGCCGCGTCGTCGATGGAGTCGTCGCGATTCCCGAGCGCCACCGTTACCTGCGGGGATTGCGGGCCTGGGTGGGGTTCCGCCAAATCGGTGTCCTCGTGGAGCGGTCGCAGAGAGCGGCGGGGCGCTCTCAGTACACTTTCGGCAAGCTGTTGCGCCTCGCTTTCGATGGGATCTTCGCGTTCTCGATGGCCCCTCTGCGCGCCGCAGCGTTTCTCGGGGCCCTCGCGATCGGGACAGCGTTCCTCTTTGCGGGTTACGCCGTCTACGTCAAGTTCGTCCAGGGCAAGTCTCCGCCAGGCTTCACGGCCCTCATTCTGATCATCACCTTCTTCTCCGGTATTCAGCTGCTCTTTCTCGGGATCATAGGCGAGTACCTCGGCCGAGTTTACGAGGAGACGAAGGGGCGCCCGCGGTACATCGTCGGAAGGACGGTGGGACGAGCCCGCAATGGATCCTGAATACGCACTCCGTTACCGCGAACTTTACGAGAAACACTGGTGGTGGAGAGCGCGGGAGGCGTTGATAGCGGAAACGATCGAACGCGTTGTGAAGCACCCAACGGCGGGCGCGATCCTGGATGTGGGCTGTGGCGACGGGCTCTTTTTCGAAAGGCTTTCGCGGTTCGGCCCCGTTGAGGGGATCGAGACGGATCCCACGGGCGTGACGCTCGGCGGCCCGTGGGCAAACCAGATCCATGTCCAACCTTTCGACGAAAGCTTCCAGCCCGGTAGACGATACTCGCTGATCCTGTTCTTGGACGTGCTCGAACACTTCGCCGATCCGCTAGCCCGCCTGCGTCGCGCTCTGGAGCTGCTGGAGCCAAACGGCGCGATCGTCGTGACTGTGCCCGCCTTTCCCGCCCTGTGGACGAGCCATGACGTGCTCAACCGGCACTTCATCCGTTACACGCGGGGGACTCTCGAGGCGCTGGCGAGGAAAGCGGGTGCCCAGGTCAGTTTCTGCCGCTACTTCTTCCAGTGGATGAGCCCGCTCAAGTTGGTTGTTCGCCTCAAAGAAGCGATCGCTCGTCCGGTTCCGGAGACCCCTCGCATCCCCCCGGACTGGCTCAACAACGCTCTCTACCATGTCTCCCGGTTCGAACAGAAGGTGGTCTCTCGCTGGCCGATCCCGTTCGGCAGCTCGCTGCTGGCAGTACTGCGAGCAGAGCAAGATTCCGCTTTTCGTCGCTAGGAGCAGCGCCCGGAGTCGGTCCGTTCGATCACATAGGTCGTCTGGCTGGCGAGAAGAGGCATGGCCGGCGTCAGGAGGCGCTCCGCTCCGAGAAAAACCGGGAAGGACCAGGAAGGCACGAGGCTTCGAAACCAGATGCCCCCGGACAAGAGATACAGAAAGCCCGTGTGCAGCCGGCGGTACCGCAAACGAAGCGCCGGAAACTCCTTCTCGAAGCGCTCCCGGTCGCGCTCGAAGACGATCCAAGCCAGCGGAACGTTTGCTCCGGTGAACCGGCCGGCGGGGGCGAAACCCCACTCGGTCGCTCTCTCGTCATAGGGCTCCGCCGAGAAGAGGCGATAGAGGCGGCTCCACAGCCATGTATGGGCCGGCTCGATCAAGACAGCTCGCCCGCCGGTCTTCAGAACGCGGGTTACCTCGAAGAGAAAATCGCGCGGGTCCGGAAGATGGTGGAAGACATTGAGCATCAGAATGGCTGCGACCGACTCGTCCGGGAAATCCAGGTGGTCGGCGCTCATGACGCGGTCCAGGTGCGGCTCGGAATTCAGATCGGTCGTAATGACATCCGGGAGGACCTCCTTGATGAAACCTCCCCCCGAGCCGATCTCGATGACCGGGCCTTCGGGAATCCCCACGAGAGACCGGGCGAGCTCACGATAGTGCTCGCGATAAAGCGATCGGAGGAAGCCTTTGCGGTGGATGATGTCTCGATGAATCCGGATTAGCTCTGAGGAGTCGCGTTCAATACCGCGCACTTCGGGCAGCTCGAGCTTGGTTTTGAGCCACGCCGCTGCTCCCGAGATCATCGCGATCGAGTTAACCACAGTCGCCTCACAGCAGCGCGGCGATCGGAGGTGGTCCGACGGACGCTTTCCTCGCGTTGACTTAGAAACGCGACCTCGGAAGACCCCTATAGAAGACCCCTATAATTGTCCTATTCTCGTGACGGAGACGCGCGATAGTCCTCTTCGCTGGGCCCGACGGCTTACCGCGCGCGGCCAGAGTCATGGCCAAGCTCGAGTGGTCTTACGCGATCGGAATTCTCGTGCGGGGTACCGGCCGAGACCTCGGCGAGCAGCTGGCCGGCTGATCCCAAGGCGCCGCCTTCAGAGGGGCTCGGTATCCCTGTGACGGCCGGCCCCGGTCGCGACGAGAGGGCCGCTCTCACAGCAGCCGTTGCTCTCTCGCCTTCCCAACGCTCCCGTCGGCTGTTCTGCGGCGCGGTTCTCGTGCTCTCCCTCCTTTATCTCGGCGGCTTCATCAATCGTGGCTGGATCCCGCCCGACGAAGGCATGTTTGGGTTGAGCGCGGAAAGCGCTCTGCACGGACAGCTTCCTCATAAGGACTTCGCCGATCCTTACACCGGCGGGCTTTCCTGGCTTCACGCTCTGGCTTTTCGGCTATTGGGCATTCGCCTTTTGACGCTTCGGTGGGTTCTTCTTTTTTTCTCTTTACCGTTCGTCGTTGCCTTCTTTTCGGCTGCGTCCCGCTTCGCTCCTCCTCTTCCCGCCGGCGTGGTCACGCTGCTTGCGGTGGTTTGGAGTATCCCCAACGGGCCAAGTCCTCATCCATCCTGGTACAACCTGTTCCTCGCAACATTTGGAATTCTCTTTCTCTTCAAATACCTGGAGACGAATCAGAGACGCTGGCTCTTTGCGGCCGGTTTGTGCGCAGGAGTTTCGATTCTGATGAAGATCGTCGGACTCTACGACGTTGCCGCTGTCCTGCTGTTCCTCGGGTATCGCGAGCAAGTCCTATCTGCTGCCTCCGCGGAAGGGAGGCCATCCCGCGTGTTTTTCCTCGTCAAAGCGGCGGCTTGCGCGGTCTTCATCGGGCTGCTGGTCCATCTCTTTCGCTCGGGCCTCGATCTGATGGACGTGGTTCACTTTTTTGTGCCGACGGTAGCGGTTTGGACTGTGCTCCTAGTTTTCGAACGAAGGGAAGGCCGAGGTGCCGTCCCGCAGCGGTTTTGGACGCTCTCGCGACTGCTCGTGCCATTTGGGATCGGCGTTGCGCTTCCGATTGCTCTTTTCCTCGTTCCCTACGTGCGGAGCGGTTCTCTGGGCGATCTCTACCGCGGTCTGTTCGTGCTTTCGCAGGTTCAGATCGGCAAGGCCAGGCTGACCTTTCCGCCTCTTGCAACTCTAGAGGCCTCGGTTCCCTACTCCGCCCTGCTCGCATTTCCCTTCCTGATCCCGCGGCGCTGGCAGCGATGGATCGTTGTGCCTCTTGTTCTACTTCTTGCCGTCGGAGTTCTGGCCGCGAAGTCTGATCGCGTCTACGAGTGGATTTGGAACTCGGCGAGGTCGCTCGACATCGCGGCTGCGGTCGCGGGTTGCTTGTTTCTGATCTTCCGAGGCTCTGAGCTGCCGGCAATCCGTCGGCAACAGTTGTTTCTCTTGGTCAGTGTTTGCGCGCTGCTGACCCTCGTGCAGTTTCCCTTCGCGGCGCCCGTCTATTTTTGCCTCATTGCCCCGCTCGTTGCCCTGACCATTTTCGCGGTTGTCTCTCTCGATTCGCGGAGCCCGAAGTGGGTTCATGCGTGCGTCCTCGGCTTTTATCTGGTTTTCGGGATGATCCGGCTCAATTCGAGCTATGCCGTGATCTTCCTGGATTACCGAGCGGACGGCGTGCTCGCTCTTCCGCGCGGCGGACTGAGAATCCCGGCAGGGGAGGCATCCATGTACGAGTCGCTTGTGGGAGTGATCGAAAAACGCGGGCGTGGACGACCGCTCTACGCTGCGCCCGACTGTTCCGAAGTCTATTTTCTTTCGGCTCAACCAAATCCGACTCGCTTCTTTTTCGATTTTCATGGGGGCCTGTCCGGGAACTGGGAGGCTCTGGAGCGGGTTCTCGATGAGAAGCAGGTTGCGATCGTCGTCGTGAACCTCTTCCCGGAATTCTCCCAAAGGCTGACTCCGGAGACCTTGCAAGGCTTGCGCATTCGCTATCCCTATTCTCTTCGGCTGGGCAAATTCCTCGTCATGTGGAAGGATTGAAAAGGCGTCGACCTCGCCAGCTCGCCGAGCCTCGATCGTTTACGAGCGAGGCCCTGCAACAAGAGTGAGATGCGTCTAGCGCTGGCCGGGTCGCGTACGACTGCGAGGACGCGTGCCGGAGTCTGTTCCCCAAGCTGCCGGCGTCGCTGCCGCCGCCACGCGGGTCGGCGCCCGCCCGTATAATCCGGCTCCTTGAAGGAATCACGCTACTCCGCCGCCGGCGTCGACATCGATGCGAAGGCGGCCCTTCTTTCACGCGCGCGCGACACGATCCGGTCCACCTTCACGTCGGGCGTTCTGGGCGACGTGGGCGGCTTCGGCGGGCTTTTCCGGCCCGACTTCGCAGCCTATCGGGAGCCGGTCCTCGTGGCGTCGACGGACGGCGTGGGCACGAAGCTAAGAGTCGCGGTCGAGGCTGGCCGGCACGACTCGTGCGGGGCGGATCTCGTCAACCATTGCGTCAACGACATCCTGGTGCAGGGGGCGCGTCCTCTCTTCTTCCTCGACTACATTGCAACCGGGAAGATCGAGCCGGCCGTTCTGGAAGCGGTCATCGCGGGAATCGCGCGCGGTTGCCGAGACAACGGGACCGCGCTTCTGGGAGGAGAGACCGCCGAGATGCCCGGCTTCTACGAGGTTGGGGACTACGACATCGCGGGCACGATCGTCGGAGTGGTCGATCGAGAGAACATTCTGGATGGCTCTCGCGTCCGCGCAGACGATCTCGCGCTGGGGCTTCCGTCTGCCGGTCTTCACACAAACGGCTACTCCCTGGCTCGCCGAATTCTTTTCGAGGATCTGGGCAAGCGCGCGGGAGATCGACTGAAGGAGCTCGGAAACAAATCCATCGCGGACGCCCTGTTGGCGCCTCACCTCTCCTACCTCCGGGCTCTCGAACCTTTGCTGGCGGAGAACCTGGTTCACGCGATGGCTCACATCACGGGTGGCGGATTCTTCGACAACATTCCCCGGGTGCTGCCCGAGAACGTCGACGTCGTGATCCGGTCCGGTTCGTGGCCCGTCCTGCCGATCTTCCAGCTCCTGCAAAAGGAAGGCGACGTGTCTTTCGAGGAGATGCACCGCGTCTTCAACATGGGAATCGGCATGGTCGTCTTCGCGGCGCCCGAAGATCTCTCTCGCGTGGCGAAGATCTGGGCCGCTGCCGATCAGAGGTTTTTTGCGATCGGAAATGTGGTTCCCGGAAGCCGCCGGGTCGTGTTCGAGCCGGCGCCGGGGGCGCTGTCATCCTGAGTACAGCGAAGGATCTTCTCCACTGCGCCAGAGAGTAGATTCTTCGTCGCTTCGCTCCTCAGAATGACGGGGCGACGCTGGCGACTGGCGATCCTCCTCTCCGGCCGCGGTTCGAACTTCGAGGCGATCGCGGACGCGGTGAAGGAAGGCACTATTCCTGACGCTGCGATCGTCGCCGTCATCTCGGACGTCGCGCAAGCCCCGGGTCTCGAGCGTGCGCGAGAACGGAAGTTACCGGCATTCGCGGTCGAGCGTTCGGTAGGGGAGAGTCGCCGGGCGCACGAGGAGCGGATTCTGAAGATCCTGGACCGGGTTCGTCCGGACCTGGTCTGCCTGGCCGGATATATGCGAATCCTCTCGGCAGGCTTCGTGGGCCGGTACGCGGGACGAATCCTGAACATCCATCCTTCCCTCCTGCCGCGCTACCCAGGTCTCGAGCCGCAGCGGCGGGCGCTCGAGGCGGGAGAGGTCGAATCCGGCTGCACCGTCCACGTCGTGGACCAGGGCACGGATTCCGGGCCGATCGTGCTGCAGAGACGGGTTCCGATCCTGCCCGGCGACGACCCGGACAGCCTTTCCGCGCGCATCCTGAATGAGGAGCACGCGGCTTATCCCGAGGCCATCACCAGGGTCCTGGCCGGTCTGCCGAAGCCGGACTGAAAAATGCACACTTTTTTGTGCATCCGAGAGAGCGGAAAACACCGGTGGCTATTGGCTTTTTGCGACTTCTACGAATAGGCTTGACAGGGGTTTGTTCGGGGTCCTATATTGCGCTTCCCGCAAGGGCTCCAGTTCTTTCTAGGTTCGACCTGTCGCGCCAGCCCTCCCACAAGGGATTGGCGAAAAAGCTTGACGGGAGCCAAAAAAGGCGGATAATTGAAGTTTCCGTCTCTGGAAGGCGGTTTCAATCAAGCTACGCCGGAAGTACGGCGTCGTCCGAGGGGGTGGGCCCGAGGATCCGGTTCCTTGAAAACTGAGTAGAGCGTGCCAGACGTCTTTTTCCTGGTTTTTTTCAAAAACCAGAGTTTTTCCTGTCTTTTTTGAAAAGGGCAGACGTTCCTGTTCAACGTTAAAAACAGGACCAACTCGTATCTAACGGCGCTCGCTGCGAAAGCGGTGGACGTCGATGGAACACTTTTAAGTGGAGAGTTTGATCCTGGCTCAGAATGAACGCTGGCGGCGTGCTTAACACATGCAAGTCGAGCGAGGCGGAGGGGGCAACTCCTCTAGCCGAGCGGCGGA
>Ga0070698_100000441_pt1 | contig 44094 bp, 32 predicted proteins | sample KBSK1502metaG_FD_65477 | JGI IMG/M metagenome (GOLD analysis project Ga0070698, IMG submission 65477) | Corn, switchgrass and miscanthus rhizosphere microbial communities from Kellogg Biological Station, Michigan, USA - KBS K1-50-2 metaG | ecosystem: Host-associated > Plants > Roots >...
GCGGCGCTGAAGGAGTTCGGGATCGTCTACTTCGGTAACGACTGGTTTGCCGAGAACCGGACGAGCAGCCACCACGTGGCGGCACGGCTCGCGCAGCGGACGCGCGTCCTGTACGTGGATTCGCCTGGTCTTCGCGCGCCGAAAGCGACCGGCCGGGATTTTCGCAAGCTGCGGCGCAAGCTGTTTCAGGCCGCGGCGAGGCCGCGCCAGGTTGGCGAGCGGATGTGGCACATCACCATGCCGCAGATCCCGTTCCGCCGCCTGCCGGTGATGGAAGGCTTGAACCGCGCCGCAGGCAGATTCCTCGTCAAGCGCGCACTCACGCGACTCGGTTTCGATCGCACGATCTCCTGGTTTGCGGTGCCCCATCCAGGCATCCTCGCCGGTACGCTCGACGAGGCGTTGATCGTCTATTACTGCATCGACGACTATGCCGCGCTTCCGGACGTGGATGCGGAGGCGGTCGCGCGCATGGATGCGGGTCTGCTGCGATCGGCCGACCAGGTCTTTGTTGCGTCGGCGTTGCTGCTGGAAGCGAAACGGAAGCTGAATCCGTCCGCCGTGCACGCGCCGCACGGCGTGGATGTCGGCCTGTTCCAGACCGCGGCGGACCCGTCGTTGCCGATAGCCGACGCCGCCAAGGATCTCGCACACCCGATCATCGGCTTCTACGGCCTCATCGAGGCGTGGATCGATCTGGACCTGATCGCCTACCTGGCCGGGCAGCGGCCGCAGTGGACCTTCCTGATGGTTGGACGCCTCGCGGTGGATCCGGGGCCGCTGCGGGATCTCCCGAACGTCGTGTTCGCGGGGCCGCAACCGTACGAGAGCCTTCCGCGTTGGGCGAAGGCATTCGATGTGGCGATCATCCCGTATCGCCTGACACGACAGGTCGTGAACTCGAACCCGCTCAAGCTGCGCGAGTACCTCGCCACGGGAAAGCCGATCGTGGCAGTGTCGGCGCCGGAAATCGACCGCTTTGCGGAGTACGTGCGAATCGCGAGAACGCCGCCGGACTTCCTGCGTGAGATTGACGAGGCGCTGGCCGGCGACGCTGTCCGCGACAAGGCCCGGCGGATGCACTCGGTCGCGAATATGGGCTGGGACGCGCGAATAGATGATGTCGTGCGGATTGTGGAAGACAAACTCACCGAAAAGGCGGTTCGGCGGCAATGAATTCTGTGCGACAGATCAGGGTAGGCATCGTCGGGGCGGGCTACGTCAGCGCGTATCACATTCGAGCGCTTCAAACGCTTCCTCACGTTTCGATCGTCGGGCTCGCTGACAGCTCGGCTGAGCGTGCCGGGCAACTCGCGGCGCAGTTCGGCATTTCTGGCGTGTTCGGGAGCCTCGCGGACATGGCCGCCGCGAAGCCGGACGTGGTTCACGTGCTCACCCCCGCCGCCTCCCATTGCCAGCTCACGCTCGAAGCACTGGCGATGGGCTGCGATGTCTTCGTCGAGAAGCCGATGGCGCCGACGCGGCACGAGTGCGATCAGATGATCGAGGCGGCGCAACGGGCTGGTCGTGTGCTGTCGGTCAACCATTCAGCCAAGGCCGACCCCGTCGTTGTGCAAGGGCTCAAGCTCGCGGCCGCGGGCGCGTGCGGTGACGTGCTCGCCGTGGACTTCTGTCGCAGCTCTGACTACCCGCTGTACGCCGGCGGGCCGGTCCCTGCCCCTTTCCGTCTTGGCGGTTACCCGTTCGAAGACATCGGCATCCACGGCCTCTACCTGCTCGAATCATTCCTCGGCGCTATTCGGGACGTCGACGTCCGGTACCGCACGACCGGCAAGAACCCGAACGTGTACTTCGACGAATGGCGTGCCACCGTGGAATGCGAGAAGGGCGTGGGCCAGATGTTTCTGTCGTGGGCGACGCATCCTCTTCGGAACGAGCTGATCGTCCATGGGACGAGGGGCTATCTGCACATCGACTGCTTCCTCCAGACGTGTACCGTTCACAAATCGCTCCCCGGACCCAAGGCGATCGGGGCCAGCATCGATGCGGTCACCACGGCGCTTGGGACGCTTTACAAGACGCCGCGCAACATGGTCAGTTTCGCCACGGGGAAGCTGCGCCCGTCACCGGGGATCCACGCTGGCGTCGTCGAATTTCACGATGCGCTCCGCCGCCAGGCGGCACCGCCCGTGAGCATGGATGAAGGGCGGCGGATGGTCGGGTGGATCGAAAACGTCTGCCGCGCGGCCGACGCCGATAAGGCGCTGGCGCTGCGCGCGCACGAGCGGGTGCCGCCCGCGAGGATTCTCGTCACGGGCGCCTCGGGATTTCTCGGCGGCGCGCTGCTCAATCGCCTTCGTCTCCTCGGGGAACCGGTCCGCGTGCTCGCCCGTCGTCCGTCCTCCCATCTCGATGATCTACCCGACGTGCATGTGGTGTATGGAGACCTCGGGGACCCGGACGCGGTCGATCGAGCGGTTTCGGGCGTCGATCTCGTGTACCACGTCGGCGGTACGATGCGCGGTCGCGGGTGGCCGGATTTCGAAGCGGGCACCGTGTGGGGAACGACCAATGTCGTGAAGTCGTGCCTCCGTCACGGCGTTCAACGGCTTGTGCACGTCAGCTCGATGACCGTGCTCGATTACGCAAGTCACGAACCGGGAACGGTGGTCAGAGAAGACGCGCCGCTGGAGCCCAGTCCGGAGCAGCGCGGTTCGTATACACAGGCGAAACTGCAGGCGGAGCACATCGTGCTCGATGCCGTTCGCGACCACCGCCTTCAGGCGGTCGTGCTGCGCCCGGGTCAGATCTTTGGACCTGGCGCCGAGTCGATTCCGCCGTACGGAACGATCGCGCTTGGCGGCCGGTGGATGGTGATCGGGGCCGGCACGCTCCGTTGCCCGCTGGTGTTCGTCGAGGATGTCGTCGACGGTCTGCTGGCCGCGGCCACGCGGCCCGATGTGTGTGGCTCGATCTTTCATCTGGTAGACGCAACGCCGATCACGCAGGACGAATACATCGCGACGTGCCAGAGTGTGATGAAGAATCCGCAGCGTGTTGTGCACGCGCCGAGGTGGCTGCTGTACATCGCCGGTGCAGCGCTGGAGGTCGTCGGCCGGCTCTTGAAACGCGGCGTCCCTCTCTCGCGCTACCGGGTGCGCTCGATCAAGGAGCTGCAGTTCGATTGCACGCGCGCCGAAGCAATGCTGGCGTGGCGACCGGCGATCGGCGTGCGGAACGGCCTGGTGGTGATGTCGCGTAAGCCGACTGATGGGACGCAGTCACGTGCAGGCGGGACGGTGAGTGCGACGGAAGGTATTTTAGCGACGGACTGACTATGAACAGCATGCGCGTGGCGGGCGCAGACGAGGCGCGGAGGCTGATGGACGAGGCTTCGTTCGCCGATGAAGCCTACTCGAGATTCGCGGATCAGCTCGCGTTGAATCAGAGCTTCTATCAGAAGTATGCGGCTCCGGTCGATGAATGGGATTGGCGGCAATGGGGCGCGAAACGCCTGGGTACGCTCGCAGGCTGCAGCGTTCTGGATTTTGGATGCGGAGCGGGAGAGGAGACCACGTATCTCGCCAAGTTGGGAGCGACGGTCACAGCGATCGACATTTCCCCTGTCGGCGTCCAGCTGACGAACGCGCGCGCGAGGTTCAACGGTGTCGGAGACCGTGTGCGCGCGCTGGAAATGCGCTGCGATCCAACCGACTTTCCTGACGCATCGTTCGACATCGTGCACGGCTTCGGCATCCTGCATCATGTCGGCTTGCGCGCCGGTCTACTCGAAGTCCGCCGGTTGCTCAAACCCGGCGGACGGGGCCTGTTCTTCGAACACATGGGCAATTCAAGACTGATCGAACGGATCCGGCCGAAAGAGGGCCACGCCACGGACCACGAGAAGCCAGTTACATGGCGCGATGTCATGAACATGCGCTCGAGCTTTTCCGCGTTCGAAGCGTACCCGTTTCACCTGATCTCCCGGTTACGAGGAAGCGTGCCGTTCTGCGGACAGCCTCTGATCAAGCGCGTTGATCACGGCTTACTCAAGATCTGTCCTCCGTTGCGCTTCTTCGCCAGTGGCGTGGTCATCTACTTGGAGAAGTAACCTGATTCGCCGGATAAAGGACCGGCCAGTCACTTAAGTACGCTATGTTGCGATAGTGGTGTCGAACCTGTCGCGAAGTACTCATACCTGCGAATATATGCGCAGCGTCAGGTGGTGGCTGATCGGGGTGGTCCTGCTGACCGTCGGCGGGGAGCTATCCGCATTCCGGGACCGCGCGCCGCGTAAGACCAGCCCGGCGCCCGAAACCGTCACTCGATTGCGCTCGGCGCCCGACATTGGAGAGAGCCATTCAGACGCGCGTTCTCCCATGCGCGCGCCATCGTCTTCGTCAACCGGATCGCCCGACGCAGTGCCCGGCGCCCAGACCTCCGCGCCGGCTCCGCCATCAGTCTCAGGCGCCGGCCGCCATGTCATCACAGAATTAGTGCCCCTGACGCAGTATCAGATTACGGAGAACGGCACAGTGCGGTGGACGCGGGTGTCGTCCTCGCAAGGCGTGCTCTCGTTTGACGCGGACACGGACGGCCCGTTCGATGTGGCCCCGACGACGAGCGAGGGCGGAGCCACCATCGGCAATCGCTATACCGCGATGATCACGCCTGCACCGGGTGAGACGTTTCTCGCGCCCGCCGAGTTGAGGCTGGTTGGGCTCGGATTCGATCTCTCCGGCGGCGGCCCGGGGGTCCCCGGCACCGGCTACTGCCTCGATCGCGTGGAATTCTACGTCGACGACGCGAAGGTCGGGACTATCGGTTGCGTCGATGCGGAGTTCAGCGTCTTCAAGACACGCGTGAGCGGGATTGCGGAAGGTGCCCATGCTGTATGGATACGGGGCTTCGCGGGTGCGACGTTCTACGACTCCAGGCCGCGCCGGATCACAGTGCTGCCACCGCCGACCTACTCGCAAACGATCACCTTGACCGCGGATCTCGACCTGAAAGGTCGGGATTACGTCCTGTCCGGGAGCCCCGAGAAGCGTATCAAGGTGATCGGCAACGGACACAGCATCGTCGGCGCCCCGTCGAGTTTCTCCGCGACCTATGTTGATTTCCTGGACCTGGGAGATCGCATCAAAACGGCCGCCAACGGCATCGACATCACGACGGGCGGCGATGTTACCGTCGACAACTGCCGGTTCTATGCGAACGACATCCTCGCGTTCACGACCAACGGCGACAGCGCCGTTACGATTACGAACAACCTCTTCTCGTCGAACTCTCGACAGCCGCTCGGACAGTATCCGGACGCATATACCGGCGGACTGGCCCATGCCTCGTGGCCGGCTCTCGTCCTTGCCGGGTCGAGCAGCGGTGCGAAAGTGCTGCAGACGAATAATTTCGCCGCGGGGTGGGTTGACATCCGTTCGCCGAACTGGACGATCGGCGGAGCTACGGCCGCGGAGGGGAATGTTGCGATCGGCGCGCGTGTCGGATTCTACGTGAGCCAGGCGTTCACGGGGACGATCTCGCACAACTACAGCCATCACCTGTACTACGGAGGGTGGAGCCAGGCGTCGAATTTCGAGCTGGGCAATATTCCGGGTCTGGTGATTGAACACAACGTCATCGAGGGAAGCTCCTGGAATGTTCGCGGCCTCGCGGGCGAGTTCCGGTACAACCTGGTCACGGGTGGCGGAACCGAGGGGTTTGTCTGGACGCAGACTGCCGGGCCGCCCAACATCCATCACAACGTGTTCTGGGGCGCGTCGGTGACCCGCGGCGCCGTGTTTCAGATCTACGGCGTGAAAGGGACGTTGATTCGCAACAACACCTTCGACATGGTGAACAAGGTCGGAGAGCCCATTACGCTGACGTCGGGCTCTGCGACGTTCAGCTCAAACCTGGTGATGCATCACGTGACGCCGTCGGTGCAGGTCGGGACTGCGACGGTCACAGCTGACTACAACGCGTGGTTCGACATGGCGGGCGCGCACTATTCCGACAGTCGGAATCCGATGCACGACATGACCGGAAATCCTGGCATCACGGGCCCGCCGAACTTCGCGCCGTTTTCCTTTGAGGCCGTGTGGAAGCGCACCAAGACGGTGTCACAGATTCTCGAGGACTTCAGAACGTACTACATGCCGAGCGCAGTCGTCGTCGACATGGGCGAGACGACGACGTATGGCGCCGGGAACGACATCGGCGCCGTCGGCGCTGGCATTTCCAATTCGAATGATCGCTTCGGCAAGTAGCCACAAATCGGCGAGCAGCAGCAGATTATCGTGCGCTCCGCGGACCCGCCGGCAACCAGTTTTCCGCCTCCTGTGCGAGCGACCAATATACACATTTCTTCACTGACGCCCTTCTGTGAGTTGATTCCGGCGGGCCAGTAACCGCGAGCTTAAGAGTCGTCAGAAGTTGGCTCAATTGTCTTACAAATTCGGAACTTCAGTGGATTCGCTGTAGGTATCAGAACGAGTCTTGCTGGTCGCAATTTTGCTGGAGGTGTCCACTCATGCTCGACCAGTCCAGCTAGACGGCGCGGTTGCCGAGACCCGGTGCCTGGTGATGCTTGCGAACGCATTCACGGCCTTGGAAGAAGCGCCTCGATGAGTCCTGGCCGAAATCTGACCCAAACCCAAAACCGGGACATCGGAAAAGGTGCAAAAGAATCAATGGCCCGCTGTTGACGCGGAGTACGGAGTCGATGTCTAGTTGGGGCCATCACGAAGTCGTCGCCCCCGCGCCTGGGACATTCGAGCCATACCTCGACACGTCGCCCACGCGAGTGAGAGTGATTTGAATTTATGTGCGGAATCGCCGGCTTCGTGACACTCGCCGCTCCCCCGGATGCCAGAAGGATCCTGGAGGACATGACCGCGTCCGTGCAGCACCGCGGTCCTGACGATGGCGGGGTCTATTGCGATTCGCGCGCCTTCCTCGGCCATCGCCGGCTCAGCATCATCGACGTCGCGCACGGTTCGCAGCCGATGAGCAACGAAAGCGGCGATCTGTGGATCACGTACAACGGCGAAATTTTCAATCATGCCGCTCTACGACCCGGCCTCGAGCGGGCCGGTCATCGATATAAAAGTCACTGCGATACCGAGACCATCCTGCACGCCTACGAACAGTACGGCCCCGACTGCGTATCGCGGTTCCGTGGCATGTTCGCATTTGCGCTCTGGGATCGTGAATCTCGAACGCTGTTCTGCGCGCGGGATCCCTTGGGCATCAAGCCGTTCTATTACTTCTGGGATGGCCGCTTGTTCGCGTTCGGCTCGGAAATCAAGTCATTATTGCGACATCCGGCTATCTCCGCGTCGCTCAACGAACAACTGCTGCCGGAGTATCTGGGATTCGGGTACACGAGCGGCGAGGAGACGCTGTTTACGGGCATTCGGAAGCTGATGCCGGGTCATCATTTAACCCTGCGCCTCGAGACGCCATCGCCGCGTCTCCACATCTCGCAGTACTGGGACGTGCCACAGCCGACAGAGACCGAGCCTCGGTCAGATGAATCCTGGATCCGCGATTGTCGCCGCCGGCTCGAGGACGCCGTCGACTCGCATCTGATGAGCGATGTGCCCCTTGGCATGTTCTTGAGCGGTGGCGTCGATTCGAGTGCCATCGCAGCGCTGATGGCGCGGACGGTGTCCGGCCCCATCCAGACGTTTGCCGTCGGGTACCACGAAGCGGAGTTCAGCGAGCTCGACTTCGCGCGGCGAGTGTCGTCGGCGCTCGGCACCGAGCACCACGAAGTTGTCATCGGCAGGGACGATCTGTTCAACGCCCTGCCGCGACTCATCTGGCACGAAGACGAGCCGATTCCCTGGCCGTCCAGCATCGCGCACTATTTCGTCGCCCAACTGGCATCCCGCCATGTGAAAGTCGTGCTCACCGGCGACGGCAGTGATGAGCTGTTTGGCGGCTACGAGCGCTACGGCCACTACCTTTTCAATCGTCGATGGATGTCGTTGTACGGCGTCATCCCCGCCAAGTCGCGTGCCTGGATCCGAGCCCGTCTTGCCGACTCGCCGCTTCTTTCCGGCGGGGTTCGGCGGAAGCTCCGGCACACGTTCGTGGGTCGTGAAGACACCGTGGAATCCCTGCAGCTGGACAACTTCTATTGCGCTTTCTCCATGGAGGAAACACGGCGCCTGCTGTGGCGTGATGGCCGGACTCCAGTTGCCCCTTATCAAAATTTCAGACGCTACTGGGATGCCGAACCACGATCGTCGTTGCTCGATCGCATGTTGTACGCGGACCAGAAGACGTACTTGGTCGAGCTCCTGATGAAACAGGATCAAATGAGCTCGGCATGCTCGATCGAGAGCCGCGTGCCGTTTCTCGATCAGCAGCTGGTCGAGTTCGCCGCCGGCGTCCCCGCGCACCTGAAGATTCGAAACGGTGTCACCAAGTACATCCTGAAGAAGGCAGTTGAGGATCTGTTGCCGGCAGACATCGTCCACCGCAAAAAGAGGGGATTTCCAACGCCGATCCGCCAATGGCTCGCCGATTCCCGCGCAGACGCGCTGTTTTCGCTGCTACGCGAGGGTGATGGTGTCCTCGCTTCGTATCTCGATATGCGCGAGGTTGAGAAGCTTCTCGAGCGGCACCAGCGCGGTCTGGAGGATGCCACCGATCGAATCTGGAGGCTCTTGAATCTTCAGCTCTGGGGCAATATTTTCCTGGCGGGCAATCGAGAGCCGGTCGTCGAAGGACTGGCGATCTAAAGCGGTTATCGTGCGCTCGGGGGACGCGCAGGTTCGGCTTGGCGGGTCACCCTGCTCGAGGGCTCCTCTACGCGAAATACTCCGCCGCTCGGCGCGCTGAACGACGCCACACCCTGGCTCGACACCTTGACAGACTTCAGCATCGTGCCGTCCAGATCGACCACCAGCGTCTTGTTGGGCGCCATGTCAAGCAGCAGGTGAAGCCCCGCCCTCGCAGTGGAATACGTCACGCTCGTTTGTGGCGACGCTGTGGCGGCGAACAGGACGAATTTCGGTGTGCCGCTCATGATGGCGGCGCCGAACATGTTTCGCGCGGGGACTGTAATCGGCCCGGCGTCAGGAATCTCGGTCACCGTGCTGGCCGTCGCACTAATCTGGTGCAGGGCGATCAAATCCTGAGACGCGACGCTGTCGGACACCTCGGTGCGATAGGTGATCGCCGTCGGATCGGCGTCCGATACCGGATCTGGTACAACCAGGATGACTGGATTCGCCGGAAGCATCGTCTTCACAAACAATCGCGATTCGCCGACCGTCGATGTCACGACGTTGCCGTTCACCTTCGGAATGCCGTTGCGATTGAAATGGAAGTACAATTTTTTTTCATCCGTCGCGTTGCCCGCCTCGATGCGATCGCTCAGAAGAAAATTCCCGTTCCCAACGGACACAAACGATCGGACAAAGCTTTTCAACGCCACAGCACCCTGAAGGTTGTACGCGCTGGTCAGATCGGACTTCTTGTAGACGTAGTCGGGCGTTTCCTCGTAGGCGATGATGTTTTTGGTGCCCCAGAACCCCTGGGCGCCCTGATAATTCGGCCCCCAGGGGTTCTGATAGAACAACGTATTGGTCCGCCAGCTGCGCAGGTCATACGCGCTGGGATTCCCGCCCCAGCCGTTCTGCCCTTTCCACTGTCCCGAGTTGACCAACAGGTAGTCGTTCCCGCGCTGGATAGATATGTGTCCCGCACCACGCATGTCGTGCCCATGAGTGTCGCCGGAAGACCCGAGGTGCTGCGCGCTGGCTTTGAACGACGCCCACACGGCATCGTCGCCCCAGGAGGAGCGGATGTACAGGTGCTCGTCTCCGGGCGAGTTGTAGAAAAGCGGCAGCGCTGAGCGATAGTCAATCGGCGCAACCGATCCCCCCCAGAGCAGCTTGATGGCAGCCCCAGCCGGAATGTTGGCCGGCCCCGGAGCGAGATGCTGCAAGAAAAATTGCACGTACCCGGCCTCGTTGCCGGACGCCATCGACGTCAGCATCGTCGTCAACGTCTGGTCCATGATGCCCGTGTAATCGCCAGGGTTGTCCGCTTCGTCCGGGAACTGCCATCGATTGGGTTTCAAGTTGTAAATGAGACTACGAACGATCTTATTGGCGGTATTCGGGCCGAGCAGGTCTTCTCCGGTCGCCGTCCGCACCGCCGCGGCGTACTGCAGGATCCGCACGAAATGGTTCGTACCGTAGGTATATCCTTCGAGGGGATAGCCACCAGCGAAAACGCCGGAGGCAAAGGCCATATTGACTTGCTCAAAGCGGGCGCGCATGTAATCGGCGATCTCGCGGCCGCGGGGATTCTCGCCCGCCGTGGCCAGTCCTGCGATGCCGAAGCCCGCCAGATGGCCGCCGAAGTAGTTGCTGAATACCGGGCCATCTTTGTCGATGATGCCCGGACTCGTCTTGTAGGCGTCGAACCACTGGTTGATTGTGGCGAACGTGTCAGCCTTCTCCGCAGCGGTGAAACGATCTCCGCACCACGCGTAGGCAAGCCCCAGAGACAACGGTAGAAATCGAGTCGGAAAACCCGCATCCACACTCACAGGCTGAAGGTTTCCTTTTTTCGTTTCGAGATTGATGACCGACACGATCTCCCGGACCTTGTTGGCATACGCCGCATTGCCAGTCACTTCGTAGGCGAATGCGAGCGAAAAGACCGCGCCCCACCAGCCTTCTCCCTGGTAGGCATAGCCGATGGTGGTATTGCTGCTTCCGGCGTTCCGATCGTACGGCAAGACGGTCAGCCTGGTCAGCTGGTCTGCGCCGGCTTTGAGCACAACCCAATCAGGGTCGTTAGCGGCGGCCTTTGCCTTGAGGCGCACCAGCGTCGCCTGATCGACCCAGATGGCTGCCCTGGCCGGGGTCGTGTCTCCGATCTGCCCAAACTGATACGCTCGAACTGTTGCGGTGGTGGCCTGGCTCTGGGCGTGGATCCGCTGAACTAACACAGATGGACCGATGAAGACGATCACCCCCACGAAGAGCAGCAGCGTAAAGGCGACCCACAATAGTCGATTGCCGATTGACATCTGAACGGGTGTCATATCCTGGGATTCTAGCGGATCGGAGTGATTGCGACGGACGGTCGTCAGGCAGCGTAGCAACAGGCGTTCCGTGTCATTGAAGTGCGCCATTCGGGGGGACATGCGCCTAATAATCCTCGGAATCTGGACCTATTTGTCTGGCAAAGGCGGAACTTATTCTCGCAACGAGGTGAGTGGTGGGTGGCCGTTGCTGGTCGAATTCTTGCTGACGAGGGGGGCTCCGTGACAAATTCTTCCAACAAGGTCGTGAAGGCGCTGTCTGTGGCGGTAATCTCGCTGGCCTGTGCGAGCGGAATCGCCAGCGCCCAAGAACCCCGGAACGGCCTGGTTGTCTCGGCTGTCAGCGTGGAGAGCGGCTTCACATCTGTTACCCTTCCTCCGATCACGCTCGGTGGGTATCTCCCTCAGGATGTGCTCAGCGAGGATCTGATCACGACCGCCTCGATGGCGCTCGGATGGCGCAAAGGCGATGCCCGATCGTCGTACTCGCTCGGCATCGTGGGAAACCGCACGCAGCGGGCGAAATACACGTCGATAAGTGCCATGGGAGGCTCAGTCGACTTTGGCGCGGGGCGCAGATTTCACCGCCGGTGGGGAGTTTCGGGTGGGGTCAATGCCTTTGTTGCAAACTCAGACCAACTGGGAATGCAGCACGCACAATCCGACGGTAATTATGGTCAGGCAGCGTTACGCGGTTTCGCGACTCCCCTCGACCTCGCACGGTCGGTTCGGCCCAGGGCGACTCCAGACATAGCACAGGCGTCCCTCTTCGTACCGATCAGCCAGACGTTGGCCGCGACCAAGACTTATGGCAATCAGCTCATGGGGGACGGAACATCAGCGACCCTGTCCTATACGGCCTCGAGGAGGATGTCCATCTATGGCGGCGTCGGATATACGGCGCTCAAGCGACTGGCCTCGAGCAACGAGCCAGGCGTGACGTCCGACTTTCCGCCGTCGGATCTGCGGAATGGCAACGTGGGCATGGGGTACTCCCTGTCGCGAAGCCAGAGCCTGACGTTGACGATGTCGAGAACCATCTCGACGGGAGCGTTTCCTGACAACTCAATGTCCATCTACGCCGGGTATTCCTGGAGCGGGCGTGGCTGGTTCAGCGACCTTACCGTCGGCATCGCACGCGCAAAAGATTTTGGAACTCCGGTCGCGCCTGAACTGCGCGTAGCGGAAGCCGTTGTCAGCAGCCCTTATGATGTCAACTACAGTTTTTCAGAAGGGTATCGTGGGCGCACGCAGTCGGCTCGCATCCGACTATTCAGGGGTTTGAGCCCTAATCGAGCGTACCTCGCGGTCTGGGGCAAGGATATCGGCGTGGACGGATACTGGTCCTGGACGCCTGTGCGTGGCAACTGGGGAGCACAAGCCAGCATCAATCAGTCTCGCGGCATTGGAAATTTCCTGCTGATCAACACCTGGCATGCAGACGCCTCGCTCTATCGCAGCCTGAAGCCGCGTGTGAGAATGAACGTAGACTTTTTGTACGACCGCCACGGCAGCAAAGGCTTTGAGGGGTTCCACCTGACGCGGCGCGCCATCACCCTCGGTCTGGTTTGGAACCCAGACAAGCGAATCCTCTAGTATTTCCCGGCCCTCCAACCTGGTGCTCCATTGCGCAACCACCGCGGACAGGCCACTTGTTGCTGACAGGCTGACCTGGGCCGGAAACGCGACCGGCTTCGGGGCCCTCACGTGCCGATCGCAAGACCCCAAGGTAAACTGGTCCCCGCCGGTTCATCCCTCCATCTCCGCTGATTTCTCATGAGCCAGAGAATTGTTATTGAGGCTGGAAGGAGCGAGTCCAACTACTGGAAGGACCTGTGGCGCTATCGTGAGCTGTTCTTCTTCCTCTCCTGGCGCGACATTCTGGTTCGCTACAAGCAGACCGTCATCGGCGTCCTGTGGGGGGTGCTCAGGCCGGTCCTGAACACGGCGGCTCTGGTTTTTGCGTTCAGCTGGGTGGCAAAGGTACCGGCGGACATTCCATACCCGCTCCTCGTGTTCTCCGCGATGCTGCCGTGGCAATTTTTTGCATCGGCGCTGACAGAAGCCAGCAACAGCCTCGTCTCGAACTCGAACATGATTTCGAAGATCTATTTTCCACGTCTGGTGATGCCGGCCAGTGCGGTGATCGTCGCACTGGGGGATTTTCTCATCTCCTTCGCCATCCTGATGCTGATGATGTTCTGGTACGGCGTCATGCCGACGTGGCGCTTACTGTTCCTCATTCCCCTGACCGGCGTCGCGTTTCTGGCATCGTTCGGAGCCGGGCTCTGGCTGGCAGCACTCAACGTGGAGTATCGAGACTTTCGTTATGTGCTGCCGTTTATCGTGCAGTTCGGCCTGTATCTTTCGCCGGTCGGATATGAAAGCAACAAGATTCCGGAACAATGGCGGCTCCTGTATTCCATGAACCCGATGGTCGGAGTGATTGACGGATTTCGATGGGCCATCACCGGCCGGGAGTCTTTCATCTACTGGCAGGGGTTTCTCGTATCGGTGTTCCTCGTGGCTTTCATCGGCGCCAGCGGCCTCTGGTATTTCCGGAAAACCGAACGTCAATTTGCGGACGTTATTTAAGCCCACATGCCTGACATTGCAGTCCGCGTTGAACGTCTTGGCAAGAAGTACCTGCTCAGGCACGAGCAGGGCGTGAAGAGCTACAAGGCACTGCGCGAGGTCATCTCCGAACGGATCAAGAACTCTCTGCGCTTCAACGGAAAATCACGAAGCCCGAGGCGCCAGATGGAGGAGTTCTGGGCATTGAAGGATGTGTCCCTCGAGATCCCTCAAGGCCAGGCCGTGGGTATCGTCGGCAGGAACGGCGCGGGCAAATCGACGCTGTTGAAGCTGCTGAGCCGAATCACGCAACCGACCACGGGCCGGATCGAAATCGAAGGCCGCGTGGCTTCTCTGCTCGAAGTCGGCACCGGATTTCATCCTGAACTGACAGGACGGGAGAACGTCTTTCTCAATGGTTCGATCCTTGGAATGACGCGCGCGGAGATTCACCGCAAGTTCGATGAAATCGTCGCATTTTCCGAAGTCGAAAGATTTCTCGATACTCCCGTGAAGCGCTATTCAAGCGGCATGTACATGCGGCTGGCGTTTGCAGTGGCCGCGCATCTCGAGCCCGAGATCCTGATCGTCGACGAAGTGCTGGCGGTAGGAGACGTGCAGTTCCAGAAGAAGTGTCTTGGCAAGATGGAGGATGTCACGAAGGGAGGACGCACGATCCTTTTTGTGAGCCACAACATGGCTGCGGTAAAAGCGCTCTGCACCAGAGGCGTGCTTCTGTCTCAGGGGTGTGTGGCGAAAGTCGCGTCCGCCGCCGACATTGTCACGGACTACCTGGCTGAATCGGCAACCTATACCGGCAGCTGGCAGCGTTCGGAGCCCGTCCCGAACGCCGAGGGCATTTTTTTCGAGGAGGTCAAGATTCTCAACCCTGCGGGCCTGACGACAGGTCATCTGGCATGTACGGAGCCCTTTACGGTTGAGCTTAGCTTTTATGTCTCGCGAGTAGTTGATACCGGACAATTGGCCATTCGCTTTACGAACCAGGACGGCGTCGTTGTGTTCACCACGTGCAGCACGGATGAAGCTCGTGGCTTCATTCCAATCCAGCCCGGACGACAAATCGTTCGCGTGACTATTCCCGGCGACTTCCTCATGCCCGGTTTGTACAATCTTCAGATTGCCGCGCACATTCCGCATGTCAAGCTGTTTGATCTGATCGACAACACCCTCGCTGTCTGTGTGGAAGAAGTCGGGAGTCTGGGAACGATTTGTCGGGATGACCGCTGGGGGGTCATTACCCCTACGTTCCCATGGAAACACGTTGAGATATAAGGTCCGCCCTTGACCAATGAATTGCAAAATTTCTACACGCACATGCGGGATCAACCATCCGAGCGAAGGCAGCAGTGAGGATTGCCGTCTGGAATAACCTGCCAAGCGGAGGTGGAAAGCGCGCGCTCTATCACCATGTGAAAGGACTGGTTGAACGCGGTCACCACGTGGAGTCATGGTGTCCCCCAACAGCGGATCGAACCTATCTCCCGCTGTCGGAATTGATCGAGGAGCATGTCGTCCCCTACAGCCGTACCTACATCGACCCGTCGTTTTTTTGGAACCGATTCCTTATCAGTTATCAGAGATTTCGGAGCGCCTATCGCGCGATGGTGGCTCATTGCGTCACCTGCGCCGGTGAGATCAACAACGGCGGATTTGATCTCCTGTTTTCAGCAAGCTGCCTTGATTTTGCCGTCAGCCCGATCGCGCGGTTTGTGACGATTCCAAGCATCCTCTACCTTCAAGAACCGAAGCGTGCTCTTTATGAGGCCAATCCCATGCTGCCTTGGGTGGCGCCGCCAGAAGGGACATATCGTCTGTCGCGGTTCAAAGCGATCGCAAGAGACTTGGACCAATTGGTTCATTGTCGAGTCCGCGCGAGGGAAGAACGGAACGATGCCGCAGCATTCGACAGCATATTGGTCAATTCCGCATTTAGTCGGGAAACAATCCTTCGCGTCTACGGACTGGAAGGACATGTCTGTTACCTTGGCATCGATACGAATCTTTTCCGCACCACGAACGAGCCGAAAGAACCCTTTGTCATCGGTCTGGGGAGCCTGCAATCTCACAAAGGCCTGGATAGTGCCATCCGCGCGGTAGCGGCCATTCCTCGATCGGGACGTCCCAGGCTGGTCTGGGTCGGCAACAGCACCGACGCCGGCCATCTCGAGACCGTAGCCAGGCTCGCTGAAGACAACGGCGTCGTTCTGGAGTTCAGAACAATGGTGTCCGACAGCCACCTGGTGAGTCTGCTGAGCCGCGCAACGGCGATGGTTTACACGTCGCGTCTAGAGCCGTTTGGCTTTGCTCCGTTGGAAGCCGCTGCATGCGGCACCGCCGTCGTGGCGATCGCCGAAGGCGGGGTTCGCGAAACAATCCGTCATGACGTCAACGGTCTGCTGGTGGATGAACGGGATCCCAAAGCCATTGCGTGCGCACTGCGGAAACTACTGGACAACCCCGGCTATGCGCGGCAGCTCGGGCAGAATGCCGCCGAACAGGCCAGAGAGTTTTGGACGTGGGATGCGGCGATCAGTCGGCTCGAATCATCATTCGTTGATCTGCTTCGAGCCCGCGATTGTTCGCTTACAACAGGCGAAGACCCGCCACCAGATGGCCCCGGAAGGCCTGGGGTTGCGATAGCTTCGAAACAATAGAGATCCGGGGCCGCTCAGCCCCTGCACCTATGCCTGGTGATCTCCCACTGGCCACGCTTTCCGATTCTTAATGGTTATGGTCCGATCATGAAGTACCTCATCGAAGCCGCACAACGCTTCGAACTCGCTCTGGAGCAGCGACCATATGAAGGTCGTCGTACATTTGTTATCCGAGTACTGCGGAAGGCAATCGCCAAGGGGTTGCGAAGCCTTGGAGTAACTCGTGCGGATCCAATTACACTCATTACCGTCCATGGGGCCGACCTGTGGCTGCCTCGCTCACATGCACTGCCGCATATTGTTCGCCACAATCCGTTTTATGACACGGCACTCCCGAGCTTTGTTCGGCATCTCCACATAACCAGCGGTTCCGTAGTGCACGTCGTTGATGTGGGAGCAAACGTTGGCGACACCGCAGCGATCGTTGCCGCTGCGGTTGGACCCGATAACGTGACTTTCGTCTGCGTCGAGGCGGACCCGCGCAACATTCCGCTTCTACGCAAAAACACTGAAATGCTGTCGACTGAAATAATTGCTGCGGCGGCAGGAACGACAACCGAACTCACGAAAGGAGGCTTTGCACGTCATGATGGGACGTCCTACATCACGAGCGGAAGCGACGACATCGCATTGGTATGCCTTGATGACATCCTTCACGCCAAAGTGGACCTTGTGAAGATCGACACTGATGGATATGAGTTGCACGTCATGCGCGGTCTCGCGCGCACCCTTAGGCGAGATCAGCCGCACATATTCATCGAGGTATCCCCGGTTCACTGGGAGAAGGTTGGTGCGTACTCGCCGATCGAACCCTTCGCTCTCCTTAGGGAGTGCGGCTATTCAGATTGCCTGATCTACGACAAGGAAGGATATCCGATTGCATTGTGTAAGTTAGAAGGCCCGCTGATTGAACACCTTCTTAACTACGGTCTCACGAAGCCTGAAACGTATTTCGATATGCTCATATCTCCCTGCGGCAGCCGACTCGGCGAGTTTTATTCGCAAGAGCTACGGCGTATAGGTAAATCCAGCGTGCTCTTCTGAACGGGGTCCAGAAAGACCCAGCCGCATGCGACCAGCTCGTGCCCATGCGCGGCTAACCGGTCTTCCTCAGCCAGATGCTTCCCCCTGGATTCCGAAGGAACAAGGGAAGATGCCGCTCCAAGACATCTTTGTGATGAATGCTTAGATACGAATTAAACAAAAGAATCTCAAAGCTTGAATTGAACTGCAGAAACGCTTTGAGCGCATATGCCTCGTTCCAGGCTCGTCCGTCCAGAATCCATTCTTCGGGATATTCAAAAGGCCAGAAAATGTCGTGAACGTGGACGAACACGCCGCGGTTCAGCGATGGCAATACGACAGACAGCAGGTAGACGACGTCACTTCCTATCTTGATTACGTGCGACGAGTCGATCAACAACACGTCGTTCGCCTCGAGCGATTGGAAACGTTCGAGCGGCACGTTCTGGACGTCCGCGGCGATCACCTCATGATTCCCCTGATCCCGATCGTCTAACAAAGACTGAAGCCGCTCTGGATTGGGGTCAATAAACGTGAATTTAATACTCCGCGACAGAAACCGATCGTTCGTATCCAGCATTACGGCCGACGAGTATCCCGAGCCAACCTCCACAACGCGTCGCGGTTGAAAACATCGCAGCATCGAATAGAGGCTGATGGCGTCGCCGTACGAGAAATATTCGTTGTCAAAGTGGTACCGCAGTCCATGAGATTTCTCGGCCCTGAAAGGCATCTCCTCATAAAATCGCGCAAATCTTTCGATGAGAGCCCGTTGCGCATCCGCATGGATCGCTATGCCACTCACATGCTGTAACTGCCGATCGAATAATCGGGAGCTGTGTTGCTGCACATACGTCACATCCGGAATGGGTGAATAGAAATGACCCGGTGGAGCGAACTGCAAGAATCTGTTCGCGGAGCGCATCGCAAAGCGGCGACGCCATAACCGCCGCAGCAATTGGTATGCGGCCGTATCTTTTACCAGATTCGCCATCAGTTCTTCGTTGCGAGGATCAGATCCTGGTAGCTCAGATGGTCCGCGCGCCCGCACCATGACCCACGATCGACGCGCTGTATCGTCAGCCCAAGCTTCTCGTACAGGCCTCTGACCCACTTCTCATCGAAGGCTATGGCGAGCTCAGGCCTCTCAAGAGACTCCGTGCGGTAGCCGTCGCAGAGATGCTCGAAATTGAGCGTGCTACTGCCCGCCTTGATGAGCCGATCCGACTCTTCGTTGAGAAGAAAATACGTGATCAAACAGCGTCCTTCGGGCGCCAGGACCCGACGAATCTCCGACAGGTAGTTCGCCACGTCGTCCGGCCGCATGTGGGTGAACACGGAGCCGAGCATGACGAAGTCAAACGATTCGTCGGCGAGGGGAAATTTGTACTCGGAAGGTCGACACTTGCCATTCGGGTTGTAGTGCTTGTTGTACACGTCGATATGAAGGAAGCGAAAATTCGGAAACCGTGCTGTGATTCGCTCACGACACCAGTCGATTCCCGCCTTCGTAATGTCTACACCCTGGTACACCGCCTGTGCGTTCAGATACTGAGTCAGGGGCAACGTTTTTCTCCCGATCCCACAACCCACGTCGAGCATCCTTTCGTGTGGTTCCAGGCGGGCGACATCCTTGTAGATCCTGAGAAACTCCTCCCCGCTGGCTTTGAATGCCTCGAGTGTCGGAGGCCCATCGAACATGGCGTCGGTACTAGGAACGAGCGGCGCAAGGGCGCCGAACAGCCGAACCTTGCGTTTCGTCCTCAGATACTCCTTCACGGTTCGCGGTACCAGCGGGTGGACGAGTTTCTTCACGGTACTGAACATAGGACTCATTCTCCGTTCCTCAGCGCGGAAAGATCGGGCGCAGCTCGAGAGGCCAAGATGTCATGGATGAGCCGACAGGCGGAGGCGCTTCCGCATCAGGTTGACATTCTGTTTGAACGCCCGCAGAAAACCGTAGCCCCTGGCGTAACCCCACGCGCGCTGACCAAGACGGTCGATTGAGCGGCACGTCTGCCAATCGATGAATTGCTGGCTGCGCGAAACAGCCGTAAAGAACCATTCTTCGGTGAGTCGCTCGATTTTGGCCTTCTCGCCACCCGTGAGGTGGCCGAAGAATGCGATCGTCCACAACACAAACTCGGCCGACGCCTTCATCTTCTCTCGGGTGACCGCGCGCGACTTGTCGTTGGTGATGTTGACGTCGCTCAATCGCCAGCGAACGCGGGGTCCCGCAATCGTTCGGATAGGTCGGCGCACTCCCTGAGCGGCCAGCGCTGCGTCATCGGACGCCCATGCGAGGGGAAAATCGAGAAACCCGCCCATGGCGTCCCACGCCGACCGCGAGAAGACCTGCTCTTGGAGCGTGCTGTTCCGATCGCCCTGGAGGCGAGCCAACAGAAAATCGGCGCCGCTTTCGTTCTGCGGATGGCGCGGACTTTCCGTAATGATCGCGTCTGCCCCGTCAATCCACACGGTATTGAAGCGATAGACGTCGTGATCTTCCTTCGTCTTCTGCAATTCCTCCAGGAATGCCGCTACGCAGCCTTCATCCATGACGTCGTCATCGGAGAAGACCCACACCCACGGCTCGCGGGTCATGCGGACACAGCGATCCCAATGTCTTGTGAGCGATGCTCCTCCCAGATTTGTTTCGAAGCGATGGTAATCAATTCTGAGCGTGTCGGTGAACTCGCGCACGACGTCCGCGATAGGCTCAGGGCTGCAATCGTCGAAGACGTAGAGTTGAAAACGGCGATCGGTCTGGCACGCGACCGAGCGGAGTGCGTCGCGAAGGAACTTGCTCTTGAACGCAGGAATGATGATTGCCAGACGGCCGGCACGCCGCGATTCCGCAAATGCGTCATCCACCTCGTTCATGGTAACTTGCCAGTATTACCTGCCTTCGACCACCGATTGATCTGCTGAGCGAACACTGCGGGGTTCCTGGGTCGAAAATATTCAAATATATATAGGGAATCCTTACGTCTTTGCGCCAAGCACTCCTGATCTCGACACATTTTCCGAAGGATTCCACGTGGATGGGCGGCACTCACCGCCGTCTCGACATGCTGGCGCAAGCACTTGGCGCAGTCAGTGACTCGTTAGCCGTACTGCTACTCGTCCGAACCGAATCCCGCTACACCGAAACCGAACGATGCCAGTACGAAACCTACCTGTCCGCGCGCTGGGGCACTCGTATTTCGTTGACGCTGTCCTCGGTAAGAGAACCCCCGGGATTCGACAATCGGTGGAAGGACCTCGCAGCAGGCATCTTCCGCTTCGACCGAAGCTTTCGTTTTCGCCAGCTTGACAACCCGCAAGCCAACGCAGCGGTCGCGTCAGCGTTCGCCGAACACCCGCAGATTGTCCTGTTGCACCGCCTGGAGGCGATGAGTGTCTTTCTTCGCCTTCCGAAGAACGCGAGCGCGGGCGCGCATGTGTTCTTCGATCTCGACGACGTCGAGCACCTTTCTACCTTCCGGCGCCTGCTGCGCGAGCCGTCCTGGCCTGCCGAGCGGTTTCAGATTCTGCAGGTGCCGGCAATCATGGCCGGCGAGCGCCGCGCGATTAAGCGCGCGGACGTGACATTCGTCTGCTCGCAGAAGGACAAGAAATACCTGGAGACCATGTTCGGCAAAGGCCGCATCCACGTCGTGCCGAACCCTGCCGCCGTCTCCGACACCCCGATGCCTCAAACGTCGGACCGTGTTGTCATGTACATTGGGGTGTTCGAATATCCGCCAAACGTCCATGCCGCAGATCGCCTCGTCAAATCGGTATGGCCGCTCGTGCGAGCCGCGGTCCCCGACGCAAAATTGTTCATCGTGGGTAAGCATCCGGAAAAGATTCCGGCCTTCTCCTCATCCGGTGCAGATGGATCTGTGAGCTTCACCGGATTTGTCGATGACATTGCTGCCTGCTACGCGAAGGCCCGGGTCGTGTGCTGCCCGATTCGCGTGGGTGCCGGCACGCGTGTGAAGATCATCGAAGCCGCTGCCTTCGCGCGCCCGGTCGTCTCGACGCCGCTCGGAGCGGAGGGGCTGGAATTTCGCGACAACACCGAGATCGTGCTCCGCGAACGGGACGAGGATCTCGCCGCGGCGTGCGCGGAGCTGCTCGTCGATGATGAGCGCGCTCGCCGCATCGGCATTGCCGCCTGGGAACGCGCCCGCGCCGTATACGACAGAGCCGCGGTGTTCCGGATGCTTCAGGAACTGTTTCGGCCGCATGCATGACCGGACCGGTCATGGACCTTCAGCAATGGCTGCGTAAATCTGCCGGGCAGTTGTGTGGTCACATAGAATGGCTGCAGTGAGCCTGGGGGCTCGTCGGGCCAAAAAAGGTGCCTCAACACGTGGCGCTCGCGTCCAGGCTGGCGACCCCGCAGCCAGAAGATGTTTTGAGGAACTTAGTCTGCGGGAGGGAAGATTAATCGGCGTTGTCGCGTGACGATTGACACGGAGTCGCGCACAAATTCACCCCACTGAAAACCGCATCCCGCCGAGCAAACTGGCGGGAATGCTGCAGAGAGACTATTCGGTTTCCAATACATATGTGCGGGATTGCCGGGCTGTTCAACTACGCCGCATCTTCCTCATCAGAGGATCCGGCCATCGTCTGTCGGATGCGCGATGCCATGAAGCATCGCGGCCCGGACGCGTGCGGGCTCTACGAGAATCCTGACCGGCGGCTGCTCCTGGCGCATCGCCGCCTCAGCATCGTCGACCTGAGCGAAGCCGGTCGCCAGCCGATGAGCAATGAGGACGGCTCGGTCTGGATCACGTTCAACGGCGAGATCTACAACCACGCCTCTTATCGCGAGCCGTTGACGGCGAAGGGGCACCGCTTCCGGTCGCATTCCGACACCGAGGCGATTCTTCACCTCTACGAGGAATTCGGGCTGGAGTGTGTCACGCGCCTGGACGGCATGTTCGCGTTCGCCATCTGGGACGAGCAACGTGAGCGATTGTTCGTTGCGCGCGATCGTCTCGGAAAAAAACCGCTCTATTACACAAACGTCGGAGGTCGGTTCCTCTTCGCATCGGAAATCAAAGCACTGCTCCAGCATCCGGCTGTGCGGCGGGACGTCGACCTCGAAGCCCTCGATGACTTTCTCACGTTCTCGAATACGCCGGCGCCGCTCACGCTGTTTCGCAACATCTTCAAGCTGCCGGCGGCGCACACGCTGACGTGCGATGCCGGAGGAACGATCAAGACGCACCGCTACTGGTCTCCGCTTGACGGACCGGCGTGGCCATCGCGAGACGGACAGGAGAGCGTCGAGCGTGTGCGCGATCTGCTCACCAGTGCTGTCAGGAAGCGGCTCATGAGCGATGTGCCGATCGGCGCGTTTCTCAGCGGCGGCGTGGATTCGAGTACGAACGTCGCGTTGATGAGCCGCCTGACATCCGAGCCCCTGCGCACCTTCTCGGTCGGGTTTGAAGGATTCGGCGCAGCCGAGAATTTTCACGATCTCCCGTACGCGCGCAGTGTCGCGCGCGAGTTCGGCTGCAATCATACGGAGATCACGATTACGGCCGAGGACTGCCAGCGCTCGGTCCCGGAGCTGGTCTTTCATCAGGACGAGCCGATAGGCGATCCCGCCTGCCTGCCGATGCATTTCGTGTCGCGTGCGGCAAAAGCGCACGGCGTCACCGTTGTCCTCGTTGGCGAGGGCAGCGACGAGGTGTTCGGCGGCTACGAAGACATGGACCGCCTCACGACGAGCTACAGGACCAGATGGCAGCGGCTGCAAAAGCTTCCCGCCCCGGTACGGTCCGCCTTGTACAGCGTCGCGCGGGCCGGCGGCATGGCCGACGGCCGTCTCGACGTTCTTCGCCGGGCCGCGTCCAATGAGCCGTTCTACTGGGGCCTCGACGTTGTATTCAGCGACGTGGCAAAGGATCGCCTCTTCAGGCCAGGGACGCGCGGGAAGCTTGGACCAGGCGCCTCGGCCATCGTGCAAAGCTACTACGCCGATCTTGCGGAGCGCCGTCCCGGCGCGGATTTCCTTCAGCAGATGTCGTACGTCGAATTGTCGAACCGGCTGCCGGAACTGCTGCTGATGCGCGTAGACAAGTTCTCGATGGCGCATTCGCTCGAGGCTCGCGCCCCATTTCTCGATCACGAGCTGGTGTCGTACGCGCTCAGCCTGCCGCAGCACTCGAAGATCGCCGGCGGGCAGACGAAAAAAGTGTTGAAGCAGGCGGTCTCAGGCCTCCTGCCGCCCGAGATCATCAACCGCCGCAAGCAGGGATTCCGCGTCCCGCTTCCCGAATGGCTGGCCGGACCGCTTTCCGGATGGGCCGAAGACCGCCTCTTCTCCACAGCGGCACGCGAGCTGGACTTCTTCGACTTCGATTACATTCGCGCGCTCTGGGAGCGGCATACCGCGGGACACGAGGACAACAGCTTCGACCTCTGGTGCTTGATCAACGTGTTCAGTTGGTACGAGTGCTGGTTTGCCTAAAAAGGTGTTGTACATCGTCGACAGTCTCGGCCTGAGCGGCAAGACCAGAACGATGGTGTATCTGGCCTCGCATCTGGATCCGAAGCGGTTCCGTGGGGAGGTGTGCACCCTCAGCCCGGAGGAGAGCGTTCTGGCGGAACAACTCGCGGCCAGCAACGTTCCGGTGCATCTGATCCCCTGTAAGGACGGTCTGCACGTCGGTGCCGTTGTCAGTGTCGGCAAACTCATCCGATCCATACACGCCGACGTCGTCCACTGCTACAACCCGCGCCCCATTCTGTACGGGGGGATTGCAGCCAGACTGCTCGGCGTCGACGCACGGATCGGATCGCTGAGCGCGTTTGCGTGTCAGGTGCCCGATCGTGCGTACGGTTTCCTGCCGCAGCCACTCGCGACCAGGTCGCGGCGGAATGTCCTCCGCAACCAGCTGTCGGCCCATTTGATGCGCTGTCTGGCCACCGTGTCGGCGTCGCTCGGCAAGAGATTCTGCGAATACAATTCGCTGCCGATGGACAAGCTGCGAGTGGTCCCCTACGGCGCTGATTTGAGTGCTGTGGATCGAGTGACTGTAGAAGAGGCGGCGGCGCTGCGGCGGGAGATCGGCTTTGCGGCGGACGATGTGGTGATTGGCAGCGTTGGCCGGCTGGTCGAGCAGAAAGACTACCCGACGCAGTTGAAGGCGTTCGCGATGGCAGCCGAACGTGTGCCCCGATTGCGAATGGTGCTTGCGGGCGACGGTCCCCTCGAACAGATGCTCCGTCAGATGGTGCGGGACCTCGGACTGGAAGATCGCGTTCGTTTTCTCGGCCACTGGACGAGGGTGCCGGCCCTTCTGCGCAGTCTCGATATCTTCGTGCTCGCGTCGAAGTTCGAACCGTTTGGCGTTGCGATTCTCGAGGCCAAGGCCGCGGGCGTCGCGATCGTGGCCACGCGCGTGAACGAGATCCCTGAGATACTCAGCGACGGCGAAAGCGGACTGCTCACGCCAGCCGAAGATCCGGATGGGATGGCGCGCGCGTTTATCATGCTTGCCACGGACCCGGCGCTGCGCGCGCGTCTCGGGCGGCGCGCGAGGCTCGAGGCAGAGCAGCGGCACAGTCTCGATGCGGTCGTGGACGCCTATCAGCAGCTTTATGAATCGTGCCTGAATTGAACGCCTCGAGTGGCGCTGCGCCGCGGGGCCACGTCACTTTCTCGGGTGTGGACACCTCATGTCAGCTATCTGCGGGATCGTAGGAACTCTTGCCGGTGACGCCGGAGCGGAACGGGACTTCGGCTCGATGTCCGCCGCGCTGCAGCCTCGCGGCCCTGATGACTTTCAGAGCTACATCGAGCGTTCCGACCAGGCGATGCTCGGCTTCCGCTTTCTGCGCGCAGCTCCGGCTGAGGTCAGCCCGAACGTGGTCGTCAACGAAGACCAGTCGCTGCTCATGGTCTGTGATGGGCATGTGTTCAACGACGTCGAGCTTCGGACGTGGCTGGAAGGAAAGGGCCATCGCGCCGGCACATCGCACTCGTGCGAGCTGCTGCTTCATCTGTACGAAGAAGAGGGGATACGCGGCTGGCGCCGCGCCGACGGCCAGTTTGCCCTGGCCATCTGGGACCGGCGCCGGAAGCAGCTTGTGCTCGGCCGCGACTTCCTCGGTGTACGAGCCGTTTACTATTGGACCGGCGCCGCGACCGTCGTTTTCGCGTCCGAAGTCAAGGGCCTCCTGCAGCACTCGCGGGTGCCGCGCGACATCGATCGGACAGCGGTCTCCGATTTCCTTACCTTCACGAGCGTGCCGGGGCCGCGCACGCTTTTCCGCGACATCGCCAAGCTCGCTCCAGGCACGGCCGCGATTTTCGATCTGAAGGGGACCGTGCGCCTGGAGCCCTACTGGGATCTGCTGCAGGATCGAATCCCGGAATCTCCCGACGAACGCTTCTACGTCGATCGTGTTCGAGCGCTGCACAGCCAGTCAGTGGCGCGCCGAAAAGTGGAGGGCCCGATTGCGTCGCTCCTCAGCGGAGGGAACGACTCGAGCGCGAACGCGTCGCTTCTTGCGCGATTCGGCTCGCAGCCGCTGCACACTTTCACTGTCGGCCTCGCGGATCTCGAAGGCAATGAGAAGTACAACGACCTCGAGTACGCAAGACGCGTCGCGCGGTTCATTCATTCGGAGCATCACGAAGAGCTGCTCTCCACGGACGAGTTCCTCAAGACCATCCCGCTGACCATCGATGCGATGGACGATCTCGTGTCGGAATCGTCAAGCGTCTTTCTCTATCACGCGCTGCGCATGGTGAAGGATCAGGGACTCCGCGTGGTGATCACCGGCGAGGCAAACGACGAGCTGTGCTGCGGACACGGCGGAATGGGCGAGATCCGCGACGGTTATTATCAGCGATGGCAGCCGTACATGCAGAGACCGCGGTGGATCCGCCGCGCCATGGCGGCAGTCGTTCCGCTCTTTTCACCAAAGCGGAAGGACATCCTCGCGCGCGCCGCCGCAGGCGAGGAATATTTCTGGACCTACGAAACGGCCTGGATGGACTCGGACAAGGGAGACATCCTGGCCTCGGATGTGCGCGCGGAGCGCGCCTCACGCGTCGTCGCCGAGTGCAAGCGGCGTTTCGAAGCAAGCGAGCACAAAGGGAGCGACTACCTCTTCTACATCATCTACGCGATGATGCAGGACTTCTATTTCTCCAATCTGATGTTGACGAAGCTCGACCTGCTCGCGTCCTCGCTGGGCCTCGAGCCGCGCTGCCCCTACACTGAGCCCGAATACGCCCACTTCGTGTACAACGTCCCAGCCAGGCTCAAGACAAAAGACGGATGGGTGAAGTACTTCTTCAAGAAGGCGATTGAAGGAGTGCTGCCCGATGAGATCATCTATCGACCAAAGCAGGGATTCCGCACGCCTGTCGTGGAGCTGTTCCAGGGCGCATTAGGAAATTGGGCCGAACCGATCCTGCTTGAAACGGGCCTGACGCGGGAGGGATTGCTCCGTCGAAGCCATCTCGAGGAGATTCTTCGGAAACATCGCGCGGGCGAGGGCGACTACGCGAACCGCTTGTGGACGGTGATGACCTTGAACCTCTGGCATGAACGCTGGATCAAGGGCCAGCCTTCTGTGACGGCCGAGCAGCGAAATCTACTGACGTCGCACAAAGCTGCTCTGGTGGATACGCCTTGAATTCAGGAGCGAGCGGGAGCGACGACAGCGCGGCAAGGAGCACCTCCTTGGGGCGCCATCGCGAAAGCAGGATCTCAAAACCCGCTTCCCGCGCCAACTCGAGAAAATCGCCCGGCCGCAGGCGATTCTGATACAGCATCGCGTTGTTCCAGAATCGCCACTCACGTTCTGAATATTGCAGGTAATTGATGAATGTGATCGAGCGATCGAAGTACGCGTAGTGATCGCCGCAGTTCGCGCTATGGATGGCCAGTCCGGTCGGCCGAAGTACTCGGCGGGCTTCTCGAAAAATTCCACGAATGGCTTCCGGCGGCACGTGCTCGAGCACACTGTTCGAGAACACGACGTCCACGCTTTGATCAGGCAGCGTGGTGTCGGAAGCATCCGCTGGAGCGTAATACCTGATTCCGGCCCTGCGGAGGGTCCCCTCAAGAGTTGTTTCCAGCTGTATCTCTCGATAGCGCCGCTCGACGTCGGAGATTGACGTTCCCGTCACCTGCGCAATGCGTGGCAGGTGCACCGCCAGTCGTGCAACAGCGCGCGTCGTCAGGCTTTCGCTCAGGTGGCGTTGGAGATCGAATGTGTGGCACGCCCGTGCGCCAGCGAGCGCAAAGCAGAGTGGAAACACCGGCATCCACCCGGTACCTATCTCCAGTAGTTCCGCGCCGGAGAGGGGCACGTCCAGTTCCCGAAGCTGTCCAGCCAGGACCACCCAGTCGTCGACCACCTTCGAGTCGATGGTTCGTTCAACCTCGCGCAATTCGCCGAGGGTTTTCTGGAGCAGGTCGTTGACGTGAGTACCGCCAGGCACGATACCGAGGGCTTTTTGCACAACGCCCTTGATGCGCCAGTGCATCAGGGACGCCCCACATCGGCGATATGGATGCCCTTTGTCAACTGATTACGAACCGGTCGATCTTCGATTCAGGGGCGAGCGGTGCGCGACCATGCACCTTGGGGCTCACTGGTCATCCAGCGCCAGAAGCCGACGAGCAGGGCGAGGTTCATTCCCGCGAAGAGAGTGGTGAGGCGCAGGCATTTCGACGCGATCGCGGGACTCTTTGCCCTCGTCCCGAGTCCTGCGATCAGATACAGCCCAACCTGGGCGCCGAGCAGGAAGTCGTACGGGTGCCGGTCTGCGAGAAGAAGGCTGCTGGCAAATGCGCCAATGAGGAAAAAGGGACACAGCCATCGCGCGATCTTGTGTGAAAAATACGTGAACGCAATCCACCCGCCCGACGGATTGAGGAGCGGCCAGAGCACCGGCAGACTCTGAAATCCGCCCGTGCCGATACGCGCTCGCCGCTTGAACTCCGCGCCAATGGCTTCGGGCGTTTCCTCATAGGCGACCGCCTCGTGGTCGTACTCGATCGAGCATCCGGTACGCAGACGCGTCAGCAGTGGAATGACGAAGTCATCGATGAGGGTGTTACGCCGGATGCCTGCGAACAGCTCCCTCCGAATGGCATAGATAGCTCCGTTTGCCCCGAGGAGCGCCCCAAGCTGGCTCTCGCAATGCTTCAGAAACGTTTCGTATTTCCAGTACAAGCCGTCGACGTTGGACCCCGTCGCGGGATCGGTCAAGACGAGCCGGCCGCATACGACCCCAACCTCAGGAGACTGAAACCATCTGACGAGCTTTCGGACTGCCGCCGGATCGGTGTTCGTGTTCGCGTCCGACAGCACGACGATCTCGCCACGGAGCTCGCGGAAGGCTGCGTTCAACACAGACGCCTTGCCCTTGCGAGTGGGGTACTCGAGCAATCGCACTCGTGGATCGGTATAGCTTCTGACGATGGTGTTGGTCCCGTCGGAGCTGCCATCGGATGCGATGACGACCTCGAGCTTAGACGAGGGGTAATCGAGCTTCAGCGCGTTGTCGAGCCGCTCACCGATGACCGCCTCCTCGTTGTACGCGGCTATCAATAGCGAGACCGACGGCAGGTCGCCGTCGGGGGCCTCGAGAACAGCGGACCGTCTGGACCCGAAGGCGCGCGCGAATACCCACACCGCAATCGGGTAGATCGCATACGAGTAGACGAGTCCTATGAGACACGCCCAGAAGACAAACGCGACAACGAGCTCGAAACGTCCGATGTCCATTGGCTGGTCCAACCGGAGTCAGCAAACGGACTACCACGCTCCCTGGGATGCGCGATCAGCGTAACTACTTGCTGAAGTGTCATTTACGTATGATGAAGATCGACTGCTCCCTGGGGGGCCCTCACGGAAGTCTCATGAACCAATGACTTTAGTCTGAGTACGAGCCGTTCGGCTCCGGCACCCATGAACCAAACCGCGCCCAGTAGTACGGCAGCTTGATGAACTCGGTCGCAACCGTACGCCACCCGCCGAGACTTGCCCACCACGTGGCCGGTCTGGGAGTCGTCCGCGAGGCTGGTACCGGATCGCTTCCAACCGTAATACCTTCTTCCCGAAGGATTTGCCTGAGCGTCCAGACCGTTCGTCGCGAATGATACGGCGAGGTGACCGCTACCAGCGTTCGAAGAACATGGCTGCCGGCATAATGCTTTACCGCGACCGCTTCGTCGGACGTTCCATGTACGGTTCCTGAGAGGACGTCGATCCGGTCCAGAGGAACGCCCGCGCGCTCGAGCGCCGTGGTGGCCGTTTCCACCGAGGTGGGATTCCGTTGCAGAGCGCGCGACCAGCGACCCCTCTGCCCATCATTGGTCAGCAGAATGCGGGCGCCTTTTCCGGCAAGGAACAGTTCGGCGGCGTGTTGCACCCGTTCGGGATAGACCTGCGCACCCGCCAGAACCAGCAGGGCGTCAGCGTGCGGCATCGGCTCATTGATCACGAGCCAGGTCGCGCCGGCCGTCGACATGGTCCATAACACGAGCGCGATGAGCAGGATGCGGAAAATATTCGTCACCAAGCCCATTCGTTGGCCGACGAAGTCGTGACCCGTCCTGGAGATTTGTCTTCCAAACGAGAGACTTTCATTAAGTTATGCGACCGCGATAGCCGCTAAAGCCATGCATTGTCGACAATTAGTGCCACAATGCGTTGCGGCGAGCGGATTGCTCAACGTCACCTGTCCCCATGAAAACCCCGTTCCTGCCGCAGCACGAAATATTCCGGACAACCGGTCGCTGGCTGCCCGGATATTGTGGCAACAGAATGCGTCGCTGGAACAGCGGTCCGGTGGCGCGGGTCTGGGTGACAATTGCCGACCACTTCGAGCCCTGGTGGCGTCAGCCTGATACGGCAACAGCGCTCGAGCGGGTCCGGAGATGGACGCGGCTGTGGCCTCGTATCGCGGCGCGGCATCTCGACAGCGCGGGACGACCCGCCTGCTACACGTTTTTCTATCCCGAGGAGCAGTACGAGCCGCGCGTGCTCGACGAGCTGTCCCGTGTGCGAGACGCCGGGATGGGCGATGTCGAAGTGCACCTGCATCATGATGGCGATACCGAGCAGAGTTTCGTCGAGCGCGTCGGGGCGTTCCTTCGCCGCCTGCACGAGGGTCATGGACTGCTGCGGAAAGAGGGCGGCCAAATTCGCTTCGCATTCATTCACGGAAACTGGGCAATCGACAACTCGCTCCCCGGTGGGAGGTTCTGCGGTCTCAACAACGAGATCACGCTGCTCCGCGACCTCGGCTGCTATGCCGACTTCACACTGCCGTCGGCTCCGTCTCCGGCGCAGACCCGGATCGTCAACACCATCTACTGGGCGAAAGACGATCCGCTTCGTCCGAAGTCGCACGACACAGGTGTGCCCGTTACGCCTGGCGGACCCATCGCGGGCGATCTGATGATGATTCCCGGGCCGCTGACGTTCAACGTGCGCGAGTGGAGGATGCCACGCATTCCCAAGCTGGAGTGCGGTGAGCTTGCGGGAAACTGCCTGCCGACCCGTCATCGGGCTCGCCTCTGGCTGAAGGTTGCGCCCCGCCTTGGTAACGACGTGTTCATCAAGCTGTTCTCGCACGGAGCTCCGGAAAAAAACGCGATCGCCTTACTGGACGAGGGTGGTCTCGACCGTACGCTCGAGTATGTGAAGGCCGAAGCGGCGGCTATCGGAGCGGAGATCTTCTTCGTCTCGGCGTGGCAGATGTGGGCTGCGGCCGACGCTGTCCGACGGCGCGCGGATCCAAAGCGAGAGGTGCACGCACGAAGAGCCGACGCGCACATCGTGAACGCGGCGTACGTGTCATGAGGATCTACCCACGTCTGTTGGAATCGGTGCTTCTCCCTGCTTATGACCAGGTGCGCGGACGGGAGTATGTCAAGCGGCGCGTTCTGCTGCAGGAGAGCCAGTGGTGGAGCGCTCAGCAACTGCGGCAGTTCCAGTGGACCGAGCTGCAGCGCCTGTTGAAGCATGCCTTCAGCTCCGTCCCGTACCTGCAGCATAAGTACCGCGCGGCCGGCGTTCGGTTCGAAGACCTCCAGGGTTGGGATGATTTCCGGCATCTCCCGCCACTCACACGGGAGGAAATCAACGCGCACCAGAAGGAGCTGTGCTCCACGGCATACAAGGGCAAATTGCTGCCGCACGCCACCGGAGGTTCAACGGGCACGCCAACCAGATTCTTTCGCACGTATGAAAGTTACGATTGGCGAACCGCCGCGAAGGACCGCGTGTACGGCTGGTCCGGCTGGCGGCTGGGTGAACCGTCCGTCTACTTGTGGGGCGCGCCAGTCGGCGCGGTGTCGCGCCGCGAGATCTGGAAGACGCACGCGTACGAGCGTATCCATCGGCAGTTGATCTTCAATACCTTCTCGCAAACGGAGGAGCTCTGGCATCGCATCTACGCCGAGATGGTGAAATTCCGGCCGGTGCTGGTCGTGGGCTATGTCTCCAGCCTGGAACAATTCGCGGACTTTCTGCAGAACGCCAAGCTCGCGATCCCTGGGATTCGCTGCGTGATTGCGGCGGCCGAGCCGCTCTTTGCCGCGTCACGAATCGGGATCGAGCGTGCGTTTCAGGCGCCGATCTACAACACGTACGGCTCCCGCGAGTTCATGTCGATTGCCGGCGAGTGCGAGGAGCGCCAGGGGCTGCACATCAACGTGGAAAACCTCGTCGTGGAGACCCGTGACGCCGTATCCGACCGCACTTCGGAGATTCTGGTCACCGACCTGCACAACTACGGCATGCCCTTCATCCGCTATGCCAGCGGGGATTCCGGCCGCCTCTCGAACGCGCGCTGCGGCTGCGGCCGCGAGTTGCCGCGGCTCGACGCGATCGAGGGGCGGGTGCTCGACCTGCTGCGAACGGTCGACGGCAGGACCGTGCCCGGCGAATTCTTCCCGCACCTGCTCAAGGAGATTCCTGAGTTCGCCCAATATCGGGTCGAGCAGCGAAGCCTCGACCGGATCGTGATTTCTGCCGTGCTCACGCATCCCCTTTCGGAGCGGAGCGAATCGTTGCTGCGGCATGAAATCGGGAAGGTGTTTGGAACCGCTACGACGTGGGAGGTACAGCCCGTCGGGGAAATTCCGAACCTCAGCTCGGGCAAGCGGCGCGTCACCGTCGGCATGGGCGCGTAGGACGTCTTGCCATGGTGATTGCACACGTCATCGACAGCATGGAGGTCGGGGGAGCAGAGGCAGTGGTCGCCGCGTTATGTCGCCTTCAACAGTCGGCCGGTCATGTGGTGTCGGTTCACTGCCTGCACCATGGAGGGCCGATCGGAGATCAGCTCTCGGCGGAAGGCGTTCCGGTCCTGGTCCATGGCCCCGCATCAACCGGCACGCTTCTGTTGAGGCTCTATCAGGGCTTCCGCCGCCTTCGGCCTTCGGTCGTTCACTGTCACAACAAGAGTGCCACAGTGCATGCGGCAGCCGCGGCGCGGCTCGCGGGGGCGCGCGTGCTCGTGAGTACCCGCCACGGGATGGCCGCTTTGCCCTATCGCCTCCGCAAAGAATTGAAGTTCTGGATCGTTGCGGCCATCTTCTGCGACCGTGTGGTTGCAGTATGTGAGACGGCCAGGCGCAACATGATGGCCGGCGCCAGAGCAGTGGCGCATAAGGTGGTGACGATCCGTAACGGCGCCTATCCCTCGCGCTCTACAGAGAGCATGGATGTTCTCGGGCGCGGCTTCATCCTCGTCACGGTGGGTCGGTTGGCGCCAGCGAAGAATTACGAAACACTGCTGCGGAGCGTAGCGGTGGCTCGGGAACGCGTGCCCGACATTGCGTTGTGGCTTGTGGGCGATGGGGAGGAAGCGGCATCGCTGAAACAGCTGGCGACGGAACTGGGGATCGCAGGAATAGTGCAGTTCTGCGGCGAGCGGAGCGACGTAGGGAACTGGCTTCGCGGCGCGGACGTCTTTGTCTTGTCGTCAGTCAGCGAGGGACTGCCGATTTCGATTCTCGAAGCAATGGCGGCGGGTTTGCCGGTCATCGTCACAGATGTCGGAGGCATGCCGGAGGTCGTGGGGCTGTCTGGAGCCGGAACGACTGTTCCAGCGCGAAACGTCGAAACACTAGCGGCAGCGATCGTCGAGTTTGCCGGCCGCCGAGATCAGCTTCACGCCATGGGTGAACGTGCGCACTCCTGTTACCGGCAGCACTTCACGCCGGAGCGCATGGCCGATCAGTATCTCGCGCTGTACCGCACGTGTTTGAGCGCACGCGCCGGGGAGGCCTCGTAAGCGCAATGCCATTCGCCCTTTTCGCCCTCTACGTTCTTCTGTCGTATGTATACCCGGGGGAGATCTTTCCCGTCCTTGCGCCCTTCCGAATCACCTTCTTGGTCGCACTCACGGGACTTGGGTGTGCGGCGCTCTGGCTCATGTTCAAGAGGTCGGCGCAGATCACCACGATTCAACTGTGGTTCCTGCTCGCCTTTACGCTGACATCCGTCATTTCACGAATGATCGGTGAAGCCTGGCTGGGCGCCGTCGTGCCGGCGATGACTCGATTCGGTCCCTCGCTGGCAATGTTCGTGATTACCCTCTGCAGCGTCAATTCGCTGCGTAAATTGAGGGCCGCTTCAGCCTGCATCGTGCTGCTGTCATTGATGCTCGTGCTTCAGGGTATCGCTGCGTATCATTTCGGTTACAAGGCGAACATGTTCCTGTTCGATCCGACGTCGAGGTCGGAATATACCGAATCTGTAGCCAGTGACGACGACGAGGAGGGTTACGAGGAAGAGGAAGTTGGCTATTCGCCCGATGATGAGATCGTAGACGACGGCAGTACGGCCGTGCGGATCCGCGGGCTGGGACTCCTTCACGACCCGAACGACCTGGCGCTGGGACTCGTCATGGCACTGCCGCTGCTGGGGGCAGGTTGGCGCCACAAAGCAAAAATTAACAACCTGCTGCTGGTTCTTCTACCGTCTGCGGTCCTTATCTATGGTCTCTTCCTGACACGGTCCAGAGGAGGTGCGTTGGCACTTGGGGTGCTCCTCTGCGTTGCCGCCAGACGCAGGTTCGGGCGGGTCGCCGCCACCCTCCTGTTCGCCGCCGTAATTGCGAGTGGAGTCGCGTCTAATTTCGCCAGCGGCCGTCAAGTGTCCTTGTCCGATGAAGCCGCAAGCGGCCGCGTCCAGGCGTGGATGGAGGGATTCGAGATGCTGAAGGCTCAGCCCTTGATAGGCGTTGGGTACGGTCAGTTCCTCGAGCATCACAACCTGACCGCGCACAATTCGTTCGTGCTCTGCTTTGCCGAAACGGGATTGATAGGCTACTTCTTCTGGCTGGGGCTGCTGGTGATCACCTATGCGCAGCTTCACTCCTTGAAGCAGTTGTCGAACGAGCAACCCTTTGATCGAGAGATCAAAGGATGGGCCGGAAGGCTCCAGTTATCGATGATCGGATTCCTGGCGGCGGCGTTCTTCCTGTCGAGAACCTTCGTTCCAATGCTCTACCTGCTCATCGGGCTCGGCGTCGCGTTGATCGTCATCGCGCGAAATGCAAACATCGCGGTCGAAACTCCGTCCGTCCGCCGTCTCGGCGCCATCCTTCTCGCGTCGGAAATCGGAAGCATTCTCTTCATCTATGCCCTGATCAAAGTGGACCTGGCTCTCATTACCTGATGCGCGCCACATGATGCTGGCGGGCGAAAGTTGCGCGGGCCTGCCGCAGGGCGTCTGCCTTTGAACCACACTCGTGAGACTCGTAGAGGGCAGATGGCGATTTCAATTTCGGTCGTGATTCCCTATTACAACGGTGGCCCGTTCATTGCGGAGGCGTTGGCTTCCGTCCGGGCACAGACACTCGCACCGATTGAAATCGTGATCGTGGACGATGCTTCGCGGCCGTCGGAGGGAGAAATCCTCGATCGCGAAGCGTCCGATTGTGTCGTCATTCATCTGCCGGAGAACCGTGGGCCCTCGGCAGCGAGGAACATCGGGATCGATCGTGCCCGCGGCGAGTGGATTGCGTTTCTCGATTGCGATGATCTCTGGGATCCTCGAAAGCTCGAACGACAAGTCGACGTCATCAACGCAAACCCCGGTTGCCGCGCTATCCATTGTGGAATGAGGAGCGTGCTGCCGGACGGAACGCAGGTCATCAACAGGAAAGGCGAGATCGGTATCGAGGATTTTCTGGTGTTTCCGCTGGCGATTTTTCCGTCGGCGGTCATCATGCGCCGCGATACATTGATTGAGTGCGGCCTCTTCGATCCGACAATGGGCGTTTGCCACGACCTCGACCTGTTCCTGCGCTTCTGCTCGAAATTCGGAAAGTTCTACGCGGTGCCTGATCCCCTGGTCACTCGGCGCATCCAACCGGGGGGAGTATCTCGAAATATCGCGAGCTTCTGGATCGATGCGGAGAGGGTCTATCGGGAATTTCTGATAACGTTTCCCGACGATCGTCGAGCTCGGCGAGCGCTCCGGGACGTGCACACGGATATGGCGCTGCGAGCGGTGTACACCCGCGATTTCAACCTCATGTGGCGACGGCTTCGCCGGGCCACACGACGTGATGTGCCGCTGTCGCTGGTGCTGAGCAGGGTCGCGTGGCGGGTTCTGCGGAACCGCTTCGGTCGCAGCCGTCAGGACGCTCAGGCAACGAAGCCAGCTGAAGGCACGTCATAACGAAGACCAGCCATAGCCGCGGGCATTCTGTGCAACCAACGTTATCAATGTCTGTAGAGCCCGATGAGACGACTGAGGATGCCCGCCATCTTCAGGACGTCAAGATTCTGAGCCTCAGCACCGAGTTCCCGAATCCGTCCGAGCCTGGGAAAGGGCTGTTCGTCCACGCTCGCTTGCGTGCGATCGCCGCCCGCGCCTCTCTCACGGTGGTCGCGCCGGTCGCCCTGCTCGACTACGCGAACCCGCGCAACGAGCTCCTCGCCTCGCTGTGGATTCCGACTTACCGTCGCGAGAACGGCATCGACATCCTGCATCCGCGCTGGTTCTACCCGCCCCACGGGGGATGGGTGAACGCCTTCTTCCTGTTCGCGCGGCTGCTGTGGCCCGTAGCAAGACTTCGCGCAAGGAACGGCTACGACGCGATCGACGCGCACTACGCACACCCGGAAGGCATCGCCGCCGTCCTGGTCGGACGGGTGCTGCGGATGCCGGTCCTGGTCACGCTGCGAGGCAGTGAGCTCCGCTATCGACGACACAAATACCTGCGGTACTGGATGACATGGGCCCTGCGCAGAGCCGACCGGGTCATTGCGGTATCCGAGGGGCTCCGGCAACTGGCGGTCGACCTGGGCGTCGATCCACGCCGCACAAGCGTCATCCCGAACGGCATCGACGCCGACGTCTTCTATCCCCGCGATCGACTCATCTCACGTGACAAGCACGGCATTCCGGCGCGAGACCGTGTGATCTTATGTGCCGGCGATCTTGCCGAGCTGAAGGGCCATCACAAAGTCATCCGCGCGTTGAAGACGCTCCTCGATGCACCTGTGCCCCTTCGGCTGCTCATCGTCGGCGGCGTCGGCCGTTCGGGGCGATACGCCGCTGCGTTGCATCAGGAGGTCGCGGACTGCGGAATGCAGGACCACGTCAGGTTCGTTGGAGAAGTCGCTCAGGACGCGCTGGCCGAGTTCATGTCTGCCGCCGATGTCTTCTGCCTGGCGAGCTCGAGCGAAGGGTGGCCCAACGTCGTGAACGAAGCGCTCGCCTGCGGAACTCCTGTGGTCGCGACCGACGTCGGCGCCGTTCGCCAGATGATCCCGTCGGCGCGGTACGGCTCGATTGTGCCAGTCGACGATGCCGAGGCGCTGGCCAACGCGCTGCGCCTCGCGATTATGGGCGAGTGGGATCGACCGGCTATTTCTGTATGGGGACGCTCGCGCTCCTGGGATGACGTGGCGACAGACGTACTGGAGCAGCTTCGGGCCCTCATGGGCGAACGACAACATGTTGAACGCGCCGATACGTGACGCGGAGATCTCATCACGTGCCGGGCACACAGATAATCATCAACGCCGACGACCTGGGAATCAGCGCTGTCGTCAACGACGCGATCTTCGCGCTGATGGCGAACCACCAGATCTCCTCCGCCACGCTGATCGCCAACGCACCCGCGCTGCGCGATGCCGCGCCGCAGCTGAAGCGCTTTCCGGACTGCTCCTTCGGCGCCCACCTGAACCTCACGCAATTCGAGCCGCTGACGGGTGGGCCAGGCGCCAAACTCCTCGTCAACCAGACCGGACAGCTCTCGCGCGACATCGAGACGGCTTTTCCCACAGTCGGCCTCCTGAGGGCGGCCTACGTCGAGCTGTGTGCTCAAATCGAGCTCCTCGTCGCGGCCGGGATCTCGATCAGCCATCTCGACTCGCACAATCATGTGCACACGCGGCCTCACATCTTTCCCGCGCTGAAGGCGGTGCAGAAGCGCTACGGCATACGCAAGGTTCGACTGGCGAAGAACCTCTACTCCGCCAATCAACCGTGTTCTCCGGCACTCTATTGGATGAAAGGCGTGTACAACGCGACGCTGCGACGCGTGTATCGAACGCACACGACCGATGCATTCACCGAGCTCCTCACGTATGTGGAGGTGTGCCGCGAGACGCCAATCCGTTACCGTAGCATCGAACTGATGGTGCACCCTGGTGCTTCGTCATATGGAGCCGACGAAACGGCACTCCTCCAGTCAGACTGGCTCGCCAGCCTTCGCGCGCCAGTGGAGTTGATCAACTACCGTCAACTTGCAGGTTGAGGCGGATGACGTGCAGGTTATCCAACGCGGTCCGGAGCGGACAGGCGTTCGATCACGTCGGACAGACGAGGATGCCGTCGATCGCGGTCGGAGAGAATGGGGTTCTCGACAGGCCAGGGTATGGCGAGATCCGGGTCGTCGTACGCAATGCCGATCTCGTCGGCGGGATCGTACAACTCGGTGCACTTGTACTGTACCTGCGTTGTCGGGCTCAACACACAGAAGCCGTGTGCGCATCCCGCGGGGACATATAACTGTCGAAAATTCTCCGCGGAGAGCGTCTCCGCGGCCCATTTGCCGAACGTCGGCGACCCGCGTCTCAGGTCCACCGCGATGTCCCAGATCTCCCCTTCGACGACGCGCACGAGCTTGCCCTGGGGTGTGCGCAATTGCAGGTGCAGCCCGCGAAGGGTGTTCTGGACCGACGAGGAGTGGTTGTCCTGTACGAATGTTGAAGGAATGCCCGCTTTTCCGTACTTTGCCGCATGAAACGTCTCGAGGAAATAACCTCGGGCGTCCCGGTACACGTCCGGTTCGATCCTGATGACGCCCGCCAGGGCGGTGGGTATGAATCGCATCTCAGCTATCCTGTCGCGAGTGTCTGCCGATCATGACCCATTTCGGCATCATTAGCCCGCCTGTCTCGGGTCACATTCATCCGTTTGCGGTACTGGGGCGTGAACTGCTGTCACGAGGCCATCGTGTCACGTACTTTCAAATGGCGGATCTCGCAGAGAAAATCCAATCCGAGGGGATCGATTTCCGGCCGATCGGTCAGCGCGACCATCCACGCGGGTCGCTGCCCCAGTCGCTCGCTCAGCTTGGCCAGCTCAAGGGTCTGGCCGCGTTGCGCTTTACGATTCGCGCCGTTACTCGTACCAGCGTCATGGTCTGCCGCGACGCGCCGGCGGCGATCCGGGAAACAGGGGTCGATGCCTTGCTCGTCGACCAGATGGAACCGGCGGGGGGCGCTGTTGCGGATCATCTTGGCTTGCCGTTCGTCACGATCTGTAACGCCCTTGCCATCAATCGCGATCCGGTCGCGCCTCCACCGTTTACACCGTGGAATTATCGCGATACGCCCTGGGCACGGTTTCGGAACCATCTTGGTTATGCGATATCTGACCGGCTGACGGCGCCGATCGCGAACGCAGTTGCGGAATACCGAGCGCAATGGAGGCTACCTGCCTTACGCTCACCCGATGAATCATTCTCGAGACTCGCGCAGATCTGCCAGATGCCTCGAGAGTTTGATTTCCCCCGCGCTCAGCTCCCTGCGCACTTTCATTATGTCGGCCCGTTGCGAGGAGCCCTGCCAAGGCCGGTCGCGTTTCCGTGGGATCGGTTGGATAGCAGACCGCTCGTCTATGCCTCGCTCGGGACCCTTCAGAACAGCCGCGAACCGCTGTTCCGTTGCTTCGCGGAAGCGTGCCGGGGACTGGATGTCCAGCTCGTGATGAGTCACGGCGGTGGTCTGAATCAACAGGAGGCAGCGTCGCTGCCCGGCAATCCCCTGGTGGTCGGATACGCGCCGCAATTCGAACTGCTCGCGCGAGCGGCGCTGACGATCACGCATGCTGGGTTGAACACAGTGCTCGACTCCCTCGCCAACGGCGTGCCTCTCGTCACGGTGCCCATCACGTACGAGCAGCCGGCCATTGCGCGGCGGGTCGAGCGGACGCAATCGGGGCGTTCAATCGGTCTCGGCCACCTCAATGCTCACCGCCTGAGAGACCTCGTCCGAGACGTTCTGGAGGGCCGGCACTATCGTGAGGCTGCGCGCCGGATCGCCGACTCCATCAGGTGCGCTGGAGGCGTCGTGCGTGCCGCCGACATCGTGGAATCGGTGGTATGACGTGACCTGTGCGTCATGACGTCATCATCATCTGCGCCAACCGGTTTGCCGTCTCCGAGAAAGGATGCGCGTTGGCAAATTCCTGTGCACGCTGACCCATGTCGCGCAGTTTCTCTGGATTGGCCAACATGCGTTGGAGGGCGTCCTTGAGGAGCCGAGGGACGTCGCGTTCGGCCGCCGCCGGCAGCAGCTCGCCAAATTCCTCACACACGAGCTGTTCCGTTCCATCCGTCGACGTGGCGACCGCGGGGAGGCCCGCTCGGAAAGCCTCCATGAGCGTCAAGCCATAACTCTCCTGCCGGGATGGGAATACATAGAGATCCGCCAGGCGGAAGTGTGCTTGTTTGTCCAATCCGTACACGTAGCCTGGAAAAATGACACGCGCCTTTTCAAGTTTTTCTGCGCGCTTCATCATTTTTTTCTCGAACGCTTTGGCCTGCGCATAACCCGCGACGCCACAGAGCAGGACACAGATTCCTTTCGATGGAAAGTCGTCGGCGCGTTCCCAGATCTCCAGCGCATTCAGCAGGCGGTCTTGTCCCTTCTCCGGCGACACCCGGCTGAGCATGATCAGAACGGGCGTGCCTTCCTGAATGGCATAGGCTCGACGCAATTCGTCTACTTTTGCCCGCAGGAGTGTCTCGTCCCAATTGTCTGGCTGTGAGCCCCACGGGAACACATGGATCTTGCTCGCTGAGACGTGCGGATACATTCGCACCAATAGACGCTTCATTCCTTCCGAGGGCACGACGATTCCGCGGCAATAGCTCACACTCTCTTCCTGCTTGAGAAAGACCAATTCCAGCAGACGAGGAAGAAGAAATCGGAACCGCGAGTGGTTGATGACACGATATACGGACGCGGCTGTTTCCGGGCGAATCACACCATGAAGGAAGGCGCTGGTGAAGTAGTGCACCATGTTCATGTGATAGATGCAGTAGACGGAATATCCTTTTTCCGACAGCACTCGAAAAGACGGGCCGTCTGACATGTCGTTGCTGAGAATCACGGTTTCGCGCGGGTCGTGTCGAAGAATCTCTTCCGTAATCGCTCGCTCGAATTTGAAGTAGAAATCGACGTACTGCTTGGGAGTGTACTGAAGCAAATCCTTGCCACGCGGTGCGTCTGCACCAAGTACATCCGGAGATAAGAGGCGAAATTCAAAGGACGACTGTTGCCGCCACGCGTCGGTCAGAAACGCGCAGATAGGAGCGGCGCCCCCGAGCGGGACCTTTCGTAAGTCAAAGCCGCTATCAGATGCCGTATAGAGCAGCGTTTTCATGAAGGCTAGGACTCCTCCCCACTTATCGGGCTATTTCGCCGACCCGCTATATGTTGCAGTCGGCCTAACCCACGGTTGTTAGGTGCTACGGCCGGAGTAGGTCAGAATGTCGCATCGCGTTTGAGCACCGTGGCACGTTCTACCCGCCTGGGCAGAGACTTCTGGTATTTCCAGACAGGACAGATGATCTCCACCGTGGGGGACGCGTGCGGAAACATCGCACTCACCTGGTGGATTCTGGAGGTGACAGGGTCGGCCGGAACGGTTTCCGCCGTTCTCGCACCTGCGCTCATCGTTCAGACTGCCCTGACACCGGTGCTCGGGCCTCTTGGCGATCGCTTTTCCAGGAAGCGCCTCATCATGGGCGCAGACCTCGTACGCGGCCTGATCGTCGGTGTGCTGGCGCTCATGGCCATGAACGGTGTCTTCTCCATTCCCATTGTGATCGCCGTTTACCTCCCGTTCGTGGCCGGTTCGGCGCTCTTCAACTCGAACAACATGAGCATCGTCCCGCAGCTCGTTCCAGCCTCTTCTCTGCAGAGCGCCGTGCGCGTAAGCGAGTCGATTCAGGCAATCGGCCGCGTGATGGGGGGCGTCGTGGCGGGAATCCTGGTCACCTGGGTCGGTGTCGGATCGGCATTTGCCGTCGACGCCGTCTCGTTCGGCCTCGCCGCGATGGCAACGGCAGCCATTCTCGACCGAGGCCGCAGCGGAGAAACGGCCGAGCCGGCTCTTGCCGCATCCGAGGCATCGTTTCTCCGCCAGCTTCGAGGCGGTTTTCAGGTCATCCATCGCGTCCCGGTCCTCTTCTGGCTCTGCGGGGCGATCGCGTTCTTCAACCTCCTGCTGAATCCAATGCTGGTGCTGCTCCCCACATACGCGAAGCTGGCGAAGGGAATGCCCGCGTGGTTTCTTGGAGCGCTGGAATCCTCGATGGGCGCCGGAATCGTTCTCGGAGCGGTCGCCGTAGGGGCGCTCGAACAGCGATTAAGAAGGGTTTCGAGTGTGGTCATCGGGCTGCTGCTCCTGGGAGGAGGCCTTGCGCTCCTGCCTCAGCTCCCTGGTGTCATTCTGCCGCTGGGGGCGATGTTCTGTGTGGGCATCGGCGCGGCGTGGACGAATATTCCGATAGGCACGCGTGTCTCGGTTGCCGTGCCCGACCACTTCCGGTCGCGTGTGAACTCCATCATCTCGTTCCTTGCGGGCGGCACCGCCCCCATCGGCGTGGCGTCGGCGGGGGTCCTCGTCGCCACGATTGGCGTAACGGCAAGTATGACGTCGCTGGGCGTCCTGGTCCTCCTGCTCGTGCCCGTACTCTTTCTGATTCCAGGCTTTACGGACTTCTTCCGTCGATCGCCTGCGGAGCTCGCCGGCCATTTCCTGATTGCGCACCCTGAGGCGTTCACCGAGGATCGTGGCCCGGTGACCAACACCTCCGGGCAAATTTAATCGGGAAGCTGGTCAGTGCGGTTCCGGTACCCCGTTCCAGTACCGCCGTCCCTTGGAATCGGCTGGACCAGCTCGTGATTCCATCGATACGTTCCGCGACGCCTGGCCCGAACGCTCGACGCGCGTGGGCATTCGATATTCGCGCAATATTCGCGCTCAGAAGTCGCTCCGCGAGTTGACTTGCAATCAGCGGCGGCTCCTCGCACTGGCCGTGTTTTCCTTGAGAAAAGCCGTTGCGCCGGTCGTCTGCGAGGCAGAAGCAAGGGGCGACCGCAGAATTGGCGCCGCCTTTCGTCAACCGCTCGCATGACTTTTCTGAGTCACGCTGGAACGTTGATTTCGTTTGAGACCAACAAACCCTTATATCACTGCTGTTTATCACGTGCTCGCAAGGTTCAGTCAGGTAGGGCACAGCCTGTGCTAAGTGATTGCCAGGGTCGAAGGTCCGTTTTGACTGACACCGAGAGAGGGTCGCCATGCGTAAATTCGTTGGGTTAGCGTTTATCGCGGTAGTGGGGTTGTTGATGCCGAGGCCTGTGGCTGCAGGTCCGCTCGTCAACAACGCCGAATTGGATTTCGATGGATCAGTGCGAATCACCTTCGAGGGGTTGATCGACTGGATCCCGCCAGTTGGTGGCGGATTTGGGCAGGCGACAATTCAGCCAACTTCAACGTTGAGCTTCGCTGCGTTGTCGGGGACACTTGTATTTGAGCAGGACCTGAGTGCCGCTGCGTTCCCGACTGGACCCGCTGGCACGTTCGCGCCGCTTCCTTTTTTCGAGACTCTGGTCGCGCAGCCTACGACCAGTTTCACACTAACTGGGATTAACGCCTGCACTATCAATTGCGCCGCGGGGCCAACCTCGCCTTTCAATTTCATTGAGATCCCAGACGGACTCGGCGGGTTCAACACGACGGTCATCATCTCGATGTTCGGGATTGCGACCGACGCGGTTCTGAACCCCGGTCAGTTATTCACGTGGAGCGGCACGTGGTCTGCGGATTTCCCGCATCAGACTGCTGTGCAGATTATCGCGCAGCTAACCGGTCCTGGCGCGTTCATCGATGCGCCGTACTCGGCGGCAAAGGTGACGTTCTCTCAGCAGCAGACGACGATTCCCGAGCCTGCCACGCTGCTGACGTTTGGAGTCGGGATTGCGTTGGCGGCGACCGCAATCCGCCGTCGTCGCCCCACGAACGTGAAGGCGTAACCCAAACATTTCGGACACCAGTCGATTCAGCGACCAAGACCCGTAGCCGCGCCCTTATCTGGGGCGCGGCTTTTTTGCTGTTTGCTTCAATGAAAGCGGCGCGCACGAGGTCACCGCTGCTTCCGTGCTACGCCTGATCGCTCAGGCGATCCTCCGATTCAAGTTCTGACTTCACGGCCGAGAGAAACCTTGCCGCGGCGCGTCCATCCCACACGCCGTGATCGCC